>Ga0316579_10000410_pt1 | contig 13684 bp, 11 predicted proteins | sample J5NA_2_FD_203074 | JGI IMG/M metagenome (GOLD analysis project Ga0316579, IMG submission 203074) | Rhizosphere microbial communities from salt marsh grasses in Alabama, United States - J5-7_160517rDrA | ecosystem: Host-associated > Plants > Roots > Rhizosphere | place: USA: Alabama | collected... | reverse complement strand
AGCGTACGTGCGCCCACGCGGAAGTAAATCAACGTCGCTCCCAGCATGATGACCATCAGCACAAAGGAGAACGCCGAACCAAAGGGAAGATCGCGTACCGTCAGGAACTGGCTCTGGATCACATTTCCGATCATCACCGACTTGGCGCCACCTAGCAGATCCGGCGTGACATAGGCCCCCAGCGACGGGATAAAGACCAAGATCGAACCGGCAATGATTCCGGGCATGGTGATGGGGATGACGACGCGGGCAAAGGCGCGCAGCTCGTTGGCATACAGGTCCTGGGCAGCCTCGACCAGCGAAAAGTCGAGTCGCTCGATGGCGGCGTAGCAGGGCAGCACCATGCTCGGAAACCATCCATAGACCAGACCGACAATGATGGCAAAGTCGTTGCCGAACAGAGGCAGCGGTTCCGCGATCACGCCCCAGCCCATCAGCAAGCTATTGATGAGGCCCGAATCGCGCAGGATCAGAATCCAGGCGTAGGTGCGCACAAGAAAATTGGTCCAGTATGGGATCATGAGCAGCAGAAGCAGGATGTTGCGCCACTTGGGCGACCGGGTAGCGATCCAGTAGGCCATCGGATAGCCCAAGAGCAGCGATGCCACGGTAGTGATCCCTGCGATTTTGAAGGAACGAGCAAAGATCTTGAGGTAGAGGGGATCGAAGAAGCGGGCATAGTTGTTCAGATTGAACTCCCACACGACTTGACCATAGGGCCCGCGCTTGAGGAAGCTGTACACGAATACGATGATCAGCGGTATGGCAAAAAAGACGACAAGCCAGAACAAGCTGGGAAAGATCAGGAGCAGCGTCTGGAGGCCGGGGCGACGGCGTATCCTGTCCAGTAGGCTTTGTTTCTCCGGTCTGAGCGTATCGGCGGTCATAGATCTGTTCCCTCAGTCCAGCAGGACTCGGCCACAGGTATACTGCCACGTGGCCTGTACCGGTTTCCTGTCCTCCGAGTAGGGACTCATCGGATCGGGTGCGGAGATGACATTCTGCTCGCGCACCATCAGCGCGATGTTGGGCGAAAGGCGCACGCGATAGCGCGTGTCTGTGCCCAGATACACCATCTGCTCGATTTCACAGGGGAAGCGATTGAGGCCATCACCGGGCCCATCGGTGGACAGGCGGATCTTCTCGGGCCGTATGGCAACGGTCACCGGCGTGCCTGGAGGGAGCGATTCGCCGATCTGGGCGATCACAGGAAAGGTCCCATCCACCAAGACCGTTGCCAGCTCGCCATCCTGGCTCTGGACTATGCCCTCCAAAAAGTTCGTATCGCCGATAAAGTCGGCTACAAAGCGGCAGCAAGGCTCCTCGTAGATCTCGGTCGGATTCCCTACCTGCAAAACCCGGCCCCTGTGCATGACCGCAATGCGGTCCGACATGGTCAGCGCCTCCTCCTGATCGTGGGTCACGTACACAAACGTGATGCCCACCTCCCTCTGCAGGTTCTTGAGCTCGAGCTGCATCTCTTTGCGCAGCTTCAGGTCGAGGGCGCCCAACGGCTCATCCAGCAGCAGTACTTCGGGTCTGTTCACCAGGGCTCGCGCCAGAGCGACGCGCTGCTGCTGACCACCTGACAGCTGGTTGGGCTTGCGCGGGCCGTAGCCCGGCAGGCGCACCATTTCAAGCGCCTCTTCGACGCGGCGCTCGGTTTCTTTTTTCGAGACCTTTTTCATTTCCAGGCCAAAGGCGATGTTGCGGGCAATGGTCATGTGGGGGAACAGCGCGTAATTCTGGAACACCATGTTGGTATTGCGCTGGTAGGGAGGGGTCAGGCCCATTTGCTTCCCCTGGATGTAGATGGCGCCGGTGGTTGGATGGTCAAAGCCAGCGATCATGCGCAGGGTTGTAGTCTTGCCGCATCCACTGGGCCCCAGCATGGAGAAGAACTCCCCGTCACGGATCCGCAATGTCACGTCGTCGACGGCGGTCACCTCACCGCCGAGCCCTCCAGCAGGGCCAGGGAACCTTTTGGTTACCTCCCTGACCTCGACTGCAATCCGACTTTCCATGTCGTCTCCCTATGAGCGCGAAGGTGTATGCGCTTGTGTTTGCGTTGTCGCCCGCGTGGCTCGCATCCCTTCACCGGATCGGTTGCTAGTTCGCTCCGGCTCCACCGTAAGCCAGTGTACCACGAATCATCACAGAAGTCAAGTGCGGGTGCGGTTTCATCGAAAAAAACGCTCCTGCAGCAACGACCCATCATGAATTCTTGACTTTCGTGCTGATATATGGTATGATTCGACTGTTGGGGCTCGACCGCTACTTGCCGGAGGTGAGGTGGATTGTGAAAGTGCCTGGTATTGCGACGACGCGCCCCCTCGACGCGGTTGATCGTCAGATCATCGGTGCCCTGAGGGAAGATGGGCGGATGTCGTTTGCCCAGATCGCCAAGCGACTGGGTGTGTCGCCGGGCATGGTGCGCCAGCGATATATGCAGATGGTTGAGGACAAGGTGCTGCAGGTAGTGCCGGTCACCAACGTCACGCTCCTTGGCTACAACATGCTGGCGATGATTGGGGTCGAGGTCGATGGCAATCGCATGCTCGACATCGCTCGTGAAATCGCTGCCTTTGACGAGGTCATCTACCTGGTCATCTGCACAGGTACCTACGACTTGCTGGTAGAAGCGCGGTGCCGCGATGCCGATCACCTTCTCCAGTTTCTCACCGAGCGCCTGCGGTCGGTCAAGGGCGTGCGCACCACAGAGACCTTCACCTATCTGCAGATTGTCAAAGAGTCGTACATCTGACTCTAATAGAGGGATCAGCTAGATGTTGGACGATCACTCTGCCACCCGAGGAAGCAAAAGCATGCTGAGCCTGTCGAAGTAGGCTTTTGCGCTCTGTCAGGCGTAAACCGCAGGAAATCGTCCTTCGACGGGCTCAGGATGATTTCCCGCTATGCGCGATTGGCCAACCTCTACCTGGTTTGTCTACAAGCACGGTCACTGCTTGTTGGGAGGCTGAATGCGTTTCCTGAAGCGATGGTGGTGGTTGCTGCCAGCGGTCTTGGTGCTGATCCTGGCAGCTTTCTTGATCTGGGCCAGTACGCCAGCGGCGCCCATGCCCGAGGCGCTGGCTGCACTCGAGTCCGATGATCAGGTAATGGTGGAGACAGAACCATGGCTGGTCTTTCAGCCTTTGGATGCCACTCCCACGGCGGGACTGGTCCTCTACCCCGGCGGCCGGGTCGACCCTCGTGCCTATGCACCGCCAGCGCGAACGCTGGCAGAGGAGGGGGTTCTGGTCGTCATAGCTCCCATGCCCCTCAACCTGGCGATCTTTGCGCCTAATCGGGCGGCGGAGGTCATGGACGCCTATCCCGAGATAGATGACTGGGTTGTGGGCGGCCACTCGTTGGGCGGTGCCATGGCGGCGCGGTTCGCCTATCAGAACCCGGCAGCAGTGCAGGGGCTGGCTCTGTGGGCCGCCTATCCGGCGTCGACGGACGATCTGTCCAGCCAGGATGTGCAGGTGACCTCCATCTATGGCACGCGGGATGGCTTGACCACCGGAGACAAAATAGCGGCATCCCGTCCACTGCTGCCCACTGACACTACCTGGGTGGCCATCGAAGGGGGAAACCATGCCCAGTTTGGCTGGTACGGACCGCAGTCCGGCGACAACCCCGCGACCATCAGCCGGGAGGACCAGCAGGCGCAGATCGTAGCTGCCACGCTGGCGCTGCTTCTATCATTGGCTGAATAGAGCTCCTGAGCAGGCTGAGCGATCTCGGAGGGGAGCATGTCTGTAGTGCATGGCGTCTCGGATTGGCTGCGCCGGGCTTCCACTGGCTGGGTGGCGCTGTCTGCCCTGGTGGTCTTTTTTCTGTTCGCGGCGCTAGTGCTACCCGGGCAGTCGGCCACCGCAGAGCAGGTCGCGGGCGATGCCGGTTCTCCGGACACTTCTTTCTACTATTCGGCCAAAGAGCTCTACCAGATGGCCCAAGCCTACAGGGCAGAGGGGCGTAGCGCCTACATCCGGGCGCGCTTCACCTTTGACCTGGTCTGGCCCTTGATTTATACAGCCTTCCTGGTCACGGCCATCAGCTGGGTCTTTGGCAAGACCTTCCGGTCTGATAGCCGGTGGCAACGGGCGAATCTGATCCCTCTCTTTGGCGCACTGTTTGACTATCTGGAGAATGTGTCTACTTCTCTCGTCATGGGACGCTATCCCGATCAGACGGCTGTGGTTGCGGCCCTGGCCCCGATTTTCACCTCGCTGAAGTGGATCTTCCTCGCGGGCAGCTTTATCCTTCTACTCGCCGGAATCGTGACTGCGGTCTGGCGGCGGCTCAGGCGAGCGCCGGTGTAGCAGATCGTTCTCTCATAAACCCAGGACTTTTGAATGCAGAGCGCGGGAAGGCGACTCCATCTGCAAAGGTAGCCCATGCCCCGAATTGATGCCACTCTGCGCGCGGCAGTGGACTTGCTCTTCACCTTCTTTTTGGGTAGAATGACGATGTCGTCCGCACGATAGGTCACACTCGGGATTTGGTGCTGAATATGCAGGTCTTCCGCCGGGTATCGGCCAGAGCCACGGATCTAGCTCGCAAGCCATGGGTGATGCAGGACCGCACCTGGGCCTTGGGGCTCTTCTTCGCCTGCCTGATCCTCTATTGGCCCACGCTGTCGCCCTCTGTGGTCATCGGAGATGGCGGCGAGTTTCAGATGGTATCATACGTGTTCGGCGTGCCCCATCGTACCGGCTATCCGCTGTTTGTGTTGCTGGGATGGGTGGTCACGCATCTGCCGTTGGGCGGCGATGTGGCCTATCGCCTCACCCTCTTCGGTATGTTCAATGCTGCCGTAGCCATGGCGGTCTTTTTCCTCCTGCTCCGCGAGTTGGACGTGCGCAAGGGCGTGGCAGCCCTCTCCACGTTGCTGCTGGCATCGGCGCCTCAGCTGTGGATGCATGCCGCGGCGGCTGAAGTTTATACCCTGGCTGTTCTCTTTGTCGTGCTGGGCAGTTGGCTGCTGATACGCTGGGGACGGGGCGAGACCCCTCTGTGGCTCGCTACCCTGGTGTTCGGCCTGGGCCTGACCCACCACATCACCTTTCGCCTGTTAGGGCCGGCGGTGCTGGTCTACCTCTTGATCGTTGAGCCCCGGCTGCCCCTCCGCCCCAAGCGGTGGCTACCGGCGCTGGCAACCCTGCTTCTTCCACTACTGCTCTACGCCTGGATTCCTCCGCGCGCGGCGCACTTTCAGTCTTTGCCGCAGTACCAGGGAGAGATCCTGGGCGTGCCCAAGGTTGTGGCATCGGGCTATGTATCTGCCTGGTACATGTCTGCCAGCATGGTCGATTTCTTTCTGGTCACCGACTATTCTGGCGACGTTGTCAGGGGCGTAGGGCTCGACCCCGCCATTGTATCGCGGTACCTGGATCTGGCTGGAGAGCAGTATCCTCTGCTGATCGTACTGCCGCTGGCGCTCCTCGGCGTGGCAGCGCTGCTGCGCCGCCGCACACGGGAAGGTGTCTACTTTCTGCTGGTCTATCTGGTCACCACCTGGGCTGCCATCCGATTCCTGGGCGAGGTCGGGGGAGGTGGAAATCAGCTCCTGACGGCGCATGTTCTGACCGTCTTGTGGTTCGCCGTGGGGGCCAATCAGCTACTCGTCTGGTTGCGCCAGCGTTGGCCAATGAGCGGCTGGGTGCGCTATGTGCCGCTCGCGCTGCTGGCCTGCCTATCCCTCTTCACCATCGTCCAGCACTATCCCGAAGCCATGGCGGTGCGCCAAACCGAGGTGCGGTCTCAAGCCGGAGCCATTCTCGATTTGCCGCTGCCCGAAGGTGCGGTGATCGCAGGTGAGGGCGAGATCACGCCCGTCCGGTATCTGCAGCGTATCTACGGCGTGAGGCCAGACCTGTGGGTGATCCACTCCAATGCGCCCGGCATCCGCGACGCGCTGCTGCCCAGGGCGCTGGAAGAAGACGTCCCTCTGTACGCGCTGCGCGGTACCCAGGCCGGACTGCGGCTGCTGCCCCTGATGCCCGACGACGATACGGCGATTGCTCACCCCAAGGATATCGAACTGGGCCAGGTCGTGCGCTGGCGTGGCTACGATCTGCCAGAGACACCGGTGGCTCCCGGGACGGCCGTGCCCATCACCCTCTACTGGCAGGTCGAAGCGCCGATCGACCAGAATTGGAAGACTTTTATTCACCTGCTCGATGAGACTGGCGCGGGAGTTGCCCAGGTCGATCAGGTTCCGCTGGAGGTCTATCATCCGCCCACAACGTGGCAGCCGGGGCACCTAGTCGTGGACCAATACGAGTTGCCGCTTCCCTCCGATCTGCCGCCGGGACGCTACCACCTTGTGTTTGGCTGGTACAACGAATCGGACCGCCTGATTTGGGAGGACGGGCTGGATTCCCAGATGCTTGGCACCATCGACGTGGCACCTTGATGGTCCGTGAGGACCGGAGGTTCCATCAGCGCGGGCTCGCCGGACTGGGTGGTGGGTAGCCCGATCCCGCGGGGCAGCTATCAGCCTCTTGGCAAAAGAGGCGGGAAGTTGTATAATCTCTACTGAGGGACCTGGCAGGCGCGGACCTACGTCCGCAGAGCCAGGGGAGTCTACCGTAATGGCGCGGGGTGCGCGGCCCGGCCAAACCCCTCACCGGGTTACAGCAGTGCACGGCAGGTCGACGCTTCCGACTGCCCCATACGCAGCGCAAATGGGAGTGGGCCAATGGAAAATCGCGGAACTCGCCCCATGATCTGGAAGCCGCTTCTGTCGGTCTTTATTCTTGCGCTGGTATCCTATCTGGTCTACTATGGCTCCCGTCGCATCGAAAGCCAGCCCGTGCATCAGGCCTTGTCTTTCCTGTTTGGAACAGTCTATTTCTGTACGATATTCTTTGGGCCTCTGTATATCTATACCTACGGATATCTACACGGGCTTTCCCTCCCCGGCCGAATCGTGACGTCGAGCCTGATCCCGTTCCTGTGGATGACCAAAGACGTGATCCAACTGACCGAATCGCATCCATTCCTGGAATGTCTCTATTGGTACCTCAATCCGCTATCGGTGTGGATGGTCTGCCTGTTGGCCATCGAAATGGGGGCCGGCACGTTGCTGGGACGGGCCATCTTGAAGCGCCGGGGGCAACCGATTAAGGTCGTGTCGGTCGGGCCGGTAGCCGCCATCGTGATTGGCGGGCTGGTCTTTGGCGGCATCTTTGCCTGGGGCCAGGGCGAGAACCTGTTCTCGATCTACCTGGACGGCTACCGGCTTCTGTTCGGCTCTGGGGTATGAGGGGGGCACCACAATGATCGAAAAGACCGAACCCAAGCCAGGATCTCAGATCTTCAGCCGGCGCCGCGCGCTCCAGCTTGCCGGGACGTCCGCTGCCGCGGGACTGGCGGCGCTGCTCTGGACCCGGACGAGAGAGACCCAGGGCAGTCACCCGGGCAAGGCCTCCTCCCGTCGGGTGGAGGGTACGTTGTCCCCGGTCCGGAGCCGCCAGCAGGTACCGGGCAACAGCCCCAATATCATCTTTATCCTCGGCGACAATCACAATGCCGAGACCATGGGCTGTGCCGGGCATCCCTTTATCCAGACACCGGGCCTGGACCGGCTCGCCAGCGAGGGCCTGCTCTTCAAGAACACCTTCAACACCACGTCGCTGTGCAGCCCCTCGAGAGCCAGCATCCTGACCGGCGCCTATGCGCACCATCACGGCGTAAAGAACAACCATACACCCTGGACCGGACAGATGACCAGCTTCCTGGAGTACCTGAGCCTGGGCGGATATGCGACGGCCTTTATCGGCAAGTGGCACATGCCTGGCGAAGGGCTGCCCGAAATGCCCTTGCTAGACCTTTTTGTGTCGTACACCTACCGCGAGGGGCAGGGCGCCTACTTCAATTGCCCCATGATCGTGAACGGGCAGGAGGTCCCGTCCAGAACGGCCTACATAAGCGAGGAGATCACCGATTACGCCATCGAGTTCATGCAGGAGAATCTGGCACAGGGTGAGGAGAACCGGAGGCCTTTCTGTATTTACCTGTCTCACCGCGCCGGGCATCCGCCGTTCCAATCGCCGGAGGGGATTGCCGGCATGTACGAGGACGCCGACGTCGAGGGCATCCTGCCAGATCAGGTCGATCCGTGGTGGTATGGCAAGTCTAACGGAAACGTCTTTCAGGGCGTGATGATGGGCAGCTACTATAACCAGTATCGCCGCTACTGCGAGACGCTGACCGCTATGGACCGCGACATTGTGCGCCTGCTCGAATTCGTGGATCAGGAAGGGCTGCGGGACAACACGGTGGTCATCTATATGGGTGACAACGGTATGCAGTGGGGCACGCACGACTGCCACGGCATTCGAGAGCCCTACGAAGAGTCGATCAAGTTGCCGTTCATCGTGCGCGCACCGTGGCTGATCGCAGATCCGGGAGAGCGCAGGCAGCAGATGGCCCTCAATCTGGACATCGCGCCGACGATGCTGGATTTCGCCGGGCTCTCCACCCCCGAAGATATGGATGGTGAGAGCCTGGTTCCTTTCCTGACCGATCCCGGGACCCAGGGGCGGGAGCACTTTTTGCTCGAGTTCTGGCGCTACTTCCCCGAGAACACGCCTTCGTACCGCGGTCTGCGGACCGAACGCTACAAGTTCATCGAGTTCGAGCGGGGCAGGCAACCGTGGCTGTTTGACCTGCAAGAAGATCCGCGAGAACAGACCAACCTGTATGGGACGGCCGCAGGCGAGCAGATCGTCCCAGCGCTGATGTCCATGATGGAAACATACGATTCGTAGATAATGCTATGCTTGCTCCGGGCTTTGTCCGGATGGAGGAGGAAACCGTGGCATTCTCTTTGGCAGAACGTATCGCAGAGCGACAGGATGAGCAGTACGCCTTGCACCGGCAATATCTCAACACCAGCCTGGCCCGGGTGCAGGCCATCATCGGCTTTGACAAAATCTATACCCGCGGCGAGGGTGCGTACCTGTGGGATGCTGACGGGAACCGCTACCTGGACCTGCTGTCCGGGTACAGTGTGTTCAATCTGGGGCGCGGACACCCTACCGTCCTACAGGCCATGCAGGACGTGCTGGGCATGGCGCGGCCCAATCTGGTCAAGATGGATTGTCCGTTGCTGGCAGGCCTGCTGGCGGAAGAGCTGGTCAAGAGGATGCCGCCGGGGCTGGACGCCGTCTTTTTCGCCAACTCGGGTGCGGACGCCGTAGACACCGCGCTCAAATTCGCCCGTGCTGCTACCGGTCGCCCCCGCGTGGTCTACCTGGACCACGCTTTTCACGGATTGACCTTGGGCACGCTATCGATCAACGGCGGCCCCCAGTTTCGGCAGGGGTTCCAGCCACTCATGCCCGGCTCTGCCGGCGTGGAGATGGGCGACCTGGAAGGGCTGGAGCGCGAGCTGCGCCAACGTGACGTGGCAGCCTTTGTCGTGGAGCCGATCCAGGGCAAGGGTGTCTACATCCCGGCAGACGGCTACCTGCCCGAAGCGCAGCAGTTGTGTCGCAAATACGGCACGGTATTCGTCTGCGATGAGGTGCAGGTGGGCATGGGCCGCACCGGGCGCTTTCTCTGCTGCGAGCACTGGGGGCTGGAGCCAGACATTGTCACTCTATCCAAGTCATTGAGCGGCGGCTATGCGCCGGTGAGTGCCACGATCACGCGCCGCAGCATACACGACAGGATGTTCAGCCGCCTCGACCGGTGTCAGGTTCACTCTACCACGTTTGGTCAGAACGACTTGGCCATGGCGGCGGGCCTGGCGACCCTCTACGTCATGGACGAAGAGCGGCTGATCGAGCGAGCGGACACAATGGGAAGCAAGCTCCTGGCGGGGCTGGCTGCTCTGCAGGAGCGCTACGACACGATCGCCGATGTGCGGGGCAAAGGCCTGATGATCGGCATCGAGTTCCAACCACCCAGGTCGCTGGGGCTGCGCGCCGCCTGGACAGCCGCCGAGGCGGCACAGAAAGGGTTGTTTGCCCAGTTGGTGGTGATGGCGCTGATGCGCGATCACCGCATCCTGACCCAGGTGGGCGGTCCCGACGTCAATATCATCAAGCTACTGCCGCCGTTGATTATCGGTGAGGAAGAGGTGGACGCTATAATCAAGGCGTTTGATGCCGTCATGGAGGAGGCGACACGCATCCGCGGGCGCGTGTGGGGCCAGAGCGCCCAACTGGTCAAGCACGCAGTCTCCCAATGAGCCGGTTGCTTGCTGATCTGCAAACCCTGGCGGGCGAGATAGGCCCGCGCGGCACCGGCACCCCCGGCGAGGCAGCGGCAGCCGGGTTTGTGGCAGGTCGCCTGTCGGTGTTGGGCTTGCCGGTGGAGCGAGAAACCTTCCGGGCGGTTGCCAGCCAGAACGCTTTCCCGCTGGCGATTGACCTGGTGGCGCTGCTCGCCGTGCCAATCTACGCCCTGGGTGGGACCGTGGGGCGCTGGATTGGCGCAGGACTGGCTCTGAGCACAGCCCCGCTGCTGTGGCAGGCCATCCGCACGTCCAACAGCCTGCTGCGCCCCCTTCTACCTCAGGTCACCAGCCGTAACGTCGTCGCACGCGTCGAGCCGCAGGACGAGCTCCGCCAGCGCGCCGTTCTCCTGGCGCACCTCGATACCAACCGCTGCCGGATCGCCTGGCAATCATCGGCCGTGGACTTTGTGGAACCGCTCACGGTTCTGACGCTGGCGGTCCTTGCCGCGTTGGGCCTGCTGTACCTGACTGGCGCGCTCCTGGGCGGGCCGGGGTGGGTGCTGTGGGCTTCTCTGCTCCCGGTGGGGTACGTCATCGGGACGGTTGTAACCCTGTGGCAGGACGAGCGGACGCCGTACAGCCTGGGCGCCCACGACAATGCCGCCAGTGTGGCTGTCGCGCTCGAGGTGGGGGCCCGGCTGGCGGCGCAGCCACTGGAAGGAACGCAGGTGTGGTTGGCGTTCACCGGTGCCGAAGAGACCGACCACGCCGGTCTATACGCCCTGCTGCGCCAACACGGTGCGGTCCTGCGCCAGGCAGCGTTCATCGGTCTGGAAGGGCTGGGAAGCGGCGATCTGGTCTATCTCACGCGGCAAGGGGTCTGCGCCCACTATAGCCCTGACACGGAGCTACAGGCTGTGGCTGCGGACATTGCCGCGCGGCGACCCGAGTTCGGCGTGGGGGCGGCGCAGATGACCATGGAAGACGAGGTCGGCACGCTGCGGCGCCGGGGATATCGCGCCATCTGCCTTGCCGGTCGCGACCCGGCGACTGGAACGCTGCCGCACTGGCACCGCGCTGACGATACCGCTGAGACTGTCTCGGGCGAGTTCATGGGCCGGGCCGTGGACCTGGTCGTGGCCCTGCTGCAAGACCTGGACAACCAGATGCTGGATGCAGAATGGAAGGAGGCACCATGCGGACGTTCGTAACCGGTGGCACGGGATTCATCGGGGGCGCGGTGGTGCGCCATCTGTTGGAGGCGGGACACGAGGTGCGGGCGCTGGTTCGCGCCGGTGCCGATACCCGCCAACTGGACGGCCTGCCGGTAGAGAGGGTCGAAGGGGATCTGCGCCATGGTGGGGGCTTGCAGCAGGGCGTCGCTGGCTGCGAGTGGGTGTTCCACGTCGCGGCGCTGTACAGCTATTGGGGCTGCCAATGGGACGACTTTTACCAGACCAACGTGGAGGGCACCCGCCGGGTGTTGGAGGCGGCCCGCCAGCAGGGTGTGCAACGTGTGGTCTATACCAGTTCCATCGCCGCGCTTGGCGTCAACGAGGATCGCACTCCTGCCACCGAGGAGACCCCCAGCTCGCTGGAGGACCGGATCGGTCCCTACCAGCGGAGCAAATTCCTGGCGGAGGAGGTGGCCCGAGAGTACGCCTCGCAAGGTCTGCCGGTGGTCATCGTCAACCCCAGCACGCCGGTGGGAGAGGGCGATCACAAACCGACGCCGACAGGCCAGATCATCGTGGACTATCTCAATGGGCGCATGTTCGCCTACGTGGACACAGGGCTCAACATCGCGAGCGTGGAAGATGTGGCGGCAGGTCACCTGCTGGCTGCGGAACGGGGCCGCGCCGGGGAACGCTACATCCTTGGCGGCGAGAACCTGACCCTCAAACAAGTGCTCGACCTGCTGTCCGAGATCAGCGGGCGCCCGCCTGCGCGCTTTCGCATTCCCCATTCGGTGGCACAGGCCTGGTCCTATGTGGATGTTGCGCTGGCGCGACTCAATCCGCGCCGCGTGCCCGCCGCCACGCCGGAAAAGGTGCGCCTCTCGCGCCGCTACGAATTCTACGATGCGAGCAAGGCGATGCGAGAGTTGGGCTTGCCGCAGACGCCTGCCCGCGATGGGCTGCAGCAAGCAGTGGCCTGGTATCGGGCTCACGGCTACGCGCCGTAGGTGGAGGGAGGGTTGCGATAACCAACTACGGTTCCCAATCCGTCATGGTTCTCGCAGCGTGGACTGGTGAGGAGACGATTCGCTCCCCCTATGCCGTTCCGGCATGCCAGTTGAGCAGATAGAGAACTGTGATCAGGATAGCAAGCCCCACAATGCCCTGGTTCACGTGTAGAAAGCCCACTACACCAGGGGGAGAAGGTTTGGCCCGCCTGTACCTCCACAGCATTGCAGCGCCGACAAAGGTATAGATCTCGGTCAGAAAGATCGGATGCAGCAGATAGTTGATGATCCAGTTATTGTATCTCGAGCTGATCGGGGGTCTCATCCGAAAGTACTCGTTGGACAACGGGTAGAAAAGCTTGATGCCCACAAAGATGGCATCCAATAGGATATGCGTGGCAGCGCCGATCAGAATTGCGAGGCCCAGATGTAAGAACAGTCGCTGCCGCTGCCGGAACAGGATGGCCAGGAGGGCGACTCCTGCCGCGCAGCACGTCCAGAAGAACGGCGTATGAACGATGCTCCCTCTGTGCTCGCTGAGTCCAGCAAACAGCACGTCCACGTCCGGAGCAACTCCGGCAAGAATCCCGCAGATGTAGACAACCTTTCCCTCCTGCGGCGTCAACCCCCTGCGCCACAGTTTTTCTGTGAGGGTCATGGACACGTACGAGCCTGGAAGATGGCCAAACATCATCGATAGCTGCCCCGCTTTTGCCTTTGCTGCCGGAGCGAACCCTCGGATCTGTTGGTTTCTGACACAGCGCACGCCTACCCTGCGGGTACTCTCTCGGACACATGTATATTGTACCACAGAGCCAATCGATGGCAAAGACGGTGCACATCGTCAGGCCCACCGCGAGTAGGTGTCGTCCGTTACTAAAGTAAGATTTATATGATATTAACTTGACAAATTCTGTCCGAGATGGTATAGTGGTATCTATGGACGCAACGGCGCCCTCAACACCTCACTCAGGCCCGGCCATTGTTTGGATTTGATTCTCAGGTAACGGGCCAAGTACCTCAACCGATTGGGCGATTTTCTGCCGTTATTCGTTCGGCGGCGCGAGCCGGCCGAATCTCACTTCCAAGGAGGAATACGATGATTGACCGAAAGTCTATGAAATTGATCGACGCACGATATCTCTTGGTGGGATCGCTGGTTCTGATCCTGCTAACGGCCTTTCCGCTGGCAGCGCTTGCCGGCTTGGGTGATGGCTCGAGCTATAGTGGAGACGACGCCTATGATCCCGCCGCTGGCGGCTTTCCGGAGTTATATATGAGCGGCACTGCTAGCTTGAGCG
>Ga0316579_10000408_pt1 | contig 13701 bp, 13 predicted proteins | sample J5NA_2_FD_203074 | JGI IMG/M metagenome (GOLD analysis project Ga0316579, IMG submission 203074) | Rhizosphere microbial communities from salt marsh grasses in Alabama, United States - J5-7_160517rDrA | ecosystem: Host-associated > Plants > Roots > Rhizosphere | place: USA: Alabama | collected... | reverse complement strand
GCGGCGACGGCGACACCGGTGGCCACCGCGACCGACGGATTCACGTACCGGGGGACACCCCTCCCGAAATTACCTGATACACCTCGGATGTCGAAGGATCCTGCCCCTTCCACTCGACAGGTGCTGCCCAGCGGAATGAAGGACAGATGATAGGAGAGGGACTCGCCGGCGAGCTCGGGAGGAACTGTGGCCTTGCACATCGCATCCGCACCCGATTCGTCCTGCACCATGCACGTGCAGCCCACAAAATAGAAGAATGCCGCGGAGCAGGTCGACATGATCGTCAGGAGGCGTAGGGCGGTGCCTCCCATGGGTTTGTGCTTCCGGATTCGGGTCACCATGAGAAGAACTGCATATATGATGAGTGACGGAATCAGGATGAGCAGTAGCAGGAGAATGCCCAGTAATATGAATCCCTCAATCAGGGCCTGACTCTCATTCGCCATCGAGGTTACCTTCATGTGTTCCGTGAGATCACTTCACTGTCTGGTCCCGGGACCGAAGAAACCGTTCGCGACACCGTCCGCCATCCCGATCTCGTACTGCACCGCGAAGAGCATGGCCTGGGCCACGCACCGGGTCCCGGGCCTTCCGCGGGGTCATGGCCCGCGGACCCGTCCCGCCGGGCCGTCGGCCGCTTCCGGGGGCGGTCAGGTGCTGTCGCGCCGGATCAGTTCGGTGGGGACGACGATGTTGACGGCGGACTCGCCGTCCAGGAGTTCGTGCAGGACGCGGACCATGTGCCGGCCGACGAGGTCGAGGGGCTGGCGGACGGTGGTCAGGGCGGGGTCGGTCGTCACGGCGACGGGGGAGTCGTCGAACCCCCCGACCGCGACGTCGTGGGGGACGCCCCGGCCGGCCCGGCGCAGGACGGCGAGGGCCCCGGTGGCGAGCAGGTCCGAGGCGACGAACACGGCGTCGAGGTCCGGGGCCGTTTCGAGCAGCCGGGTCATCGCCGTGACGCCGGCGGCGTGGCTCCAGTCGGCCGCGGAGGCGATCATCCGGTCGGGGACGTCGGGTCCGAGCACGTCCCGGTACCCGGCGAGGCGTTCGATCCCGCCGGGGGTGTCGAGCGGGCCGGTGATCGTGGCGATCCGGGCGCGTCCCAGGCCGCGCAGGTGCTCGACCATCTGGTGGGCGCCGCCGCGGTCGTCCGCGGCCACGTACCGGATGGGCCGGTCGACGTCGAGCGGCCGGCCGCAGGACACGACCGGCACCCGTGCCAGGGACAGCCTGCGCGTGACCGGGTCCCCCCGGTGGGTGGAGACGAGCAGGGCGCCGTCGACGTGCCCGGCGGTGACGTAGCGCAGGACACGGTCGCGGTTCTCGTCCCCCGCCGCGAGCATGAGGACGAGGTGGGCGTCGCGCGTGGCCAGCTCCTGCGTGCACGCGTGCAGCAGCGCGCTGAAGTTCGGGTCCTCGAACAGGCGTTCCTGGGGCTCTGACACGATGAAGGCCACGGCGTTGGTCCTGCGCGTGACCAGGGAACGGGCGCTCTGGTTGGTCACGTACCCCGTCTCGCGCATCGCCCGGCACACGGCCTCGCGGGATCCGGGACTGACGTACCGGGCGCCGTTCAGGACACGGGAGACCGTGCCGCGCGAGACGCCGGCGCGTTGCGCGACGTCGTCGATGGTCGGGCCCCGGCGCATGGCCCGGCGTGCCGCGCCCCGCGACTTGGGGTGGGGGGCCGGCACGGCCGGGGAGTCCCCCGCGGGGCGGGCCCCGGCGGGCCGGGACGGGTCGGGCACCGGAGCCTCCTGGGACGTGGGGTGTTCGGATCCTTCGGCCACCGGGCCTGCCGGCTTCTGAGCGCCGGTCCGGTCAGGACTTGACGGCGCCGGAGACGAGGTCGATGCTCCAGAACCGTTGCAGGAACAGGAACAACGCGACCAGCGGCAGCACGGCGAGCAGCGCCCCGGCGATCACCAGAGAGTACAACGCCGGCTGGTTCGCCCCCTGGTTGAGCATGGTGAACAGCCCGACCGTCATCGGGTACTTGCGGTCGTCCGACAGCATGACGTAGGGCAGCAGGAAGTTGTTCCAGGACGCGACGAACTGCAGGAGGAACACGGTCACGAGGCCGGGGACCAGGGTCGGGAGCGCGACCGAACGGAAGATCCTCAGCTCGCGCGCGCCGTCCAGGCGCGCGGCCTCCACCATCTCCGACGGGATCGCCGACGAAGCGTAGATGCGCATCAGGTAGATCCCGTAGGGGCTGAGGATGCCGGGCAGCAGCACCGACCAGTACGTGTTCGCCAGGCCGATCCTCGACAGGAACAGGTACTGCGGGATCGCGAGGGCCACCTGCGGCAGCAGGACGGCGCCCAGCACCGCGGAGAACACGGCCCCGCGTCCGGGGAACCGGTACACGGCCAGCGCGTACCCGGCAGCGGCCGAGACCAGGACGGACAGGACCGAGCCGGCCCCCGCGTACAGGACGCTGTTGGCCGCCCACCGCCAGAACTCCCCGCCCCGGTAGTCGTTCAGATCACGCAGGTTCTCCCACAGGCCGCCGTTCCACCCGGGGGCGAGGCTGAAGGAGGAGAACAGCTCCTCGCGCGTCCTGGTGGCTGCCATGAACACCCACAGGACGGGCAGCAGGCAGTACAGGGCGCCGACGAGCAGGACGCCTGTGGCCAGGAAGCGGTGGAGGTTCCGGTGCCCGGTGCCCGGGAACCCGGGGCGACCGGCCCGACCCGCTGCCGTCGGCGTGGACAGGGCGACGGTGCTCATCGGTCCTCCCCGAAGGCGCGCCTCTGCACCAGGCGCAGGGCCGTCAGCGACAGCACGAGGGTCGCGCAGGCGAGGATCACCGCTCCGGCCGCTGCCGTGTAGGGGTCGGCGTTGACGAAGCCGTCGCGGTAGATCTTCATCATGGGCATCCACGTCCAGCTGATCGAGGTGGTCAGGGGCCGCAGGGTCATCGGCTCGTTGAACACCTGGAGAGTGGCGATCGTCGAGAACAGCACGGTCATCACGAGGGCGGGCGTCAGCAGCGGGATCTTGATGGATCTGGCCATCCGCCACTCGCCGCACCCGTCGATCCGGGCCGCGTCGTAGATCTCCGAGGGGACCGAGCGCAGGCTGGTGTAGAGGATGATCATGTTGAAGCCCGTGCCCCCCCACACGGCGACGTTGGCGACGGAGAAATAGATGGCCTTGCTGCACAGCAGGTTGATCGTGCCCGTGCCCATGACGTCGGTCAGGCTCGTCAGGGGGCTCGTCGTCGGCAGGTACAAGAACCCCCACAGCAGGGTCGCGACGACGCCGGGCACCGCGTACGGCAGGAAGATGGAGATCCGGGAGAAGGTCCGGGCCCTGGCCACGGACGAGTCCAGCAGCAGCGCGAACAGGAGTGCCAGGCCGAGCATGACCGGGACGACGATCGCGGCGTACGCGAGCATCCGGCCCAGCCCGGCCCAGAACTCCACGTCGGACAGGACCCGGGTGTAGGTCTCCGGACCGACGAACTGCTCCTCGCGCACCCCGATCCCCCCACCCGACACCTTGGCCGAGCGCAGGCTGATGCAGATCGCGTACCCGCCGGGAACGGCGAAGAACGTGAGGAACAGGAGGACCGCGGGGGTCAGGAAGGCGTACGGGGCGATCCGGGGGACCCGGGCCCCGTACCACCGGGGCGGGGAGGCGGGCATGGCGTCGTCCTCAGCGTTCCGAGATCGTGAAGCCGGACTTCTTCATGTCAGCCACGACGGCGGTCTGGATCGACCTCAGGCCCGCGGAGAAGGCTGTCCTGTTCTGCACGGCCTTGCCGAAGGCGTCGTTGAAGGCGCTGTAGGCGACGTTGACGTTCGGCCCCCAGGTGAAGGCGCGGGCACCGGCCGCTATCTTCTCGGCCCGCGTGTAGAAGTCCGCCTGGTCCGCGGAGAGGATCTCGGGCGTCTCGGACAGGGCCGGCGAGGACTGACCGGAGGTGGACGCCGGGTAGACCGACCCCTGGGCGATCAGACCCTTCACCCCGGCCGGGTCGGTGTTGAGCCACTGCGCGAACTGGGCAGCCGCTGCCACGTGCTTGCTCCTGGCCGCCACCGCCGTGGAGGAGCCGCCCCAGAAACCGGTGACGTTCTCACCGCTTCTCCACTGGGGCAGGGGCGCCGCTGCCCACTTCCCCCCGGTCTTGGGGGCACTGCCCGACAGGACGCCGGGCGCCCAGACGGCGCTCACCCAGCTGAGGATCTTTCCCTGGTCGAGCTTGGAGTTCCATTCGGGGGTCCACCAGGCGGACGAGTCGATCGAGCCCTCCCTGACCAGGCCGTCCCAGAAGTCGGCAACCTTCGTCCCGGCGGCGTCGTCGGCCCTCACGCCCCAGGACGTACCGTCGAACGACCACCACGAGCCGCCGGCCTGCGAGACCAGTCCGGTGAACCAGCCCGGGTCCGCCGCGGAGAAACCGCCCAGGTGCACCTCGGGGTCCTTCGCGTGCACGGCCTCGGCCGTCGCCGCGTACTCGGCCCAGGTCGTGGGAACCAACAGGTCGTACTTCGCGAAGAGGTCCTTGCGGTAGAAGAACATCATCGGGCCGATGTCCTGCGGGACGCCGTAGCGCTTGTCCCCGAAGGTCACCTGGCTCCACACGGTGTCGCTGAACTGGCCCCTCACCGATTCCAGGTGCGAGGTCACGTCGGCGACCACGCCGTTGGTGACGAGGGTCGGCAGGGTCTGGTACTCGGCCTGCATGAGGTCGGGCGGGTTGCCCGCCTTGTCCGCCGCGAGGATCTTCGTGGTGAGGGCGTCGCCCTGGGCGGGTTTGCTGACCTCGACCTGGATGTCGGGGTGGGAGGAGTTCCAGGTCGCCACCACCTTGTCGATGTTGGGAACCCAGGACCAGAAGGACAGGGTCACCGGGCCCTCCTGCGAGCCGGCGGAACCGGATCCGCCGGAGCAGGCGGCCAAGGAACCGATCAGGAACATCACGCCTGCGGTCCTCGCGAGCTTCTTCGATCGCATGTGCTCTTTCTCCTTCCCTTCGGGGGACGGGGCGGTCCACCGCACGCCGGCACCGGTGAAGCAGGTCTGTGAGCGGTCACAGATTCAGGGTCGAGCATGGTACCTGTCAAGACCGTCACGCCTGGTAGTTTCGATCCGACCAGGGAATGAATCAGGGTGTACCGGTGGAAAGACACTCCATTCTTCCCGCAGGTCTTCCCGGAGGGGCCTGGACGACCTACTGTGAGCGGTCACAGAAACAGTCAGTGACACGAAGGAGGGCAGCGGTGCTCCACGGCGTCGACGCCAGGACCCCGCGCGAGGGCGCCCCGTCCCCGGTCCTGCTCCCCCCGTCCGGCGCGGACGGCACGGCACGGGCCGGGGAGCGCTTCCCGGGGAGCTGGCCACCCCGCCTGCGACGTCCGGCGTTCGGGGGGGACTACAACCCCGAGCAGTGGCCCCAGCGGACCCGGCTGGAGGACATCGAGCTCATGCGCCGCGCGGGCGTGAACGCCGTCACCGTCGGGGTGTTCGCCTGGGCGACCCTGGAGCCGGAACCCGGCCGGTACGAGTTCGACTGGCTGGACGACGTGTTCGACCGGCTGCACCGCGCCGGCATCGCGGTGGTCCTGGCGACCCCCACGGCCTCCCCGCCGCCGTGGTTCTCCCGGGCCCACCCCTCCTCGCTGCCCCTCACGCGCGAGGGCACGCGGCTGGGCATCGGGGCCAGGGAGTCGTTCTGCCCGAGCTCCCCGGAGTACCGCGGGGCCGCGCAGCAGATCACCACGCAACTGGCCCGCCGCTACGGCGCGCACCCGGCCCTGGCGCTGTGGCACGTGGGCAACGAGTACGGGGCGCACGTCGACGGCTGCTACTGCTCGGTCAGTCAGGAGGCCTTCCGGGGGTGGCTCCGCCGGCGCTACAGCGATCTCCGGGCCCTCAACGAGGCGTGGGGCACGGCCTTCTGGGGCCAGCGCTACGGCGACTGGGAGGAGATCACGGTTCCCCGGGCCGCTCCCATGCCCGTCAACCCCGCGCAGCAGTTGGACTTCCGGCGTTTCGGCAACGAGGAGTTCCTCGCGTGCTACCGCGCCGAGCGCGACGTCCTGCGCGCCCTGGCCCCCGACGTGCCGGTGACGACGAACTTCATGTCCTCCGACTGCCCGAACCTCGACTACTGGACCTGGGCCCCGGAGGTCGACCTCGTCTCCAACGACCACTACCTGGCGGCAGAGTCCCCCGACAACCACATCGGCCTGGCCCTGTCGGCCGACCTGACCCGTTCCCTGGCACGGGGGCGCCCGTGGATGCTCATGGAGCACAGCACGTCGGCCGTGAACTGGCAGCCCCGCAACCTGGCCAAGGCCCCCGGCGAGATGCTGCGCAACAGCCTCGCGCACGTGGCCCGCGGGTCCGACTCGGTGATGTTCTTCCAGTGGCGGGCCTCCCGCCGGGGGGCGGAGAAGTTCCACTCGGCCATGCTGCCCCACGCCGGCACCGACTCCCGGGTGTGGCGCGAGCTGCTGGAACTGCGGCAGGCCCTGACACGCGTGTCCGAGGTCGCGGGCAGCCGGGTCGCCACGGACGTCGGGATCGTCTGGGACTGGCCCTCCTGGTGGGCACTGGAACTGGAGTACCGGCCCAGCGTCGACGTCACCTTCCGCGGGGCGGTCGAGGCCGTGCACCGCGCGCTGTGGCGGCGCAACCTGACGGTCGAGTTCGTCCGCGCCGGGGACGTCCCCGCCCGCCTGCCCGCCCTCCTCGTCCCCAGCCTCTACCTGTGCTCGCAGGAGACGGCCCGCGCGCTGCGGCGGTACGTCGAGCAGGGGGGACACCTGCTCGTGTGGTTCTTCTCCGGCATCGTCGACGGGTCCGACGCCGTGCACCCCGGGCCCTACCCGGGGGCCCTGCGGGACCTGCTCGGGGTGCGGGTCGAGGAGTTCCACCCGTTGGGCCGGGACGAGCGGGCCCGGCTGAGCTGCGGGCACGCGGCGAGCACCTGGTCCGAACCCGTCACGCCCGCGGGGGCCGACGCGGTCTGGAGCTTCGTGACCGGTCCCGACGCCGGGGGCCCCGCCCTCACCCGGCACCCGGTGGGCGACGGCGCGGCCTGGTACCTCGCGACCTCCCCGGACGCCGCGGGCCTCGACGCCGTCCTGGCCCGCGTGCTCGGCGAGGCCGGCGTGCCGTGGCAGGAGGACCCCGACGACCTCGACGTCGTGCGGCGCGTCGCCGGGAACACGGAGTACGTCTTCCTCATCGACCACTCCGGCGCGGGAGCCACGGCCCGGGGGGACGGCGTCGACCTGCTCACCGGGCGCGGGCACGGCGGGACCGTCGAGGTGCCGCCCGGCGGCGCGGTCGTGCTCAGGCGCACCGCCGCCCCCCGAACGGCGCGGGCGCGCCACCCGGCGCGCCAGGAGTGACCACCATCGAAGGAGATGATCGTGAGAATCGGAGCCTTGCCCCGCCTGCGGGGCACCGCGGCGGCCCTCCTGATCGTGGGAGGGCTCGTGGGAGCCGCCTCCACCCCGGCCGGCGCGGAGCCCCTGTCCATGCGGGGGGCCGACGTCTCGAGCCTGCAACGCAGCCTCGACCTCGGAGCCCGGTACTACGACGCGCAGGGGAACCAGGGGAATCCCCTGGACATCCTCGAGGACGTCGGGGTCGACTACATCCGGCTGCGGGTGTGGAACGACCCTGCCTCCGGCTACAACGACGCCGAGAAGGTCCTGGCCTTCGCGCGGGAGGTCAAGTCCCGCGGGCTGCGGCTGCTCGTCGACTTCCACTACTCCGACACCTGGGCCGACCCGGGCAAGCAGACCAAGCCGGCGGCCTGGGCCGGGCACGGCATCGCCCAGCTGCGCACCGACGTCTACGACTACACCTACGGCGTGTGCTCGCGGCTCAAGGCGCAGGGCACGACCCCCGACAGCGTGCAGATCGGCAACGAGATCAACACGGGCATGCTGTGGAACGACGGCAAGGTCGTCAACAACGACTTCACCAACCTCGCCTCGCTCCTGACCGCCGGCTACGACGCCACGAAGGCCTGCAACAGCGGGACCCAGGTCGTCATCCACACCGCGGACGCCGACAGCGACGCGCACGCGCGCTGGTTCTACGACGGGATAAGGGCCGAGGGCGTCCGGTGGGACATCACCGGACTGTCGTACTACTGCATGTGGCACGGCACCCTGGCGAACATGACCGGCGTGGTCTCGGACCTGCGTACGCGCTACGGCAAGCCGGTGATCATCGCCGAGACCGCCTACCCCTTCACCCGGGCGGACGCCGACGGGGAGAAGAACGCCGTCGACTCGCTGTGCAGCGGCTACGACGCCACCTGGGACGGGCAGGCCGGCAACTTCGCCGCCGTGCAGGCCGCGGCGCGCAACGGCGGGGCCGTCGGCGTCTTCTACTGGGAACCCACCTGGTACGCGATCCGGGGCAACGGCTGGGACCCGGCGGACATCAACGGCACGGGGGACGGCTGGGACAACATGGCCGTCTTCGACTGGACCGGACACATCAACCCCGGGATCCGCTGGACGCCGTAACGGGGTTCCTGTCCGTGCAGCTGCTGCGTCAGGAACTCTCCCTCGGGCTCGCGCCGCTGGGCGCCACCGCGGAATTCGCCGCCGTGCTGGAGACCATGGACCGCGCCGTGGCCCGCTGCCGACGCCAGTACGCCGCCGACCTGCCGGAAGCGCCCCGGCCCGCCGACCACCCCGGAGAGGACCCGCGAGCATGACCCTGCCCCAGAGCGACCGAGGATGGATCTCCGGAATGGCCGGGGACGGACTGGTCACCATCGGCGACCCCCGTCTCAAGGCCCCCACCGCCCCGGTCGGCGACATCGCCGACGCCCGGGACCTGCTGGAGACCATGACCGCGCGCCTACGCGCGCTCAACGGCGCCGGACTGGCCGCACCACAGATCGGCGCTTCCGTCAAGGCCGTCGTGATCGAGGTGCGGCGCACCGACGTGTTCCCCGACCGGCCCGAATGCCCGCTGACCCAGATGGCCGACCCCGTCATCGTCGAGCACCGCGGGCCCGAGCTGATCGACTGGGAGGGCTGCTTCAGTGTCCCGGGCCTGATGGGCCTCGTCCCGCGCGCCTCAACGGTCTTGGTGCGCTACCTCGACCACGACGGCGCGCACGTCGAGCGCACCTTCGACGGCTACGCCGCCCGGGTCGTGCAGCACGAGATCGACCACCTCGACGGCGTCGAGTTCGTCGACCGCATGCACGACATGACCTCGCTGACCACCGTGCAGAACTACCTCGACCACCACCGCGCCCCCGTCTGACCATCGCCTGACCACGGTCACCATGCCACGCGCCTGACACGGCGCTGGTACACCGCGGCCTCACCTCACGCACCCCGCGCACGTCACGCTCGACATGTGGCACCGTCCCGGCATTCCGCAACGGACCGGGCCGGTGCCACATCCCACGAGCGCGACGAGAGGCCCGCCATGCCCGCCAGATCACCGCCCCCACCGGGTGAGAACCACGACCACGCACGCGCCCACAGCGCAGCACCGCCGCCTCTGGGCTGTCCCGCACACCGCGCGACACCCGGCCCGGCGACCGAAGCACCCGGTGGAGGAAACCTCAAGGAACGGTGATCGACATGAGCGCTACCACGCTCCCCTCACGCCCGACCGCAGCACCGCTGACGGCCCCCGCTCCCAGGCCCCTCGCCAGGCCCCGACTGCGCGCGGGCGTCGTCGGACTGGGCAAGCAGGCCCTCGAAGACCACGTCCCCGGCTTGTGTGCCTGCGAGGGCGCCGAACTCGTCGCCGTGTGCGACACCGACACCGCCGTCGTCCAGTGCACCGCCGAGCACCTGGGCGTGCCCGGCTACAGCGACCACCGCGCCATGCTCGCCGAGGCCGGACTCGACATGGTCGTCGTGTGCGTGCCCCACCAGGCGGGTAGGGCGATCGTTCAGGACGCCGCCGCCGCGAAGGTCCACGTCCTCAAGGAGAAGCCCTTCGCGACCACCTTGGAAGAGGCCCGCACGCTCGCCGACCTCTGCGAGAGCGCCGGCATCCACCTCATGGTCACCCTGCAGCGCCGCTTCAACCCGATCTACACCAGCTTCCTGCAGCTCGCCGACCAGATCGGCGCCCCGTTCGCCGTCGACGCCCGCTACACCATCCACACCCCCGATCCCTCCGAGGGCTGGCGCGGGCACACCGCCCAGGCAGGCGGCGGCTGCATCATCGACATGGGCTACCACCTCATCGACATGATCATCTGGTACTTCGGCCTACCCGACTCCATCTGGGCCGACACCTCCACCAGGGCGCGCCCCGACCGCGACTACGACGCCGAGGACACCGCGCTCCTGCACTTCCGCTACGACACCGGCCTGTACGGATCCCTGCTGCTCTCGCGGTTCATGGGTCCCAAGACCGAGCAGATCCGCCTCACGGGCACCCGAGGCATCGTCGACCTCGAACGCGGGCGCATCCGCCGCCTGGGCAACGACGGGCAGGTCATGGAGTCCCTGGCCCGCGAGCAGTCCTGGCCCTCGGCCGCCAGCAGCCAGATCGACCACTTCTGCCGCATCGTCAACGGCCTGCGGATCAACACCAGCGGCCCGCGCGACCACCTGGAGCACATGCGCTTCGTCGAGGCCTGCTACCGCTCCGCGCGCACCCACGCCCCCGTCAACCCCGAGGAACTGTCATGACCTCGGCCCTGGCCCTGCTCGGCGGCACCCCCGCGATCACCGACCCCACGCCACACTTCACCTGGCCGCCCGTCACCGCCGACACCGAGAGCGCCGTCCTCGACCAACTGCACACCGCAGTGTCGATCTACGACCGCTCCGGGGTGATCGAGCAGCTGGAAGACGACCTGGCCGCTTACCACGGCGTGCGCCACGCCCTGCTGACCAGCTCCGGCACCGCCGCCCTGCACTCCATGTACGCCGCCAGCGGCATCCGCGCCGGCGACGAGGTCATCGTGCCCGCCTACACCTTCTTCGCCACCGTCACCCCGCTGTTCCACCTCGGCGCCGTGCCCGTCCAGGCCGACTGCGACCAGGACGGCAACCTCGACCCCGACGACGTCGCCGCGCGTATCACCGATCGCACCACGGCGATCGCCGTCACCCACATGTGGGGCACCCCCGCCCAGACCCGCCGCCTGCGCGAGATCGCCGACGCCCAGGGGCTGCTCCTGCTGGAGGACGGCTCCCACGCCCACGGCGCCACCATCGACGGCCGCAAGACCGGCTCCCTGGGCCACGCCGCCGCCTTCAGCCTCAACGGTCCCAAGCCCCTGTCGGCCGGAGAAGGCGGCTACCTGCTCACCGACGACGACGCCACCTACCACCGGGCCCTGATCCACGGCCACTACAACAAGCGCTGCCGCACCGAGATCCCCCGACACGACCCCCTGCACCAGTATGCCGTCACCGGGCAGGGCCTCAAATTCCGCATCCACCCCCTCGCAGCCGCCATCGCCGCCCAGCAACTGCCGCACCTGGACGCCCGGATCGCCGCCCGCCACACCTGCGCCGATCACATGAGCGACCTGCTCGACACCGTCCCCGGATTCACCCCTCCCCGACCCCCGGCCGCCGTGCGACCTTCCTGGTACGGGTACATCCTGCGCTACGACCCCGCTCCGCTCGACGGCCTGCCCCTGGACCGTTTCCACGCGGCCCTGCTCGCCGAGGGCCTCAGCGAAGCCGACCGGCCCGGCTCCACCTGCCCCCTGAACACCTTGCCCCTCTTCCAGGACCCCGCTGCCCTCTTCCCCGACCTGCCCCGCACCCGTGCACACCGCCCCGGCGACTTCCCCCGCGCCGAGGCCTTCCACGACACCATCGTCAAGCTGCCCGTCTGGCACACCACCGACGGACAGGACCTGGCGACACGGTACGCCCGGGCATTCCAGAAGATCGCCGCCCACCACCACGAATTGCTAGCGTGAGGCCACGTGGACATCCAAGCACTCCTGCCCAGCCTGGCCGCCGGGGCCGAGCGCGACGACATCGTCCAACTCGTCGTCGGCGCCGTCATCCGCGACCACGACACCGTCCTGATCCTGCGCCGCCGGGCCGACGACTTCATGGGCGGCATCTACGAACTGCCCTCCGGCAAGGTCGACCCCGGAGAGGACCTGCGCACCGCCCTCGTGCGCGAGGTCAAGGAGGAGACCGGCCTCGACATCGCCGACATCACCGCCTACCTCGGCCACTTCGACTACACCTCCGGCAGCGGCAAGCCCTCGCGACAGTTCACCTTCGCCGTCCGGGTCGCCCACACCGGCCCCGTCGTCCTCACCGAACACGACGCGCACCGGTGGCACCGCCTCGCCGACGACCCACCCGTCACCGACGCCGTCAAGCAGATCCTCACCGCCGCCACCACAGCCTGACAGCGCGGCGGCCAGCAGGGGCGGCCACGGCCCACCCGTGCACCGTGCGCGCCGCCGCCCCCAGGCTCACTGCGGTGACGACCAGCCCCACGGCCCCGTCGCGCACGTCCTGGAAGGTCGGCAGGAAACGCACCACCCGGGCACGGGGCGCGATCCGACCCCGCGGGACACCGGACGGGCCCGTCATCGCAGGGCTCGTGTTCCTGACCGGGAACCGCTCCCGGTCAGGACACGAGCGACGGACCACGACACGAACCCCATACGGCCACCCTACGCACAGCGCGTCGGGCCTGCCCGTCGTCCGGAGGCGTGGCTGTCGGACACCCACGAGGACGGGGACGGGGATCGCGCCTGGTTCCGTCCTGCCGTCCTGCCGTCCACGGGAACATGCGACCGGAGGAGGGCGTTCGACACCGGCGGGTGGGTGTCCGCGGGGAGGCAGGCCGGCACCGGACTCAGCGCGCGTACGGCCACCCCGCGGAGTCCCAGCCCAGGAGGTTGATCCCGAGCTTGGCGGTGCCGTTGTCCGCGCCGTCGTAGTAGTGGTGCACGAGCAGGTCGCCGTCGACGTCGTGCAGCAGGGACTGCCCTCCCGGGCCGATGATCCGGCCGTGGCCCGCGAGCACCTGGGTGCCGCCGCCGGAGGTCAGGGCCTTCCCCGACCGGTCGGTGTAGGGGCCGGTGACGGACGTGGAGCGGCCCACCATGATCCTGCAGGTGCTCCTCACCCCGGCGCAGCAGGTGTCCCACGAGGTGAACAGGTAGTAGTGGTCGCCGTGGCGGACGATCGCCGGGGCCTCGACCGCGGTGGAGGACCCGGAGCGCCGGGGCGACGGCGTAGCGCTTCGGGTTCGAGGACGACTGCTTGCCGGTGCTCGGATCGAGCTCGATCATCTTGATCCCGGTCCAGAACGACCCGAAGGACAGCCACCACCGGCCCGAGGGGTCGACGGTGAGGTTCGGGTCGATGACGTTGTAGTCGTCACCCGACGCGGAGGAGCAGACCGTGCCCCGGTTCGTCCAGGTCCCCGGTCCCCCGGTGGTGCTGGTGGCCAGGAAGATCGTCGAGGTGTTCGAGCCGAAGGACTGAGGCGGCGCAGTACATCAGGTACCGGCCGTCCTGGTGGGAGAGGTCCGGGGCCCACAGGTCGCCGTCGGACGTGCGCGTGCAGGCGTCCGTCCAGGGGACGCCGTTCGGGAAGGCCCGCCCGGCGTTCGAGAAACCGATCCGGTCGGTGGACGTGCGCAGGGCGATCCCGGGGGCCGTCGAGGCCACGAGGTACGTGCCGTCGGCCCGCCGGACCGTCGACGGGTCGTGCACCAGGACGTCGCCGGTGACCCTGCCCGGG
>Ga0316579_10000407_pt1 | contig 13705 bp, 7 predicted proteins | sample J5NA_2_FD_203074 | JGI IMG/M metagenome (GOLD analysis project Ga0316579, IMG submission 203074) | Rhizosphere microbial communities from salt marsh grasses in Alabama, United States - J5-7_160517rDrA | ecosystem: Host-associated > Plants > Roots > Rhizosphere | place: USA: Alabama | collected... | reverse complement strand
CAGGGGGAGCCCGGCGCCAGTGAGGCCCTTCAGGACGCCGGGGTCCTGGACGGCATGGCCCAGGACATCGGCAGCCTCAACGCGGAGCTCACGGAGCTCTATGAGGACATGGACAGCCGGGTGGCCCGACAGACCATGCGCCTCGCCCAGAAGACCGCCTCCCTCAAGATCCTCTACGACGTGGCCGCCGGGATCCACCAGGCGGGGAGCATGGAGGACCTCCTGCTGCGCTTCCTCAGGGTCCTGAAGGAGATGGTCAACGGACGCGCCGCGACGGTGCGGCTGGTGCTGCCGGACGGCAGCCGCCGGCTGATCGGCTCCATCGGGCTCGACGACGACCTGGTGCGGGAGCAGGACATGGCCCCGGTGGACCTGTGCCTGTGCGGCAGCGTGCTTACCCCAGGTGACGTCCTGTGCGATCAGGACGCCCGTTACTGCTCCCGCATCTACGGGCGGCGCATGTTCCGCTCCGAGGAGCTGGAGGTGGTGACCGTGCCCCTGGAGCATCGCGACGAGCTGCTCGGGGTCTACACCATCTTCGTGGATCGACCGGGGTTGAGCGGACGGGAAGACATCATGGATCTGCTGTTCACCGTGGGCCATCACCTGGGCGTTGCCATCTCCAAGCACCGCTCCGAGGCGGAGGCGCGACGCCTCACCATCATCGAGGAGCGCAACACCCTGGCCCACGAGCTCCACGACTCCCTGGCCCAGACCCTGGCCAGTCTGCGCTTCCAGGTGCGCATGCTCCACGACTCGCTCGGGGACATCCCGATCCCGGATGCGGCCCGCAGCGACCTGGCGCGGGTGCGCAATGGCCTCGACGAGGCCCACACAGAGCTTCGGGAGCTGCTGACCAGCTTCCGGGCCCCGCTCAATCGCGAGGGACTGGCATCCGCCCTGGAGGCCCTCACCCTGCGTTTCGGTCGGGAGACCGGCACCCACGTGCTGTTCCAGAACAACTGCCGAGCCCTGGACCTCTCGGCCACCGAGGAGCTGCAGGTCCTGCGCATCGTCCAAGAGTGTCTTGCCAACATCCGCAAGCACGCCCGGGCCCACACGGTACGGGTCCTGCTGACCCGGGAGCCCGCCGGCTCACCCACCGGCCCGCCCGTTGGCGCCCTGGTGGTGCTGGTGGAGGACGACGGGGTGGGCTTCCGCATCCCGGTCTTGGGAGATCGTACCGGGGAGCACATCGGGCTCTCCATCATGGAGGAGCGGGCCCGGCGCATCGGGGCCGAGCTGCGGGTGGAGAGCGAGCCGGGGGAGGGGACCCGCGTGGAGCTCATGCTCGAGACCGGCCGGCGGCCGGAGCGGCACGTGAGGGTCGCCGCCTGATGCGCGTCCTGCTGATCGACGACCACGCCCTGTTCCGCTTCGGGCTCCAGGAGCTCCTGGAGCGGCGGGGCATCGAGGTGGTTGCCGCGCTCGGGGACTGCGCCTCGGGCATTCGACGGGTGGCGGAGACCCAACCGGACGTGGTGCTCCTCGACATGCGCATGCCCGGCATGAGCGGGACCGAGGTCCTGAGGGAGCTGCGGTCCGCCCATCCGAGCATGCCGATCGCCATGCTGACGACCAGCGCGGAGGAGCGCGACGTCATCGAGAGCCTACAGGGCGGGGCACAGGGCTATCTGCTCAAGGACATGGAGCCGGACGCCCTGATCGCGGCCCTGCGGGAGATCGTGCAGGGGCGAACCGTGGTGGCCCCCGAGCTCACGGCGGTCCTCGCCAGGGCGGTGCAGGGGGAGGTCCAGGCAGGCGGGGAGCTGGGGGAGCGCATCGCCGACCTGACACCCCGGGAGCAGGAGATCCTCTGTCATCTGGCGGAGGGCCAGAGCAACAAGGCGATTGCCCGCCGGCTGGGCATCTCCGACGGGACCGTGAAGCTGCACGTCAAGGCCATACTGCGCAAGCTGGAGGTCCACTCCCGGGTGGAGGCGGCGGTGATCGCGGTGGAGCGGGGCCTCTGCGAGCGCGGCCCACCCAGGGAATGATGTCCGAGAGGCCAGGGGGACACAGTTAATATTCTCGCACTAACAGTGCGTTGGGGTTGTAATGAAAAGTTTTCTCGAGCTTGTGAAGGGTTGCCTGAAGGACGTCAAGGAGGTCCTGCCCTGGGACCTTGAAGAGCGGCTGCAGGAAAACCCGGATCTCCTGATCGTCGACGTGCGGGAGCCGGAGGAATTCGAGGCCATGCACATCCCCAACTCGATCAACGTGCCCCGGGGCATCCTGGAATCCGCCTGCGAGTGGGATTACGAGGAGACGGTCCCGGAGCTGGTGCGGGCGCGGGACCGGGAGATCGTTGTGGTGTGCCGCTCGGGCTACCGCAGTGTCCTGGCCGCCAACTCCATGCTGTTCCTGGGCTACGAGAACGTCGCGTCCCTGCAGACCGGGCTGCGTGGCTGGAAAGACTACGAGCAGTCCCTGGTGGACGGCGAGGGGGCCGAGGTGGACCTGGATGACGCCGATGTCTACTTCACGCCCCGGCTACGCCCGGAGCAGATGCGGCCCAAGGACGCCTGAGGGGCCGCGCGCGGGAAGCGCGGTCTGTCAGCGTTCCCCCAGAGCCCCGAAAAAGACCCGAAGCTCGGCGAGCAGCTCCCGTTCCTGGCGCGCCCGGTCCGGATACTCGAAATGTCCGGCCTCCAGCACGTAGAGCCGTTTCTGGCCGGGGATCCCGTTGTAGACGGCGAACTGACCCGGGGGTGCCACCGCGGGATCGAACAGGGCGGCGGCGATGTGCATGGGCTGGCGGATGTGCCGGGCGGCCACGGCGGCGTCGTAATAGGCCAAGGTCTCCAGCACCTGGCCCTGGCCGCCATCGAAGCGCTGCACCGAATCCGCGCTCCCGACCGTGGGCAATTGGAGCCGCAGGGGCTGGTGTCCGAAGCTCGGGACATTGAGATGCCCGCGGGCGATCCGTCGGTCCCAGGGCAGGGCCAGGGCGCCGATGCCACCGCCGAAGCTGATCCCCGCGTAGCCGATGCGCCCGGCGAGCTGGGGATAGCGTCGCAGGAGCACGGTGACCCCCACCCAGAGGTCGTCGACGCAGCCCCCGAGGATGTAGCGATCCCGATCCTGGATGTCGTGGAGGACGTGCCAGGAGGGGTCCTCGGAGATCGGTGGGCGTCGGCTGAGGCCGAGTCCCCGGAAGCAGGGGATCAGGTAGACCGCGTCCTCCAGGGGGAGCTGGTCCGGGGGCTGGTCGATGCCGCCGTAGCCGTGGCCCAGCACCAGCGCGCACCGGGTGCGCGGGGACCTGGGCTCGAGCAGCCAGCCGCGAATCGGGAACCCGCCGGTGGAGCGGTAGACGATGTCGTGGACCCGAAACCCGGAACGGTGGATCCCGCTCGGGCCGATCTGGGCCGCGGGGTCCTGGGTCAGGGCCGCTCCATAGCGGCTGGTCCAGAAGGAGACGAAGCCCGCGGGCTCCGGCGGGGGGCTGATGGCCAGCAGCTCCCGGAGACCGTAGCCGTAGCTCGGATCGAACGGAAAGTCGTGCGCGAAGGACATGGAGGGGGCGTCAGCCCCTCAGATAGGCCAGGGCGTCCGGGCCGAAGTGGGTGGGGATGAGACCCAGGCGGGCAAAGCCGTCGTTCTCGGTGCACACGTTGCTCTCCAGCAGCATCTGAAGCTGATCCCTGGTGATCGGGAACCAGGCATAGCGGTCCAGCAGGCTCGCCAGGGCCCCGACGGCGAGGGCCGGGGCCGGCAGCATCCACTTGCTCCGCCCGCCCACGGCGGCGATGGTCTGCAGGATGGACCTCCAGCTCAGGCGGTCCGGGCCGCACAGGCTGTAGGTCTGGGACTCGGTGCGGGGGTCGCCCAGGGCCAGCACGAAGGCCGCGGCCACATCCTGCACCGCCACCGGGGCCAGCTTGAAGTCGCCGGCGCCCGTCGGCAGCCAGCCCGGAAAGAAGAGGGGGGCGGGCAGGGGGCTGTCGATGATGTCCCGCTTGAGCTGGGTGCAGAGCTCCATGCGCCCGCGCGGGTCTCCGAAGATCACCGAGGGCCTGAAGATGGTCCAGGAGAGCCCCGATGCCTTCAGGGCCTGCTCCGCCTCGTACTTGGTACGCTGGTAGGTGGTTCCGTCGGGTCGCACCCCATTGGCGCTCATCAGAACGAACCGCCGGATGCCCTGGGCCTTCGCCTCGGCGATCGTGGCCTCGACCCCGGCCCGGTGCATGGCGTCGAAGGTGATGCCCTTCTCGGGAAGCTCCCGCAGCAGCCCGATGAGATAGATGACGGCGTCGGTCCCCGCCAGGACCTGCGCCAGCGCACCCGGCTGCCCCAGCTCGCCCGTCACGATCTCGCACTCGGTCGCCCGGTGCGCACGGGACGCGCTGCCGGGGCGCACCAGGAGCCGGGGGAGATGGCCCTCCGCCAACAGACGGTCCACCACATAGAGGCCGACGAAGCCCGTGCCCCCGATTACCGCTACTTTCATGCGTCGCGCTCCATCAATTCAGGAAGTGGTCTCCGCCTCGTGCAGCTCCGCCGCCTGCAGGGTGTTCTCCAACAGACTCGCGATGGTCATGGGACCGACGCCACCGGGGACCGGCGTGATCCAGGCCGCGCGCTCGGCGCAGGCGTGGAAGTCCACGTCGCCCACCAGGGCCCCCTCCGGGGTCCTGTTGATCCCGACATCGATCACCAGGGCGCCGGGCTTGACCCAGTTCCCCGGCACGAAGGCGGCGCGTCCCAGGGCCGCCACGAGCACGTCGGCGCCGCGGACCTTTCCCGCCAGGTCCCGCGTGCGGCTGTGGCAGACGGTGATGGTGCAGCGGGCGGCCAAGAGCTCCAGGGCCATGGGCCGACCGACGATATTGGACTGGCCGATGATGACGGCATCCAGTCCCTCCAGGGGGAGACCCGTGCGGCCCAGGAGGGTCATGACGCCCTTGGGGGTGCAGGGGCGCAGGAGCGGCATGCGCAGGGCCAGGCGGCCCAGGTTGTAGGGGTGGAAGCCGTCCACGTCCTTGGTCGGCAGGATCCGCTCCGTGACCGTCTCGGCGTCCATGTGCTCGGGCAGGGGGAGCTGAACCAGGATGCCGTCGATGCGCGGGTCTTCGTTCAGCCGGTCGATGAGCTCGAGTAGCTCCAGCTGGCTGGTGACCGCGGGCAGCTCGTGCAGCTCCGAATGGAATCCCACCTCCGCGCAGGCCTTGCGCTTGTTGCGCACATAGACCTGGGAGGCGGCGTTCTCGCCCACCAGGACCACCGCGAGCCCCGGCGCCCGCCCGCCCGCGGCCCGGAGCGCATCGACCCGGGCCTTGACCTGCCCGCGGATCTCAGCGGAGACCGACTTTCCGTCGAGGATCCGTGCACCCATGTCCTTTCCTCCCCGATGACCGATAGGTGGGCCATCATAGCCAGGGGGCGCGCCCATGGGTATCCCCGACAATTGCGAGTATCGAGTGGCGAGTAGCGAGAAAGCATCGACAAGACAGCGACCTAGCTCGTTGCAGAAGAAATAGCCGACGTGGCTCCGATAGATCGTGCGAGGGCGCGTCAGGCCGGGAATCTACCCCACGCCGGATTGGTTGGGCGCGGCTCGGCGGATTGACGCCCTGGGGACCCGAGCGTATATTTCCGGCTCTTCGATTGTGGGAACGCATCCGAATCCGGGGTATAGCGCAGCCTGGTAGCGCACCTGCTTTGGGAGCAGGGTGTCGGGGGTTCGAATCCCTCTACCCCGACCAACGACCGGGCTGCCGAAGTTCCGAGTCGGGTCCCCGGCCGGAGCGGGGTTGCGGGCGGAAACGGAGCCGGACCGCTGCGGATGTAGGCGGCCTTAGGCCCTGGCCCGAGACATGCGCCCGTAGCTCAGCCGGATAGAGCAACGGCCTTCTAAGCCGTGGGTCGCAGGTTCGAGTCCTGCCGGGCGTGCCAAATCGAGGCCCTTTGCCGACGCCCGCGGGGTCGGGCAGGGGGCAGGAAACAGTCAATGGTGGACGTAGCTCAGTTGGTAGAGCACAGGATTGTGGCTCCTGTGGTCGTGGGTTCGATCCCCATCGTCCACCCCACCATTTCGCGCCGCGCGGGTTGACAGCCGGTCACCGCGCCGTAAACTACTCTGTCTCGACGAGGGGCCGTTAGCTCAGCTGGTAGAGCAGTGGACTCTTAATCCATCGGTCCGGGGTTCGAATCCCTGACGGCCCACCAAAAAGATAAAAGGGTTACGGCGATGTCGTAACCCTTTTTTTATGCTCCCGCCGCCGTCGATCAATGCCCGAGCCAGCGGCGGAGCGCCGCCGCGGTCGGCAGCTCGCCGGCACCCTGGGCGATCTGCTCCGGGGTCCCCTGGGCCACGATCTCGCCGCCCTGATCCCCACCCTCGGGTCCCAGGTCGACGACCCAGTCCGCCTCGGCGATCAGGGGGAGGTCGTGCTCGATGGCGAGGACCGTGTGGCCCGCGTCCACGAGCCGATGCAGCACGGCGACCAGCCGCTCCACGTCCGCTGGGTGGAGTCCCACGGTGGGCTCGTCCAGCACGTAGAGGGTGGGTCTGGGATTGGTGCCATCGAGGGTCGGGCGGGCCTTGGCCAGCTCGGTGACCAGCTTGATGCGCTGGGCCTCTCCGCCGGAGAGGGTGGGGCTCGGCTGCCCCAGACGGAGATACCCGAGTCCGACCGCTTGCAGCAGGTTGAGCGGATGATGGATGGCTCGGTGGGCATCGAAGACCTCGAGGGCGCCATCCACGTCCAGGTCGAGGACCTGGCCCACGTCGAGCCCCCGGTAGCGGACCTCCCGCGTCTCCCGCTCGAAGCGGCTGCCGCCGCAGACCTCGCAGGGCAGGCGCACGTCCGGGAGGAAGCTCATCTCGAGGCGCTGTACCCCCTGGCCCTCGCAGGCGGGGCAGCGCCCGCCGGCGGTGTTGAAGGAGAAGCGGGCCGGTCCCCAGCCGAGCATCCGTGCCTCCGGGGTCGCGGCGAACAGCCGGCGGATGGGGTCCCAAAAGCCCACGTAGGTGGCGGGGCAGGAGCGGGGGGTCTTGCCGATGGGGGTCTGGTCCACCTCCAGGACCCGGGCCAGGGACTTCCAGCCGGTGAGACCGTCGCAGCCCCGCAGGGCCGGGCGGGCAGCGGGTCGAGCGGATCCGCCTCGACGGCGGGAACCTCCGGCCGCTTGGTCCTGGACACCGATCAGGGACTTGACGCCCGGCACCAGGACCTCCCGGACCAGGGTGGACTTGCCCGAGCCCGAGACCCCGGTGACGACCACCAGCCGCCGAAGGGGCACGCGGACCGTGAAGGCCTTCAGGTTGTGCAGCCGGGCACCGCGGACCACCAGCCAGTCACCCGCGTCCTCGGGGGCGGGGCGGGGCGGGCGGGACCGGCCGCCCGGGCGTGCCAGAAAGCGCCCGGTGATGGAGCAGGGATTGGCCATGAGGGCGGCCACGTTGCCCTGGGCCACCAGCTCGCCCCCCCGCACCCCGGCCCCGGGCCCGAGGTCCAGGATCTCGTCGGCCCGGCGGATGGTCTCCTCGTCGTGCTCCACGACCACCACGGTGTTGCCCCGCCCCTTGAGGCTCACCAGGGTATCGAGCAGCATCCCATTGTCCCTGGCGTGGAGCCCGATGCTCGGCTCGTCAAGGACATAGCAGACTCCCCTCAGGTTCGACCCGAGCTGAGCGGCGAGCCGGATGCGCTGGGCCTCCCCCCCGGAGAGGGTCGGCGCCCCCCGGTCCAGGCTGAGATAGCCCAGCCCGACGCGGACCAGGAAGCCCAGACGCTCCCGCGCCTCGGTGAGCAGGTCGCGGGCGATGGCGTCCTCCCGGCCTTCCAGCTCCAGCTCGGCCAACGCCGTCGCGGCCTCGGCCACCGAGAGGGCCGAGAGCTCCGCGATGGAGCGCCCGCGGAACCGCACCGCCAGGGCCTCGGGGTTGAGCCGGGCCCCATGGCAGGCGGGGCAGGGGGCCTGAGCCTCTCCCGTGCCGGGGACCCGCTCCAGCCACTGGTCCTCCTCCCCGGTCTGCTCCCCATCGAAGCCGGGGATCTCCTGGCCGGTGCCGAAGCAGCTGGGGCACCAACCGTGCTTGGAGTTGTAGCTGAAGAGCCGGGGGTCCGGCTCCGGGAAGGCCTGGCCGCAGCCGGGGCAGGCCCGCTGGGTGGAGTAGGGGGTCTCGGCGGCCCATCGGCCCTGGCTGAGTCGCGCGACCCGCACCAGCCCCTTTCCGAGATCCAGGGCCTGGTCCAGGAGGGTGCGCAGCTCCGGCTCCGACTCCGCCCGAACCTCGATCTCCCCCACCGGCAGGTCGATGGAGTGCTCCCGGAAGCGATCCAGACGGGGCCAGTCGGCGGTCTCGACCGGCTCCCCGTCCACGCGCAGGAGGAACCAGCCCTTGCGCAGGGCCCAGGCCGCCAGCTCGTTATAGAGACCCTTGCGGGCGATGACCAAAGGGGCGAGAAAGGCGACCCGCTGGCCCAGGTGATCCCGCCGGATCCGCTCCAGGATCGCCGGGCGATCCATGGGCTCGATCGGAATCCGGCACTGGGGGCAGTGCTGGATGCCGAGCTTCACGTAGAGCAGGCGCAGGAAGTGATGAATCTCGGTGAGCGTCCCGACCGTGCTCTTGGCACCGCCCCGGCTGGTCCGCTGCTCGATCGCGACCGTGGGAGGGATCCCGCGCACCGCCTCCACGTCCGCCCGGGCCGCGGGCTGGACGAACTGGCGGGCGTAGGCGTTGAGGGACTCCAGGTAGCGCCGCTGCCCCTCCGCGAACAGGATGTCGAAGGCCAGGGTGCTCTTGCCGCTCCCTGAGACCCCGGTGACGACGGTGAATCGGCCCCGGGGGATCGACAGGGTCAGGTCCTTGAGGTTGTGCTCCCGGGCGCGGTGGATGTCGATGGAGGGCCGAGGGCCGAGGGTCGAGGGCCGAGGGGTGGTTGCCTCAAGGTGGTCGCCATAGGCCGGGGTCGGACCCTCGCCGATCGTGGCCAGTCGATCGGACTGTAGGTCGGACTGTAGGTCGGACTTCAGTCCGACTGCGCCCCCGCGGATCACCCCCGACCTCGCCGTCGGGCTGACGCCCGACCTACCACCGCCCTCGAGGTAGCCCCGCAGGGCCTGTCCGGTGTGACTGCGCTCTTGTTGGGCCACCTCGGCGGGCGTGCCGGCACAGACCAGCTCACCGCCGGTCTCGCCCCCTTCCGGCCCCAGGTCGATGATCCAGTCGGCGGCGGCGATCAGGTCCAGATTGTGCTCGATCACCACCAGTGAATGGCCCCGGAGGATCAGCCGCCGCAGGGCCTGGATCAACACGGCGATGTCGGCGAAGTGCAGCCCGGTGGTGGGCTCGTCCATGAGGAACAGCATCCCCTCCGGTGCCGACGTCCGGCCCTTGGCCCTCGGCCCGCGGCCCTTGCGCGCCAGATGCCCCGCGAGCTTGAGCCGCTGGGCCTCCCCTCCCGAGAGTGTCGGGACCGGCTGGCCGAGGCGAAGGTAGCCCAGGCCCACCGCGGTCAGGGGCTCCAGCGCGCGTCTGAGCTCCCCGTCGTCGGCGAAGCGGGCCAGGGCCTCGCTGGCGGTCAGGTCCAGCACGTCCGCGATGGACAGGCCCTCGCCGCTCGGGTCCGGCAGCCGGACCTCCAGGACCGAGGCCCGATACCGCCGGCCGTTGCAGTCCGGGCAGCGCAGATAGACGTCGGAGAGGAACTGCATCTCCACGTGCTCGAAGCCGGTGCCCCCGCAGGTGGTACAACGCCCGTTGCCGGAGTTGAAGCTGAATGTGCCCGCCGTGTAGCCCCGCTCCTTGGCGGCGGGGAGTCGGGCGAAACGCCGGCGGATCAGATCGAAGGCCCCCACGTAGCTCGCCGGGTTGGATCGGGAGCTGCGTCCGATGGGGGCCTGGTCCAGCAGGGATACGTCGGCGATCAGCTCGTCCCCATCGATGTGGTCGTGGGCGCCCGGCGGCTCGTCCGGATGGCCCTTGAGCTGGCACAGGGCGCGGTAGAGGACGTCCTGGATCAGGGTGGATTTGCCCGAGCCGGAGACGCCGGTGACCACCACCAGCCGACCCAGGGGGACCTCCAGGTCGATCCCCTTGAGGTTGTGGGCCCGGGCACCGCGCAGCCGGATGCGGGGGGTGCCCGGCTTCGGGGGCTCGGGTGCGCGGGGCTCGGCGACCCGGCGCCGGCCGGCGAGAAAGTCGCCGGTGACCGATCCCTCCGACTCCAGGATCTCGCTCAGGGTGCCGTTGAAGGTCACCCGGCCCCCATGCTCACCGGGGCCCGGTCCCAGGTCGATGATGCGGTCCGCGGCACGCATCACCTGGGGGTCGTGCTCCACCACCAGGAGCGAGTTCCCCTGGTCCCGCAGCCGGTGCAGGACGCCGGTGATGCGGCCCAGGTCCCTGGGGTGGAGCCCGATGCTCGGCTCGTCGAGGACGAACAGGGTGTTGACCAGGGAGGTCCCCAGGGCGGTGGTGAGGTTGATGCGCTGCACCTCCCCCCCCGAGAGGGTGCGGGACTGGCGCTCCAGGGTGAGATAGGGCAGCCCCACCTCGCACAGGTAGCGCAGGCGGGAGCGGATCTCGGTGAGGGGCAGGTCGAGAGCCTGGTCCAGCGCCCCGGGCAGACGCAGGCCGCCGAAGAAGTCCAGACAGCGCTCCAGGGGCAGACCGGACAGGTCCGGCAGGTTGAGGCCCGGCAGGGCGGCCCAGGTCCCATCCGACATGGTGACCCGTGCATGCCGAAAGCGCCCGGCCCCTCCTGGAAGGGTCGACGTGTCGCCCGCCAGCGGGCGAGACGCCCGCGGTCCCAGGTCGGCCGTCTCTCTCCTCGCCCCTCGCCCCTCGGCCCTCGGCCCTTCTTCCGACACCAACCTCCAGTCCAACGCGTCGTCCTTGAGCCTGGCCCCATTGCAGGACGGGCAGACGTCGTAGGAGCGGTAGCGGGACAGCAGCACCCGCACGTGCATCTTGTAGGCGCGGCCCTCCAGCCAGTCGAAGAACCGGCGGATGCCGTACCAGACCCCGGCCTCCCACTCGCCCTCGCCCTCCAGGACCCAGTGGCGGTCCGACTCGGAGAGGTCCCGCCAGGGGACGTCCGTGGGGATGCCCCGGCGGTGGGCGAAGCCCATCAGGTCCTCCTGGACCTCCGAGTAGCTGTCGGACTGGATGGGCTTGATGGCCCCCTCGATGAGCGACTTGGAGGGGTCCGGCACCACCAGGCCCCAGTCCACCCCGATGACCCGGCCGAACCCCCGGCAGGTCTCGCAGGCCCCCAGGGGCGAGTTGAAGGAAAAGAGGTTGGGGACCGGGTCCCGGTAGGCGATGTCGCAGTCGGGGCAGTGGAGGTCCGCCGAAAAGCGCCGGGGCGGACCCGGCTGCCGATCCTCACCAAGTGGGAAGACGAGCAGGCGTCCATGACCGCGCGCCAGGGCGGTCTCCAGGGCCTCCAGGGCCCGGCCCCGATGGTCTTCGGTGAGCCGCAGCCGGTCCTGGATCACGGTGAGGGCCGGTCCCTCCGCGACGAGGAGCCGCACGTAGCCCTGCTGGGCCAGCAGGGCCTTGATCTGCTCGACGCCCAGGGACTCGGGCACCGGCACCTCGAAGGCGATCAGGACCCGGGGCGTCTCCCCCGGCTCATCCGTCAGCGACCCCCAGATGGTCTCGGGGGTGTCCCGCCGCACCTCCCGTCCGCAGCCCCGGCAGAAGAGCCGGGCCGCCCGCGCGAACAGGAGCTTGAGATAGTCGGCAAGCTCCGTCATGGTCCCCACGGTGGAGCGGGAGGTGCGCACCGGGTTGGTCTGGTCGATGGCGATGGCCGGGGGGATCCCGTCGATGCGGTCCGCCGCCGGGCGGTCCATGCGGTCCAGGAACTGGCGCGCGTAGGGGGAGAATGTCTCCACGTAGCGCCGCTGCCCCTCCGCGTAGACGGTGTCGAAGGCCAGCGATGACTTGCCCGACCCGGAGACCCCGGTGACCACGATCAGCTCCCCCAGGGGGAGGTCCAGGTCCAGGTCCTTCAGATTGTTCTGCCGCACCCCGCGAAGGTGGATGCAGTCGCGGCTCGGGTCGTGTTGGGACATCCGGTGGGGTCGGGAACTAGGCGCGTAGCCGCAGGGGCGGGTCCGCGATTCTACCGTGACCATGCCCCGAGAGATGTCGATTCTGATTCTGTCGGCGAGCGGTTGGTCGTCGCGTCAGCTCGGTCCGTGCCAGGGGCGTTCGACATCGGGCGGCGGGTATTCGGAGCGCTGTGGCCTTGGGGTCAAGGTCTCTGCGAAGGCCGCGAGGTGTCCGATGATTGGATCAGCGATCAGTGCTCGGGCGCTGGTGAGGGAGTTGATGGCAGCGGCCGGCCGGCCGCCCGCCAGCTCTGCGACGGCCCGGGTGATCAGGGACTCGGCGGCCAGTTCCACGGCCAGCAGCGGGCCAAGGTCCATCCCGCAGCGCCGGCAGGTCTCCCCAGTCTCCCAGCGGGCCCGGCAGTTGGGGCAGCGTTCCATGGGGGCTCTAGGCCTCCAGGTAGTAGATCAGGTCCGCTAGCGAGGCCACGGACTGCTCCAGGGCGGCAGCGTCGTCCTGGCCGAGGGCGTCGCGCACCGCCTCGATCCCGTCCACCAGGTCGTCCCGGTCCTCGGGGTTCGCCCCTTCGAGCAGACGCTCGGCCTTCTCCACCAAAGCGCGAGCGGCCACCGCCTCGCGACGCTCGCCGGCCGCGTCTGGCGTTGCTCCCTCGACATCCTCTGGTCCTTCGGCCAGCTCGTCCCCGTCGATCAGGGCGGACAGGCGCTCGCGGGCGGCGGCCAGCTCGTCGCTCTCGAAGCGGGCGGTGGCGTTGTCGATGGTGATGCGGGCCTCGAGTCCGGTGCGCTTCTCCCGGGAGCTGACGTGGAGGATGCCGTTGACGTCCAGTGAGAACGTGGTGGTGATGATGTTTCCGGCGGGCACGTCCGAGAGTCCGTCGATGCGGAAGGAGCCGATCTCGGTATTGTTGAGGGCGTCCGGATCCTCCCCCTGGTAGACGTGGACGAGGATGGTGCGCTGGCCATCGTGGAAGGTCTCGAAGGCCTCGCTCTTGGTCACCGGGATGGGGCTGTTCTTGCGGATCAGGGGGACATACACGTAAGGGTAGAATTCTCCGTTGAGGTCGCTGATGGCGCTGGTACCGAAGGTGTAGGGCGTCACATCCACCAGCACGCTGGCCACCTGGACCCCGGCGATGACCGCAGCCTGGATTGCGGCCCCGTTGGCTACGCAGAGGTCGGTGTCCACCTCGCTGCGCGGCGGCATGCGCAGCTCCTCCTCCAGTCTTCGCTGGACCAGCGGGGTGCGGGTGGCCCCGCCCACCAACAGCACCTCGTCCAGGTCCGAGACCGTCAGTCCGGCCCCTTTGAGGGCGATATGGACGGCCTCCAGGGTCTCGCCGATGTACGGGGCGATCATCGCCTCGTACTCCTCCCGGGAGAGCTCCAGGGACAGATTGACCGGCGCCCCCGCGTGCTCCAGCAGGTATTCCTCCTGGATCCGGGCGAAGGGGGTGTCGGAGAGTGCGATCTTCGCCGCCTCCGCCGCGCGGGTGAGGCGCGCCATGGCGGTGCGGTTCTCGCTCGGGTCCTGGCCCTGGGACCGAAGGTGCGCAATCAGGTGATCGACGATGCGGGCGTCGAAGTCGTCGCCGCCCAGGTGATTGTTGCCGTGGCTGGAGAGGACCTCGGTGACGTCCCGGGCGACGCGCACCACCGAGACGTC
>Ga0316579_10000406_pt1 | contig 13707 bp, 9 predicted proteins | sample J5NA_2_FD_203074 | JGI IMG/M metagenome (GOLD analysis project Ga0316579, IMG submission 203074) | Rhizosphere microbial communities from salt marsh grasses in Alabama, United States - J5-7_160517rDrA | ecosystem: Host-associated > Plants > Roots > Rhizosphere | place: USA: Alabama | collected... | reverse complement strand
AAGGTGCTGGGAGCATATGGGGATGCTGGAGGCATCGTAACCAATGATGATGACTTAAATGCGCGCATTCGTGTCCTGCGCTACATGGGACAAGAAGTCAAGCACACTCACCAGGTGATTGGCTACCAGCAGCGTCTTGACCCGATACAGGCCGCCATTCTTGGGGTCAAGCTCCAGCACCTGGATGAATGGATCTGCAGAAGGCGTGCAATTGCAGCTCGCTATACCGAGCTGCTCAACGATCTCCCTATTCAGCTCCCCGAAGAAGCAAAATGGGCCAAGCATGTTTACTATATGTACACGATTCACTGCACGGAGAGAGAGCAGTTAAGTGAATATCTGGAAGCGCAGGGGGTTGGTACGCAAAAAATCTATGCTACGCCGGTTCCCATGCAGCCCAGCTACCGGTATTTGGAATATCGCCCTGAAGACATCCCGGTATCCGTTGAGCATGCCAGCAAATTACTCTGCTTACCGATGTTTCCAGAACTGACTGATCAAGAAGTTGAAAGCGTCTCTAATGCGATTCATGAGTTCTATAACGAGGTAAAGATTTAAATATGGCAGGTTCACGCATAAAAGTAGTTGTTTTAGGGGGCAGTGCCCTGGCAACACCGATGATTTTTGATGCCATGGGAAATTTCAAGGCAACAAAAAAATATGATTTTGTCATGCTCGGGCGGGACGAGGAGCGATTGAACCTTGTCAAACAGGTATCAGACGATATCATCAAGAACAGTCCAGGACTGGATATCAGCACCCAGGTTTCAACCGATATCGAAAGTAGTTTGTCGGGCATGGATTACTGCATCAATCAAATCCGTGTGGGCGGTTTAGAGGGACGTGCTTTTGATGAGACTTTTCCCCGCCAATTCGGTATACCCGGTGAGGAGACTGTTGGACCAGGTGGTTTCACGAATTCTATGCGCGGCATCCCTGTGACAATCGATATCTGCCGCATGATAGAAAAACATGCACCAAACGCAACCTTGCTCAACCTGACCAATCCCAGCAGCATCGTTCATTACGCTGTACGTCGATACACCGGTGTCAATGTGATAGGAACCTGCGATTCGCCGATTTCTCTCATTGGTATGGTGGCTGGATTGCTTAACCTGCCGGTTGAAGAAATCGAATTTGAACTGGGCGGTATGCACCATTTCGGCTGGATCGTTGGTGTCAAGCACAATGGAAAGGATTACCTGCCTGAGCTGCTTGAGCGGGCAGACGAGATGCCGAAACTTGGCACCGACCCGGAAGTCATCCGTGCTATCGGTGCGATACCGGCTTATTACTTCAAATACTACTTCCATCCTGACCGCATGCTGGCAGCCACGGAAGGCAGAACCATCCGCGCTCACCAGTTGATGGAGCTATCAAACCAGATACTACAAGCTTACCGGGATTGGAAACCAGGAGTTCCACCCAGCATGCTGAAGCGAAGGGGTGCTGTCTGGTATGACAAAATCGTCGTTCCAACCCTGCTTGCCCTGGCTGAAAATCAAACCACTGAACTCATACTCAGTACGGATAATAACGATTCATTCCCCTGGCTGCCTGAAGATGCGATCGTTGAAGGCAAGGTCCCGATCCGGGATGGGAAATTGGGTGCAGTATCCACCTTCGATCCTCCCCAGGATGTAAAAGCCATGATGAGCCAAAATTGCGCCTACGAGATGCTGGCTGCCCAGGCGATCGTCGAACAAGATCGAGAAAAAGCCCTGAGATCTTTGATGGCGAATCTGCTGGTCAGCAACTTTAACCAGGCGCGCGGCATATTAAACATGGTCTGGCCAGGAGAAGACAAGGTCAATTTCAAATCCATCGATCTCAAGCAGCCTGAAACCGACAGCGAGACGTTCAAAGTACCAATACTTTACTACGGTGATAATCTGGTCGAGGATTTGCACTTACCGGAAGGGGATTACGCCCTGATTACCATGGAAGAACCTTGGGAGCTGTTCAAAGATCGGGTTCATTATAAACCTGCCTGTGTATTCTTCGTAACAGAGCTGGATTGGTACCGCCTCGAAGCACTTGAGCGCCAGCTTCCAGAGGTTGAGGCTGTCGTTGCACTCGGTGGAGGTACCGTTACCGATGCTGCCAAGTACCTGGCCTGGCGGCGCCACATCCCTGTGGATGTATTCCCTTCCATTACATCCGTGGATGCTGCAGTTACCAAGAGCATTGCTGCCCGTTCTGGTGGTCATGTAACTTATATCGGATATATCGTACCCAGGAATGTTTACATCGATTACCCACTCATCCAGGGCGCGCCAAAACGATTGAACATCTCTGGTGTGGGTGACATTATTTGCTCATACACCGCGCTTTGGGATTGGCGTTTGGCTTACGAGCACAAAGGAGAATCTTACGATCCGAATGCTGTCCACCAAATGGAGGAGTGGTTGAAACGTGTTCACAATGGTGCGGGAGATATCAAGCAGGTCAATAAAAAAGGTATCCAGCTGATCATGCAGGCATTTGAGGACATCAGTCTGATCTGCCGGCGGTTTGGCAGCAGCCGCCCTCAGGAAGCATCCGACCATACATTCGCCTATAACGCCGAATTCCAAACCGGGAAGAACTTCCTACACGGTGAGCTTGTTGCACTTGGGACTTATGTCATGGCCCAACTGCAAGGAAGGGAGATGACCTACTTAGAAGAGTTCTATCAGACAACAGGCTTGCTGTGGCAACCCAGGGATATCGGACTGACCGAGGTTGAATTTTCCAAGATCATGGCCTCCCTCAACTGGTACCAAAAGAGTTTCGGGCGCCGGTACTCAATCCTGGATGAAAAAACAATTGAACCAGATTTCATCAGAGAGCTGGTTGGACGACTCCAATTCTAGATCATGTGATTCGTTGGGTGTGCAGAACCATGATAAGAGAGAATATATTCCAGATCAATCCCTGCGCGAGTTTGCTCCCCAAATTCCCATTCGCGTCAGGGTATTGCCGATTTTCCGCAGGAAGTTATTTGATGGCGGAGATCCCATAACCGGGTGAGGACTTAACCACAGGTTATGGACAACAATATCCATTTCAGCAGTACCAGAAGGAGGTGAACGTCCGGAGTTTTGTAACAAGAGTCAATAGAAGAAACATCATTGGTTTTATAAACTTTAGAAAGGAGATCATCACGCATGGAGAAACAAGGTTTTTATAACAAGAGAAGCGGAGCAATCCTGTGGATTGTTGGGCTTGTCCTATTCATTATTGCCTTCGTCGTTATGAATCCATTGGGTGAAGGCCTGGGTGTATCCGAATCGCCCGGTCGTATCACCCTGCTGTACATTTTTGCCTTTGTGTTCTGTTTACCCTTCGCAGTGTACTTTATGTACCTGTTTGCGCAGCGACCAACCTGGTTAGCCCAGCCAGGACGTTACATTGAAGGCATGAAAGTCAGGGTATTCTCACCCTACGCGCTTGTCGCAATGGGCATCATCGGTGCCTTATTCGCTGCGGCGGGATTAGGAGACCTGGGGGGAATCGACGTACAGGCAATGGTGATCTCGGCTTCAGCATCGCTGTTTGGCGCGGTCATATCGTTCTTCGGATTGTTCGTTGGCCAGATCATCGCACGCATCTTCATTAATCCTGTCTGGTCAGGTGGCACATCTACCGCTGCGGTAACCCTGCTGCCATACACCTTGATCGATGCATCCATCTGGGCTTATGCCGGTTACATGTATTTCCACTTTGTGCATGATCGGAAGGGATCATTTATCGGCGCCTTCCTGCTCGCTTGGTTGGTAACCGAGCCCATCCACCAGCTCTGGTGGTTCGCAACATACTGGATTATGAATACCCGTGAAGCGGCCACACTGGCAGTGCTAAACGATTGGGTTGTTGGAGGGATCAACCTGGTGCCAATTCCATACTGGTGGCTGAGCGGCCTGCTCTTCGTACCGGTAGGCTATCTGGCTGGTGAAGCAGCCCGACGTGCCCTCAGCGCCGGTCGCGGCAGCGAGACTGATGAGACAGAGGAAAGCTGAGTTTTATTAAACAAATCAAATTTCAAAATTCCAGGATGAGTGGATTGTGGGCAGGTCAACCCAACCCCCTGGCACGATCTTAATCACAGTCCACTCATCATTCTCATTAATCCAATGAACCTAATTTCAATTATTCAAGCAATTATTATTATAATCTATCACAAATCAACCACCTAGGGATTTTATACCTGTGAAAGCTATTGAGTTTAAAGATTTTAGTTTTAGATATATCCACCAGAAGGGACAGGCGCTGGAAGGAATTACCCTGGACATCGAGGGTGGCAGCGTGATCGGAATCCTGGGTCCTGCTGGGGCAGGAAAAAGCACCTGGGTAAAAGCGCTAAATGGCTTAGTACCATCAGTTGATGTTGGTTACCAGGATGGCGATGTGATCGTGGAGGGTTTGAATACACGTGAACATGAAGTTAACGAGATGGCCCACCATGTTTCGGTTGTCCTGCAGAATCCAGAAGTCCAAATCTTTCTGACACGCGTCAGGGATGATATTGCCTTCGGACCGGCAAACCTGGGTATTCCACGCGAACAGGTGTTTGCCAGGGTTGAAAAAGCACTGGTGGATACTGAGCTGGAGTCGATGGCTGATCGCAACCCAAACGAGTTATCAGGCGGTGAACAGCAAGCCTTGGCAATCGCTGGTGCACTGGCGATGCAACCATCTATCATGGCATTTGATGAACCGATCTCTATGCTGGACCCGATTGGAAAAGAACATGTTATGAAAGTCATTCGCCGGTTGACCGAGGTCCGCAAGACTACCAGTATTACCACGGAATCAGGCGCTGATATCGAATCTATCGCTGAAGTCGTGGATGAATTGCTGCTGTTGGATGAAGGAAAATTCGTCCTGCGCGGGACACCAAGCGAAGTATTGGCCAGCGATGAAGTGGAAAAAGCAGGGGTTGGACGCCCACAGGTGACAGATCTGATTTTAGCCATGATTCAGCTCGGGCACCAATTCGACTCCATCCCCATCACCCTGGAGAGTGCCCACCAGATCATCCGCAGCAAATTGCTCAGTTTGGGAATCACCACGATTAACAGACCACCCAATTACCCGCTAAAAAAGGATACCGGGTCCGGGAAAACAATTCTATCTGTCGAGAACCTGCACCACTGGTACAACGAAAATGTGCATGCCCTAAAAGGAGTTTCCTTCGAAGTCCAGCAAGGACACATCCTGGGAATCATCGGACAAAACGGATCCGGAAAAACCACGCTGGCGCGCCACCTGGTTGGCCTACTAAAACCTACCAACGAAGACGCCAAACTAATTGTCCAGGGCAAGAACATCGTTGATATGAAGATCGACAAGATCATAAAAATGGTCAACTATGTCTTCCAAAATCCTGACGACCAATTGTTTGCAGAAACAATCTGGGATGAGGTGGAATTCGCCCCTAAAATGATGGAGCTGGATGAAGAAGAATCAAAGAAATTGACCGAGGAAGCATTAGAGGTATTTGATCTCAATAAATTCCGCAAACGGTACGTGTTAGGTCTGGATGAAGATCTTAAAACATACCTAGCGATTTCCAGCATACTTCCATTGAAACCAGAAATCATTTTCATAGATGAACCCACCACGGGGCTGGATACACGCGGTGAAATTAAGATGATGGAGAGTCTAAACCATCTGCGGGATGAGCAGGGGAAAACGATCATCATCATCACCCACAATATGAAGACCATCGGGAACTATTGCGACCGGGTGCTGGTCATGTCCGACGGTGAGCTGATTCTGGATGGATCAACCCGTGAAATTTTTACACAAGATGAAAAACTGCTTGAAGCAGATATTCTGCCCCCACAGATAACCCGCCTCGGCCAGATGCTTGCTGACGAATTCCAGTGTCCGCGCGACATATTGACAGTAGAGGAATTCGTAGCTACATTGGATTACACGCTCAACAAGAAATAGGTGAATTATGTCAGAAATGATGGGATACCAAGAAAAAGGGACCTTTTTTCATGGTGGTTTGCATACCCTGACCAAGATGGTAGTTTTCCTGACTGTCACAATCCTTGCAGGCTTGTGGTTAGACGCCCGCTATCTAGCACCACTGCTGTTGTTGGGATTGGCGTTTAATTACGTAGCAAAAACCCCAAAGAAGTGGTTTCTAGTGATGCTGACAGCATTGGCATTGACTATGTTGCCTACCTTGCGTAGCACGGTCGGCCAGGCCGATCCTGAATACTACAAAGTACTTGATCCAGTATGGGCTGCGACCAATGTTGCCACGATAAACACCCGCATCCTAGGTCTCGGAACGCTCGGGTTTACTTACGGGAGTCTGATGTGGCTGGCGGGCCGTTTACTGCGTTTCGCTACTGTGGTTACCTGGGCATTGTTGTTTATCTCGACCACGCCCATGTTCGATATTGCCAATACACTTTATGCCTTGAAAGTCCCGCAACCGATCGTTTTCGTGCTGCAGATGACCTACCGTTTTATCCCCTACATGGCGACGGTGATGAACCAGATCCAGGATGCACAGAAGCTGCGCGGATGGAATCTGCGCACCTGGAATATTGCGAAATTATTCCGCCGCTCGATCCCCCTGGCAAACCCCATCATTCGCAGGGCTGCAATGGTTGTTGACCAGGTAACAATCGCGACCCAGATTCGCGGATTTGGATCGGGACAGATTACACCTTTACAGGATTTGACCCTGCAGCTGCGCGACAAGATCATCATCATCCTGACTCTGTTATTTTTTGTAACTTCGATCCTTGCATTGATCTTTTTCCGCGCTGGTATGATTTAGCTGGACGATCTATGAGAGAAGATCTTCTACTGGGTATTGATATTGGCACGCAGGGGGTTAAAGGCATCCTGGTTGATTCCTCTGGAAGGATTCATGCCCAACACCATATTGAACACGGCTGTTTCTACCCGCAACCAGACTGGTGCGAGCAGGATATGACAACCAATTGGTGGCAAAATCCTGTGCTGGTTATTCGCACACTGTTGGAGGCAGATGAAATTTCTCAAGACCAGATCAAAGCCATCAGTGTCAGCGGCCTGTACCCTGCCTTAGGCCCTACAGATGGAAATGGTAACCCGGTAAGCAGGGCGATCTTGTATTCTGACAACCGCTCCGTTGCCGAAGTTCAAGAGATAAACCGGGTTCGCAACCTGCAGCTGACCACAGAAGAACTGACCCCAAAACTAGTCTGGTTTTTACGCCACGAACCGCAGCTCGCATCGCAAATGCGCATGTTCTTCGATGCAGCCCACTACTTGGTTTACCGTTTAAGTGGTGAATATGTTACCGATACCATCACAACTGGCTTGTATGGTGCCATTTACCAATCACCCAGCGCATCCTGGCGGGAAGATGTATGTGAACAATTCGGCATACCGCTCAACATTCTACCCAAGGTTTATCCACCCGGCGTGTTTATCGGCAGTGTCACCCAATCCGCGGCAGAGATTACTGGGCTCGCGGTGGGCACTCCCGTCCTTCCGGGCATGCCTGACCTGGTGGCCTCATTATTGAGCGCTGGCGCGGTTCACACCTATGAAACTGCCGCATATTATGGTACAGCTGGCCTGGTTCCGGTCATGAAAGCGGATCTACTGACTGGAATCTTCGAACCTTACCCGATCGAAGAACGCGGATTAACCCCCCAAGATGGTTACATCTTTGATTACCCGACCTACAGCCTGACAACTGGCGATCTTGTACGTTGGTTCCGGGACGAATTTGCGCCATTGGAAATGGCCCAAGAAGCCCTTGAAAACGGTGTGAATGCCTACGTTGCCCTTGATAAATTGGCAGAAAGCGTCCCCCCCGGATCCGAAGGCTTGGTATTGCTGCCATATTTCCTCGGACAGCGCAGCCCGGAATTCAATCCCCGGGCCAGTGGTGTCTTCTTCGGATTAAGGAAGGGACATTCCCGAAACCACCTGTACCGGGCGATCCTCGAATCATTTGGCTTCAACATCCGCCATGGCTTGGAAAGTGTATATCCACAGGGACACCCGATCAAACGGCTGATTGCAACAGGCGGTGGTGCTCGGAGCCCCCTCTGGCGCCAGATTGTAAGCGACATCACCGGCCTATCCCAGGAGTATGTCCCGGAAGCTGATGCTCCTGTAGGTTGTGCATATCTGGCCGGATTGGCACTTGGCTGGTTTGAAGATTTCAAACCCCTTCAGGATGAGTGGGTTAGAGTGGACGCGATTACCCATCCTGATCCAAACAATGCTGATCGATACGAAGCAGCATACCAAATTTATTTAGAGTTGCACACTGCGCTTAGACCGGTGTTTGAGCACAGCGCTGTGCCTCAATTTGATTAGGAGATAACCAAACGTGTTTTCAAATTACACAGAATCCGACCTCGAAGCAGGACGGAAAGCTTTCGGTGGTGGCGGAGTAGGCAGCGAAATTCCGATCCTGGTAGATTACGGGAAAGGAGCACTATTATATGATAAGAGTGGCAAGGAGTATATTGACTGCACTTCTCAAGCTTGGAGTCTCAACATAGGCTACTCCCACCCCAGGGTGATCCAGGCAGTTGAAGAAGTGCTTGGTAAATACAGCCATATCCGCACCAGTTTCGAGACAGTCCCCAAGCTGCTGCTCTCTAAAAAACTGGTCGAACTAGCCCCGGATGGACTGGACCGGGTTATTTACACCATAACTGGTTCCGAAGCCAACGAAGGGGCCCTGAAAATCGCAATGCGCAACCGTCCCGGAAACACCTTCGTCAGTTTATTTGATGGTTATCACGGACGTACAATGGCTACCTTGAACTTGAGCTGGCCTCACCCCAATAATCGCTTTACTGCCTGGAGCGCGCCGGTTGTACGCATTCCTCAAGCATACTGCTACCGCTGCCCATTAAATTTGACCTACCCCACCTGCGAATTGGCTTGCGTTGACCTGGCGAGGACGATCATCTTAAAAGGTGCAACTGAACCTCCGCTGGCGCTGATCCTGGAACCCCTGCAGGGAAATGGCGGCATGATCGAATTCCCAGCGGAGTACCTCCCCGCGATTCGTAAGATGTGTGATGACCTCGGTATGCTGCTCATATTCGATGAAATCCAGACTGGTTTTGGCCGCCTGGGTACCTGGTTTGCTGCCGATCTGTACCAGACGACACCTGATATCTTGGTGATCGGGAAAGCACTCGGCGGTGGTTTACCTTTATTCGGGGTTTTATTCAATTCGAAAATGCAGGGGCTGGCTCCCGGAGATCACTCGTTCACCTTCGCTCATTTTCCACTCTCTATGGCAGCAGCCAATGCAGCTATCCAGGTTCTCGAGGAAGAACATCTGCTGGAACGAGCAACCAAAATGGGCGCGATCATCACCCGCGGTTTGAGGGAGCTCCAGGATAGGTACGAGCTGATCGGTGATATCCGCGGTCCAGGCTTAATGATTGGCGTTGAACTGGTCAAAAACCGCACCACGAAAGAGCCCGCCCGGGAAGAAACCAGCCAATTTGTTAAGGAAGGCTTGAAGCGAGGTGTCATCTTCGGCGAATCCAAGTATCTCGGATTGGGCAATATCGTTAAAATCAAACCTCCACTGGTTATTTCAGAAGACCAGGTGAACAAAACACTCGAAGTTTTTGAAGATATCCTACGCCAGGTGCGCTGATCCTTGATAGGAAGTAAGAGGATGAAATCTCTACTCGAAAAAGAAATTTACCAGCAGCCCGAAGTGATCAAAAGACTGATCACTAACCAGAGCACCGAAATCGCGAAGCTGGCTGAAACACTACGTAAAAATCCACCAAAATTTGTGCTGGTTACTGCCCGCGGAACATCCGACCATGCAGCCATATATGCGAAATACCTGCTTTCAGGGATCAACCACATCCCGTCGGGTATGGCAATGCCATCTTTATACACCCTTTACAGGTCAGTTCCTGATATGAGTGGTGGGTTGGTAATCGCAATATCACAATCAGGCCAGACTCCGGATGTACGGGCAGTCTTGGATGCCGCCCAAAATCAGGGTGTGCCAACAATATCAATCACTAATTCGAAAGATTCACCGATTGCGTTAGCAGCTGAACACAAAATCATACTTGGAGCGGATGAGGAAAAAAGCGTCGCCGCAAGTAAAACATTCACCAGTCAGCTGACTGCACTAGCCATGCTGGCAGCGCATTACAGCGGTGATCAGGAGCGCATCGCTGAAATTAATTTGCTCCCGGATATCATCCAATCTGCCCTGGAACAGAGACCGGTAACCGAAAAAATCGCTGAACGCTTCAGTCACACGGAGCATATTGCCATCGTCAGCAGGGGATTTAACTACTGCACAACCTTTGAGATTGCCTTGAAGATAAAAGAACTATCTTACATGATCGCCCAGCCATATTCAGCAGCTGACTTTCGTCACGGTCCCATTGCCATGCTCGAGACCGGTTTTCCAGTTTTGGCGATTGCCATGCGAGGCAGCGCGCTCAGCGATATGGAGGATATGATTGAAGCTATTCATTGGACGGGTGCCGATTTAACGATCATGACCAATGTTGATTGGCTAGATCAACACGCCAAGGATATCATCCGCCTGCCTGAAGATCTCCCAGATTGGTTGTCACCTATCGCGTGCATAGTGCCAGGCCAGCTGCTAGGCCTTCACCTTTCACTGGCAAGAGGTCTAGATCCGGATAAACCGCGTGGATTAAAGAAAATTACCCTTACCTATTGATGGCTAACGAGTTCCCTTGATTCAAAGGAAACCAGTATTTCTTACTGCGGAGAGTGAAATTTGAACACTGAAACTGTTTGGCTTGCACTCGAGAACAGCATCAACGCACGCCGCGACCAAGTGATCCAATTAATTCAAGACTTGGTACGCATCCCCTCCTTTGAAGGTGAAGGTGAGGTACAGGCGCTCATTTCCAAATGGTGGCGCGAAAGAGGCATTGAGCCAGATATTTGGGAACCAGATATCCAGGTATTGAGCACTCATCCTGCGTTTGTGGACGTCGACTATGACTATCACGGGCGACCAAACCAGGTTGTCATGTTCAAAGGACAAGGCGGCGGTCGCTCATTGGCTTTGAACGGTCATACCGATGTGGTGCCAGTAGATCCAGCCCCCTGGACATATGGTGATCCCTGGAGTGGCAAATATATTGACGGTCGTGTGTATGGTCGCGGTTCGGTGGATATGAAAGGCGGGTTAGCGTGCGGAATGATTGTCATGGATGCACTGCTTGAAAATGACATCAAGTTGATGGGAGATCTGCATATGCAGTTCGTCGTGGATGAGGAAAACGGCGGCAATGGCACACTGGACGCGATCCTGAAGGGTTATCGCGGAGATGCAACAATTTTCCTTGAGCCAACCAGCCCTAATTACCTGGTAGTATCATCACGGGGAGCGCAGTTCTTCCGCATCAATGTACCGGGGAAGGAAGCGCCTATCGAACACACCCGCACAACAGTGAATGTGATCGAGAAAGCTTTTATATTGTTTCAAGCGATCCAGTCCTATGCATCCTGGAGAGCTGCAGGTGCTGACCACCCGTTGTATGATTGGGATCCTACCAAGATCCCTGTTGCGGTTTGTAAAATTCAGGCTGGCAGCTGGCCATCAACTTTACCTGCCCTGTGTATCATGGAAGGCAGTCTGGAGTGCCTCCCAGGTGAAGATATCGAGCTGATCAAAGAGCAGTTTAAAGCATATTTGCTAGAAGCTGCAGGGCAGGACAATTGGCTCAAGGAACACCCTCCACAGATCGAATGGTTCGGCCTGCGCTTCGAGTCTGCAGCGACCGCCAGCGATGCAGACTTGATTATAGAGTTTACCAGGTCCTACCGGCATGTGACTGGAAATCAGCCGGTAATATTAGGCGGTGGCGGCAGCGATCTACGCCTGCCGATCTTATATGCGGACAGCCCCAGCGCTCTCTTTGGTCCGGCCGGAGGCGCGATCCACTCAACGGATGAGTATGTTGACATCGATACGGTGATGGAAGCGGCACGGATTTTAGGGCGCTTTATCCTGGATTGGTGCGGCGTTGCAGATGGACTTACAAGGAGAAAATTGTGAGCCAACTCGCTCTCTTTGGTGGAAATTCCATCCTTCCCCAGGGTTATCTCCTCGAAGATACCTGGCCAGAGACTTTGCCCGAAGATATGCAGGCTGTCCAAGACGTTTTTAAAACTGGCCAGTTCACAGGACTCCACAACCCGCAAGTGGAGGCTTTAGAGCAGGATTTTTCACGCTTTACTGAAGCGCAGTATGCCCTGGCACTTGGCAACGGAACGGCTTCCCTGCATGCAGCGGTGGCAGCTGCGGGCTGCGAACCGGGGGATGAAGTAATCGTGCCTGCCCTGACCTTTCTCGCATCGGCATCAGCGGTTTTGCATCACATCAGCATACCCGTTTTTGCTGATATCGACCCGCAAACATACAATATCGACCCGCAGGCTGTTGAAAATAAAATTTCTCCACGCACCAGGGCGATCATGGCTGTTGATATGCACGGTCTCCCGGCTGATTATGATGCACTGCAAAAAATTGCAGATCATCACGACCTGGTATTGATCGCTGATGCTGCCCATTCAATGGGAGCTCGTTACAAAGACCGAAAAGTAGGTAATTTAGCTGACATTACCGGAACCAGCATCATGCAGGCGAAACAACTCGCCACCTGTGGGGAAGGAGGCCTGTTCACAACCAACGAGGTGGATTATTACAACCGTGCGAGCATGGTGCGTCTGTTCGGCGAAGTGATCAGAAAAGGTGAAACACGCGCATATAATGCTTATACACTCGGGTGGAACTACCGGCTCAATCCGGTTCAAGCAGCGTATGCCCGCAGCCAGCTCACGAGGCTGCCGCTTTATACCCGCCAATTTTCCGATAATGGCAACTACCTTGCACAGAAAATTGGCCAGCTGCCCGGCATTGTCCCGCCTTTTATTCCGGCTGGTTCTACTCATGTTTATCACATGTTTCGGATAAAATTTGACCCCTCTCAGCTGGGCTTTGAGATCCATGCAGGGCGTTTTACACAGGCAGTTTCAGATGCGATGCGAGCAGAGGGTTTACCGCTGCGGTTTTACCAATTTACACCTGTACCTGGACAAACCATCTTTCGTCATAAACAAGGTTTTGGAAACGGTATCCCCTGGACACTGCCGGATGCACAACCCGTGACTTATGATATCGAAGATTACCCAATTACATTAGAAGTGCTTGAAAACACACGATGCATTGGAAAATCCGGCACCTCGGGACCTAATTACTTCAGGAACCGTGCCACAATGAAGGCTTACATCCAGGCATTTGAAAAAATCTGGGAAAATATGGACTCCCTTGTTGGCTATGCGAAGAAGATTGATTACCAGCCCCCCTGGTCCACTTCAGCACTCTCTACGCGTGGAAATTGGGTCGTCATGGCACCTGGTCAGAACTGATCTACTCAAGCACAGGATCTCAATAATCACTTATGAATTCCATTCAGCTCGCTAGAAAAGTAATTCTATTTGAAGCCAAGGCTTTAGAACTCGTAGCGGATCAACTTGATCAAGATTTTACCTCTGCGGTTCAGCTGCTTACAGCATGCAAGGGGACTGTAGTGGTATCCGGGGTTGGAACTACAGGAATCGTTGCCAGGCGTTTTGCCCACCTCTTGTGCAATGTTGGCTGCCCCGCGCTATTCCTGCACGCAGGTGACAGCCTCCACGGAAGCTCAGGTGCAG
>Ga0316579_10000405_pt1 | contig 13715 bp, 9 predicted proteins | sample J5NA_2_FD_203074 | JGI IMG/M metagenome (GOLD analysis project Ga0316579, IMG submission 203074) | Rhizosphere microbial communities from salt marsh grasses in Alabama, United States - J5-7_160517rDrA | ecosystem: Host-associated > Plants > Roots > Rhizosphere | place: USA: Alabama | collected... | reverse complement strand
CGGCCCAGAGCTTCTTTACGGTGAAGTTCTTCAGCTGCGTCCCTCGCACGATAGAGTCCTCGCAGATCACGATCCGGTTGCCGTCGATGATCGCTTTGTTCGGCACGAGCTTCATCTTGGCCACGTGATCACGCACCTCCTGGGAGGGCGGTGTGTAGCTGCGGCCGTACCCCGGGGTGTACTTCACCAGAGGGCGTCGGTACGGAACGCCCGATTCCATAGCGTATCCGATCGCGTGGGATGTCCCCGAATCGGGGATGCCGGCGGCGACGTCGGCCTCGATGTCCGAGTCGCGGCGCGCCAGCGCGCGCCCCGAGCGCTCGCGGACCTCCTCGACGTTTATCCCCTCGTAATACGAGGCGGGAAATCCCGTGTAGATCCACAGGAAGGCGCAGATCTGCTGTTCGGCGCTGCCGGGAGTCAGCTCCTCCAACCCGTCCCGGCGGAGCAGTACGATCTCGCCGGGGCGCAGGAACTTGCGCAGCTCGATGTCGAGATTCGGGAAGGCGCTCGTCTCGGAGGTCACCGCCCATCCGTCTGGACCCTCGCCGACGGCGAGCGAGAAATACCCGAGCCGGTCGCGCGCCGCGTAGATCCCGTCGCGATGGAGGATCATCAGCGATACCGAGCCGTCTATCTGCCGGAACATCCTCTCGATCCCGTCGACGAGGCTGTCCCCCTTCGTGATCATCTTGGCGACGAGCTCGGTGAAGTTCACCACGCCGTCGCCCACCTCGCTGAACGTGACCCCCTCTGCGAGCAGCAGGCGGGCGAGCTCGTGCGCGTTGTCGATGAATCCGTCGGTGGCGATGCAGAACGGCCCGAACTTCGAATTGAGATAGATCGGCTGCTCCTCGAAGGCGCTGATCACGCCTATGCCGCTGTTGCCCTCCATGCGCGGAAGGTCCTCGGCGAACTTCGACTTGAACTGGCTGTTCCCGATATGATGGATCTGCCGGCGGAAGTCGTCGCCGAGCACGGCGACGCCGCCGTACTGCGTGCCGAGGTGCGAGTGGTAGTCGGTGCCGTAGAGGAGATACTCCGCGCAGCGCGTCCTGGAAGCGACGCCGAAGAGTCCGCTCATTGATGACCTCCGGTATGAATATGTTGCGGGCGAAACAGCGACCTGCGGAAAGGGCGATGATACACCCGCGCCGGGAGGTGCTCAACAGGTTTTTCGGCGGCGGCGCTGCGCCGTCACTGTTTCAGGCGGGCGTCGTACCATGCGAGTATCCGCTCGACGATGTCGGTCTGGTGGCGGATCTCGGCGAATCCATGTCCCTCGCGCGGGTAGACGACTATCTCACACGGAGTCCCCGTCTGCTCGAGGCCGTGGTAGAACTCGTACCCCTGCCCCACCGGCACGCGCGCGTCCGCCTCGCCGTGCAGGACCAGCGTGGGAGTCGAGGCGCGCTGCACGGCCTCGACCGGGGAATGCGCACGGTACGCGTCGGGGCGCAGGTAGGCGACCTGCCGGAAATACCGCTCGAGGAATGTCGGGGTGATGTCGGTCGTCCCGTGGAAGCTGAACAGGTTCGTCACCGCCGCGCCGGCGACAGCCGCGGAGAACCGGTTCGTGCGGGTCACCGTCCATGAGGTCATGTACCCGCCGTAGCTCCAGCCGCCGATCCCGAGCCGCTTCGGGTCGGCGTATTTCTCGGAGACGAGGTAATCCGCCCCCGCGATGATGTCCTCGTAATCGCCTCCGCCCCAGTCGTCGAAGTTGGCGCGGGCGAATCCGGCGCCGTACCCGAGACTTCCCCGCGGGTTCGGCAGGAGGACGACATAGCCGCGGCCTGCCAGCGGGATCGCCCACTCGTGCCAGGTGCCATGCCAGCCGTACCACCACGCCCACATCGGCCCGCCGTGCACGCAGACGACGGCAGGGAAGCTCCCGTCGGCCCTGAATCCCTCGGGGAGCCAGACGACCCCCTCGATCTCGGTGCCGTCCCTACTCTTCCATCTGACGACCTTCGCCTGCGGCAGCTGGCGCTCCTCGATCCAGGGATTGAGCACCGAGAGTCTCTTGCTCCCCTTGAACATCCCGCTCGACCAGACCCAGATCTCCGGCGGCGACTGGGGCGACCCCTTGAGAAACGCGATCCTCGACCCGTCTATCGAGACGTCGAACACGCCGGCGCCGAGGAAGTACGGGATGTCGAGCGTCTCGATCGCCTCGGGCCCGTCCTTCCCGACGGGGATCGTCGCGAGGCGGGCGTGCACGCCGTCGAGGAGCACGGCGAGGAGCCGGTCGGTCCCGGGGAGCCAGACCGGCTGCACGAGGGTCCCCATGAGATGCTCGCCGACAAGTCGCAGCCCGCTCCCGTCGGCGCCGATGACGCCGGCGACCGGCGCGCTCAGCGGGATCTCGGGATGGCTGAGGTGGTAGGTGAACGCGATCGAGCGGCCGTCGGGAGACCATGCCGGCGGCCCCTCCGCATCTTCGCTCAGCAGGGTCTGCGTCCGGGATCCGACATCGAGCAGCTCGAGGCGGGAGTGCCAGTAGACTTCGTCGCTGCCCGGTCCGTCGGCGCATATCAGAGCTATCATCGATCCGTCGGGGGACCACGAGAAGGTGATCACGTGCAGATCTGCCGGGGTGACCGCAGTTGCATCTGTCACGGGAAGCCCTTCGAGCACGGCCAGCCGCAGGCGGTCGCAGCGCTCGGGTTTGTCCGAGTCCTTCCAGTCCCGGCCCGCCTCGCGCGCCTTCACGATCGCCTCGCTGAGCGGATCGGCCGCGGTGAACGCGAGTCCGCGCCCGTCGGGGGACAGAGAGAAACGGCTGACGCCTCCATCGATCCGCGTGACCGGCTCAGCCTCGCCCCCGCCGAGCCCTATCCGCCAGACCTGCATCACTCCGCGCTCGCCCCTGTCGCAGAGGAAATAGATCCACCGCCCGTCGGGGGACCAGGCGGGGAACTGTTCCTGCGCGGGGCCGAAGGCGAACGGCCTCGTCCTGTCTCCTTCGACCTCGGCGAGCCACAGGTCGGCCTGCCGTCTCGATTCCCCGGCGAGCGTGTCGGGGGGCTCGAGCACGACGAATGCGACATGAGAGCCGTCCGGAGATATCGCGGGGCTCGATGCGAAGCGGACCCTGAAGAGGTCCGCTGTCGTGAACGGATCCTTCTTTGCGCCGTGCGACCCCGCGGGCGCGAGCAGGACAGCGCACATCATGACGGCCAGTGCCGTCCGGATTGCCTTCATCGTCTCCTCCCGTCTGAGCGGATCGGTACCCGTGGAGAGTATCAGAGCGGACGGCGCCGGTAAATAAGAGTATCCCGGCGCCGGGGCCTCCGGTAGAATCGGGAACGGCCGGAGCATGCAGCACGTCGAACGCCACGGAACGTAGTTATGCCCAGGAACAAAGAGGACGGGAAAGAGTTGCGCGTCGGGCCCGATTGGGACGGCTCGCGCCTCGACCGCTTCGTGCGCGCCGCCCTGCCCGGTCTCTCCTTCCCCGCCGTCCAGACGATGCTGCGGCGGCGCAGGGTCCTGCTCAATGGAACACCGGCCAGGCCGGCGGCGCGATTGAAGGCGGGAGACTCTGTGACTATCGAGGCGGTCGCGCTGCCCCGGGAATCCCCCGCGCCGTCGAGGAAGAAGCCGGGACCTCCGAGGGGGACGCGGGGACGTGTCACGGGGCTGCGAATCCTCTATGAAGACGCGGAGCTGATCGTCGTCGACAAGCCGGCAGGGCTCCCCGTCCAACCGGGGAACAGAAAAGAGCGTGGTTCACTGCTGGACCTTCTTCCGCCTCCGGGGCGCAGCGGCGGAGTCCCGTTCGCCCCGGCCCCGGTGCACCGCCTCGATACCGGTACATCCGGGACCCTCGTCATAGCGAGGACGAGGGCGGCGGCCCGAACACTCTCAGGAACATTCAGAAGCGGCGGCGTCAGGAAGACCTATCTCGCCGTTGTCGAGGGAGTGCCGCATCCGCCCGAAGCGACGATCGATACGCCGCTCGAAGTGCGCAAGGGGATCCGCTCGCGCGCGGTCGCCTCGCGGTCGGGACGCTCAGCCGAGACCTCGTACAGGCTGATCCGCGCCCTCGATGGAGGTCGCGCCCTCCTCGAGGTGGTCATCCTCACCGGGCGCACCCATCAGATAAGGGCGCACCTCGCCTCGACAGGGCACCCCGTCAGCGGCGACATCTACTACGGGCGCCGCTCATCGCGCGGCGCTCCGCACCGGCGGGGTTCCGCGCCGGCGCGCATGCTCCTGCACGCGTGGAAGATAGAGTTCCCCCACCCCCTCACCGGCCGCCCCGTCAAAGTGACCGCTCCCCCGCCGGGCGAATTCGGCCTGTAAGGGCAGCGGCCGTTCTGCTACAATCGGCATTTCCGACAGAGACGATGCGATCGGCCCCGTAGCGCCGGGGCCCAGACCGTGACGAAAGGACGAGATATGGACGCCGGCCTCAGGAACGCCGCCGAGATAGCAGTGAAGGACTGCCTCAAGCTGCAGAGTGACGAGACGCTGCTCGTTGTGACCGACACCGAGCTGCGCGAGATAGGCGAGGCGCTCGTCGAGGCGGGGCGCTCCCTGGGAGCCGTCTCGGTGATCATGGAGATTCAGCCGCTCTCACGCAACGGGGAGGAGCCCCCCGCGATGGTGTCGGAGGCGATGAAACACGCCGACGCGGTGGTCTGCCCCACGTCGAAGTCGCTGACCCATACCGCCGCCCGCCGCAACGCATGCGCCGCCGGGGCGCGCGTCGCGACGATGCCGGGGATCACGATAGACACGATGGTCCGCGGCCTCGGCGCCGACTACTACGCCATCGCCGAGCGGACCAAGCAGGTCACCGCCCTGCTGGACACGGCGAAGGTCGCCCGCGTCACGACGAAGCTCGGCACCGACATCACCATGCCGATAGACGGGATCAAGGCGATCTCTTCGACCGGGCTGATGCACGAGCCGGGCTCCTTCGGCAACCTCCCCTCGGGCGAGTCGTACATGATGCCGGCCGAGGGGAAGACGCAGGGCGTCTTCATCGTCGACGGCTCGATGGCCGGCATCGGCGACCTCGCCGGGAAGAAACCGATCACGATCACGGTCCGGGACGGGTACGCCGTCGAGATCGCCGGCGGCCCCGAAGCGGCCGAGCTCCGCTCGAAGCTCGAACCGCTTGGGGAAAAGGCGTTCAACGTCGCCGAGCTCGGCGTCGGCACGAACGACGCGGCGAAGATCATCGGGAACATCCTCGAGGACGAGAAGGTCATGGGCACGGTGCACATCGCGCTCGGCAACAACATGTCGATGGGTGGCACGCACGACGTGCCGATACATCTCGACGGTATCATCAAGGATCCAACGCTCGAGCTCGACGGCGTCGCGATCATGAAGAACGGCAAGCTCGACATATAGGAGGTCCATCATGAAACCGCGCGGACCGCTGATGATAGAGCACCGGCTGATCGAGCGGATGCTCGATATCGTCGCGGCTAGAACGGCCGAGATCGGGAAGACCGGCACGGTCGATCCCGTCTTCATCGACACGGCCGTCGATTTTATCCGCACGTACGCCGACAGGACCCATCACGGCAAGGAGGAGGACATCCTCTTCGTCGAGCTGAAGAAGAAGGACCTGTCGCCGCGCGACAGGCGGGGCCTCGACGAGCTGGTCACCGAGCACGTCCGGGCGCGCGAGCATGTGAGGGCGCTGGTGAAGGCGAAGGAGCAGTTCGTCGCGGGAGAGAGCGGCGCCCTCGAACGCATCGTCGCCGCCCTCTCGTGGCTGGTCGAGTTCTACCCGAAGCACATAGAGAAGGAAGACAAGGTCTTCTTCCCCGACACCGAACGGTACTTCACCGACGATGAGCTCGACGCGATGCTGGCTGCCTTCAACGAGTTCGACCGCAGGATGATCCACGAGAAGTACCGCGCCCTCGTCTCCTCCCTCATGCCCCCGCGATGAAGCGTGGCACCCGCCGATCGGGCCACGGCGGGCGTTCTGCGACGCTCTGGCGCACGGCGCGGTGTGCCCGAGGAAACCCTCAGTCCCGTGCGGGTTTCAGAGGGCACGCCGCGTCGTGTTCCTACATCGCGCGCAGCCGCGCCACCCGCTCCTCGATCGGCGGGTGCGTGCTGAAGAGCCCCTTGGCGCGCTTCTCGAACGGCTTGATCGGATTGACTATATAGAGGTGCTGCGTGGCCCTGTTGGCCACCTCGAGGACCTCGCGGTCGCCGGCGATCTTCTCGAGCGCCCGTGCGAGTCCCTCGGGATAGCGGGTCAGCTTCGCCGCCGAGGCGTCGGCGAGATACTCGCGCTGCCGCGAGACGGCGAGCTGGAGGAGCTTGGCGAAGATCGGGGCGAGTATGGCGAGCGCGAGCGCGACGAGTATCAGCGGGCCACTCCCCTTGTCCCCTCCGCTGCGCCGGCGTCTGCCGCCCCCCCAGAAGACGCTGCGCAGGAAGAAGTCGCTGATCATGACTATCGAGCCGACCATGACCCCCACCATCATCGCGAAGAGGATATCGCGGTTCTGCACGTGCGAGAGCTCGTGCGCCATCACTCCCTGGAGCTCGTCCCTGCTGAGCTTCTCCAGCAATCCCGTCGTGATCGCCACCGAGGCGTGGGCCGGGTCTCGCCCGGTGGCGAAGGCGTTCGGCGCCGAGTCGTCTATGATGTAGATCGCCGGCATCGGGACGCCGGCCGCGATGGTGAGCTCTTCTACCACGTTGAACAGCTGGGGATTGTCCCGCTTCTCTATCCTGCGCGCACGACTCAGGCCGAGGATCATCCCCGCGCCGCCGTAGTACGCGATGAGCGCGGAGACGACGGCAAACACGACGGCGATCACGATCCCGCCGTACCTGCTCCCCCAGTACTCGCCGATAAGGTACCCGAGAAGAACGAGCACCGTGGTGACGAGAATGACGAGCAGCCACGAGTTGCGCTTGTTCTCGGCTATCTGACTGTACATGTCCTCACCGCGCCCGGGCCCTTACGACGTGAAATCCACCTTCGGCGCCTGACGCTGCGCCTCGTCCTCGAGCTCGAAGAACTCGCGCTCCGAGAACCCGAACATGCCGGCGATGATGTTCGACGGGAACATCTCGGTCCTCGTGTTGTACGCCATCACCGTGTCGTTGTAGTGCTGGCGGGCGAAGGAGATCTTGTTCTCCGTCGAGACGAGCTCCTCCTGCACGGCCATCATGTTCTGGTTCGCCTTGAGGTCGGGATAGTTCTCGACCACGGCGAACAGCGAGCGCAGCGTCTGCGAGAGGAAATTCTCCGCCTGCGCCTGTTCCTTCACTCCCGAGGCGTTGATCGCCTGCTGGCGAGCCTTGGTGACGTTCTCGAGCACCTCGCGCTCGTGCTTGAGGTACCCCTTCGCCGTCTCGACGAGGTTGGGGATCAGGTCGTACCGGCGCTTCAGCTGCACGTCGATCTGGGCCCAGCCGTTGTCGCACCGCTTCCGCAGGGTCACGAGGGTGTTGTAGATCCCTATGAATCCGAACACGATCACCGCGAGCACGATGAGCAGTATCCAACCAGCCACTTGAGACCTCCGTTCTGCCGCGGCGGAGCGCCTATGCGCCGCTCCCGCCGTCGGCGGTGTTACGGCGGACAATTATACGGTACCCCGGGCGGGGCGGCAAACACAGATTGACCGCGCCATCCGGAGATACTACCCTCCACCGGGCCTGTATATTCATCGGAGCAGACCGATGCGGATAGTGTTCTTCGGCAAGCCGGGATCGGGAAAGGGGACGCAGGCGCAGCGGCTCTCGCGAGCCCTCGGCCTGCCGCACCTCTCGAGCGGCGACCTCCTGCGGGGCGAGATCGAGGATCGCACCGAGCTCGGCCTGCGGATAGAGCCGTACGTGCTGCGCGGCGAGATCGGCCCCGAGGAGCTGATCGCCGCGGCGGTGCTCGAGCGGATCGGCCGTCGCGGCCACGGCGACGGGTACATCCTCGACGGCTTCCCCCGGACACTCCTGCAGGCCGGAGAGCTCGACGCGGCGTTTCCTCCCCACAAATGCATCCTGCTCGACGTCGCCGACCGGACAGCGGCCGGACGGATCACCGGGCGACTCACCTGTCGCAGGTGCGGAGCGGTCTTCCACGCCTCGGCCCGTCCCCCGCGGCTGGCCGGGACCTGCGATCTCTGCGAAGGCGCCCTCGAGGCCCGGGCCGACGATACGGCCGGGGCGGTCATGCGCCGGCTCGAGATATTCCACACCCAGGTCGGGCCGGTGCTCAAATGGTACGCGAATGACGGCCGGCTCGTAGTCGTGGACGCGGAGGGCCTTCCCGACGCCGTCGAGGCGGCCGTGCGCGCCGCGCTCTGAGACAGTTCCGGCAACGGAGGGGAAGGCCCGAGCAGGCCGTTCCCCTCCCCGGTGCGGCATGGCATTATGAGACGGAACGCGGAATGACGGGTTGTGTCTCCCATCCGGTACAGCCATATTTATCCAATTGATATATAAGCAGTTGACCCCCTCCTGCCAGGCCCGCTCCCGTTTGGCACGGGCGTTGCTGAATATCCGTCCGAGGGGACTGAAGACTCACTTGGAGAGAAGGAGGTCTCACGATGAGGAAGGTCTTCTTGGTTCTGTTGGTGCTGTCTCTGGGCGGCTTCATGGTCGCCTGCTCGGAAGACGACACCACTCCGATCACCCCGACGCCACCGGACTTCGGGATCAACACGTCTGTCATCGAGCAGGGTTACACCTGTACCCCGTACAACGTCATGCTCGAGGCGGTCGGCGGCACGCAGCCCTATACGTGGTCGCTCGCTGCCGGCTCGACCCTGCCTGACGGTGTCACCCTCGACGCCGACGGCCGTATCCACGGCCTGCTGGACGCCGCCGGTGAGTGGACGTTCTCGGTCGTCTGCACGGACGCCGCCGGAACGCCCCACACCGACGAGGTCGAGCTGACGCTGAACGTCGACGTCCCCGCCAACCCGTCGATCGCCATCTTCTATGACGGCGACGCCACGGTCTGCGGCAGCGAGACGCTGGCTTTCACGCCGCTCGACTGCTACGTGTTCATCATGCTCGAGGACGGCGCTCCCGACTGTGCGTGGGCTGCCGAGTTCAGGATCTCGATCGAGGACGAGAACGGCAACGTTCTCACCCCGGGCACGCAGTACACGCATTCGTACATCACGTACGATCCGGAGATCGCCCTCACGATGGGTGACCCGTTCGGCGGCATCGCGATGACGTTCAGCCGCGAGATGCCGTACGCGTACTACGGCGACCTGCACATCATGACGTTCGGTCTGCTCCTTCTGGAGGACCTGGACAACCTGACGTTCCGCGTGGGGCCGAGCCCCAATGCGGAAGGGACCCGCCCGATCATAGCCGCCTGTGACGACGCTCACAGCGTCGTCGAGGTGAACGGCCGGGCCGCGACCCTGAACTACGAAGAGTAGACGGGCCGTATCGAACGATACAAGACGCCCCTCGGGTGACAGCGGCGCGAGCCGCCGATCCCGAGGGGCTTCCTCTATCCGGAGCTGCCGCCCCGGCTTACTTCTTCTTCAGCATATCGAGGAGTTTCTTCTGGGCTCCCTCTATCAACTTCTCCCCTGCCTTCTGGCGCGCCTTCGTCTGGTCGAGCTGCATCTTCGGAGACTTCGCCGTGCCGCCGACGTCGAACTCGAAGACGAGATTGCCCGTGTCGTCGCGGAACAGGTCGACGAGATCGCGGTATTTGTCCAGGTCCTTCATGCGGCTCTGCATCGCCGGCGTCAGCAGGAGCTTCGCCCGGTAATCGATGGTGCCGTCGAAGCCGAAGGAGCCGGCGATGTCCCAGTCGCCGCTGCCGGACCGGATCTGCCACAGTTCGGTGGCGACGCGCCCGGCCTCGATGGTGAACTTCTCGGTCCATTCATCGAATGAGAACTGCTCGGCGAAAGGGAGCGCGATCCCGCTCGCCTTCAGCGGCGCGGTGAACCGGGAGAGATCGATGTTTCCCTTCGTCGATGCGGCGTTGCCCGCCGCCGTCAGGGTCTTCAGGACGTCGATCCCCGGCCCGCTGTCGAACGATCCTTCCAGCGAGAACGAGAACGCCCCGCCGACCATCCCCCCCGCGCTGGTCAGTCCGGAGAGCGCCTGCCCCGCCTGCACGCCGGTGAAGTCGAGATCTACCGACGAGGGGATGCGCGAGGGATCGCTCAGGTCGGCCTGCACCGTTCCGCGTCCCGTCCCGCCGGCATAGCGCAGGCTGACCGGATCGGCGCGGAGCATCCCGTCGACGAGGCGCGCCGTCGCCTTTATCTCGGTCAGCACCGCGCCGCGGGCGATGACAGAATCGACGCTGACCGAGACCGAGGTCTTCTTGAGAAGGAGCAGGGTCACCGGGTTCTCGGCGAGCGGATTCACCTGCGGGGCTTTCGCGGCGCCGCCGGCGCCCTTCGTGCCGGCCGTCTCCTTCTTCTGTTTCGCCGCCTCCTGGAACGGGACCGCGTCGAACGATCGGCCGGTAACGGCCATGGAGATATCGGGCGCGAAGGCGAGCTTCTTCAGGGCCTCACCCGGGGTCTTCGGAGGGACATCGGCGCGGGCGAGGAGCCCAAGTCCCGCCAGGGCGGGAAGGATCCCGCGCAGGTCGCCGGTCACCTTCCACGGGCTGCCCCCGAGCCTCATCGACGCCTCCAATCCCGTCACATCCCCTCCGGAGATCTTCGCTGAGGCGTTGATCCCGGAGAGGCGGACCGGCGTGTCGGTCGCGGGAGGCTCGAGCCCGCTGATCTTCATGTTTCCTGCAAGACGGACCGAGCTCCACGCCTTGCGCATCGCCTCCGGATCGGGGGGAGCCGTCGCCGGCGGGAACAGGCCTTTCAGCGCCTCGAGGCTTCCCGAGCCGCTGACCTTCGCCTCGAGGGAGCCTGTCGGAGCGGGTTTCGAGGGATCCTTCGCCGCTGCGATCTCGCCGATGTCGGCGCGCGCCGAGGCGGCGAACTCTATCGTCCCCGGCTTCTTCGGCTCTCCCTCCAGCGGCGCCTTGAAGGAGAGCTCCGCCCGGGACCGGCCGGCCTCGACGATGATCCCGTCGGCGGCGGCTCCGTCCATCGAGAACCCGACCGTGCCGGTCGCCTTCAGCGGCAGGCCGAAGGCGGGGCTGCGCATCGTGACGCCGCCCAGACGCATCGTCCCGTCGACCTTCGCCTGCGAGGGAGCCGCCCCCGATCCTGACGCCGTGACGTCGAGCCCCACGGTGCCGCCCTCGATAGCGACGGGGAGCGACTCGCGCATCTTCTCGGGGGTCATTCCCGGCTTGAGGCCGGAGACGTCTATCGAGAGGATCGCATCGAGGAGCTTCGCAGCGTCGAGATCGGCGGCGCGGACATCGGCCGTGAAATCCCGCCCCTCGTCCAGGTCGCTCACCGAGCCCTCGACGCTGAACGCAGCGAGGCCGGCGATCGAGAGCTCGCCCCCGCTTATCCTGACACGCTGGAAATCCAACGATGTCTCGACCGTGCCGCTGAAGCTCACCGCGGGAAGCCTCACCGCCGCCTGCGAGCCAGGCTTCTCGATCAGGACGGCCCCCGCCGTGACCCTCGGGTCGAGCACGTAGACCGTGTCGGACGGCCGCATCGAGAGGCGCGCCTCTATCTCGTCGAGCTCTATCACCGGCGCGCCGCCTCCCGGATCGGCGACGACAGAGGCCCCGCCTGCCCTCACGCTCTGTATCTCGGGGCGCCTGCGGATGAGGCTCATCAGAGAGACGTCGACTCCGAGATCGTCGGCCGAGAACACGATCTTCCCCCCCGACTGGGTCGGGCGGGTGAATCGCAGGTCCTTCATCGTCACGCCGAAGCCAAAGGGAAAACGGATCGCTATGTCACCTAGCTCGATCTCGGCGCCCACGGCCCGCTCGATGCGCGGGACGAGCAGCGCGGTGAGCCGCTCCTTCGTCAGGATCAGCCGCAGCGCCACGCTCGCCACGATCACGACCGCCACGATGATCCCGAGGGCTATCAGCGCCCTCCTCTGTCCTCTTTTCATTGATACCGCCTCCGCGTAAGAATACACTTCAAATCTATCCGAACGGAGGGTGCGATGCAACGGGGAACAGGACACGAGACGAAAGGAACCACAATGACGAACCGGACACTGCGACCGGCCCTGAGAGACTGGAAGACGCTTCTGCTCCTAGCCGCGGTCCTCACCGTGACGGCCCCGGCCTGCCGCGCCGTCGAGGGACGCCTGATGCGCTGGCCCGATATCCACAGCCAGACCGTCGTCTTCACCTACGAGGACGACCTGTGGAGTGCCCCGGCTGAAGGCGGGGCCGCACGGCGCCTGACCTCGCATCCGGGGGTCGAGGAGCGCGCCTCGTTTTCCCCCGACGGAAAGTGGATCGCCTTCACGGGAAGCTACGACGGAGGAAACGACGTCTACGTGATCCCCGCCGGGGGCGGAGAGCCGCGGCGTCTCACCTGGCACCCCTCGTACGACGCAGTCACCGGCTGGACGCCGGACGGGGCGTACGTCACCTTCGTCTCGAGGCGCGGGCTCGAGATCGAGCTGTACCGCGTCCCCCTCGAGGGCGGATACCCGGAAAAATACCCGCTCGACCGCGTCTGGTACGCCTCGTTCTCGCCGGACGGGAAGAGGGTCGCCTTCAACCGCTTCAGCTCCGACCGTATGAATTGGAAGGGGTACCGTGGCGGAGCCCAGCAGGACATCTGGATCGCCGACGCGGACGGCGGGAAGTTCGAGAAGATCACCGACTGGCCGGGGTACGACAACGCCCCGATGTGGCGCGGCGGCCAGATCTTCTTCAACTCCGACCGCGAGGACGGCCGGATGAACATCTACGCGTACGACACGCAGACCGGGCGGGTGACGAGGTGCACGAAGCACACCGGCTGGGATGTCGAGTTCCCGGCCATCGGCTCAGAGCGGATCGTCTACTGCTGCGAGGGATACCTGTGGATATACGACATCATCACCGCCGCCTCGAGCCGCGTGGAGATCGAGATCCCCTCCGACCGCTGGCAGATGCGCGACACGTACATCTCCCCGGGAGGCTACGTGCAGGAGCTATCCCCCGGCAGCGACGGGACACGCGTCGTGGTACAGGCGCGGGGCGACATATATCTCCTGCACACCGAGATCGACGACGCCGTCAACCTCACCCGCACGCCGGGATCACGGGAGCTCTACCCCGTCCTCTCGCCGAAAGCAGACACCGTGGCCTTCTTCTCCGACCGCACCGGCGAGTACGAGCTGTACATCGCCCCGGCGCGCCCGGGAGCGCAGTGGACACAGATCACCTCCGGCTCGAAGACGTGGTACTACTACGCATCGTGGTCTCCCGACGGAACAAAGATCCTTTTCGGGGACAAGGACTTCCGCATCTTCACTGCAGACGTGGCCACGAAGAAGGTCCGCGAGATCGACCGCTGCCTCTACCAGAAGGACAACGAGATCTTCTGGGAGACGAGCGACTACGCATGGTCACCCGACAGCCGGTGGATCGTCTACTCGAAGACCGGGGAGAACCTCAACAGCAGCATCTTCGTCCACGATCTCGAGAAGGGGAAGACCTGGCGGCTCACCGATGACAGATACGACGACTACAGCCCCTGCTTCGATCCGGGCGGACGGTACATCTGGTTCCTCTCTCTGCGCAACTTCACGCCGGAGCTCGACTGGTTCATGGACAACAACGTCTGCGTAGACCAGTCGATGGTGATGGCGATGCAGCTGCACGCCGGCGAGAAGCCTCCGTTCGCCGAGGACGA
>Ga0316579_10000403_pt1 | contig 13741 bp, 11 predicted proteins | sample J5NA_2_FD_203074 | JGI IMG/M metagenome (GOLD analysis project Ga0316579, IMG submission 203074) | Rhizosphere microbial communities from salt marsh grasses in Alabama, United States - J5-7_160517rDrA | ecosystem: Host-associated > Plants > Roots > Rhizosphere | place: USA: Alabama | collected... | reverse complement strand
CCCGTGATGGCCATCACCTTTGTCGCCATCGGTGTGGTGGTGGTGGGATGGACCCTTCTGGGCGGTAACTCGACGTCGTCCTCCGGGCCGTCGACCGAGGATTCCGTCCCGGCGACGGCATCGGGGACGCCATCGGGTTCGGCCTCGGGCGGCCCTTCCGCCTCCGGATCGCCCAGTGCCTCGGCGTCGCCGAGCGGTTCATCACGGGCACAGGTGGACCGGACAATTCCGGTGACCGTTGCGAACGCGACGAAAATCGACGGACTGGCCGCCAAGGCCAAGGCGAAGCTCGTCTCCGCCGAATGGGAGGCCACGGTCTCCTACTCATCGGGCCAGGCCGGTCTTCCCACCATGATCTACTACGGTGCCTCGTCGCAGAGTGCAACAGCGCAACAAGTGGCGAATGATCTTGGAATTGGGACGGTCAAGAAATCATCGATCCAGGCCGGAAGCGGCATAGCGGTCGTTGTCGGTGAGGACTTCGCCGAGCTGATTGGTGCGGGCGGTTGACGAGGACGACGGATTCGGCTCCCGGCCGTTCCGGGGACTGCTCATCCGGCGTTCCAACCGGTAGAGTTGTGCGCGGTCGAACAGTTCGATGAGCACGTCCTCTCCTGCAGCGCGCAAGAGGCCCGCACGTTGGACCATCGCGGACCTATCCCCTTCGGGGGCGGTACGACGAGCGTGAGACCCGGCTCGGGTGCAGTGCACGAGTCGCCACGGAACACAGCAACAGGAGCAGGAATGGCTCAGGGAACCGTCAAGTGGTTCAACGCCGAGAAGGGCTACGGGTTCATCACCGTCGACGGTGGTGGTTCGGACGTCTTCGTCCACTGGTCGGCCATCCAGGTGGACGGTTACAAGTCGCTGGACGAGGGACAGCGCGTGGAGTTCGAGGTCGGACAGGGGCAGAAGGGCCCTCAGGCGGAGTCCGTGCGTCTGCTCTGAGACCTGGATTGAATGATCTTCGGAACCGCTCCGAACCGGAGCGGTTCCGTCGTTCTGGGGCACGGGAGGATGGATGCCCCCGGGCAGTGGCGGTCCCGACGGGGAGCACCGTTACCCTGAGCGAATGCAATCGCCGACGCAGCCGGATTCCTCGGGGCTCAAGCGGCTCCGGCTCTCCGCAGCCCTCAACGCCGGTCGGCTGGCGGGGGAGGTCTCCCGCCGGCTCGGGAAGGGGTCGGGCACCGTGGTACGGGGCCGGGTCGCGCTCAAGGTCGCGCCCGACGCCCTCGCGACGCTGTCCGCCGGACGGCAGACCGTCGTCATCACGGGGACGAACGGGAAGTCCACCACGACCCGCCTGGTCTGTGCTGCCCTCGGGGGCGACGTCGCGACCAACTCCACGGGCGCCAACATGGCCCCGGGGATCCTCACGGCCCTGGACGAGAACGCCAGTCCCGTGGCCGTCCTGGAGGTCGACGAGCTCCACGTCCCGGCGGTCATGCGGGCGACCCGGCCGATGGCCGTGCTCACCCTCAACCTCACCAGGGACCAGCTGGACCGCACCCACGAGGTGAGCCGGACGTCCCAGATCTGGGGCACGGCCTTCTCCCAGCGTCCGGTCAAGGTGATCGCCAACGCGGCCGACCCCCACGTCGTCGCCGCGGCCCTCGAGGGCGACCCCGTCTGGGTGGACCCGGGCCTGCGCTGGACCGAGGACGCCACCGTCTGCCCCCGTTGCGGGCAGCTCCTGGACTGGTGGTCGGACGGCCGCTGGAGCTCGGCCTGCGGCCTGGCGATGCCCGTGGCCGACTACACCGTCACCCCGGCCGGGGTGCGCCTCGCGGACGGCCGCCAGATCCCCTTCACCCTGAACCTGCCCGGTGACGTCAACCGGGGCAACGCGGTCTTCGCGATCGCAACGGCCGCGGCCATGGGCGTCCCGCCCGAGGTGGCGGCGCAGCGCCTGAGCCAGGTCGACACCGTCGACGGCCGGTACTCCACCCTCGACCTGGGCATGCGCGACGCCCGCCTCTTCCTGGCCAAGAACCCCGCCGGCTGGGCGGCGGCCCTCGCGATGATCGACAACGGCAGCGTGCTCGCCGTCGGCATCAACGCGCGCGTCGCTGACGGGGCCGACACCTCCTGGCTGTGGGACGTGCCCTTCGAGAGGCTGGCCGGACAGACCGTCGGGGCCATCGGCGACCGCAGGGACGACCTCGCGGTCCGCCTGCGCTACGCCGGAGCCGTGCCGGTGGTCGACGACGACCTGCCCCGCCTTGCCGGCAAGCTCCCGCCCGGGCCCATGGTCGTCGCCGCCAACTACACCGCGTTCCGGGAGATGCGTCGCTATGTTCGGTGAAGGGTTCCCCCCCCAGTCCCCCCAGCCCCCCCACGGCCGGCCCCCCGCGCAGAACCCGTTCCCCCCGGGGGGCCAGTACGCACCCCAGGGCGGTCAGTACGCGTCCCAGGGGAACCAGTACCCGCCCCAGGCCGGCCAGTACGCACCCGGGCAGTACCGGCCCGCCTGGGGAGCGACGTCGACGGTCCGGATCGTCCACGTCTTCCCCCACCTGCTGGGCACCTACGGTGACGCCGGGAACGCGATCGTCCTGCGCCAGAGGCTCGCGGAGCGGGGGATGCGCTGCGAGCTGACGGCCGTGCACCCGGGGGAGCCCGTTCCCGACTCCGGCGACATCTACGTCATCGGGGGCGGCGAGGACGCCAAGCAGACGGCGGCGGCCGAGGAACTGATCGCCTCGGGGACCCTCGTGCAGGCCGCGCGACGCGGGGCGGTCGTCCTGGGGATCTGTGCCGGTTTCCAGCTGCTGGGCAGGACCTTCCTCGGCGTGGGCGGGCGTCCCGCCCAGGGGCTTGGGCTGCTGGACGTGCGCACCGACCGGCTCGAACGGCGGGCCGTCGGCAACGTCCTGGCCGAGTCCAACGGCCAGGACCGGCTGCCGGACCTCATCGGCTTCGAGAACCACGGCGGAGCCACCCTGCTGGGCCCGGCGGCCCGGCCCCTGGGGATCGTCAGCGTCGGGATCGGCAACGGGGACGGCCAGGGGACCGAGGGAGCCGTCCAGGGCAACGTCTACGGCACCTACCTGCACGGCCCCGTGCTCGCGGCCAACCCGGCACTGGCCGACCACCTGATCGGCCTCGTCACCGGCCCGCTGCCGCCCCTCGACGACAGCCTCTGCGAGCGCATGCGCCGCTACCGCCGGGAGGTCGTCCTCCCGCAGGCGCAGCGCGCCAGCAGGCGGCGGGGTCTCATGGCGGGGCTCCGCGGGCGCGACGACCGGCCCAGCGGCGCCGCGGCGAACCTCGGGACGACGGCCGGCCGCTGACGGGCCGCTGCCCATGCCCATCCGGGTCCCCGCCCCGTGCACCCCGCTCCCACCTGCACGAACATCTCCTCTCCCGTTGCCCGTCCCCACCGCCCGTCCGGGCGGGGAGCCCCGGGCGCGAGAGGGACACCCCCCTGACAGGGTTTGCACTCTCGGGGGTCGAGTGCTAATCATGGTGTTGGCACTCTCAGGCCGAGAGTGACAGCCAGCACCATCGGCCCCGTACCTCCGCGGTGCCGCCAGCTCCTGAGGCGGTGTCCGGATCGTGGGCACCGCCGGACCACCTGGCGGCGTCCGCGGCCGTCCGGGTCCGGCAGTCACTTCGGCCGGGGAGCCACCAGGCTTTCGGCCGGTAGGTGAGGTGCGGTGCCGTCGGGACAGGACCGGCGACGCCGTCACCGTCCGTCGCGGGCGCCGTCCGGTCGATCAACCCACCCGTCCGTGGAGGGACCAACACCAGATGACCAAGATCATCGCGTTCGACGAGGAGGCCCGGCGCGGCCTCGAGCGGGGTATGAACACGCTCGCCGACGCCGTCAAGGTCACCCTCGGCCCCAAGGGCCGCAACGTCGTTCTGGAGAAGAAGTGGGGCGCCCCCACCATCACCAACGACGGTGTCTCGATCGCCAAGGAGATCGAGCTCGAGGACCCCTACGAGAAGATCGGGGCCGAGCTCGTCAAGGAAGTGGCGAAGAAGACCGACGACGTCGCGGGTGACGGGACGACAACCGCCACCGTGCTCGCCCAGGCCCTCGTGCGCGAAGGGCTGCGCAACGTTGCCGCCGGTGCCAACCCCATGGCACTCAAGCGCGGCATCGAGAAGGCCGTCGAGGCCGTCAGCGCCGAGCTGCTGGCCCAGGCCAGCCAGGTCGAGACCAAGGAGCAGATCGCGGCAACGGCCTCGATCTCCGCCGCGGACAACGCCATCGGCGAGCTGATCGCCGAGGCGATGGACAAGGTCGGCAAGGAAGGCGTCATCACGGTCGAGGAGAGCCAGACCTTCGGTCTTGAGCTCGAGCTCACCGAGGGCATGCGCTTCGACAAGGGCTACATCTCGCACTACTTCTGGACCGACCCCGAGCGTATGGAAGCGGTCCTGGAGGACCCCTACATCCTGCTCGTCGAGTCCAAGATCTCCTCGGTGAAGGACCTGATCCCGCTGCTGGAGAAGGTCATGCAGTCGGGCAAGCCCCTGATGATCATCTCCGAGGACGTCGAGGGCGAGGCCCTGGCGACCCTGGTCGTCAACAAGGTCAAGGGCACCTTCAAGTCCGTGGCCGTCAAGGCCCCTGGCTTCGGCGACCGCCGCAAGGCGATGCTCCAGGACATGGCCATCCTCACCGGCGGCCAGGTGATCTCCGAGACCGTGGGCCTCAAGCTGGAGAACGCCACCCTGGAGATGCTCGGGCGGGCCCGCAAGGTCGTCGTCACCAAGGACGAGACCACGATCGTCGAGGGCGCCGGCGACAGCGAGCAGATCGCCGGGCGGGTCAACCAGATCCGCGCCGAGATCGAGCGCTCTGACTCCGACTACGACCGTGAGAAGCTCCAGGAGCGCCTGGCCAAGCTGGCCGGCGGCGTGGCGGTCATCAAGGCGGGCGCCGCGACAGAGGTCGAGCTCAAGGAGCGCAAGCACCGCATCGAGGACGCCGTCCGCAACGCCAAGGCCGCCGTCGAGGAGGGCATCGTCGCCGGTGGTGGCGTCGCCCTCGCCCAGGCGGGCAAGGCGGCGTTCGAGAAGCTGGAGCTGGAGGGCGACGAGGCCACCGGTGCCAACATCGTCAAGGTCGCCGTCGAGGCCCCGCTGAAGCAGATCGCGGTCAACGCCGGCCTGGAGGGCGGGGTCGTCGCGGAGAAGGTGCGCGGCCTGGAGAACGGCCACGGCCTGAACGCCGCGACCGGCGAGTACGTCAACATGCTGCAGGCCAGGATCCCCGACCCCGCCAAGGTGGTCCGCTCCGCCCTGCAGAACGCCGCCAGCATCGCCGCGCTGTTCCTCACCACCGAGGCGGTCGTGGCGGACAAGCCGGAGAAGGCCGCTGCCCCCGCGGGCGGCGCCGGTGACATGGGCGGTGGCATGGACTTCTGATCCGTTCCCTTCGGATCGACGTTCCACGTCCCGCACCGCCGGGAAGCCGGGGGCGGACCTCATGGGGTCCGCCCCCGGTGCCGTTCCCGGACCGCGACCGTTTCCCGTCGCCGGCGCCGCTTCCGGCCTCAGGCACCGGCCGTCGGCACAGGATCAGTACCCGCCCCGGCGGATCTTCTGCCTCACAGATCCCAACAGCCCCTTGCGTCACAGAATCCACGGCTGTCACTGTTATGACCACGTCTGGCGTTATGGTTGGTCACGGTCGGGTCATGAGACCGGGTACGGGCAACGGTGCCCGCCGGGGACGACACGCAACGCGGACTCCTCGATCGTGTTGCCGTGTTCTGAATCAGTCGGGAGGGTGACCGTGGTACCACCGGCGGCGGTGCGGCCGACTGGTGAGGAGCGCCTCATCGGTGACGACGAGCTCTTCTTCTCGACCACGGACTCCCAGGGCGTCATCCGGTCGGTCAACGCCGCCTTCGCGCGCGTGTCCCGGTACGACGCCGCCGACCTCGTCGGCAGCCCCCACAGCGTCCTGAGGCACCCGTCCATGCCCCGTGGCGCTTTCAAACTCCTGTGGGACCGCCTGCTCTCGGGACGTCCCATGGCCTGCTACGTCGTCAACCTCGCCGAGGACGGTGCCCACTACTGGGCCTTCACCACGATCACCCCGCTGCAGGACGGCTACCTGGCGGTCCGGATCCGTCCGCGCTCGGGCTACTTCCACGACATCGTCCGGCTCTACGCGCAGGTCCGGGCCGTGGAACAGGAGGCGGAGCGTGCGGGGGCCGGCACGAGGGCCGCGGCGACCCTCGGGGCCGCGGCCCTGGAGAGCAGGGTCCGCGGGCTGGGGTTCGCCGACTACGGGCAGTTCGTCACCGATGCCCTTCCCGCGGAGATGGCGGCCCACACCGCGAGGCCCGGCAGGGCGCCGGACCGGACCGGGACGGCCGGGCAGCTCCGGGAGGTCCTCGCGGCCGTCGACGCCCTCGACTCCCTGTTCACCGACCTGGTGGGACTTCTGAACGGTTACCACGACCTCGCCCGTTCCCTCTCCGCCTCCTCGGCCTCGGTGCTCGGGGCCAGCCAGCAGTTGCGGCGGGCCGTGGCGGCGGCCCGGACGGGGTCGGCCGAGCAGGCCGGCCGGGCGAGGGTCCTGCGGACCGTGGCGGAGGCCATGAGCCGGCCCGCGGACCAGACCGTGGAGACCCTCACCCAGCTCACCGGGCAGCTGGACTGCCTGGGACCGATGATCGGTGGACTGCGCTACCGGATCGCACTGGCCCGCCTGCACGACGACATGGTCGAGGCGCTGGTCGGGGAGATCGCGGACGTGGCAGAGCCCGAGGGGCCCCTGCCAGAGGTCGAGCAGCTCTGCGACGCCCTCGGGGACGGGATCGAGGAGATGGCCCGCGCGATGGAGGCCGTGAACCGGGAGCTCACGGCCTCGGCCGCCCTGATCTCCACGGCGGCGGAGCAGCTAACGGACTTCCGCAGGTTCCTCGCCAAGTGGCGGCTGCTGGTAGTCCGCCACGGCCGCGGCCAGGAGCTCGACCCCTACGTCGGCCCGATCGACGAGCAGCTGTCCAGCGGGCACGACCAGCTCGCCGGGCTGCAGGAGCTGAGCCAGGACTGCCTCAAGGGGATCACGACCCTCGACGCGGGGGCCATGCACGAGCAGCTGGTCCGGATCCGGACGGCCGCCGCCGGCCGGTGAGCCCCGGCCGGCGCCATCGCCGGCCCGGTCCCCGGCGGCCCGGCCGTCCTATCCTGAGGCCGTGACATCCGGACCCCTGGAGGGCGACCGCCCGTGCCGGACGGCCGTCCCCGACGCCGCGCCGCCCCCGGGGCCGGCGCCGGGCACGGGGACGGCGGCAGTCCCGCCAGCACCGACGGGCCCGCCGGTGCTGGCGGAGATCACGCCGGATCCGATCGACGCGTCCGGGCACGAGCGGTTCGTCGCGCGCGGCGCGGCCGGTGCCGTGGTCTCGTTCCGAGGGGTCGTGCGGGACCACGACCGGGGCAGGTCCGTGCGGGGGCTGGAGTACACGGCGCATCCGACGGCCTCGCGGGTCCTCGGCGAGATCCTCGCCGAGGCCCTCGCCGGGGGACGGATCCGGGCGGCCGCGGCATCGCACCGTGTGGGGCTGCTGGCCGTGGGGGACACGGCCTTCGCCGTCGCCGTCAGCGGGACCCACCGGCAGGAGGCGTTCGACGCGGCCGGCCGGATCGTCGACGAGGCCAAGCGCAGGCTCCCGGTGTGGAAGCGCCAGCTGTTCACCGACGGTACCCAGGAGTGGGTCCGCTGCCCCTGAAGGCCGGTCCCGTGCCCCGGAACCCGTCCCGGAGCTCCTGCCCCTCCCGGACCGCGACGGCGCCGTCGGCGGGTCCCGCGACGGACGGGGATCAGAAGTGCTCGGGGACTCCGACGGGTGCCGGCACGGGGCCCTCGGCGGACGGCGTCGGGACGAGCGTGAAGAGGAAGACCTCGATCTTGAGGAAGGACGTGTGCTCGCTGATGCGGTAGTCCCGGGCGAGGCTGGCGACCTTGGCGGCGTCGGACTCGGTCTTCGGACCGGCCAGTCCGTCCGGGCCGGTGATGACCCAGATCCTGGTGTGCCCCTCGATCCGCTTGCCCACGGTCTCCGGCATGACCTCCGTGCCGACGATGGACGCGGTCTCGATGGGACCCCTGTCCGCCACGAGGTCCTTCAGCCCCCGGAAGCGCTCGGGGTACTGCTCGGGCAGGAGCCGCATCTGTTCGGTGATGAACAGCAGGCCGTCCGATTCCATCGCGTGGGAGGCGATGTGGCGGGTGACGCCCGTGACGTCCTCCCCGTGCCCCACGACGGGGTCCCGGTAGACGGACTGCATGTGGGCCCCGGACAGGGCCACGGCCAGGAGCGGCAGAAGGGCGCCCAGCGGGCGCAGCAGCGGGGCGAGGCTCGCGAGGAGCAGGGCCGTTCCCGGCAGGGAGAACACGATGTAGCGGTAGGTGAAGAGGGGATGGGCCTGCGAGACGCACCACAGCAGGACCGGGGGGACCAGGGCCCAGTTCAGACCGAGCAGGAAGGCCCCACGATGGGGGCCGGAGCCCAGCAGCCCCGTGAGGGCCCGCACGCCCTCCCGGTCGCGCAGGCGCGGGCCCGCCGGCCGCAGCGCCGGGGGCGGGACCCTCTGCCCGACCGGCAGGGGCCGCAACCCCGCCGCGACCGTCACGGGGACCCTGGCCGCGGGGGCGCCGGCAAGGGACGGCCTCGCGGCCGACGCCGGCAGCAGGACGAGCTGGGCCATGGCAGAGGCGCGACGTACGGCCCCGGCCAGGAGGGCCCCCGCGGCGACGGCGACGACGGCCAGGGGCACCAGGAAGTTCTCGTACTCGATCCACAGGAAACGGCGCAGGAGATCCAGGTCGGGAGGGGTGACGATCCACGAGACCTGGGTCCGCTGGCGGAAGGTCATCATCACGTACGGAGCCAGGAAGAGCATGGTCGTGCCCGTGCACGTGAACCAGCGCCGCCGGACGGCGCCGGGGGCGCTCACCAGGACGTGCACCGCGTGGACCACCACGAGCAGCAGCAGGGACAGCACGTTCAGCAGGGCGGTGGCGCCGATCGCGAGGCTGTAGAGCATCCACCCCCGCCGCCAGGGACGCCGGCACGCGTACAGCAGTGCCAAGGTCGCGCAGGCCCCGGCAAGCATGACCAGGGCGTACGAACGGGCCTCCTGGGCGTAGCGGGTGGCAAGGGGACTGGCGACGAGCATCAGGGCGGCCGTCGTGCCCGTGAACGCCGAACCGAGCTGCCGGCCGATGCGCACCATGACCCCGGCGGTCAGGGCGACGGCCACGACGCTCACCCAGCGGACTGCGACCAGCGCCGTGTCGGGGTCCGCCCCGGGGACGAGGCCGAGCACCGCGTGGGCGATCAGGTAGTAGGCCAGGTGGACGAGGTCGATGTTGCCCGTGAGCTCCAGGATCTGCGACGCGGAGCGATCCGCGATGACCATCGTCGCGGACTCGTCCCGCCACGGACCGGGGACACCGACCCCCCAGCCGAAGACGGCAAGGCCCAGGAGGACCACCAGGGTCTCCGGCCCCGTCTCCCGCAGCAGCCGCGCGACCGGACCGCTGCGCCGCGAGGGGCGGGGCGCCTCGGGAACCGGGGGCAGGCCCGGCCGCGCGGCCGGCCGCGGGACACGGTCGCTGCGCGCGTCCTGGACCAGCTTGAGCACCGAGGCTCCCTTCCCGGTCCCGGGACCGGACACGACACGACCTGGCCGACCAGGTCTGGTCGGCGTCAATGGCACGACTGCGAACCTCCCCCTCGCGGCCGTCGCCGCGCATCCCCTGTGGAACCGTAACCGACGGTCACCCCGGTTTTGATCACAGCCAGGCAACGAAGTGGACAAAAACCGCCTCATACCTGTGACGTGGACCACATCGGGAGGTGCTCGATCAGATGACCGGACGGCGTCCCGCCGGACGTCTCAACCGCCGGCGAACGGCGGCAGGACGTCGACCGTCGTTCCGGGAGAGAGACGGGACCCCTGGTCACGGCCTGTTTCGTCGATCAGGAAGCTGCACGCGGGCAGGATCCTTCCCATGGCGGCGCCGTGCAGGTCGACCAGTTCCTCGCGCAGCTGCGCGAGGGTCGTGCCCGCGGCGATCAGGACGGGTTCCTTCCCGGTCCCGGCGGCCTCCCGTGCCCCGGCGAAGTAGCGGACCGTCACCATGATCGATCCATCGGTCGTTCCGATCGCGGTGCCGCGTTCCCCGGGGCACGGGACCGGACCCGGGGGCTGGGAGCCCCGGTCCGGGGACGCGACCGGGGGGAGCGGGGACCGCCGGACCCCGGCGGTCCGGGTGGGGCCGGTGGTCCTGGAAGGGCCGGTGATCCGGTGGGTCCGCACCTCACCGAACGATACCCGTCCCGGCCCCGGGCGTCCCGCCGTCCGCGGAACGCGGGCCCGCCCCGGTCCGGGACGGTCCGGACGCGGCTCACCCGCCGATGGCGTTCATCCCCCGTCCGGGGCGGGCGAGCCCGGGGCCGTCGACCCCGTGGGCCGCCGGCTTGTCCAGCATGGCGGTCCTCCACAGCCCGGCGAGCTCTGCGTCGTCGGCCCCCGACCTCAGCGGACCGGCCAGGTCCGTCTCGCGACGGGAGAACAGGCAGCTGCGGATCCGGCCGTCGGCCGTGAGCCGGGTCCGGTCGCACCGGTCGCAGAAGGGCTCGGTGACCGAGGCGATGAACCCGACGGACCCGAGGAACCCCCCACCGCGGTCCAGGACCCGCCAGATCCTGGCCGGGGAGTGGCCCCGGTCCCCGGCCCCGGACGGCAGGAGGGTGAAGGTCTCGCCGAGGCGTTCGCGGATCTCCCGTGCCGGCACCATCCGCTCGCGGTCCCAGCTGCCCGCCGGCCCCAACGGCATCTGCTCGACGAAACGGAGCAGGAACCCGTGGTCCAGAGCCCACCGCAGCAGGACGGCCGCGTCACCGTCGTTGATCCCGCGGACCGGAACTGCATTGATCTTGATGGGGTCCAGGCCCGCCTCGCGGGCGGCCCGGATCCCCGCCAGGACCTCCCCCAGGCGGTCCCTGCGGGTCATCTCGACGAAACGTCCCCCGTCCAGGGTGTCCAGGGAGACATTGATCCTCCGCAGACCCGCGGAGACCAGGGAGGCCGCCCGTGCGGCCAGCCCGATCCCGCTGGTGGTCAGGCCGACGGCCGGCGGTCCGTCCTGCCCGCGCAATCGCAGGGTGCCGGCGAGCAGGTCCTCCAGCCCGGGGCGGAGCAGCGGCTCGCCCCCGGTGAAACGTACCCGTGTCACCCCGAGCCGTTCGACCGCCACCCGGATCAGGCGGAGGAACTCCTCGTCCCGCAGGAGGCGGGCGGGCGGCAGCGGACGGGCACCCCGTGCCGGCAGGCAGTACACGCAGCGCAGCCGGCAGCGGTCCGTCACGCTCACCCGCAGGTTCGTCGCCCGCCGTCCCGCCGCGTCCAGGAGCCCGGGTCCCCGGACACGGGCGGTCGGATCGACGTGCCGCACCGTTTCAGGGTAGGACGGCACCCGTGGCGTCGGCGCGCTCGGGTACGGGGCAGGAGACGGCACCAGCCGGGAGGGCACGGACGGGGACCGTGCGATGACACGGACGGGGACGCCGGGACCTGTGCGTCCCCGGGGGCCGTGTTGGTGTTGCATGTGGGGAACGCTGCGGCGACCGCGCGCCGAGGGACGGGCGGGGCGGGCGGATCCGACCCGCGAGAGAGGAAGGGAACCGTGAGCCAGACGGACGCACGTGGTGGACCGCCGCGCCTGCCGGCCGGATTCGTCTGGGGGGTCGGCACCGCGGCCTTCCAGATCGAGGGGGACGCCGGGAACAGGTCCGAGTCGATCTGGGACAGGTTCTGCGCGGAACCGGGCAGGATCCTCGACGGCTCGGACGGCCGGATCGCCTGCGACCACGTGAACCACCTGGACGAGGACGTCGACCTGATGCGTCGCCTCGGCGTCGATGCCTACCGGTTCTCGATCGCCTGGCCCCGGGTCGTGCCCGGAGGCAGGGGCAGGCCGTCCCCGCAGGGACTGGACTTCTACGACAGGCTCGTCGACCGGTTGCTCGCGGCCGGCATCGAACCGTGGACGACGCTGTACCACTGGGACCTGCCCGTGGAACTGCACGACGCGGGGGGCTGGCTCGCCCGTTCGACGGCCGACCGCTTCGCCGAGTACGCCCTGTGCGTGCACGCTGCCCTGGGGGACCGGATCCGGCACTGGGCGACCCTGAACGAGCCGTGGTGCTCGGCCTGGCTGGGCTACGGCAGCGGCGCGCACGCCCCCGGGATCGCCGACCACCCCTCCGCCGTCCGGGCCGCCCACCACCTCCTGCTGGCCCACGGGCGGGCGATCGAGGCGATGCGTTCCCAGGCCCCCGCCGACCACCAGCTGGGGATCGTCCTCAACCTCTTCTCCTTCCACGCGGCCCAGGGCCTGCCCGACCGCAGGGCCCGGGAGGTCGAGCGCGCCGTCCGGCTGCTGGACGGGGAGCAGAACCGCTGGTTCCTCGACGCCCTGCTGCTCGGCTCCTACCCGCAGGACCTTCTGGAACTGTTCGGGCCGCACCTGGAGGGGGTGCTGCAGGACGGCGACCTGCAGCAGATCGCCGCGCCGCTGGACTACCTCGGCGTCAACTACTACTCCGACCACTTCCTGCTGTCCGTGCAGGAGCGCGGCCCGGCCGAGGGACTGACCGGCCCGGGCAGCTACCCCGGGGCGGAGAACGTGCGCTGGTCCGATCCGGGTGACGAGGGCACGAGCATGGGATGGCACGTCACCCCGGAGGGGCTCGGGAACATCCTGTTGCGGATCGGACGGGACTACCCCCGGGCCCCGGCCCTCGTGGTCACGGAGAACGGCGCGGCCTTCCACGACCCCTCCGAGCCCGGCCCGGACGGCGTGGTCGAGGACCCCCGGCGGGGGGCGTACCTCACCTCGCACCTGGAGAGCCTCGTCGAGGCCGTGGGGCAGGGAGCGGACGTCCGGGGCTACTTCGCCTGGACGCTGCTGGACAACTTCGAGTGGTCGCAGGGGTACACCCAGCGTTTCGGGCTGGTGCGGGTCGAGGACAAGACCCAGCGCAGGATCCCCAAACGCAGCTTCGAGGTCTACCGCGATCTGATCGCCCGCCTCCGACCGGGAGGGTGAGGCCGCACGCGGGACGGCGGGAGGACGGCGGACCGCCGGGACGGATGACATGGTGACCGGCCGCCAGGACAGCGCGGATGTCCTGGCGGCCGGAGTCCTGCTGCCGCGGTCGGGCGGGGCCGGTCGGGACCCGCGGGACGGCTCAGCCCGGCCGGCGGGCCGTGAGGTCGCGGACCTCGGCGTAGCGGGCGCGGACCTGCGGGGCCGGCTCGGCGGAGAGCACCTCTGTGCCCGGCAGCTCCCACACCGGCGGCTCGTCCCCGCCCGCCAGCACCCAGGCAGCCTGGCGGGCCGCGCCGTCGGCGACGTACTCCCCGGGCGGCGGGACGACGACCTGGTGGCCGAGGACCGCCGGAGCGATCCTGCGCAGCGCCTCCGACCGGGCACCGCCACCGACCAGCAGCACGCGCCCGACGCGCGCCCCCTGGGCGACGAGGGCGTCCAGGCCGTCGGCCAGGCCGCACAGCAGGCCCTCGACGGCGGCCCTGGCGACGTGCGCGGGCCGGGCCGTGTCCAGGCGGAGCCCGTGCAGTGCACCGGTGGCGTCGGGACGGTTCGGGGTCCGCTCGCCCTCCAGGTAGGGAACGAGGGCAAGGCCGTCGCAGCCCGACGGCGCCGTCAGGGCCAGCCGCGACAGCTCGTCGA
>Ga0316579_10000402_pt1 | contig 13745 bp, 11 predicted proteins | sample J5NA_2_FD_203074 | JGI IMG/M metagenome (GOLD analysis project Ga0316579, IMG submission 203074) | Rhizosphere microbial communities from salt marsh grasses in Alabama, United States - J5-7_160517rDrA | ecosystem: Host-associated > Plants > Roots > Rhizosphere | place: USA: Alabama | collected... | reverse complement strand
TTCCCGAGGCCGAACCGCCGAGCAACGACTCCAGGCGCAGCACGTCCGGGGTCGGGGGACCGGCAAGGGCACCCGGTGCCCCCGGACCCTGCGGGCCGGCCTCCTGCGGGCCACCGGGGTCCTGGGGGGTGCCCGGTGCCTGGGGATCACCGGGGCCCTGGGGCGGCCGGGCCGCCGGGAACGGCAGGTCCGGCCCCTGCCGGGACTGGCCGGGCACCTGCCGCTGCCCCTCGGGGAACGCGTCCGGCCGTGGCCGACCCGCGGGCGCCGTCGGGAACGGGGAGGGCCGCGCGCCCGGGGAACCGTCGGGCAGCCGCTGCCGTTCCCCGGAGGTCGCACGGTCGGCGAGCGCGACGGTCGGCCCCTCGCCCCCCAGCCCCACGGGTGCGGCCCCCGGCGCGGGGGCCGCGGAGGCGTCCCGTGCCGTGCCCGAGGAGCTGAGCCGTTCGATGCCGTCCAGGAGAGCGGCCCGGGTGATGGGCAGCGGGACGACCACGACGTCCTCGCGCTCCATGGTCATCAGATCGGCCCACTCCGGCTGGTACCCCGAGACGACCAGGACGGGCGTCGTACTGCCGCGGGCGCGCAACCGTTCGAGCACACCCGTCGCGACCGCCGGTTCCCCGACGTCCAGGACCATCACGTCGATGCCGGGATCGGGCACCAGCTTCTCGACGTCGTCAGCGGGGTGCTCGCTGACCTCGTGCGCGTCGGCCAGGCGCAGTGCCAGCGCCATGGACCGGGAGACCACCAGCAGGCGTGCCATGTCAGGGGACCCTCAAATTCTGGAGCATGGTGATGCCTGCCGGGCCTATCACGACGATGAACAAGCTCGGCAGGATACAGAACACGAGCGGGAACAAGATCTTGACAGGGACCTTCCGGGCTCTCTCCTCGGCCAGCCGACTCCATCTCACCCGCATCTCCCGGGACTGTACCCGCAGCACCGTGGCGGCCGGCACCCCGAAGGAGCCGGCCTGCGCCACGGCGCGGACGAAGGACCGCAGCTCCGGGACCTCGGTGCGGGCGGCAAGGGAACGCGTGGCCGCGGGCCGGCCCGCGCCGATCCGCATCTCCCGCAGGACCCCGGAGAGCTCCTGCGCCAACGGCCCGGTGGCGAGCGCTGTGCCGAAGCCAGTGGCGATCCCCATGAAGATCAGGCTCATCCCCGCTGTCGGCAGCAGGTCCACCGCGTCACACCTCCGCTCTCACCACACCGGCCGTCCAGATCGCGCCCACGGCCGTCGGCGCGATCCCGGAGATCAACAATCCCACGCCCGGTGCGGTGGTCCACAACGGACGCGGGTGCTCGGGGTCGGTCACGGCCAGGTACAGCAGGAGGACCACGGGAAGGCTACCGAGGATCCATCCCGGGAGCCGTCCTTCGGCCGACAACACGAGCACCTGTCGTCGAAGTCCCTGCCTTTCCCGGAGCGTTTCGGACACCGTGACCGACAACCCGGCGAGATTACCCCCCACCTCGTGCTGGATCCGGATCGCCATGACCCCCCAGGAGAAGTCCTCGCTGCCGGTGCGTCCGGCGGGCCGGTTCCAGCGCCCGGTCGATCGGCGTCCCGAGGCGGTGCTCGACCGGGGCCCGCACGTCCCGCTCGAAGGAGGCGCATCCCTCGATCACCGGGGAGGCCCACCGGGCCGCGTCCCGCGCGGGACCCTTCTCAGCTGCGGTACAGGTCGTCCACCTGGACGGCGAAGTCCCGCAGCACGGCGGAGCGGCGCAGGCTCTGCTTGGGGGTCAGATGCCCGTCGGCCTCGGTGAGGTCGGTGTCAAGGATCGTGAACCGGCGGATCGACTCGGCCCGGCTGACGGCGGTGTTGGCCTCGTCGACCGCGTGCTGGATCTCCTGGCGCACCACGGGGTCCTTCACCGCGGCGGCCAGGTCCGTCACGGTACGGCCGTTGTTCTGCGACCAGGTGGCGAGCATCTGCTCGTCGAGGGTGACCAGGCAGGCGACGTAGGGTCTGCGGTCCCCGACGACGATGCACTGCGAGACCAGGGGATGGCGGCGGAGCCTGTCCTCCAGGACCATGGGGCTGACGTTCTTGCCCCCGGCCGTGACGATGATCTCCTTGCGCCGGCCGGTGATCCTGACGTAGCCGTCCTCGTCGATCTCACCGAGGTCACCCGTCCGGAACCACCCGTCCCGCATGGCCCGCGCGGTCTTCTCGGGACGGTCGTGGTACCCGTGCATCACGCCGACCCCGCGGACCAGCAGTTCCCCGTCGTCGTCCACCGCGACGGCCACCCCGGGCAGCGGCGGGCCGACCGTCCCCATCTTGATCTTCTCGGGGGGGTTGACGGTGACGGGGGCCGTCGTCTCCGTCAGGCCCCACCCCTCGATCACGGTGACGCCGACGCCACGGAAGAAGTGCCCCAGGTGCTCGCCCAGTGGAGCTCCTCCGGAGACCGAGCAGCGGAGCCGTCCGCCGAGGGCCGCACGCAGCTGCCGGTACACCAGCCGGTCGAAGACGGCGTGCTGCAGCCGGAGGGACCGGTTCGGACCGTCGTCGTCCAGCGACTTGCTCTGCTGGATCGCGACCCGGGCCGCCGCACGGAAGATCCGGCCCTTGCCCGAGGAGTCCGCGGACGCCTCGGCCGAGTTGTAGATCTTCTCGAAGACCCGGGGGACGGCGAGCAGGAAGGTCGGCCGGAACGTCGCCAGGTCCGGCAACAGGTCCTTGATGTTCGAACTGTGCCCGCAGCGGGCCCGGACCACGACGCACAGGATCTGGATGAACCGCGCGAAGACGTGCGCCAGGGGCAGGAAGAGCAGGGTGCTCGCGCCCTCGTCGCAGATGATCTCCCCGAGGCGGGCGGCGGTGTTGTCCGCCAGTCGCAGGAAGTTGCCGTGGGTGAGCTCGCAGCCCTTGGGACGGCCCGAGGTGCCGGAGGTGTAGATCACGGTCGCGACGGTGGAGGAGTTCAGCGCGTCCCGTCGCCCGGCCACCAGGTCGTCGGCCACCAGCGTGCCCCGGGAGCACAGGTCCGCGACGGCGCCCTGCTCCAGCACCCAGGTGCTGCGCAGGCCGGGCAGTCCGTCCCGGATCGTGTCGATCAGCGCGGCGTGCTCCTCGGTCTCGACCAGGCAGGCCACAGCGCCGGAGTCCGAGAGGATCCAGGCCGCCTGCTCGGCGGAGGACGTCTCGTACACCGGGACGGTGACGGCACCGACGGTCCAGATCGCGAAATCGAACAGCGTCCATTCGTAGCGGGTCCTTGACATGAGCCCGATCCGGTCGCCCGACTCGATCCCGGCGGCGATCAGCCCCCGGGCCAGGCTCTCCACCTCCTGCCGGAACTGCCGGCAGTCGATGTCCTTCCACCCGTCGCCGACCCTCCGGGCGAAGACGATCGCCTCGGGGTCCAGGAGGGAATTGTGCACGACCAGGTGCGCCAGGTTCCCCGCGTCGTCCGACGCGGCCATGGCCGGGACGCTGAACTCACGCACTGTGTTTCCTCCACGACGGCGGCGTTGACGGGGCTGTCCTGCGCTGGCGGATCGCTCGACCATAACGAGGACCCGACCCCGCCGGGGAGCCCAGGGGACCGGGCCGCCTCAAGCGTCGGCGCGATCCGACCGACATCGTGCCTGATGGACAGAGCATCCGGACCCGGCTCCTGATGGACACGGCGTCCGGGCCCCGCGACCCGTCGCCTTCCCCGCACGGGGGCAGGTGCCCGGGCTGCGGTGCACGCTATCGCGAGGGTGCTGCCTGGTGCGGCCAGTGCCTGGCACCACTGGAACGGGTGGGCACCGGCGTGCGGGAAGGGGACCGGCCGGCGGGGGCCCCGGCACCGCGGCCCCCGTCCGTCCCCGGACCGGTCGTTGACGCCCCGTGGGAGCGCGGCCGGGACTGGGGCGGGGACACGGCGACCTACCCCGCCGTCCCCGCGGCCCCCGAACCCGCAGCCGTCCCCGGTGCCGCGGCCCTCCCGGGGCTGCCACCGGCCCTCGGTCCCGGCACGGGCGAGGCGCTGCCGGGTCCCCCGCGGGCGGACGGTACCGGCGGGTCCGGTCCGTCCGGGCACGGGACGACAGGACCGGGGACCCCCGGCGGACGGGCCGCGGCGGACCCGGACCCGGACGCTTCGGCCCTCGCCGACCGGATGCTGGCGGAGCTGGCCGCGGGCGAGCGGGAGGACCCCCTGCTGCCCGAGAGGCTCGCGTGGATGAGCAGCCCCTCGGGGCGGTCGGCCCGAGCGGTCTACGGGTCGTTCCTGATGATCCTGGTGATCATGATGTTCATGGTCGTCGCCGGGCACTTCGTGTGACGTCGCGGCCGTCGCCCGGCCGGCTGGCTCTCCGACCGGCGCCGGCGGCCGGGTAACCTGCGCGGAGCACCTCGCGGGACGTCCGGCCGGGTGCGTTTCGCACAGTCCGCTCCCCGCGCCGGCCCCGCGGGGCGGCGGCGGGATCCCGGGAGGCGACTATGACCGATCGCACCGAGTCGAGCGTCGTGATCGACGCTGCCCCCTCCGCCGTCCTCGCGGTGATCGCGGATTTCCGTGCCTACCCCGAGTGGGCGCGGGAGGTGCGCGAGGTCACCGTGCTGTCCGGGGACCCGGGCCCGCGCCCCGAGCGCGTGCGTTTCACCCTGGACGCCGGGGTGCTCAAGGACACGTACACCCTGGGATACACGTGGCGGTTCGACGCGCGGGGCGTCGGGGAACTCACCTGGTCCCTCGTGGACTCCACGGTCCTCGACACGATGGACGGCAGCTACCGGCTGCGCCCCCACGGGACGGGGACGCAGGCCACGTACACCCTTGAGGTCGGCCTCACGGTCCCCGTGCCCGGCATGCTCCGCCGCCGGGCCGAGCGTTCCGTCGTCAGGACAGCGCTCACCGCCCTGAAGGAACGGGTCGAGGGGTAACCGTTGCGCCTGCTTCTCTTCACCGGCAGGGGCGGGGCCGGAACAACGACCGTTGCCGCCGCGACGGCGGTCCACGCCGCGGCCTGCGGGGCCAGGACCCTCCTGTCGTCCCTCGACCCGCGTTCCCCTCTCGAGGAGGTCCTGCGGGCCGAGGTCGGGGACCGGACCGTCGAGCTGCCTGGCGGCCTGCTCGCCCGCGGGACCGGACCCCGCACCGGCCTCACCGGGCCAGCGGACCGGGCCCGGACGCCGTCGGGGCGGATCGAGCACGTCCTGGACGACGCGGGCCTCGACCCGGTCCACGTCGCGGACCTGCTCGGCCTGCCCGGGGCGCGCGAGATCCTGACCCTGCTGGACCTGCCAGGCGTCCTCGCGGCCGCCGGGGGGTCAGCGGGGACCGCCCGCCCGGGGGCCGGGGACCTCGACCTGGTCGTCCTGGACTGCCCCCCGGCCGACCGGACGCTGCAACTGCTGTCGATCCCAGAGACGCTGGGCAGCTGCCTGGAACAGGCGCTGCCCGTGGAGCGCCGGGTCCTGCGGGCCATGAGCCGCGGACGGCGCCGGCACGGTGACGGGCCCGCCAGCGACCACCTGGCGGAGACCGCCGACCTCCTGCGCGCCGGCCTCTCCCGTGCCCGCGACCTCCTGACGGGCCCGGGGGCCTCGGTCCGCATCGTGCTGGGGCCGCGGCCGGAGGCGGTCCGGCGGACCCGCGAGGCCCGCACGGCCCTGTGCCTGCTGGGACACGCCGTGGACGGTCTGGTGGTCAACGGGGTGCCTCCCGGCGGGGACCGGCGGGCGCCGGGACCGCACGCGGACCCGCAGGAGCTGCTGGAGCGCGTGGCCGAGGAGTTCGCGCCGCTCCCCGTGCTGTGCTCTCGCCCGGCGCCGGCCGAGCCCGCGGGCCTCGCGGCCCTGGCGGACCTCGGCGAGGAGGTGTACGGCCCTCCCGGGCCGGGAGCGGTCCGCGATCTGCTGACGGGGCCCGGCGTCAGCAGGTTCCGCGTGGAACGCCGGGAGGAGGAGTATCTGGTGGTGCTGCCCCTGCCACATGTCGACCGTGAGCGGGTACGGCTCTCCCGGAGGGGGGACGATCTCGTGATGGAAGTGCCCGGACAGCGAAGGGTGCTGTCCCTGCCCAGCGCACTGCGCCGGTGCCGGGTCACGACCGCCGCCCTGCGCGACGGCGAGCTGCGGGTGCGGTTCCGTCCCGATCCGGCGCTCTGGCCCACCGCATGAGCGGGGACCGGACGGGGCACCGGACCCCGGACGCCGGGAAGGACCCGCCGGACCCCCGGCGGGAGGGTCCCGGAGGGGAGGACCGCTCCGGGGACCGGTACGCGGGGGCACGGTTCGCGCAGGAGGCCGTCAGGGCGATCGGTTCCCTGGCGGGGGAGGCCGTCGGCGGGGACTGCCCCCTGTGCCGGGCCAGGGAACGCGTCGGGCAGGTGCGGCCCGAGACGTGGGAGCGGCTGGCGACCGCGGCAGGTGATCTGGTGCAGGCACTGGTCGAGGTGCTCGACCCGGTGCCCCCCGGGCACGCCCGGGCCGGGGACGGACCGCGTCCGGGGACCACCGACGGGCGGGCGGACCCGCGGTGCCCGGACGGCCCGGACCGTCCGGGCGGATCGTTCGACCGGGACGGTTCGTTCGACCGGGGCGACCGGGGCGACCGGGGCGGTGCGGGTGGTCCGGACGGCGGACCCGGCGGGCGCAGGCCGCCCCCGGTCCAGGAGATCGACATCACGGACTGACGACCCGTGCGGGGAACCGGGAACGTTCCCGCGGGCCACCGGCACGCGCGGGCGGAACACGATCGGGACGGCCCGCGGACCGGACATGCAGGGGCGGAGGATTCCTGCCCGTACCTTTGCCGGGCAGGCGGCAGGACACTGACGAGGAGCGCGGACTGGTGGAACTCACGATCGGAATAGACGTCGGAGGAACCAAGATCGCAGGAGGGGTCGTCGACCCCACCGGGCGGATCGTGGACAGGCTCCGCACGGCGACCCCGTGCGGTGGGGCCGAGGCCGTCGAGGACGGCATCGCCGAGGTGGCCGTGGCACTGCGGGACCGGCACGACGCCGTCGGCGTGGGCCTCGCCGTCGCCGGGCTCGTGGACGAGAAGCGCTCGACGATGCGCTTCGCGCCGAACCTGCCGATGACGGACCGGCCGCTGCGCGAGAGCGTCAGCGCGAGGGTCGGGCTGCCGGTCGTCGTCGAGAACGACGCCAACGCCGCCGCCTGGGGCGAGTACCGCTTCGGCGGCGGCAGGGGCGTGGACGACGTCGTCCTGCTCACGGTGGGCACCGGTCTGGGCGGCGGGATCGTGCTGGACGGCCGGTTGCTGCGCGGTGCCTTCGGCGGGGCGGCCGAACTGGGCCACGTCCGGCTGGTCCCCGACGGCCTGCCCTGCGGGTGCGGACGCAACGGGTGCTGGGAGCAGTACACGTCCGGCTCCGCCCTCGTGCGCGAGGCCAAGGCCCTGGCCTCCGGCGACCCGCACCGCGCTGCCCGGCTGCTGGAGCTGTCCGAGGGCAGCGTCGCGGCGATCGACGGGCGGATGGTCAGCACGGCGGCCGCAGAGGGCGACCCGGCCGCCCGCGAGCTGTTCGCCCGGCTCGGGCGGTGGCTGGGGGAGGGGATCTCCCTGGTGGCCGACGTGCTGGACCCGGCGGCCGTCGTCGTCGGCGGCGGGGTCTGCGAGGCCGGTGACCTGCTGCTCGAACCCGCCCGCCAGTCCTTCGCCAAGACCCTCAGCATGGCCGGCCACCGGCCGCACCTGAAGATCCTCGCGGCCCAGCTGGGCAACGACGCCGGGATCCTGGGAGCGGCCGACCTGGCACGGCAGCCGTGAGGCCACCGGCTCCGGCCGTTGGACCGGGGCCGGGGCGGGGACCGCTGGCGATAGGCGTCGACATCGGAGGCACGAAGGTCGCCGCCGGTGTCGTCGACCCCCGCGGCCGGGTGCTGGAACAGGTGCGGCGGGCGACCCCCTCCCGGGACGCCGCGGCCGTACGGGACACGATCCTGGACACGGTCCGCGTGCTGCGGGAACGCCACGACGTCGTGGCGGTGGGGATCGGGGCGGCGGGCTTCGTCGACGCCGCCCGTTCCACCGTCCGCTTCTCGCCCCACCTGGCCTGGCGGGACGAGCCGCTGCGGGACGGGCTCTCCTGCGGGATCGACCTGCCGGTGACCGTCGAGAACGACGCCGACGCCGCGGCGTGGGCCGAGTGGCGTTTCGGGGCGGGCAGGGGCGAGGACCACCTGGTCTGCGTGACCCTCGGCACGGGGATCGGCGGGGGGATCGTGTTCGACGGGCGCGTGCGCCGGGGGGCCGCGGGCATGGCCGGGGAGTTCGGACACATGATCGTGGTCCCGGACGGGCACCGGTGCGAGTGCGGGAACCGGGGGTGCTGGGAGCAGTACGCCTCTGGGAACGTCCTCGGCCGCGAGGCCAGGGAGCTGGCCCGCGCGGGATCCCCGATGACGGTCCCGCTCGTCGAGCGGGTCGGCGGGGACGTCGAGGCGCTGGTCGGCCAGGTGGTCACCGCCGCGGCGACCGAGGGGGACCCCTGCGCCGTCGAGCTGTTCGAAGAGGTCGGACGCTGGCTCGGGATCGGCCTGGCCAACCTGGCCGCGGCCCTCGACCCCGGGGCCTTCGTCATCGGCGGTGGGGTCTGCGAAGCCGGGGAGCTGCTGCTGGCCCCGGCGAGGGAGTCCTTCCGCCGCTCGCTCACCGGCCGCGGTTTCCGCCCCGTCCCGCGGATCGTCCGCGCGGCCCTCGGCCCGTCGGCGGGTCTGGTCGGAGCGGCCGACCTGGCCCGTGCGGAGGCGGGGGCCGGTCCCGCGCGGGGACCGGCTCGCAGGAACGGGACCGCGACGCCGGGGAGCACCGTGCCGGCCGGACGGGAGCCGCCCCTCGACCTTTCATAATGAAAGGATTGGAATTCCGTGGATCCTTCCTAGGCTGAACTCATCGCCCGGATCCGTTTCCGCCGTCTCCCCGCGGGAACGGTTCGGAACCCGAGAGCGGTTCGGAACCCCTGGTTTCTCTCCGCCGAGTTCAGGAAGGACCAAACGCGATGCCCGAGCGCCGTGAGGATGCCCCACAGATCTGTACCTGGGTGGACGTGGACGATTTCTTCGCCCTGCTCTCCCTCGGGGGAACCTGGCCGGTGTGGTTGTACCAGGCCGGAGCCCTCCCCCGGGCCGCGGAGTTCGTCGTGGCCGACAGCACGACCGATCGGGAGTTCTGGGAGTGGCTGGTCTCCTGTCTCGGCCCGGAAACGGTGGACCGGCCCGCCGAGGCGCTCCGCCTGCCGTCCCCGTCCCCCGCCGGCAGCGGTACCGTGCCGGGGGAGGGCGACGCCCTGGCGGTGTCCGTCGTCCGCGTCCCCGCCGCGGTCGACGCACGCCGCCCGCCGGCCGTGCGATGCCGGTTGTGGGACGTCGCGATGGTGCGGCCGGCGCGGTGGGTACGGTCGGTGGGCGCCTGCGGGCGGGCGTGTCAGGACCCGGCGCGCAGGACGTACCGGGTGCCGACCGAGTTCGGGACGAACGCACCGGGCAGCTCGGCGGCGATCCGGAACTGGGCCTCCCACCCGGTGCAGTGCGACGGGACGACCAGCGCCGGGGCGAGCTCCGCCAGCCGCCCGACTGTCGGGTCGATCCTGCTCCCGCGGTCGGCCCCGCTCAGATGGAACCCTCCCAGGATCCCGAGGACACGCTCCACCCCCGTCAGCCGGCGGGCGTGCTCGACAGTGTTGACCACTCCGGAATGGCCGCATCCCGTGAGCACCACCAGACCCTCGCCCCGTACGTGGACGACGAGGGCCTGGTCGTCCACCAGCTCGGGATCCGGGACCCACTCCCCGTCCCGGTGGATCTCGTGGAACGGCGTCCCCTGCTCGAACGGAACGACCCGATCGACCCGGCCGGTCACGAGCACCCGACCGCCCGCCAGCGTTGAGGGGCCGGTGCGTTCCTCGATCCGGTAACCGGCCTGCTCGACCGCTGCGCGCCGGAGCGTCGGCAGGGGCCTGACGTCCCGGCCCGGCACCCGGAACCTGCGTCGGGACCAGGCGACGGGATGCGTGACCAGTTCGAGCCCCGGACGGCGCCGCGCGAGGGTCGCAAGACCACCGGTGTGGTCGTAGTGCCCGTGGCTCAGGACCACGGCCTCCACCGGGTCCAGGTCGATCCCGAGGGCATCGACATTCGACAGCAGGCCGTCGGGGGAGATGCCGGTGTCCAGCAGCACGGTCCCCGTCGACCGCCCGGTGCGGACGGTGACCAGGGCACTGTAGCCGTGCTCCGCCCTCAGACCGCAGCCCGTGACCCCCTCGACGAACTGGGCGGCCGGGGTCGGCCGCAGTCTGGTCATCTGCGGTCGCACGGCCCGATCGGTGCTTCTCACGAGGGAGTCGAAGCAGTTGTCCACCAGGACCGTGACACTGACCTCGTCCACCGGTTCGAGAACGACGCTCCCCGAGCCCGGACCCGGGGCCGTGCCGGAGCCCGGGGCCGCGTCCGCCGGCCCGCGGGCGGCCGTCCCGGACCCGGCGGGCCGGGACCCGTCCGGTCGCCCGGAGTCCCCGACGGGACGACCGGGAAGGTCCTGACCGCGCTGCTGGCCGGGCGACACGTCATCGACCATGGTTCGGTGTTCCCTCTCCGCGTGATGTCCCACCGAGCGGGACCGCTGTCACGTTCCGTACCGGAACGGGCGGGTGCACCACGACCCTAGTGCGTCGGCCGGATGCGTTCGCCGGCTGCGCGGTCCATGGCCTCCGCCCGGCGGTCTCGGCCAGGGGCTCGTCGGGTCTCAGGATGTTCTGTCGAGGTCGGTGTGAACTGTATGTCTGCATCATCCGTCCGGTGATAATTGACATGTCATGTCGTTTTTCCGTTCGGGTTGTCGGTGTCTGGATCGGGTTTTTACGGTGTGAATGGGGTTTGTGCTGTTTCTGTTCCCTGGACACTCCAGGACGTCTTGTGGTGGGGTGGTGGCGCTCGGCTGGTGGGGTCGGGTCGTCCGTCCCGGCGGGGCGGGGTCGGTTCGAGTGCTCGGGGGGCGGGCGATGGCTCCGGTGGTGACGGGCGCGCGTTGCGGCGTTCTGGAAGGGCTGTGCACCCGGCTGGAGAGTGCCGGCGAGGAGCTGCGGGCGGGGTCCGTGCCGTTGGAGGGCGGGGGCAGGCAGGTCTGCGCGGGGGCGGGGCAGTTCGCGGGAGCGCTGGAGAGCGGGGTGGGGGATTTCCTGGTGTCGTGGGCCGGGGTCCTGGGGGCGTGTTCCCGGGCCGGGGAGCTGATTTCTGACGGGGTGGGGGATTTCGTCTCCGGGCTGCGGGAGGTGGACCGCCGGGCATCGCGGGCCGTGATCGCCCTGTGAACGGGGCGGGGGCCGCGTACGCGATCGAGGTGGATCCGGACGCCCTGGAGACGGCGGCCTTCCGGTGGGATCAGGTGGCCGACCTGTTCGAACGGGTGGGCGAACAGCTGTCCGCGGACGCGTCGGTGATCACACCGGGGGAGTGGTCGGGCTTCACGCGGGACGCCGCGTGCGCAGAGATGGCGGGCCTCGGCAGGGAGCTGACCCGGTTCGCCCCGGTGCTGCGGGCGGCGCCGCAGGCCCTGCGCCGGGTCGCCGACCAGGCGAGGGACGTCGTGGAGGTGCAGCTTCCCGCCCTGCGCCGGGCCCGGCGGGAGACCCTGGCCGAGTACGCGACGCGGGCCCGCTCGACCCGGGAACAGAGCGATGCGTTGGGGGAACGGGCCATCGCGCAGGTCGGGGGCGCTGCGGATCCCCGGGAGGCGGCACTGGAGCGGGCGGGGCAGGACCGTGACCAGGCCCTGCGGGGGCTGGACCGCCGGTTCGATGACCTCGCCGAGGACCTCCGGGAGGCGTTCCGTCGTGCCGCGGCCGTCATCGCCCAGGCGACCGTTGCCCCGGTGAACCCGGGGTCCCGGTCCGCGTCCGCCGCCGGTGGCCTGGACGCCCTGCTGGAGGGTCCCGCCGGCCTGCAGGCCGCTGCGGCCGCCGCGGGGCTCCTGCGGGAGTCCCTGCCGTGGACGTGCGCGACCCTTGACGCCGCTCGGGCGACCGAACTGGCCAGGTCCCTGATCGGGGAACCGGACCGTCCCAGGTCAGCGGACCTGACCCGGCTGCAGGCCCTGATCGACACGCACCGCGGCGATCGGGTGTTCGCCTCCGAGTTCCTGACCTCCCTGGGCGCCCGGGGACTGATCGATCTGAACGCCCGCCTGGTCCTGTCGGTGCCCCGCGCTCCCCAACCCACCGCCGACTACGCCCGTCTGGTCGCGGCCACGGGGAGCCTGCAGACCTCGCTGGGGTACCTGCTGGCCACGGCGACGACCGGCCCGGGGGAACCCGACCAGGTCACCAACGAGTGGGTCACGGACCTGACCCGCGCCGGCCGTCGCGCCCTCGGTGACGAACCGCCCCGGGCGAACCTGTACGGCTACCACCTGCTGGGCCCGCTGCTGGGGCACGGGAACCATTCCGCGACCTTCCTGAACACCCTGGGCGCCGACCTCCTCGCCTTCGAGCGCTCCCGGGGCCACCCGCCCGGTTCGGCGTTCTGGACGGACGCCGCCAGGAGCCCGCTGGCCCCGCCGAGGCTGGACTACACCACCCCGATCCCCGTCGCGGACCACGACCCGGTCGCGTCCCTCCTGTCGGCCGTGTCCCGGGATCCGGCGACCGCCAGGGCCTTCCTGACCGCCGATACCGGTGAGTATCCTCGGACCCCGTCGACGGGGGTCGCGCCGTGGGACGAGGGCCCGCGGCTGAACCGGGTGGACTACCTGCTCACCGACCGCGTCTGGGCCCCCTGTCCCGGGCGGGGCGACGATCCGGGGCCGGCCGCGTTCGGGGACCTGCTGGTCCGGGCCACCACGACGGACCCCAAGGGCGAGGACTCCCTGCGGATCGTGGCGTCCCTGGCCCACGAGCTCTACCTCGACGAGAGGACCGCCGAGTCATCGCTGGGAACCACCGATCTCCTCCCGCCCGGGCTCCGTCCCGCCCTGGGACAGGTGTTCTCCGTACACGTCGACAGCCTGCACTCGGCCTTCGTGGCGGGTGGGAAACCCGCGCCGATGGCGGTGATGTCGGTGCAGGAAGTCAGGTTGCTGGTGTCCGAGCTCGGCAAGGACCCGGTCTCCTACGCGAAGCTCCACGACGCGGTGAAGGTCCACACGGCGTTGTTGTACGACGAGGCGTTACGTCCCGGGACCACCGCGGACCGTGTCGCGTCCCTGGAAGCGGACAGCAACGGTTCGGGCCAGCTGCTGGGCGCGTTGGACTACGGCGGGTCGGTGTCGGACGCCGTGAAGATCATGGGTCGGGAGGAGGTAGACGCCCGGTCCGTTGCCGCTGCTTTCGACGTGGCCACGGCCCTGCTGGACACCGGGCTCACCCTGGGGTCCACCACTGCCGGTCTGACTTCCGGTCCCGCGGGGGTCCTGGTGTCCTCCGTCGCCGGGGAGACCGCGAAGGCCGGCGCGCACGCCGCGCTGGAACGCCTCGAAGCAAGCCTGGCCGCCACCGACACCGGGAGCCTCGATCACCTCACCCGCACCCGCCGCGCCAACGGCGCCGACACCCTCGCCGGCCTCCTCGACGCCGCCATCACCCGCAGACTCCCCGTCGCGGACCTGGAAAATGCAGGGGCTCTCGACGAACACGGGAACATGCTCCCCCGGGAAACCTGGGAAGGACTCGGCGGGCAAGCTGTGATAGATCGCGCCTTGGGGCGGATTGATTCGGAGGACGGAAAGATCAAGAATGTGCTGAGCGGTGTCAGGAACTCCTACGGTCAAGGAT
>Ga0316579_10000401_pt1 | contig 13761 bp, 11 predicted proteins | sample J5NA_2_FD_203074 | JGI IMG/M metagenome (GOLD analysis project Ga0316579, IMG submission 203074) | Rhizosphere microbial communities from salt marsh grasses in Alabama, United States - J5-7_160517rDrA | ecosystem: Host-associated > Plants > Roots > Rhizosphere | place: USA: Alabama | collected... | reverse complement strand
ATTCCTGTCGTGCCATTCAGTAGTACATGCGGCACCTGAGCGGGTAACAGCCTGGGTTCTTGCAAGGTGCCATCAAAATTGGGTAACCAGTCCACCGTACCTTGTGCCAGTTCACCCAGTAACAGGTCGGCAAACGGGGACAAGCGGGCTTCGGTGTAACGCATGGCGGCAAACGATTTGGGATCATCGGGTGAGCCCCAGTTACCCTGACCCTGCAACAACGGGTAGCGATAGCTGAACGGCTGTGCCATCAATACCATGGCTTCATAGCAGGCGCTGTCGCCATGCGGATGGAACTTGCCCAGCACATCGCCCACGGTGCGCGCCGATTTCTTGAACTTGTTGCCGGCCTTGAGTCCCAGTTCGGACATGGCATACACAATGCGCCGTTGCACCGGTTTCAGGCCATCCCCGATATGTGGCAGTGCCCGATCCAGAATGACGTACATGGAATAGTCGAGATAGGACTTCTCGGTGAATTCCTTCAGCGGCAAGATTTCTATATTGTCATCCGTCGGCATAGTTGCCATAACTTTTCTGTTCCAGTTAACTTAATTTATCTGCTCTGCACATTCCAAAAAGATTACGGGACATACGCGGAATTTACACATTAAAAAACTACTCGCTTTTTGTAAGAGGCGTTCTAGATCTCCGCCAGATCGCCTTTTTTCTCAAGCCATTTCCTGCGGTCAGCCGCACGTTTTTTGGCCAGCAGCATGTCCATCAGCTGCGGTGTGCCATCGCCGGATTTCATGACCAGACGGGCGAGTCGACGGGTATCGGGATCCATCGTGGTTTCACGTAGCTGTAGAGGGTTCATCTCACCTAATCCCTTGAATCGGGTGACTGATACCTTACCCTTGATTTTCTCTGCTGCGATACGGTCCAGAAAGCCCTGTTGTTCTGCACCGTCAGTTGCGTAGAACACCTGTTTACCTACATCAATCCGGTATAGCGGTGGCATCGCAACATAGACATGACCTTCGTCCACCAGTGATTTGAAATGGCGCAGGAACAACGCCGTCAACAGGGTGGCAATGTGGGCACCATCAGAGTCGGCATCGGCAAGGATGATCACCTTGCCATAACGCAGGCCTGACATGTCACTGGAGCCCGGGTCTACACCAAGCGCCACCGAAATGTCATGCACTTCCTGCGAGCCGAGCACCTCGGCCGAATCCACTTCCCAGGTGTTCAGGATCTTGCCACGCAGCGGCATGATGGCCTGGAATTCACGATTCCGGCCCTGCTTGGCGGAACCACCGGCCGAGTCCCCTTCTACAAGAAATAATTCGGTCTGTTCCAGATCCTGGCTGGAACAATCAGACAACTTGCCGGGCAGCGCCGGACCCTGGGTGATTTTCTTGCGCACCACCTTGCGTCCGGCACGCAACCGGCTCTGCGCATTGTCGATGGCCAAGCCGGCGATGCGTTCACCTTCCTCGGTATGCTGGTGCAGCCACAATGCGAACGCATCCTTGGCTACTCCCGCAACAAAGGTCGCGCATTCGCGAGAGGACAAGCGTTCCTTAGTCTGGCCGGAGAACTGGGGATCCTGCAATTTGACTGACAGGATATAGTTGACCTTGTCCCAGACGTCTTCCGGGCTGATCTTGACCCCCCGTGGTACCAGATTGCGAAACTCGCAAAACTCGCGCACGGCTTCAGTCAGGCCGGTACGCAAACCATTCACATGGGTACCACCCTGCACGGTCGGGATCAGGTTGACATAACTCTCTACCACATTGGCGCTGCCGTCCGGTACCCAGACCAGAGCCCAGTCTACAGCTTCATCATTACCGGCCATTGCACCCACGAACATTCTTTCCGGTAACCGCTCGGCACCGGCCAGGGCGTCATCCAGATAGGCCCTGAGCCCATCCTCATAGTGCCACTGTTCTTTCTCACCGGTATTTTCATCCCTGAATGTCACTGTCAATCCCGGGCACAACACTGCCTTGGCCCGCAGAACATGCTTGAGACGCGGTATCGAAAACTTGATGGAGTCGAAGAACTGGGGATCAGGCCAGAATCGCAGCGTAGTACCGGTATTGCGTTTGCCAACGGTATCGACGACTTCCAGTTTGGAAACCGGTTCGCCGTTGGCAAAGGCCATGTTGTATTCCTTGCCACCGCGCTTGATCCAGACCTCGAGATGCTTGGACAGGGCATTTACCACCGACACCCCGACGCCATGCAAGCCACCGGAAAAACGATAATTCTTGTTGGAGAACTTGCCTCCGGCATGCAAGCGGGTCAGGATAACCTCGACCCCCGGAATCTTCTCTTCCGGATGCTTGTCGACTGGCATACCCCGTCCGTCATCACTAACCTGCACGGAACCGTCCTTGAACAACACCACATCGACCTGGCCGGCGTGACCGGCGATGACCTCGTCTACACTGTTATCGATAACTTCCTGGGCCAGATGGTTCGGGCGCTCGGTCTGGGTATACATACCGGGGCGTTTACGAACCGGTTCCAGACCGGTCAGAACCTCGATGGCCTCGGCGTTGTAATCGTCTTTACTCATTTTCTGGGTAACGACTCAGGCTTTGCTCGATGGCAGTTCGACACCGAGTCGTCGGCCCACTTCCTCGTAGGCTTCTACCACGCCACCCAGTCCCTGACGGAAACGATCCTTGTCGAGCTTCTCGCGCGTTTTTGCGTCCCACAGGCGACAACCATCGGGAGTAAATTCATCGCCCAGCAGCAATTCACCCTGATACCGGCCAAATTCCAGTTTGTAGTCCACCAGCAGTAATCCGGCATCGAAAAACAGTTTTTTCAGGATGTCATTAATCCTGAAGGTCAAATCCTTCATTCGTTCGATTTCAGGCTGGCTTGCCCAGTTGAACGTGATGATGTGATAGTCATTGATCATCGGATCATGCAATTCATCATTTTTCAGGAAAAACTCAAAAATCGGGGGTTCCAGATCCAGGCCATCCTCCACGCCGAGGCGGCGTACCAGACTGCCGGTGCTGATATTACGCACGACACACTCAATGGGCAGCATTTCAAGATTCTTCACCAACGACTCTTCATCGGACAATATTTTATCAAAGTGAGTCGGGATCCCTGCTGCCTCAAGTTGTTGCATCATAAAGGCATTGAAACGGTTATTTACCATGCCCTTACGATCCAGTTGCGCAATTTTCTCACCATCGAAGGCCGAGGTGTCATTGCGGAAGTGGAGGATAAGTTGATCGGGATCGTTAGTGGTATAGACCGTCTTGGCCTTACCTGCATAAAGTTCTGCCAGTTTTTTCATGAATTTATTCCAGTCTCTGTAAGTATCATTAAAATCAAATCTCGCGCCATCCCAGGCCACTTGCCTGGTTTGCCACATCGATTTCATCTCGGTCACAATCCAGCACCCTGCTCAATGCGTCACGGGCGTGTTCAACCGTGTTGTTCTGTTCGCTGAGATGCGCCGCCACGATGTGCCGCAAACATGATGTATCCAGATTAGCCAGCAGCCGGGCCGCCTGACCATTGCTCAGATGTCCGAAACGACCACCTACCCGTTGCTTCAGTGCGGGTGGATACGGACCCTTGGCCAGCATGTCGCTGTCATGATTACATTCCAGCAACAGGGCGTCACAACCAGACAATTGTGTCTCGATATGTGCAGTGCAGGAACCGGTGTCCGTCAACATGCCGAAGCGGACCTTGCCATCGTTGAACACAAACTGACAAGGTTCACGGGCATCGTGCGGCACCGGGAATGCCTGAATTTCGATATCCCGTATAACGAACGGCTGGTGAACATCAATCAATTGCATGGCCGGCATTTTACCAAGCCCCGGGTGGGCGGCTGTTCCGCGAGTCGCCCATACCGGTAACCGGTAACGACGTGCCAGCGGTCCTACGCCACGCACATGATCGGAATGTTCATGCGTAATCAACACTGCCGTCAACATGTCCGCGGTCACCCCCAGCCGGCTCAACCGCAATTCGGTTTCACGCAGGGAAAACCCGTTATCAATCAATATACAGGTTCCGTTTGCCTTCACTACTGTGGCATTTCCCTTACTGCCACTGCCCAATGAAGCAAAGTGCACTGCTGGTCAGCCTTAACGCAGTTGAGCGTAAAGCAATTCAGTCACCAGAGCCGCGTTCGGCGCATCTGAATACTTGCCATCCCTGTCTTTTACACTAACCACACTGGTTTCACCCTGGTCAACAATGTTAATGGCAAATTCAGTTTGCTGTTTGCCTCCGCCGCCGAATAGTTTGCCCACCAGCCCTTCTTCCTCCTGGTGAGTTTTCAAAAAATCTTCATTCAGTGATATCAGATATATCCCGTCCGAACGGACTTTGTCGTCCAGCGTCAGGCCGAGGCGATCGATGGCCAGTCCCACTCGCCGCCAGGTCCGTGGAAAATTCTCCTTCACGTTAATGACCTTGGCACCATCGACATTTGCGAATTCAGCCCGGATTACGTCTTCCTTTTCCTCGGGCGCCACGATCTTCTCGGCTTCAGGTTCTGCCATGCCCTGGAAGACCAGAAAGCGTAACAGCATCTCCGCCTCCAGTTCCGGATCACTGCTACGCGGCTGCCACAGCGTGTCGACCACATCGGTGTTCACGGCTTCGTTATAGGCGATTTCTTCCATGCCGGCGTGACTCAGATATATTACCGTCCGGTTGGGATCATCGGTCCGCTCCAGCCGAACCCGATAGCGATCCATCAACCCGGTGGACGACAGTTTGTTCATGGTCCGAGCAAACCAGTTGGTCGGTAAATACTCCTGGTTTTCCTGCCAGTCGGTCTGGATAACACCCGTGGCCGGGTTTTGATATTTAATCTTGAATCCTTCACTGCGCAAAAAACGGATCATATCGTCCCACACTTGTTGCGGTGGTAATTCAATTTCCAGCCAACGCAGATCTCCATCACGTACCAGTTTGGCGTTCTTTATGGGTGGCAACAAATCCCGGTTGGCCGAATCGCCGGAATCCCGCTGCTGGTATTTCGAATATGAGGTCCGGTCGGAGGCAATCGAGGGAACGGCCATGGACTCGGTCTGTTTCGGCTTGCTCAGTCCCGGTGGTACATCCAGGGAGGTGTCGACTGCACCGGTGTTGTATTTCCCCTTGCGGTTGGTTGTGCTGCAAGCGGCGAGACTCAGTATCACGAGTAACCAGATCCATTTCCTACTGCTTCTTAAGATAGTCAACATCAATCCTGTATCAATCCTGTATTTAACTGCTTAAAGTATACCGGCCTGTTGCAGCGCCTGACTCACCCGAATCTGGCCATCTTCTGACAAAACAGTCAGGGGCAGACGGATCCCATTTTCAATCATCCCCATGTGGTGCAACGCCCATTTTACAGGGATGGGATTGGCCTCAACAAACAAATCCCGATGTAACACCATCAGCGTGTCATTGATCGCCGCGGCAGTCGCCCTGTCACCGGCCAGGGCAGCTGCACACATCTCGTGCATAGCCCGTGGCGCCACGTTGGCAGTGACAGAAATATCACCGCGAGCACCCGCCAGGATCAGTTCCATGGCCGTAGCATCGTCTCCGCTGTAAAGCGCGAACTGTGGCCCGCAACCGCGCAGGATGTCCCGACCCCGTTCAATATCACCCGTGGCTTCCTTGATTCCTATAATATTAGGTATGACTGCTAGCCGTGCGACGGTCTCCGGCAACATGTCCACCGCGGTGCGGCCCGGCACATTGTAAAGAATCTGCGGGATATCTACCGTTTCGGCGATTTTGCGAAAGTGCAGATACAGCCCTTCCTGGGTGGGCTTGTTGTAATAAGGCGTTACCAGCAGGCACGCGTCAACGCCTGCTTGCTGTGCACAGCGGGTCAGTTCGATGGCTTCCTGGGTAGAATTGGAGCCGGTCCCGGCAATGATCGGGACCCGGCCCGCGGCCAGTTCCACCACCCGTCTGACTACCTCGCAGTGTTCCCCCGCGTCGAGGGTTGCCGACTCCCCGGTGGTCCCCATGGCAACAATGGCATCGGTACCCGCATCCACATGGAACTGGACCAGTCGCGCCAGCGCGTCTTGGTCGAGGCTGCCATCGGGGTGCATCGGGGTGATCAAAGCCACCATACTACCTTGAAACATGCCGATCTCCACAAAAAGTGAGCATGGTACTTGGGTGGCCGGTTCGTGACAAGAATCCCGGCCCCGGTCGACCGATTAGTACCGCCTTGTGAGGTATAAAATTAACCGACTCAACAAACGGCCCAAATGGCGGTATTTTCTCCTTTTTGACCCTGCCTACCGAGCAGATTGACCACTATGGCTGATAAACCAGAACAGGCAGTGCGCGAAATCCGCATCAACCCAATCGTTCCGACCGAATCTGTCCTGATTGCAACTGCCCGCAACATGCGGCCCCGCCAGCAAGAGGCACCGGCACCCCGCGATACCCGCCACCACGTGGACCGCTGTCCGTTTTGCCTTGGCAATGAAGACCAGACCCCACCTGAAATCATGCGTCTGCCAGCCACTGGCGAATGGGCGATCCGGATTGTAGAAAATCTGTTCCCGGTCCTGGGGGATGATAGCAGCCAGTCCAAACTAACGTTTGGCCTGCAGCAGGCCATGGATGGCTATGGTCGACATGAAGTCATTATTGACCATTCCCAACATGGCATTGCCATTCACGAAATGAGTGCAGACCACCTGGCGCAGCTGTTTGGCGCCACCCAGACTCGCATTGGCCAATTGTACGACATGGACGAGCGGCTCAAGTTCGTGCTGATGTTCAAGAATTTCGGTCCCGATGCGGGTGCCAGCATGGCCCATACCCACAGCCAGATCATCGCCTTGCCCGTCGTTCCACAAAACCTGCAGGATGAAGTCAACAACAGTCATCAGTACTACGAAAAACATGCCCAGTGCATCTTCTGCACCCTGATTGATGAAGCCCTGACCTTCGAAACCACTATCTATGATCGTGAGTCAGGCAAGATTGTGCGCCGCATAAATGTAGGCCAGTATGTGGTGGAACGGGGCGAGCGGTTCATCGCTATCAAACCCTTTGCCAGCCGTTACGAGTGGGAAGTGCATATCCTGCCGCTGCAGCATCAAAGTGATTACCAGGCCGCAGACGCGGCAGACCTGGCTGATCTGGCCCGGGTCATGAAACGGACCATGAGCCGGCTGGATGCAGTAATTGGCGGCGCCCAGTACAATTATTTCCTGCATTCCCGGCCACGAGGCAAAAGCTATGATAACTGTCAGGCCAGTTACCACTGGCATCTGGAAATCTGTCCGCGTACCAGCATACCAAGTGGTTTTGAACTGGGCTCAGGGCTGTTCGTCAATACCATCAGTCCCGAAGCAGCGGCGGAACAACTGCGCGCAGTGAAACTGCCACCGGAATGAAACAAAAACAAACGTTACCCATCACAAGACGAACCAGGACGCTACGAAATAGCACTACACCGTGCATGACTAATATATTATTGGCACGTTAACCATTCGCGGAGAATGACATGACAGTAGAACTCGGCAAAAAAGTACCCAATTTCAAACTCCCCGCCACCGGTGACAAGGACATCGCCTTGTCCGGGCTCAAGAATAAAAATGTAGTGCTGTATTTCTATCCCAAGGACAGCACGCCTGGCTGCACCCGGGAAGGGCTGGACTTTCAGGCTAACCTGGCAAAATTCAAGCGGCAAAATACCGTGGTGCTGGGTGTATCGCGTGACAGCATAAAGGCGCATGAAAACTTTCGTGCCAAGCAAGGCTTCACCTTTGATTTGTTGTCCGACAAGGACGAGGACTTATGCAATCAGTTCGATGTCATCAAGCTGAAGAACATGTACGGTAAAAAAGTACGTGGCATCGAACGCAGTACCTTCCTGATCGATGACAAGGGCAAACTCCGGCAGGAATGGCGCAAGGTAAACGTGGACGGCCATGTGGACGAGGTATTGGCCGCCGTCAAGACACTGAACAAATCCTGAATTCATTCAACAAATACCCAAGGAATCAAATGTCAACTCGTCTGTTCGTTCTGGACTCCAATGTCCTGATGCATGATCCTACTGCCCTGTTCCGCTTCCAGGAACATGATCTGTATATCCCCATGATGGTGCTGGAAGAACTGGACAATAACAAGAAAGGCCGCTCCGAAGTGGCGCGAAATGCACGCCAGGCGAGCCGTTTCATGGATGAACTCATGAGCCACGCCAGCCAGGATCAGATCGAGCAAGGTCTGCCACTGAATATTCATGTACATGGCGCCAGCAATGGTGCACTGCCGGAGGAACGGCAGATGGGCAATCTTTTTTTTCAGACCGTCTCCTACCCTAATGCCCTGCCCGACTACTTGCCGGGTAACCTGCCCGACAACACTATCCTCGGTACCACCCTGGCCCTGCAACAGAAATTAACGGACCGGCAGATCACCCTGGTGACCAAGGATATAAACCTGCGGATCAAGGCAACGGTGGTCGGAATCAACGCCGAGGATTACCACAACGACCAGGTCCTTGAAGACGTGGATCTGCTGTATACCGGCCGCTATGAGCTGGATACCAACTTCTGGGAAAGTCATGCCAGGGAAATGGATTCCTGGCTGGAGGAAGGCCGTACCTTTTACCGGCTGCGGGGTCCCGCCGTCGGCAACTGGTCGGCCAATGAATTCCTGTATACCTCCGAGGAGGGCTTCGAGGCCATCGTCCGTACGGTACAGGACGATGAAGCCACCATCGAGATCGTGCGCGACTTCAGCAACACCAGTCATGCCGTGTGGGGTATTACGGCGCGGAACCGGGAACAGAACTTCGCCCTTAACCTGTTAATGGATCCCGACATCGATTTTGTCAGCCTGATCGGCATGGCGGGTACCGGTAAAACCCTGCTGACCCTGGCTGCCGGCCTGCAACAGACTATCGAAGACAACCGCTACGCGGAAATCATCATGACCCGCGTCACCGTGCCGGTGGGTGAAGACATCGGTTACCTGCCGGGTACCGAAGAAGAAAAAATGACCCCCTGGATGGGCGCGCTGATGGATAACCTCGAAGTCCTGACCAAAATGGAAACGGGCGGTGAATGGGGACGCGCAGCGGCTAATGACCTGCTCAGTAAGCGCATCAAGATCCGTTCGGTCAATTTCATGCGTGGCCGAACCTTCCTGAACCGCTACATCATTATTGACGAGGCGCAGAACCTGACCTCCAAACAAATGAAAACCCTAATCACTCGCGCCGGACCCGGCACCAAGGTAGTGTGCCTTGGCAATATCGCCCAGATCGACACTCCGTATCTGAGCGAAACTACCTCCGGTCTGACTTACGTTGTGGATCGCTTCCGGCCCTGGATCCACAGCGGCCATGTCACCCTGGTACGAGGCGAACGGTCACGGTTGGCGGATTATTCTTCGGAAGTCCTCTAGACCCGGAGCGAGAAAATACCCCTGCGAGGCGCATCGATCAGCGCGGATTGATTCGAAACCAGGGTGGCTTCGTTGAACTGAATCAAAAAATCAGGTTGCTTTCACTCAGCCCGGTTACAAACGCGGTTACCCGTGACTCGCCCCTTGCTCTGCGTCCCGGGTCGTTGGCCAGGCCCGCAATACGGCATTGACCAGGGTGGCAAGCGGAATGGCGAAAAATACCCCCCAGAACCCCCACAACCCACCGAATACCAGCACACTGACAATGATGGCAATCGGGTGCAGGTTCACCACTTCCGAGAACAGTAATGGAACCAGAACATTGCCATCCAGCGCCTGGATGACGCCATAGGCGATCAACACCACGGCAAAGTCACTGCCCCAGCCGAACTGAAAATAAGCTACCAACGCGACCGGAATGGTCACCACTGTCGCCCCGATGTAGGGCACCAGCACCGAGGCGCCGACTACCGCGGCCAGCAGGATTGAATACTTCAAACCGAGTACCGCGAAGACCACATAGGTCGCACTCCCGACGATCAGGATTTCCCAGAACTTGCCACGCACATAATTTCCCAGCTGTTGATCCATTTCGCCCCACACCTGAGTTGCCAGACTACGATCCCTGGGCAGGATGCTGAATGACCATTTGAGAATGATTTCCTTGTCCTTGAGGAAGAAGAACACCAGTAGCGGAACCAGAATCAGATACACCGCCAGGGTAATCACCCCGGGGATGGAGGACAGGGAGAGCGCTACGATTTGCTGGCCGCGGGTGGCAAGTTCCCGGTTCAACAAATCAACCAGCTCCAGAACCTGACGTTCGCTGATAAAACTGTAGTGTTCTGGAAGACGCATGAGGGCGTTCTGGGTTACTGCCAGGTAGTTGGGTAATTCACGCAGAAACTGGCTCACCTGTACGGACAACAGCGGAATCACGGCGATCAACAGGAACAGAACAAACGCCATGAAGCCACAGAACACGAGTACCACGGCTGGCAGGCGTCGGAGTTGACGCTTTTCCAGAAAGCGGACCACGCCTTCCAGCAGGTAGGCGATTACCACCGCTGCCAGCACGGGCGCCAGCATATATCCCATGGTCAGGACGACCGTAAAGCCGACGATCAGGATCAGAGTGAGCAATACCGCCTGGGGGTCGGAGAAATAACGGCGGTACCAGTTGTGCAAAATCTCAAGCATGGTCGTCACTGTCCGCAGGCCGGCTGTGCATTTCATACTGACGCTGGAATACGACTTCCAGATCATCGATCACTTCCGCTGCTGCCCGACCCTGTAGCAGATGCTGGGCAACCAGACCGGATGTTTCGTGCAACATGGTGTCCTTGTTGAGCATGGGATAGGTGCGGGACAGCCGTTTGACGGCTCCGATGACCGTTTCCTCGTCAGGGCGAGGAATTGTCAGCGGGGTCGCAACAGCTGTTTCCACCGGGGGATGACGCTGGACAAGAAACTCGGCAAAGGCCAGCAGCTGGTCGCCGACATCGCCGGGCAGTCCGCGATACAGTTCCAGCAATTTTTTCTCGCGCTTGTTCACTGGCGCGTCATTCCGGGCGCAGCATGTTAACCCAGCGGGTCGTCCTTGTGGGACTGGCAGTAGTTACGGGCAAAGGTCAACAATTCATCCATCGCCCGGACCCGGAATTTTTGTTTCTGATGCACAAACGAGAAAGGCCGATCGATTGGGGGATCCAGCTGAATGGCGATCAGGGTACCCAGTTTGAGTTCCTTCTGGATAGTCGCGCTGGACAAGATCGAAATACCCATACCGGCTTCCACCGCCCCTTTGATGGCTTCCAGGCTGCCGAGCTCCATAGCGATTTTAAGACTGTTTGCTGGCATGCCGGCCTGTTCCATACTTTCTATCATTACTTCGCGGGTGCCGGACCCTTCTTCACGACAAATAAACGGAAAATCTGCCACGCGCTGAATAGGCACCACGGCTTCTCCGGCCAGCTCATGCTTGGGCGATACGATCAGCACCAGGTGATCGGTACGGCATTTTTCCACCACCAGGTTCTTGTTGTTCACCGGTGCCTCGACCACGCCAAGATCGATGGTGTTGTTCTCCACCTGCGACACGATGCCGTCGGTATTGGCAACCTTGAGCCGAATCGTAATATCCGGATACTTGGTTTTGAAATCACCCAGCAGCACCGGCAACATGTATTCGGCAATCGTGGTACTGGCACCCAGCATCAACACACCGCTGACATCGCCGGTCAATTCCCGCACCGCGTTGTCCATCTCGGCATACAGGACAAAAATCTGGTCGGCGTACTGAAACACCCGTTGCCCGGCTTCCGTAAGGCTGATCCGGTTGTGGGTGCGGTCGAACAAGCGCGTGTTGAACTGTTCCTCAAGCTGTCGAACCTGAAAGGTCACGGCTGGCTGTGTCATGTGGAGTTCTTCCGCGGCCTTGGTGAAACTCAGCAGCCGTGCCACGGTCTGGAACACTTGTAATCGTCTGTCGGACATGCCATTCCTCCGGGCGCGAGTGGCGCACCCATAACCTTTCTCTATCTTCCCATCGGAAAAACTAAGGGCGGAATATTAGCAAGTCTGGTGTAAAACATAAACAGAATTTATCGCCCCCGGGCAACCGGCGCCCGGGTTGCTGTAAATCAGGCGCGGGTGTCGGGTCCCATACGCTTGTACATGAAAGCGTAATACATCACCGGGATCACCACCAGCGTCAACAGGGTTGAGACGAATATCCCGAATATCAGCGAAATGGCCAGACCGCTGAAGATGGGATCGTCCAGAATGAACAGCGCGCCGAGCATCGCCGCCAGACCGGTCAGGATGATCGGCTTGGCCCGCACCGCACCGGAGTTGATCACCGCTTGCTGAAAAGCGAGCCCTTCCGCCACCTGCTGGTTGATGAAATCCACCAGCAGTATGGAGTTGCGCACGATGATGCCGGCCAGGGCGATCATGCCGATCATCGACGTCGCGGTAAACTTGGCCCCCAGCAGGGCATGTCCCGGCATAACCCCGATGATGGTCAGCGGAATCGGTGCCATGATGATCAGGGGTACCAGGTAGGAGCGAAACTGCGCCACCACCAACAGGTAGATCAGGATCAGCCCAACGCCGTAGGCAATACCCATGTCACGGAATGTTTCATAGGTCACCGTCCATTCCCCGTCCCACTTGAGGCTGTAACGGTAGGGATTCGACGGCGGGTTGATCAGAAACTGTTCGAGATTGACCCCGTCCGGCAGCGGCTTTTGCAGTGCGCCGTAAATATCGAACATGCCGTACAACGGGCTATCCAGTTTGCCCGCCATGTCGCCAGTCACGTAGGCCACCGGCTGCAGGTCCTTGTGATAGATCGCATTTTCGCGGCGGGTTTCGACCATCTTGACCAGATCCGCAATGGGAACCATCTGCCCTTCCCGGCTGCGGACTTTCATGGCTAGCAGGTTCTGCAGACGGGCCTTGTCGCCAGGCTTGAACTCGAGACGGATTGGCAGGGGATACTTCATGTTTTCTGCATGCAGATAGCTGATGTCATCGCCACTCAGGGCGGTGGACAGCGCACCGACGATGGAAGTCTGGCTTACTCCGAGCAGGGCGGCTCGTTGCTGATCGATGGACACAATCAGCTTGGGCGCTTCGGCCTCGATGGTGTCATCCACGTCGACAATATCCGGTGTTTTCTCGAACACCCGGCGCACCTCCTGTGTAACAGCCAATTGACCGGGATAATCCAGACCATAGATTTCCGCCACCAGGGGCGCCATAACTGGCGGGCCGGGCGGGACTTCCACGATCTTCACATTGGCATTGTATTTAAGGCCAATCGCCTGCAGGGGTGCCCGGACCGATAGGGCGATTTCGTGACTCTTGCGCTTGCGGTCGTGCTTGTCGAGTAGATTGACCTGGATATCCCCGACATTGGCACCGCGGCGAAGATAATACTGGCGCACCAGCCCGTTGAAATTGATTGGCGAGGCTTCGCCGGCATAGACCTGGTAATCGGTGACCTCGGGTACGCTGGCGATGTAGCGGCCCAGTTCACCCAGCACTCGCGCAGTCTGTTCCACGCTGGTCCCTTCGGGCATATCCAGTACGATCTGGAATTCGGATTTGTTGTCGAACGGCAGCATCTTCAGCACTACCAGCTTGACCACGACCAGCCCCACCGACAGGACAATCAACACCAGTATCCCCCCGAGCAGGCCACGGCGACGGCGACGGCCCCGTTCACGGTTCAGGAAGGGTCCCAGGTAGCGGTTGAATACGCCATGCAGCTTGCTCTCTTCGGCCAGATCGTCCACCGAATGATGCTTCTTGCCACCAAGCAGCTTGTTGGCAAGCCACGGCGTCACGACAAAGGCAACCAGTAGCGAA
>Ga0316579_10000400_pt1 | contig 13761 bp, 12 predicted proteins | sample J5NA_2_FD_203074 | JGI IMG/M metagenome (GOLD analysis project Ga0316579, IMG submission 203074) | Rhizosphere microbial communities from salt marsh grasses in Alabama, United States - J5-7_160517rDrA | ecosystem: Host-associated > Plants > Roots > Rhizosphere | place: USA: Alabama | collected... | reverse complement strand
CAACATGCTCCGCCTCGCTCAAGAACCGAGACGGATATGCCGCGCACGATCGGCGGTAATCTCCACCTCCTGATGGGTGGTGAGAATCGCCATCCCGCCATTATCAAGGTGTTTGATTAATATATCCTGAATAGTGGTCACAGCCTTCACATCCAGGGCGTTGAACGGCTCATCCATAATCCACAAGGTCCTCGGAACCAACAGCAGGCGCGCCAGCGCCACCCTCCGCTTTTGCCCTTGAGACAACACTTTACCGGGCAATTCGGCACACGCGCTCAGTTCCAGGCGCTGCAGGGCCGCCATGGCCCGCTCATCACAGTCATCCGCCCCGGCCAGCTGCGCCATCACCCGCAGATTCTCGAAAGCGGTCAATTCGTCCTTCACGCCATTGAGATGCCCTACATAGGCCATATCGCGGTGATAGTCCTCGCCGAGGCGCCGGATATTCTCGCCGCGCCAGCGGATCTCGCCTGCTTCGGGCAGCGCCAGCCCACATAAGGTCCTGAGAAGCGTAGTCTTTCCGCTACCGTTGGGTCCGTGCACATAGAGCAGTTCACCCGCCGCTTGCGAAAAGCTCAAATCCTGAAAGAGGCGGCGCTCACCGCGCACGCATACCAGATCGACAACCTCCATCATCCCCGCGTGGGCCTTCTTGGCGCAAAATAGCGGGTGAGTATAGCAAGTTGCCCCGGGCCTGTCCCGTGTTCGAGTACCTGCAATTTCACCGACTTAGCGGCTGCGGGCAAGGCGGAAGCCATTGCTGGGATCGTTCATCTCCGGCGGCGAACTGCCGCGTACCGCCGAGCGCACATACTGGGCCGGACTGTTCCAGGCACCGCCGCGCAACATGCGCCGGCTGCAATCGCCGCCGCTCCAGACCGTGCCGTCCTGGGGCGCATTGTTGTAATTGTCATGCCAGCAGTCCGCCACCCACTCCCAGACATTGCCGTAGATATCGAACAGCCCCCAGGGATTGGCTTCGCCGCGGCCCACCGGGCGGGTCCCGATATCGCCCTGCTGGCCGAACCAGGCAAAGCGATCCAGCGCCTGCTCATCGTCCCCGAAAAACCATTTGCTGGTGGTACCGGCGCGGGCGGCATATTCCCATTCCGCCTCCGAGGGCAGGCGATATAAAGAAGTACCTTCCCTGCGATTCAATTGTTCAATAAAGGACTGCACCTCTAGCCAGGTCACCTGATCCACCGGCCGCTGCGGATGCTTATAGGTACTGGGATTGTTGCCCATCACCGCCTGCCACTGCGCCTGGGTGACTTCGTACTGGCCGAGATAAAACGGCGCCACCTTCACGATATGGGGTGGTAACTCGTTGGCGATGCCATCCTTGGGGTCGCCGCCCATGAGAAAACTCCCACCTGGAATCGCCACCAGTTTCATGCCGATGGAATTGGTGATTACCGACGGATTCGAGGCGGTGGGATTCTCTCGCCGCACGTCGGGCAAGACCGCCAAGATCACCGCCACCACGATCACCACCACCACTGGGATGACGATGTGGAGTCCACCCATACGTTGCTGATTCATGCTACTTCCTATTGGTTAAGGCATCACTGATATGTGTCATTTCGAGCGGCAGCGAGAAATCTTCTTCGATGGCAGCTGCCGGGCATAAATCCCGCTGCTCGAAATGACAAACCGGACTGAATCAGGCCCTGCTAAATACAACTCGCGACGCCGCTGCCCGCGACCAGAACAAACCCTGCACCTTCCCTTCCGGGGCAGCGGGTATCAAACCACAGAATGCGCTATGATAACCGCCACATTTCCCATCCGCCAGCAACACTTACGATGCAACAGACCAGCAGCCACCGCCACCCCATTGCCGCCCTCAAGACCCATCTGCAATGCACCATCGTCGGCCAACAAAAGCTGGTTGAGCGCTTGCTCATCACCATCCTTACCGAGGGACATCTATTAGTGGAAGGCGTGCCCGGCCTGGCCAAGACCACCGCGGTACGCACCCTGGCCGAAGGCATGGCGCTGCGCTTTCAGCGTATCCAGTTCACCCCGGACATGATCCCCGGCGACATCACCGGCACCGACATCTTCGTCCCGGCGGACGGCCATTTCCGCTTCATCGAAGGTCCGCTGTTCCACGAAATCATCCTCGCCGACGAGATCAACCGCGCCCCACCCAAGGTGCAGAGTGCGCTGCTGGAGGCCATGCAGGAACACCAGGTCACCGTAGCTGGCACCACCCGCAAACTGTCGGACATCTTTCTAGTGATGGCTACCCAGAACCCCATCGAACAGGAAGGCACCTACCCCCTACCCGAGGCGCAACTCGACCGCTTCATCATGAAGGTGGAACTCGACTACCCAGACCCCGATGATGAATTGGAGATCCTCCAGCGCGACACCGCGCGCCTGCGCGGCGACGATGCCGTTCCGACCCAAGCGGCGCTCAAGGCCGATGAAATCCTCGCAGCGCGCCAGGCCGTGAACCACATATATATAGATCCCATGCTGGAGCGCTACATCGTCACCCTGGTGGGCGCCAGCCGTAACCCGCAGCGCTGGGACGACGAACTCCACGCCTGGCTGGCGCGCGGCGCCTCGCCGCGCGCCACCCTGGCCCTGGCGCGCTGCGCTCGTGCCCGCGCCTATCTCGCCGAACGCGACTTCGTGGAACCGGCGGACATCCTCGATGTCGCCGCCGACGTACTCAATCATCGCATCGGCATGAGCTTCGCGGCGCGCGCAGAGGGCGTGCGTCCGGCACAAGCGGTGGCGCGAATCGTGGAGAGGGTGCCCATTCCGTAGCAAGCCAGCTTTATAGGTGAGTTCTGACCTAGAGAGGTACTGGAGATTAACCTTATGGTGAATTCAAAAGATTCCCGCATGATAAGTTTTCATATCCCGCAAAATCCTGACCTTTTGGTGACACTGGGGATAGTAGCGCTTAAACACGCAAATCTTGATTACATCCTTCGAATGACAATCAAAACACTAGGAGAAGTGACCGTCCAACAGGCATTAGATGCTACAGCTTTTGAAAGCTCTCGCGGATTACGAGATCGCGTCCGAAAACTTGCAAAGCAAAAGCTTGGCGAAGGAAATCCACTCATTCAATTACAAGCGCTATTAGAACGCTGCAAACGCGCCACAGAGAAGCGTAATGACCTTATCCATAACATTTGGGCAAGAGAATTAGATGGAGAACCTTTGAGACGCACTAATGATCACGATTGGAAACCACTTCCAACCATCGAAGAATTGAATGCCCTTTCAGAGGAATTGACTGCTCTTACAAATAAACTAAATGATGCTCGACTATTAGGTTTTCTCGCAGAAGCACTAGCAATAATAAAGTAATGACGAATTTCTTTGTCTCCAGACTTATCGCGCTACGCTCTTCTTATGGAAGTGAAACACTGACAACTAATTGCTCATGATGCAAAGCATGTACACTCCCCTCCTCACCATCACTGAACTGGAAAACCTGCAACGCCAGACCTTGCAGTTTCAGGCGCGGCAGCGGCGACCGGTAGCGAGTCGTTTCGCCGGGCCGGTGGTGTCGCTGTTTCGCGGCCGCGGCATGGAACTGGAAGACCTGCGTGCCTATCAGGCTGGCGACGACGTGCGGCACATGGAATGGCGCGCCACGGCGCGCAGCGGGCGACCCATCACCAAGGTATTTCGCGAGGAACGGCAGCGGTTGGTATACATCGTTCTCGACCGCGGCCCCACCATGGCCTTCGGTACCCGTCGCGAGATCAAGGCGGCCACCGCAGCGCGGGTGGCGGCCGTGCTGGCCTTCTCCGCCGTGGCGCGTCAGGAGCGGGTGGCGGGTCTGGTATTGAACGGCGACGGCGAACAGGATTTTCCCGCCACCCGCACCCTAGACGGTGCCTTGCATCTATTGCGTGCGGTCATCGAACCGCTGGCGGCAACACAGTCATTTCACTTCGAACTCGCCTCTTTGGAAAGACTGGATCGCGGCGTGGAACGGGGCAGCAGCATTTATCTAATCAGTGACTTTCAGCATTTCGATGACCGCCAGCTATTAGTGTTACGCCATCTCGCCGAACGCTGCGAGCTTACCGCGGTCCATATCGTCGATCCCGCCGAGGAACAGCTCACTGCCATCGGTCGAACTCGTTTCCGCGCACCCGACGGTAAACTGTATGTAGTGGATACCGACGATCCCCGCCTGCGCGAACGCTACGCCGCGGCCATGGCGGAACGCACCGCAGTCTTACAGCGCAGCCTGCTCGGCGCCGGGGTCAACGTGGTACGCATCCATACCCACGATGATGTAGTGAGCAGATTGGATCAGTTGCTATGAAGGAAGGCGTCGCACTATCACAACTCGCCGATATCCTGCCACCGCCGGCCCCCGGTGGCCCGGACTGGATGCTGTTGGTCCTTGTCGGCATCATCTGTTGTGTATTGGCAGCGGCACTCTTAGTGTGGTTCCGGAAAAAACGCCTTTCCAAGCAGCTAAACTTACCAGCCCGCGAGGCACGGCGGCGGCTGGCAGCGCTGCGCAGTGCATGGCAGTCGCACACCCTCAGCGATCGCGAAGCGGCCTATCGCCTCGCAACACTGTTGCGCTTAGGCCTGGCCCTGCCGCAACTCAACACGCAAGTACCTCCGAGCATGGTAGAGGATCACACCTCGTGGCGGGAAACCCTGGAACAACTGCATGCCCTGCGTTATCGCGATGAGGCGGGACTGAGCTTGTCTTCCCAGTGTTTCGAATACACGGCGCGCTGGCTCGCCGCCGCGCAACGGCAGGCGCGCTGAGCCATGTTCACGTTCGCTTCCTTCTGGTGGTTACTAGCCTTGCCGCTGCCGGTGCTGGTGTGGCGCTGGCTGCGCCGCCGCGCACCGCGCCGCCAACCCGCCGTGTTTCATCCCCACGCGCAACTGCTGGCGCAACTTGCGGCGGAATTGCCGACCCGCGCGCGGCGCCTGCCATGGCTGTGGCTGGCGGGGTGCATGCTGCTGATCCTGGCCCTCGCACGGCCGCAGTGGGTGATCGTGCATCCCGATGATTATCCCGGCCGCGATCTGATGTTCGCCATCGACGTGTCGGGTTCCATGCGCGCCGAGGATTTCGTCGTTGATGGACACCGCGTCAATCGCCTCGATATGGTTAAGGCTATCGTCGACCGCCTGCTCGCGCAACGCCCGGGCGATCGCGCCGGCCTCATCGTGTTCGGTGACGACGCCTTCACCCTCACCCCAGTCACCCATGATCTCGCGCTGGTGCGCAGCCTGTTGCTGGATATCAAGAACGGTATCGCCGGCGAGCGCACCGCCCTCGGCGATGCCATTGCACTAGCGGTGAAACGCCTGCGCGAGCGGCCGCCACAGTCGCGGGTGCTGTTCCTGTTCACCGACGGCACCAACACCGCCGGCCAGTTTTCCCCCGCCGATGCCCTGGAACTGGCCAAGCAGTACAAGGTGCGCATCTATACGGTGGGCATCGGTGGCTCGGGTATCGTCGCCTATCCCGGCGGTCCCAGCGGCGGCACCATCGCCTCCGAACTGCCCCTGGACGAAACCCTGCTGCAGCAGATTGCCACCGAGACCGGCGGCCGTTATTACCGTGTGCGGCACAGCGACGATGCCAAGGCCATCCTCGCCGATATCGACAAACTCGAGACCGTGGATATTCATTTGCAGAATATCGGCGAACATGACGACTGGTATTGGCTTCCCTTGCTGCTCGGCCTGATGCTGTTGTTGTTCGCCCAGCGCCGCGGCGCAAGCGAGGTGTTGCCGTGAGCGCCTGGTTGAGTCATCTGCATTGGCGCGAACCGCTGTGGCTGCTGCTGGTCGTCGTGCCGAGGCTGGTAATGGCCTGGCGTAAACGCCATCCGCCCCACGACAAACTCACCGACTTCGCCGACCCGCCCCTGTTGCAAAGATTGCTGAGCGACGCGACGCAACGTCCCTTGCGTTCCATTACGTTAATCGTAGCCTGGACCTTGGCGGCCCTGGCCGCCGCCGGCCCGTACTGGCAACCGCAACAGCCCAAGCAGGCGCAACAGCGCGGTGCCGACATCGCGGTGATCGTGGACATCTCGCCGTCCATGGCCACCACCGACATCACTCCGAACCGTCTGGCACGGGTCAAGCGGGAATTGCACGACTTCACCACACTGCTGGGCAACGATCGTGTCGGCCTGGTGGCCTTCTCCGCCAATGCCTACCGCCTGGTGCCGCTCACCACCGACTACGATGCCTTTCTGCGCTTCACCGATCTGCTCGACCCCGGCCTTACCGCCCTGCCCGGCTCCAACCTGGCGCGGGCCCTGGAAGTGGCGGGACAATTGTTGAGCAGCAGCGCCGAACACAGCCGTGCCGTGGTACTGCTCAGCGACGGCGAGTTTCACGACCCCGACACCCTGGCGGCGGCGCGCCAGCTGGGCAAGCGGCATATTCCGCTATTCGTGATCGGCGTGGGCACCGACGCCGGCGGCCCCGTACCGGACAGCGACGGTCACTTCATCCGCTATCAAGGCCAGGCGGTGATCTCACGGCTCGACCGCAGCGGTTTACAAACCCTGGCCAAGACCAGTCAAGGCGCTTACTTCGATTTGCAGGATGATGACGGCGAGTGGCGGGCACTGCTCGCTCAATTGCGCAAGCACACCCGCGCAGCGACGCACGCCGCATCGCAACCGCTGCTGCAAGGCATTGCGCTCTATCCCTGGCTGCTGGGCGCGAGCCTGCTGTTGTTCCTATGGATCGGCGCGCGCCGCCGCGAGGCGGTGGCGGTACTATTCCTGCCGCTGCTGTTACCGCTGTTATTGATCTGGCCTACACCCGGCGATGCCGCAAGCTGGAGCGAACAACGCGCCTACGAAGCCCTGCAGCACGGTTACTATGGCCGGGCGCAAACTCTGTACCGTAAGGTGGAAACATATAGCGGTCGCATGGGTGCAGGCGCGGCCGCCTATCGCCTGCAGGATTGGCAAACCGCACTCGCCGCCTTTCAGGATGCAGTACAACACGCCGATGGCGACGGTCAAAAGGCCCGCGCCCTCTACAATACCGGCAACGCCCTGGCACAATTGCATCGCTTCAAGGCGGCGAGCGATACCTATCAGGCGGCGCTGCGCCTGCAACCCGCTCTCGGCAAGGCGGCGCTCAACCTCAGCCTGGTCAATCAATTTCTCGATGCCGCTCGCGGCGAACAAGCGCGCAAAGATGCGCGACAGTCGCTGCTGCCCGCGCCCGGCCCCAGCAGTACCGATGCCGAGCAATTGGACCGACGCCGGCGCGGCGATGATAGCAGCGCACGCGGCGATTCCCCCGACACTAGGCCTGATAAATCGCCCCGGCAACGAGCTGGGTTACAATCGGGCCTAGGCGCGAACGACACGACTCCGCCACGGGATAACCATGATGAGCGCCTGCAACAAACTCTGGCGCTGTGGCGCAGCGCCACGGACCACGGCAGCGGCTCACCCGAGTTGGAATCCTTGCAGGACAATTCCGCCGAGTTCCTGCGCCGCCGTTTTCGCCAGAACGATTACGGCCCCCAGGTGATGATTATCAAAGGCAAACCATGGTAACGCGCTATTCCAGATACGCACTCATCGCCCTGCTGGCAATGCTCAATCTCGCAGCGGCGCAGGCCGCAGAGTTCAGTGCCAGTGTCGATCGCAAGCAACTGCTTCTGCAAGAGCATGTGGTGTTGACCCTGTCCCTGGTCAACAGCGATACCCGGCTGCGCGCCGAAGGGATATCGCCCAATATCGATCTCAGCGTGCTCACCAAGGAGTTCGACATCGGCACGCCCCATGTGGAGAATCGCTACAACATCTATCGCGGCCAGGGCCGTTCCACATCGGCACTGAGCGTCGATCTGTTTCCCCGCCGCGCCGGACGTTTGACCATCCCCGCCTTCACAATCGACGGACTCAGCACCGCCCCTATAACCATCGTGGCGCACCCGCTACCGTCGGGGAGTTTGCCGGAGATCTTCAGCAAGGCCGGGGTCAGTGCACATAGCGTCTGGCAACGCCAGCAAGTGGTGGCGTGGCTGGACGTCTATCACCGCATTGAGCTCAAGACCGCCAGTATCGGCGAGTACATCGAGACCGAACCCATGGCGATCGAGCTTATGGAACACCAGGACCTACCGCAGAGCGAACGCAAGGCAACAGTGCGCGGCGTCCCTTATGGAGTGACCCGCATCGCCTGGGCCTTGTTTCCCAAGCAGAGCGGCACGCTCACGATTCATCTGCCCGATGTATGGGCCGTCACGGCGGACGGACGGAAACTGCGCCTGCCCCATCAGCAACAACACGTAGAGGTAAAGGCCCTGCCCGCCGAGGTCAGCACGGATATCGCGGTGGGTACTCCCATTCTGACCCAAACCACACCCAGCCCCGCGCCGACTGTGAATAACATCAGCACCTGGACCGTCACGGTACGCGGCCCCTTCAGCCGCTTCGCCCTACCGGACACCCTGCCGCTGGCGGCCATGCCCGCCCATATCAAGGTCTACAGCGACCATGGGCAACGTAATACCGAAACCGTCACTGCCGGTCTGACTTCAGTGGTCAGCTACACCCTGTCGGCCCTGCCGCAGGATGGCGGGAGTTTCCAACTGCCGCCGCTGCGCATCCCCTATTTCGATACCGCGCGCGGCGCCATGGCGGTAAGCGAATTGCCGGGGGTGCGTTTCACCGTCCCCGGCGGCACTGCGGATACGGCGGCGCCCTCGAGACGCGCGGCGTCCACTGCCGCAACGCAGCAAGCTGCGACCAGACGCGGCAACCCGCTCCCATGGCAGCTCGCGACCCTGTTATTCGCGGCATTATGGCTGGTATCCATGATCCTGCTGTGGAGGAGGCCGCGCATAAGTCTGCCTAAGGCGGCGAATGATGCGCCGGCGGTGCGCGAACCACCGCCGCCGGCGATCCATCACCCCTTGCAGGCGCAACTGCTCGCCGCTTTCGGCAGCCGCACCCTGGGACAGGGCTTAAACGCCTGGGAGCGGCACTATGGCCGCGACGAGCAACTGCGCGCTACCGTCCGCGCCGTGCAGCAGCTCTGTTACGGCAATGGTGAGGGCATGGACAACTCTGCGTTGAGCCGTGCCGTGGGAGATACCGTCGCGAAGATACGCGCTCAGTCAGTAAACGGTTCTCCAGCCGGCAATGATCCGTGGCGACCTGAGTCATTTACCGCGAGCCCTGCGCACAAATAGCGTTTATGAATCGGCTGAAATAAACCGTCACACCGCTGAAAGCCGGTGTCCAGCAACTATCTCCATCAAAGACTCTGGATTCCGGGTCTCCGCTACGCTCCGCCCGCAATGACGGAATATTCAGGACCATTAAGGTAGAATACAATTTTGAAATCATCCCCAAAATGAACTCCTTCTCTAGCTTTTTCGCCACCACCCCCAAGGGCATCGAGTCGCTGCTCGCCGCGGAGTTACGCCGCCTGGGCGCCGCCAGCGTCCGCGAGACCCGCGCCGGCGTCGCCTTCGAAGGCGATCTGGCCGTCGCCTACCGCTGCTGTCTGTGGTCGCGGCTCGCCAATCGCATCCTCCTGCCTTTGGCGCGCTTCGCCGCTGCGAGTCCCGATGCCTTATATGCGGGCGTACAATCCATAGCCTGGGACGAGCACCTGTCGGTCGATGCCAGCCTGGCTATCGATTTCACCGCATCCCAATCCAGGATCACTCACAGCCAATATGGCGCCCTCAAGGCCAAAGACGCCATCGTCGACCAGTTTCGCGAACGCTACGGACGGCGCCCCGATGTGGAGCGCACGCGGCCCGCGCTGCGCATCAATATTTATTTATACAAAGACGAAGCGACCCTCAGCATCGATCTCTCCGGTGAAAGTCTGCATCGGCGCGGTTATCGCAGCGAGGCCATGGCGGCGCCCATGAAAGAGAATCTCGCCGCCGCGGTATTGCTGCGCGCCGGCTGGCCCGATGTCGCCAAGACGGGCGGCACACTGCTCGATCCTTTATGCGGCAGCGGCACGCTGTTGATCGAAGGGGCATTGATGGCGGCGGACATCGCCCCCGGCATGGAACGCGACTATTTCGGTTTTCTCGGCTGGCGCGGCCACGATGCCTCGCTGTGGCAGTCGCTCAAGGAGGACGCCGCCGCGCGCCGCGACGCGCGCCTGTCGCAACTACCACCTATCATCGGCTATGACGCCAATCGCCAGGCGGTGCGCGCCGCCGCTGAGAACATCGCCCACGCCGGACTCGGCGCCCATATCCATGTGGAACGCCGTGAACTGGGCGACTGCGCACCCCCGAGCACCCAGCAGGCCGTGCCCGGCCTGCTGGTGACCAATCCACCCTATGGCGAACGCCTCGGCGAAGTCTCGGAACTGCAGTACCTGTATGCCAATCTCGGCGAGCAGTTCAAGACTCACTTTAACGGTTGGCGTGCCGCGGTATTGACCGGCAATCCCGACCTGGGCAAACGCATGGCACTGCGTGCGCGTAAGATCTATTCCCTGTACAACGGCGCTCTGGAATGCAAGTTGTTGTGCTTCGACATCACCCCAGAATGGTTTTTGACGCCGCGCGAAATACCGGCGCCCCAGGCGATCGACGGAACGCCGCTCACCCCCGGCGCCGAGATGTTCGCCAATCGCCTGGGCAAAAATCTCAAGAAACTCGGCAAGTGGGCCGGGCGGGAGGACATCACCTGCTACCGGCTTTACGACGCCGATATGCCGGAATATGCCGTGGCCGTGGATATCTACCATGGCGAGCAACTCTGGGTGCATGTGCAGGAATATCAGGCGCCGAAGGGCATCGATCCCGCCAAGGCGGAGGCGCGTTTGCAGGAGGCACTGTCCGCCATTCCCCGCGTGTTGGACATCACGCCCGCGCAACTGTTCTTCAAGGTGCGTCGCCGCCAGAAGGGATCGGCGCAATACGAAAAGCTCGCCGCCGAAAAACAATTCCATGAGGTTGGCGAAGGCGGTCTGCGCTTCCTGGTAAATTTCACCGACTATCTGGACACGGGTCTGTTTCTCGACCATCGCCTCACCCGCGCCAATCTGCGCGAACTGGCGGCGGGGAAACACTTTCTAAATCTGTTCGCCTACACCGGCACCGCCACGGTCTACGCCGCTGCCGGCGGCGCGGCCGGCACCACTACCGTCGACATGTCGCGCACCTATCTCGACTGGGCGCGCAAGAACCTGGCACTCAACGGTTACAGCGATGCGCGGCATCATTATATCCAGGCCGATTGCCTGGAATGGATCAAACAGGCGGCGCATGACAAGAAGCGCTACGGCCTGATCTTCCTCGACCCGCCCAGCTTTTCCAACTCTGCGCGCATGGAAAACAACTTCGACGTGCAACGCGATTACGCGACATTGCTCAGCGCCACCGCCCGGCTCCTGGCGCCGAACGGCGTATTGATCTTCTCCAATAACCTGCGCAGCTTCAAGATGGACCACGCGGCGCTGGAGGGATTGCATATCGAAGATATCACCCGCGCCACGATTCCGGAGGATTTTGCACGGAATCCGCGCATCCATAATTGCTGGAAAATCACCGTAATTTCCTAGGCACGCAGCGCGTATCATAATCACCTTGCTGATTTGCGGAACGGGCTCGACGACAAGACTATTGATTGCCCCACTTCCGCGCTACAATCTCAGCAACTAACAATCGGCTGAACAGCCATATCTCTCCGATATGGGGGCGGTATCAGTGAAAGGTTTTTTATGGTCCTAGTCAAACGTATCGTGCTGGATGTGCTCAAACCCCATCAGCCCAACGGCCTGGAGTTCGCCAAGGCCATCGCGGAGCATGGCGCCGATTACCGCGTCACCTTTACCGTCCAGGAAGTGGATGAGAAGACCGAGACGGTGCAGATCATCATCGAAGGGGAAGATATCGACTTCGACGTCATTACCGAGACCATCGCCAGTCTCGGTGGCTCACTGCACAGCATCGACGAGGTCGAGGTGAGTAGTGCAGCGGAGAAATGAAGGTTTGCACTGAACACCCATGAAGATCATCGATCAACTCGGCCTGTTCCTCAAGATCACCGGCTCCCACACCATTGCGCGGCGTTATTTCGTAGTCAACGGCTTCGACGGCGTGCTGACCATGCTCGGCATCATTATGGGTTTTTACATCAGCGGCGAACCCGAGACCAAGACAATCATCAATGCCTGTCTGGGCGCGGCCGTGGCCTTGACGGTCAGCGGCTTGACCAGCGCCTATATGAGCGAGGCGGCGGAACGCCAGAATTCATTGCGACAGCTGGAACAGGCCATGGTCGCGGACCTCGGCAATTCCGCGCACGGCAGGGCCGCGCGTTTGATGCCCGCCCTCATCGCTCTGGTCAACGGGCTGGCGCCGTTGCTGCTCTCGCTGCTGATCATCTCGCCATTGTGGTTTGCCGATTATTTACCGCTGTCGCCGTTGACGGTCGCAATTGCCGCAGCACTGGGGGTGGTGTTCTTCCTGGGTGTATTCCTGGGCCAAGTCAGTGGCGTATTCTGGCTATGGTCGGGATTGCGGACCCTGCTCATCGCACTGCTGACATGCGGCATCATTTTCTTGCTGGATTAAACTGCTGAGCCGGCCCAGCCAGCCAAATATAACTGGACTCATAATATTTGCGGATTAGTGGATATGCTGACTTACGATACTCAAACGTTGTTCCGCATATTGACGTATTCGTGATCCCGTTTGTGCGGTCCCCAGGCAACGCTGATAGGCATCCCGGGCGGCGGCCCAGTCACGCAAGGTCTCCAAGGAAACACCTAAACCCATCCACCAGCGCCCCTCGTCGGGCTGTAAATTGATTGCCTGACGAAAAGCATCTCGTGCCTCCGCCGGTTTGGAGGCGCGTTGATAGAGCGTACCCAACATACCAAGATATGTGGCATCCGGAGTCACCTGCGCAAGATTGTGTTCCAATAGATGTAGTGCACGCGCCTCGTCGCCTTGCTCTACATATAGTCGCGCCAGGCGCGACGAAAAAGGCGCATAGCCTGGCGCTATATTAATACCCTCAGACAGAATACGCTTGGCCTGTTCGAAGTCGTGTTCCTGTAGCAATACTACGCTTAAGGTTTCTCGGGCCTCAATATGAGCAGGATTGATCGCTAGTGCCGTCTGCAGCGCGTTCTCGCCTTCTCGCTCTTGCCCTGAGCGAATCAAACTCACCCCCTTGCGGTAAAGACTTTCGGCTTTTTCCTCGGAGCTGAGAGGACGGAGGGTTCGTTTAAGGCTTGAATCCTCCGCAGGAGCAACAGCCTTGTCAGCAGACGATGCGCTTGCAGCGTGATCGGGTTTGGATGCTGCGGACGATGCGACTGGAGGCGTTGATTGGCGTGGCGCGACGCTCCTATTGGGGGGCACATGCGTTGATTCATCTGGCTTGCTTTCCGAGACAACGGAGGCAGGCTTTGCCGCGACCGCACTAGGAGTCGATGCGGCAGGCGGTTCACTCACGTGTTTCTCCGGGACGGCAACTTTTGCAACCATTTCAGGTGAACTGACTGTTCGCTTCGCTACTGGCTCGATTTGAGCCACACGCACTCTATTCATGTAATACCATCCGCCTGCAACACCACCAAATAGTATTAGAATAGCGATAAAAGTCCACGCCCATCTGAGCAGCGAACCTGGGGATGGTACGCCCACGGGATTCAGGTTTGAAAATAGCGATTGGTTCGCGGTGATCGCGCCGCCTTGGGTGCGATTATCCAGATCCAAAAGGACTTTGTTAATCAGGCTCATTTTGAGTGTCCCCATACTTGTGCAGCTAT
>Ga0316579_10000399_pt1 | contig 13767 bp, 11 predicted proteins | sample J5NA_2_FD_203074 | JGI IMG/M metagenome (GOLD analysis project Ga0316579, IMG submission 203074) | Rhizosphere microbial communities from salt marsh grasses in Alabama, United States - J5-7_160517rDrA | ecosystem: Host-associated > Plants > Roots > Rhizosphere | place: USA: Alabama | collected... | reverse complement strand
TGCGGTCCGGACGACGCTGGGCCCTTCGAGAATATAATCAACCACCACCCCCCAGATAAACAAGGTGATCAGCGAGTAGAGACCAATTTCCCACCCGAACAGGATCACCGCCAGCAGGACGACTGCGCCATCCGTGAACAGATAGACCTGGCTCACAGGCAGCCCAGTGCGCAGCTGGATCACGCGCGCCAATACCCCCGTGCCGCCGGAGGTGCCGTTGCCGCGGTAAACCAGGCCGCTGCCAATGCCTCCCAGTACAGCCGCATAGATGGCATTCAGCAGCAGGTCGTCCGTGATACCGCTCACCGGCAGCCAGCCGGTCATCAAATCCGCCCCAATGCTGTACACCAGAACCACGTAGGAAGTGTGGATCAGGAAGTTGAAGCGCCCCAGGTTGTAGAATCCCAGCACCAGCAAGGGGATATTCAATACCAGCATGATCAGGCCCAGCGGCCACCCGGTGAAGGCATTTACGATCACGGCAATACCCATCACCCCGCCAGGTGCCAGATTTGAAGGCGCCAGGAATACATTCAGGTTCACGGCCAGGATGAGAGCACCAGCTGTCAGCAGGAGAAAATTCTTCCATTCAAATTTGAAATCCAACGACGAGGTAAAAGTTTTACGGATCGCTCGCATGGCTCACCCGAGGTGGAAAAACTGTCAGCAGAGGATGGGTACTGTTCATTGCGGAGAGAGGCAAAAGAAGGGCGGGCGCGGGGTTGAGCCACACGCATCCCCCGGCATGCTCACCGCGGACCGGGCAGCACCGCTTTATTCAATGAGAGTAAACTTTATCACAGAATCGAATATTTTTAACCCGGCATTCCGGTACCGAATTCACCCCATGCCATTCGCATGCCTTGTAGGATCGTTCCCTGAGCGCAGGGTGGGGCGGACTGCAAACCCGGGCAGGAATCAGTACGCCGCCAGTCAAGTTCACGCTAGAATGAATTTTTAAAGAGACGTACCGAGCTGTGGAGGACCAGCATGGCAAATAAGAAATTAATCCTGATCATCATATTGATCGCGATCGTGGTGGTTTATTTGATTGGGGTGCTGATCTCGTTTGCGGTGAAATAACCGAAACAGCGAGCATAAAAATCAATCTTACCAGTCAAGAACTGTCGCTCCTACAAGCTATTCAGTAAAAGTGCGGCTTAGAGGTAACCTTTTTATTTATTAATTCATATCAGGAGCGATGGACCTCTAGCTTTCCCGAACAGATCCTTCATTTCTTACTCTAATTTTTGAATTAATTACCAATTTTCTATTTACAAATTATTGTGGTGAATGAGGAGGAAATGTTAAGAATAACAATACGAAGTTCCTGGTTTCCAGTTGAGTATTTGGCGGTTAAACTGGCATTGTGACTGCAACTTTTATGGATTGCCTGATCATATCCATGGGATTCGTGTTCGATGGCGGTTTGGGCTTGATCATCTGCCTGGCTATCGGTGCAGCCCTGGATTCTCGCCAAGCAGCATAAACCTGGTGAAATTTCTCAGACAGCTGCTGCCTACATCCTGAAACCGGAAATTTACATGGAGCTGATCGCCGGACGCGCCTGTTGCTTCCCCACCTACCAGCAAATCATCTCCAAGAATTCTCATTAGTGACACATATTGTCAAGATGCTCTGATTTCATCAAAACTACACCATTCCCAGCTCATCTCCCACAAGCGTCTCGCTTTTTCCTCATCGTAGGATTCCTCAGTTGAGCGCTTCTCTTTTCCGTCAACAATGAATTTTCCACCAATACCTTCGAGACCAGGGTCTGTAATAACAAATATATAAGACTGCTCCAATGAACGCGTAAAAGGCATACGAGTCAGGATTTGTGGGAAAAGAATCCCACTACAGGTGATTTTTTGCGAACAGCAATTGCCGCCGAAACAAAGCCTGGACACACGGCATTCGAAGTGACACCTGTGCCAGTTAACCGGCGCTGCAATTTATATGCAAACCACATATTCGCTAATTTAGAGTTCGATAGAATACCTGGGATCTGTAATACTTTTCACCCTTTAGATTGCCGTACTCAAAATCCGGTGCAGATCCACCTGCCTGATCCGAGTTCTGCAGCTCTGATGAGACTGTAATCACCTGCGTCGGAGCATTTCGTTTCAGATCTTTAAGCAACAGGCTCGTAAGTAAGAAATGTCCCAGATGATTTGTGCCAATTGTCATTTCAAAGCCATTAGCAGTGAACTTGGCTTGCTTGCCAGGCACTGATCCCCCAGCATTATTAATCAAAATATGCAGAGGGTAGCCCTTGGATAAAAATATGGACACGCACTGGCGCACTGATTCGAATGAGGCGAGAGCGAGCGGGATTGATCCTACGATTGCATCCGGGGTAACAGCTTTAATCCGCTCAATAGCCTGCGCACTCTCTTGCTGATTGCGAGATGCCAATATAACAACAAAGCCTTTCACTGCTAATTTTCTGATAGTAACAAACCTAATTTTGCTATTCCCCACTGTAATCATCTCAACACCTTGTGAATTTATTGACAATATTTATCCTGAATTAGACGTTTTTCTGATGAGTTCCATCAAGAAATTCTTCACCGGTATTCGCCGCTCAACAATTAAGTGAGCCACACAGGATGAACCATTAAAAACCTTAACTTGCCCATCCTATAAATCGCGGCAATGATTCTCCTGGCTAGCAGGATAACCTTGAACCTGGTGTGCTGGTACTTTCGTTTGCTGCCTATGTTTGTATCAATGCTTTAAATTCCGCACGTTGTTTTCGGTAAGCAATAATTGGTAAGTCGCCCTGGATCAGTTTTTCACCAATATTCATACTGCTAGGCTGAGGTTGATGAGTAACTACAACTCGGCGGTCTTGATGGGCGATATAAACATTCGCTGGCATGGCCATCTGTGCAAACAGTTTTCCAATAACTGGAAGGCGAAGAAAACGTTGATAGAACCGCAAATACAATATTGTGTTTTCTTCGTTTACTGGCGTGAAGGCGGCTAAAACCCGCACATCTTCACTGATGAAGTTCTGCCAAAGATTGGGGAAGATGAATTCCAAATGCACTCTTTGGCCAGCATTTACATCAATCTCATTCGCCTTGCGGGGTGGGGTTCCATCATCTTTGCGATTGAAGACGTAGACATAAAATTTCATATCTCCATCCCAACGCACAACTGGGCCATCCACCACCGTATTATTCCCCCTCCCAATCGTATTGTAGTGCACAAAGGGCAAGTGGACTACATCTAATTGATTCTCAATAACGCGGGAGTAGTGGGCTTCCCAATGATCAGGTTTTGATGCATATACAAAAGTATCATCTATGTTGTCAAAAAACTTGGGAGGCTCAAGTATTTCTGGCGGTGCCTCCCCCCACCAGATCCAAATAAATCCATGCGCTTCATAAGCAGGATATTTCCGTAATTTTAGGGATTCTGGAATACGTCCACCTTTCCCATTAGCGGGGATGTATACACATCGGCCATTAGCGTCGTACTCAAAACCGTGGAAAGGGCATTGCATATGATCATTTTTCAGTTTGCCAATACTCAATTCCACTCCCCGATGCGGACAACGATCCACTGCACAATTTACAACCCCATTTGTACTGCGCCAGAAAACCAATTTCTCACCCATACGAGTTGCACCGATTGGTTTCTGGTGAACTTCTATTGATTCCAGGACCACGTACCATTGGTTTCGAATCATCAGAACTCCTTTATATTTTCTGTAGTTCTATCTTTACCGCCAACTGGTTGCTCACCAACATTTTAATACTATATTTCAACGATATCGATCTTATCCGAATTTTATTTACAGCTTATTCAGATATCGTCAACCCGGGAAATATTATTAAATCAGATCTTGAGTATAAAATGAATTTTATAAAGGATTGATCCGGCCTGGGGAGAGCCAGCAAGGGGAACAAGAAATTAATCCTCGTTATGATCCTGATTGCGATCGTGGTGGTGAATTTGTTTGGGTTGCAGATCTCATTCGTGGTGAAATGACAGGCACAGGGGAAGGCCAGGTTTTCCAGTGAAAAGCAACCCTCCTTTACCTTAATGATCTGAGCACAAGCGTGATTGGTTTCGACCTGGCGCAATCGAACTTAAGTGTTTCCTTCGCAACAATTGCCCCACATACGTTGCGTATCGTATGTAATTCCCCTCGATTTTTTTCACAGGAAGCATCTGGATGGGTTGATGGCCAGGGTTTGGCTAGTGGAGTTATGGCTGAATGATGGACAGGGGTAGTTTCGCCATCAGATGTGCATTTTGAATATATTGATGATACTGGCGTGGCGACAGGGGATTTTGACGGGTATGCGGATCAAAACATTTACACCGGGAGGAACGAATCATACTATCAGGTGTGGTGGAACGATGGGCAAGGGAGGTTAACTGCCGCAGCCGCCAGGGACTGAATATGCAAGATCGGGCAGATGGGCTGATGTAGAGCCCTTTCCCAGCGTGGAATGATCCTATGCGACGGGCAGAATATTGAATCTGGGGGAAGGTAGCTTTTTAGCGGGATAGAACCCCGCCTTACTTAAAGATATAAAACGTGGGGAGGGTGATAGAATCTGAGCAAAGGTCTCATGGGGCAAGGTTGCACACTGGGAGTAGGTAGCAGGATTGCAGTGCCGGCTTGCCGTGAGGAGGAGGTGGATCATGGAGCTCATGCCCGCACTTGAGCTGGGATGGTTAAACGGTTGGATCCTGCTGGGGGTTGAGAATTTGATCCAGGGATTTTTACTGCTGATCTTTCCAAGGGACGTGGTGGCGCGGCTATTTGACAGGTCGGGGTGGAATGTGGAACAAAGAGCTTTCCTGATCGCGGGTAAGGTGTTTTCACTGGCCTGCCTGGTGCTGATCATCTTCACGCCGCTGAAGCTCCACTCGAGTGTCTTCGCCGCGGGGATGATCCTGTATGCCCTTGGCTTGACCGGCCTGGTGGTGGCAATGCTGAACTTCAAAGATACACCGCCAGATCAGCCGGTTACAAAAGGGCTCTACAAGATCTCCCACCATCCCCAAATCGTGGCACTCTTCGTCCTATTCCTGGGGGTCTGCCTGGCAATTGGCTCCTGGGTGGCGGTGTTGATGCTTGTGATGTCCAGGCTGCTGCAGCACTTCAGCATCCTGGCCGAGGAAGAGGTATGCTTGCAGCGTTACGGCGACCCCTACAAAGAATTCATGGAACGAGTACCGCGCTATTTCCTGTTTTTCTGATCTGTGAGGAATAATAAGATGGAATTTACGGTCAGAGAAAAATATCCCGCAACCTGGGATGTGGACCATGAGTAAGGGACAAAGGATCATCACACCCCGCGTGATCCTGGGGGTATTCTTTTTTATCGTGCTGGTACCCTTCCTGCCATTGTTGATCTCCCGGCAATGGGATTGGTGGGAAGCATGGGTATATGCAATTATTTCCATCTTAACCTTCGCTATCAGCCGCATGCTGGCGGCACACAGGCACCCGGATATCGTTGCAGAGCGAGCGCGCTTTTTGCAGCATGAAAATACCCAAACCTGGGACCAAAAGTTAACCCCCCTTCTGGGGCTGGTCGGAATTTTGGTCATGGTGGTCTGCGGGCTGGATGAGCTGCTTGGCTGGTCGCCCATTTTCAGCCTGGCGCTGAAAATGATTGCACTGGTGATCATCCTCGCTGGACATGTCCTGGGTACGTATGCTTTGATGGAAAATCGATACTTCTCCGGGACGGTCCGCCTGCAGGCCGATCGCGACCAGCAGGTCGTTTTGAGCGGTCCCTACCAGTGGATACGACATCCCGGTTACACAGGGGCCTTGCTGGCTGACATGGCAATCCCGATCTTCCTGGATTCAATTTGGGCGTACCTGCCAACATCCTTGCTCATCGCCCTTTTCATACTGCGCACTGCCCTGGAGGACAGGTTCTTACAGGATGAATTGGCAGGTTACCGGGATTATACGAAGCGAGTTCGCTACCGGTTGATACCTGGTGTATGGTGATATGGCGCTGCTCATTAGGAGGGAGACTCCGGGATCCACTGCACGATCCTTCGTAGATGATCGCCCGCATTACCACACCTTCCAGGCGCGCGGAGTGAGCTGCGAATAAAAGCCTAGGTCAGACCGGGGCAAGGCAGGTCACGGCCCGCGCCGACAGCTGATCGACCCATGTTTTATAATAGCTGCCTGGTATTCTCCAGGCAGTTCTATACCCATCCATCACGGGTTTGAGATACCCGGTCAGGCAGTTGCCGGGCGGATATCCCGGGTGAAAGCCATTCCACCAGGCAAGTGAAAGAGATGAAAAGCTGACATGATCACAGATTTTGGTTTCATATTGATATTAATCCTGCTGAACGGCTTCTTTGCGGCGGCTGAGATCGCCGTGGTCTCTGCCAGGGAGGTGCGCCTGCACACTAGGGCTGAGGCAGGGGACAGGCGGGCAGCGAAAGTACTCAGCCTGCAGCGCAAACCGGGGGAGTTCCTGGCCACGGTTCAGGTGGGTATCACGCTGGTGGCAACGCTGGCTTCAGCGGTAGGCGGGGTGGAAGCAGCCCGGGTGCTGTCACCGCTGCTGGCCCAGGTCCCACTCCTCGAGCCGTATGCCTCGCAGGTCTCCCTGATGCTGGTGGTGCTGGTGATCTCCTATGCCTCCCTTGTGCTGGGCGAGCTGGTCCCCAAGCGGCTGGCGATCCGCCAGCCGGAACGCTGGGCAATGTCGGTAGCAAGCACCCTTGAGTTCCTGTCACGGGTGGCTGCCTGGCCGGTCCGCTTCCTGCTGTCTTCGGCTGACCTTGTGCTGCGCCTGTGGGGCTCCGAGGCAAGCGCCGAAGCCAGCACCAGTGCCGAGGAGATCGAAGTCATGGTGCGGCGAGGCACCGCCCAAGGTATCTTCCTGCCAGAACAAGAGCAAATGATCGGTCGCGTTTTCGATTATGCCAGGCTGAGCACGCGTGACGTGATGACCCCGCACACGCGCATTGTGGCTTTGGAGGCGGATACCTCCTTGCCAGAGGCGCTGCAGGTGGCCCGAGAGTCGGGTTATTCACGCTTCCCGATTTATAAGGACAGCCTGGACAGGATCCTGGGCTACGTGCACGTTAAGGATATCTTCTGGGCTACCCCGGGAAGCAGCCTGGAGCAGATCAAACGCGAGATGGTTTACATCCCGGAAGGAGCCAGCCTGCCGCAGGCGTCATCGCTGCTGACCCACGCCCGTCGCTACATGGGCATCGTGCTGAATGAGTTCGGCGGTACGGATGGACTGGTGACCCTGGAAGATATTATGGAAGTAGTGGTCGGCGAGATCGAGGACGAATATGGCCCGGTAGCCACGATGCCCGAACGGGGCCAGCAGGGGGAATGGTGCCTTTCCGGGGGACTGGCGATCAGCGAGGCGGAGGAACTGCTGGAAGTTTCTTTTGACCCCCAGGGCGTGTATGCCACCCTGGCGGGCTTCATCATGGCCGAGCTGGGCCATATCCCGCAGGTGGGCGAGCAGATCAGCTACCAGGGCTACACCTTCAGCGTGGATCAAATGGAGGGCTTCAGTATCACCAGCGTGCGCGTGCAGCGTATCCCCGCGGAAGGATGAGCAGGCAGCGCCAGCTGGCATGATTTTTAGAACTCACAGCCGGTATCTAATTTAATTCGAGGGGGAGTATACCAGGGGATCGACGCCTTCGATCAGCGGCCCTCGCTCATCAGGGCAAGCAGGTTGGAGTCCGGATCCCGAAAAAACGCCATCCAGATCTCATGGTCGGGCATTTTCGCCACAAGTTGAGGCTCCCCTTCAAAAGCTACCCCGTGAGCGGACAGGTCTGCAAACACCGCCTGTAGGTCAGGCACCTTGAAATAGATAATCGAACTGTATTTCCCGAGCTGGTTGCCGGCTGAAGCATCGAGCAACAAACGCACTCCATCACAATCGAAAAAGCCCAGACCTGGGGGCGCTTTAAAGAGGAAATGCATACCCAGCAGATCGCGATAGAAGGTAATTGCACGGTCAATATCGCTAACCGGGACACCAATCTGTCCGATTTCATGCAGGCCAAGCGCATGGTGCTCACGATCGCTCATTGTAATCTCCAAAATATTCGAACAACCAATTTCGACAGGGGTGATTGTAATCCCGCTAAAGACGAGGCACAAGCGGTTCGGTGGGGATGCGAACCCGCCGAACGGGTTCGTCCAGAAAACCAAGAAATCTCACCCTAGACCGAGAAATTTTTACACAATTCTTATGAAACTCTTACCGCCAAGAAAATGAATAGTGATATTATATATACAATTCAGGTCCGAATGGTACTTATATTGCCGATGCAGTTGCTTTTCATGAGCACGTTCGAGAAGACCCGACCAACAATGCCCCTTGAATTAAACAACCCACCAAGTGATAGATAGCACCATCAGACAAAAAATCTATTCACGTTTAAGAAAGGATGAAAAAAATGGCTACCATGTTAGTGCAACATCATGTAAAGGATTACGCAGCGTGGAAGAGTGTATTTGATTCCATGGCGGACCTGCGGGTCTCAAACGGTGAGGTATCTCACAAGATTTATCGTGATTCAATAGATCCCAACAAATTAACGGTATTTAATACCTGGGATACGCTGGAAAAAGCCAAAAAATTCGCCCAATCAGATGAGCTGAAGGCTGCGATGGGTAAAGCGGGTGTAGAAGGAGCTCCCACAATCTCCTTCCTCAAGGAGGCATAAAGCGAATAGAACCCTGCTTGATTAAATTATGGGGCTGTCCTAAAACAGAGGGACAGCCTCTTTTGTTTTCCATTTGGATATTTGACTGGCTTTGATAGGAAAGGGGATTCCGACCCCCATCACCCGCTGCAGGCGGGATGGGGGAGCTAAAAACCAATTCCTACTCGTTCTTAAGCCGCAGGCAGCTTTCATCCCGGGCTCGTTCGAATGCCAAACGCAAGAAAGCTGGAAAATCAGGTAAAGCCTCCGTTGCACTTACTATTTCGGGTTCTACCGCTTGATAGAGCTGCCCTTTATTCTTGCCCTCGCATTCCCCCACCGCCTGCACATTGAACAGCCAAGCGGTTTGAGTCCCATGAGGTAAAGGAATATCGATATACCCAGTCCTGACTGCTGCCGCGACCGGCGTGGAGAATTCACTGCTTGAGCGCCTGCCCATATGGCAGACAAGGGAATATATAAACAGGATCACATACCCCGGGCAATGGCGCTTCTCTGTCCATAGTGAGACATTTTCGCTGAACAATAACACAATTTCTGAATAGTGCTTGACATGTATGGAAAAAATGTGTACAATACTGTTAATTACTTTGCAATGCAAAGTTTCTGGTTGTACAAAGTAAAGGAGGTGTACTCATGTCTCAACCCTACAACTTAAGCCAGATCCAGCGACGGACCTTCCGGATGATCTCCTTCGAGGATGGTCTCTTTGACTTGCTGCTGGGGATCACCTTCATGTTCCTGGCGATCTACCCGGTCACACGCGAGCTGCTGGGTCCGATATGGAATATGGTGCTTTTCCTGAGCCTGCTGGCATTGGCGATCGTGGCGCAGCTGCTCGTAAGACACCTGGTGAGCGAACCGAGGATCGGTTATGTTCGGCTGCGCAAGACATTGACGTTGCGCTTTCTGTTGATCATCACCGTTGTGATGGTAGTGATCACATTCGGCCTGGTATTGCTGACACTGCTTAGCCCTGGCCTAGAACCCACTTCCAGTATTCCAGCTGAAGCACCGGGCGAGCGGAGCTATATGGTGGAGTTCATTACCTTGCTGTTTATGGGCGGCTTGTTCAGCGCCATGGGCTACTTGTTTGGGGTCAGGCGCCTGTATTTTTACGGCTGGATGGTAGGCCTGGCTTATCTCGTCTCGGTCTACATGGAGCACAACGCGGGCTGGATTTTATTGATCCCAATGGCATTCGCTGCCGGGGTGATCCTAGTAACCGGGCTCGTGCTCTTTTTACGCTTCGTGCGCAAGTACCCGCTGCCTGCAGAGGAGGCCTGAGGTGGAAGGCAGCAATCAAGGTTTGCGGAACCTGGCAGACGTCGACCGCATCGTGCATGAGCCCGCACGGTTGATGATCCTAATGGTGCTGTACACGGTAGAAGTGGCAGACTTCACTTTCTTGATTAACTCCACCGAGCTGACAGATGGCAATTTATCCTCACATCTAAGCAAATTGGAGGCTGCGCAATATGTAAAGATCGAGAAAGGTTACGACGGCAAACGACCGCGGACACGCCTGCGGTTAACCGATGAAGGTCGCCGGGCCGTTGAGAAATACCGCAACACGATGCAACAAGCACTGAAAGACCTGTAAGGTCGAGGGAAAGAAGAAAGATTAACGGGGAATGGAAAGAATACTACAATGAGGCGAGCCCGGATTGCGGCTCGCCTCATTTTGCTGAGCACCCACACTCATAAATAACTAATTTTTTTCGAACCCCCTTGTATAGAACTGGATCAAGCTGACGGCATTGCAATTCCAAGCGGCTTGAGAAATTCTTCCATCCCGCTGGAATCCCCATAAGGTTTGATGCTTACGATCTTACCGCCTTTAATCGTAAAAACACTAGTGGCTTCCGGCCAGACGATCCTTTTACCACTGGCCGGGATGACACCCAGGCTCATCGCTGAAAGATCAAGATCGCCGGTCTGCGTGCCTTCCCACTGGTAGCTTACGATGATATCATCACCTTCTTCGCGAAGATCGGTGTCGACGGACTTAAAGTCAGGAAATGCAGCAAAGATAAGCTGACTCAGGCCAATATAGGCCTCTTTATCGCCTATAACTTTCCCATCTGCGTCGAAGTTCTGAAAGTCATCCGAGAGGTATTTCATATTCGCATCCCTAAGACTCGACGGTGGGTTAGCCCACGAGGCTTCGTAAAATGCTTTATAAAGGTCCATATTACTGCTCATATCGTTCTCCTTTGGGAAAATAGGCGCGCATCACCAGACACGCAAATTGGATTGGCAATCCTGGGTGGGTTGGGATGGATTTTGGAACAGTGACCAGCGAAACGACAACCGGTATTGCCTTGGACAGATGACCCCATATTAATTTAGATCAATTAATATGAGACTTTACAGATACGTCGTCGAAGTCCTGGTTTATGACCCCCGGTAGGAAATGGTTAACTCGGCAATGATACCCAAGGCTTTGGCTACAGTAAAAAGATTATATCACCAAACAGGATAAATAAGATGAAATTTAGGTTAATACCACCCTGGTGTTAGCACCCGTCTACAATCCGATCGGTTGGGCCGCTAACCCACATTTAGGCGAGGATCACACCTGTACAAGTTCCAGCCAGGAGTTTAATACGAGTATAATCGCGGCATGAATTTGGACATAAATCTTGGTATTTTTGACCTGGTTGGCGTGATCATGCTGGTCCTTGCGAGCACCAGTTTGATTTACCTGCTGCGTGTTAAAAACAAATCCAGCCCAACCTGGATGCTAATCTGGTTTTTCCTGTGCGTGGCTATTTCTTCAATTACCACAATCATTACTAATATTGGAACAACCTGGGATTGGGCTTTTGCCCCTTCTCAGGATGCAATGCTCATTCTGGGGGGTGTATTTTTAGTAAGGTTCGCTTATTTATACCCAACGAGTGATCAAATAAGAGAAGCTCGTTGGGTGGTCACCTTCTTCACCGTATTGGCACTTGTTGGCCTGACATATGCGGTGAGCTTCGGCATCCGCTATGTCGCCAACCTTCCAGGAGACCTCGAAGAAAACCAGATTTACTATCTGCTTTTACCAGCGACACTAACTTTTACGGTAGTTGTTTTCTTCAAACGTTCGATACATTGGTCGGCTCAAACGATCAATTCGAATGATTTAGGGACACAGCCAAATAGATCTTCTATCTATTCTCTTCTCAAGCCCAATAATCGGCCAGCAACCGCCCTGAGAAACTACGGGGTATCTTTAGCAATCAGCTTGATCCCGATCATTGTCTTGATTGAAAAGACAGCTTTACCTGCCGTGATTGCCTCTTTTATATTCAATTTTGGTGCAGTGATTGCCATTGCAGCCCTGATGCTGACCTATCTAAACTTTACCCCAGACCCCACGAGCATATCTGCAAAACTTGTTGGCATATCCCTGATCAGTGTTTTGCTGATCCTGGGTTTAGCCGGTGTCTGGATAAGCCATGCGAATCCCGGGATAGATGAACATAGCCTGGTTTTGACATTTATCTCGCTCGTCCTCTTAAGCAGCCTGACGATCATTCTCATCTTTCCTATTTTCTTCCGCACAGCCCTGCTAGATCCACTTGAAAAATTGTTAAAGGGTGTCAAGAGTGCAAACGAGGGGGATCTTAATATTCAAGTCGCTGTAAATTCTGATGATGAAATCGGTTACTTGACCCAATCTTTCAATCGCATGGTCAGCTCAATAGACGATTTAACCCACGAGCTGCAGAACAAGGCCTTACACCTCGAGACCGAGGTGAGTGAGCGCACGATAGAACTGGTACTGACGAATGTACAACTAGAAAAGGAAAATGAAGAACGCGAGCACGCAGAAGCAAAGGTGAACCAGCAGCTGCTTTACCAAAAAGCCCTGGCCAATTGTTCTCAATCTCTACTGGTCGCGGCAGAAAATGAAGGCAGCCAACAGGAAGTGCTCAACCAGGCGCTTGCGTATCTGCGCTCCGGTTCTCAAGCCAGCCGGGTATATATCATCCGCAACCTGGAAGATTCTGGGCTTGAGCTCTATTCCGGAATAATGGCTGAAGTGTGCGCTCCTGGAATTCAGCCCCATATTACTAATCCAACCAACCAAAAATTTCCCTTATCACTTTTTCCTTCTGAAATGGTGAATGCTCTTGCGGAGGGGAAACCTTTCGGCGGTCCCGTAAAGCAGGTGTTATCAAGCCGAAATCTTCTGCGAGAAAGCTTTTTGAATCAAACAAATCCTTTGCTTTCTTTTATCTGCTTTCCTATATTTGATCAAGACCAGTGGTGGGGTTTTGTCGGTTTCGATGATTGTACAACCGAGCGCGAATGGGATGAGATTGAGGTATCAATGCTACGGACGGCTTCCGAGATGATCAGCAGCACGCTACAGCGCTGGGAGATCGAAACGCGCTTAAGAGAAACCCTGGATAAACTGGAGACACGTGTCCAGGAACGGACCTCAGAATTAAGCAAATCAAATCTCAAACTGAATGAAGAAATCACACAGCGACAGCTGCTCCAAAACGACCTGGAAGCCCGCCTGCAGATCGAAGAACAATTGGCCATCATCTCAGCCAGACTGCTGGAGCCGACCAAAATCAGGCAGAATATCTCGGCTTCACTGGAAGACCTGGGACGAACCATGGATGCAGGGCGAATTTTCATGGCCGAGTTTGATCTGCAAACCTCCAACCAGGTAAGGGAGTATTACGAGTGGCACCAACCAGAGGTAACGCCGGCATCCGAACAGGTCGCCCAGAGTTTTGTGATCAGCCTGATGGCATTGCGGGACCGGTTGCAGCAGGGTAAAACCATCTACATCCCGGATACCACTCACTTGCCAGAAGAATTGGATTTTGACCTGCGCCCCTTGCAGGAACGCGCGGTGCAGTCCTTTGTGCTCGCACCGATCTTGATCGATGGCCAGGTTCATGCTGTACTGGGCTGCAGCAACCTGCAGGCACCCACAAACACTGTGCAGATGAACTTGCGTGCCCTGGAACTGGTAGCCAGCATGCTGAAAAGCCTGCTGCAGCGCGAGCAGCTGCTCCGGAGGTTAGAAGAGCAGGTTGCCGA
>Ga0316579_10000396_pt1 | contig 13809 bp, 11 predicted proteins | sample J5NA_2_FD_203074 | JGI IMG/M metagenome (GOLD analysis project Ga0316579, IMG submission 203074) | Rhizosphere microbial communities from salt marsh grasses in Alabama, United States - J5-7_160517rDrA | ecosystem: Host-associated > Plants > Roots > Rhizosphere | place: USA: Alabama | collected... | reverse complement strand
GCGCGTTGCCCGATGGCGTCAGGCTGATGGCGATGGCCACGCCGGGCTTGCCGTCAAAATAGAAGTTCGAATCGTAGGACTGGGCGCCGAGTTCAACCTTGGCCACGTCGCTCAGGTGAATCGGCACGCCGTTGCGCGTCGCCACGGTCAGCTGCCCGAACTGATCGGCGTTGCTCAGCCCGAGGTTGCTGGACAGCGGGATCGAGATCAGGCGGCCCTTGGTGCGACCGGTGGCGGCGACCACGTTCTGCGCCGTCAATGCCGAGTCGACGTCCGCCGGGGTGATGTTCAGCGCCGCCATACGCGCCGGGTCGAGCCACACGCGCACCGCCAGGTTGTTGCCGTTGCCGCCGGAACTGCCGCCGGGCAGGATGCGCGCCTCGGACACCCCGGGTACGGTCTGCAGCAGCGGCTGTATGTTGCGCACCACGTAGTCGACGATGCTCGGCGTGCTCATCTTGCCGTGCGGGCTGTAGAAAGCGATGTACATCAGCGCGGTCGAGTGGCCGGAGGACGAATTGACCACCGGCGGAAAGCTGTGTTGCGGCAGCAGCGAGTCGACCTGCTTGACCTTGGTCAGCACGTTGGTCAGCGCGGCGTTGGGATCGGTGTCCAGACGCATGTGCAGGGTCACGGTGGAACTGCCCTGCGAGCTGCTGGAGGTCATGTAGTCCAGATCGGGCACACTGCCGAGCACCCGGCCCAGCGGCTGGGTGATGTAGCTCTGCACCGTTTCTGGGCTAGCGCCGGGATAGGAGGTGGAGACGGTCACCTGGGTGGCGGTCAGGTCCGGGTATTCGCGCACCTTCAGCTGCATCAGACCGAAGATGCCGAGCACCGCGATCAGGGTCGACAGGGTCACCGCCAGCACCGGGCGACGCACGAACAGATCGGTCAAGCGGGACTTTTGCGCCGCCATCAGTGGCTCTCCGCCTGGGCGACGCCGGCCAGCGCCGCATCCTTGACCACCTCGACCGGTGCATTCGGGTACAGCTTGACCTGACCGGATACCACCACCTGTTCGCCGCGCCTCACGCCGTCCTTGATCTGCACCAGATCACCGTGCTGTACACCGACGTGCACCAGCCTGTGCTGGGCGATCTCGCCGTGCTTGCCTTTTTCCACCACGTAGACGTACTCGCCGTAGGTGTTGTAGGCGATCGCGGTACGCGGCACCGCCACCACCTGGCGGCTGTCCGCCAGCTGGATGTGCACTTCACCGAACATGCCGGGACGCAGCCGCTCGTCGGGATTGTCGATGCGCGCCTCGACGCGCACGCTGCGGGTGTCGCTTTCGACCGCCGCGCCGATGGCGCTGAGCTTACCGCTGAACTGCCGGTCCGGATAGCCGTTGACGCTGAGCCGTACCGGGTCGCCCAGCGAGAGTCGCGGCAGGTCCTGCTGCGGCACGTCGAACACCACGCGCAGCGGGTTCCATTGCTGCAGGTCCACCACCCCGGTCCCGGCAGCCACGTACTGGCCGGGGCTGATGCCCAGCAGCCCCAGATGACCGTCGAACGGTGCGCGGATCTGAAGGTTTTCGAGCTGTGCCTGATCGTTCTGCAGCGTGGCCTGCGCCTCGCGGTAGGTCGCCTCGGCGGACTGTTCGCTCTCCTGGCTGGTGGCTTTTTTCGGCAGCAGTCTGCGTTGCCGGTGCAGTTCGATGCGCGCGTTCTCCAACGCGGCCTGATCCTTGGCCAGTTGCGCCTTGGTGGTGTTGTCGTTGAGCTGGACCAAGAGCTGGCCCTGTTTCACCGCCTCGCCGGAGTGGAACAACACCTGGGTGACGATGCCGGAGGTCTGCGCGGTGAGGTGGGTGCCCTGGATCGATTGCAGATCGGCGATCGCATCGATCTGCTCCGGCCAGCTTCGCTTCTGCGCCTGGGCCACGGCGACGCTGGCGGTCGGCGGCGGCGCGGCGGCCATCGCGGCCAGCGCCTTGCTGCCGAAATAGCGGTTGACGCCGATCACACCGCCGTACACCAGCAGACAGAACAGAGCGACATAGACCACGCGGCGCGCGGCTTGGTGTTTACGTGAGGCCATAGCTCACCCTCGACCGGTTTGAACATGGCGCAGTCACCTGGGTGGCTGCGATGCCAAGGGCCGAAGCAAGAAGGCTGCCAGGCGCAAATGCGATTTTCGACCTTGCTCTGCCGGGGACGGTCTGCGGGGCCTGGTTTAATTCAACCAAAAGCGCTGGTGAGTATGAACCGGCGGTGAGCCGGGACCTTGCCGGTCCACTGGTGTGATCAAGCTACCTTCAGCCGGAACTGCATCGAATGACGGGGCTGTCCGGGCCGATCGAAGTCTTACCTCTCGAATTGCGCAACCGGCTCAGGTTGTGGCCGGCACATCGCCTCCGATTTCAGGTGGCGCCTGCCATCGGCTGATACCTTGCCATCCTGGAACAAATTATGCTCGTCCTCAGGCACACCAGGGTTTTCGCTCGCGGAGGGACACAGCTTGATCTCATCGATAGACAGCCGGGAGGCCGGGCAGCTCGACGCGGACGCGGCCTTTGTCCGGCTCCGGTCCGCATCCACGGGGCCCGATGCCGGGGCGGCGGCCCAGCGCCCTGCGCGGTTCCCCGCAACGCCCAAGCCCGCATATCTCACCGATGTCCTGCTGCGGACGCCGATTCACTCGCTGTGCCACGGCAAATCCGCTACCGCCGATACCACGGAGGACCTTCCCGATGGATCGTGAACTGCACATCCGCTTTCTGCGCGACATGCTGCGCGCGCGGCGCCTGGAGGAACGCATCGCGCAGGAGTACACGCGCGCCAACATCGGCGGTTTTCTGCACCTCTACCCCGGCGAGGAAGCCGTGGCGGTGGGCGTGCTCGCCGCCGCCGAACCGGCCGACTATGTGGTCAGCACCTACCGCGAGCACATTCACGCCTTGGCACGCGGCATCCCCATGCGCGCCATCGTGGCCGAGCTGTTCGGCAGGCGCGACGGCTGCTCGCGCGGCCTCGGTGGCTCCATGCACCTGTTCGACGCCGAGCGGCGCTTCCTTGGCGGCTACGCCATTGTCGGCGAGACCTACCCCATCGCCACCGGCGCGGCCTATGCGGTCATGCTGCGCGGCCTGCCCGAAGCGGTAATCTGCTTCTTCGGCGACGGCGCGGTCAACCAGGGCACCTTCCACGAATCGCTGAACATGGCCGCGCTGTGGAAGCTGCCGGTGCTGTTCGTGTGCGAGAACAACCACTACCAGATAGGCACCGAAATCCACCGCCACTCGGCGGTCACCGAGGTGTACAAGCGCGCTAGCGCCTATAACATTCCCGCGGCCAAGGCCGACGGCATGGACGTCGAAGCGGTGCATACCCATACCCGGGAAACGCTGGAGCGCGTGCGTGGCGGCCAGGGACCGCAGCTGCTGGAATTCGAAACCTACCGCTACCGCGGCCACTCCATGGCCGACCCCGGCAGCTACCGCCCGGCGGTCGAGGTCGCCGCCTATACCGCGCAGGACCCGATAGCCGCCGAGATGCGCGAACTCGCGCTGCACTACCCCGACGCCGGCACACTGCATGAACTTGGCCTGGACAGCAGCGAATCGCTCGGCCGGCGCTACGTCGAAAACGGCCACCTCGACACCGCTGGACTGGACGCCCTGGAAGCGGACATCCGCGCCGAGATCGAAGATGCAGTGGCCTTCGCCCAAGCCTCGCCGGAACCCACCCTGGACGACGCGCGCCATGCATTGCGGCCCGGGCTGATCCACGAAGCATTGATCTGAGGAGAACTGCATGCAAACCCTGAGCTACTGGCAGGCCCTCAATCGCGCGCTGGACGCCGAGATGGCGGCCGACGACGCCGTGATCGTACTCGGCGAGGACGTCGGCCTGTACGGCGGCACCTACCGCGTCACCGAGGGCCTGTATGCCAAATACGGCGAACGCCGCGTGCTCGACACCCCCATCTCCGAGGGCAGCTTCACCGGCCTCGGCGTCGGCGCGGCGATCACCGGGCTGCGCCCGGTGGTGGAAATAATGACCGTCAACTTCGCCCTGCTGGCACTGGACGCGCTGATCAACATGGCGGCCAAGATCCCCTTCATGTCTGGCGGACAGTTCACCATGCCGCTTACCGTGCGCATGCCCGGCGGCGTCGCCCCCCAGCTCGCCGCGCAGCACTCGCAGCGCCTTGAACACACCCTGATGAACGTCGCCGGACTGCGCATCGTGGTTCCGGCCACGCCGCAGGACGCCTACTGGCAGCTGCGCCAGGCGATTCGCGCCGACGACTGCGTCATCGTGCTCGAACACGAACTACTCAATTTCGACCAGGGCCCGGTCGACGAGACGGCAGAGTCACCGCCGCCACACCGCGCGGCCGTGCGCCGCGCCGGCAGCGATCTGACCATGGTCAGCTACTCGCGCATGGCCAAGCAGGCGCTGGCCGCGGCCGAACAACTGGCCGGGGAGGGTATCGAAGCCGAGGTTATCGATCTGCGCTCGCTCAGCCCCATCGACTGGGGCACCTGTACCGCCTCGGTACGCAAGACCGGCCGCGTGCTGATCGCCGAGGAGGACAGCCGCTTCGCCGGAGCCGGTGCCGAAATCGCCGCGGGGCTGACCGAACGCTGCTTCCGCAGCCTGCGCGCCGCGCCGCTGCGCGTGGCCGCGCTCGATCTGCCCAATCCGTACAACAAACACCTGGAGGAACAGCTGATTCCCCAGCCCGCCGACATCGCCGCGGCCGCCCGCGCAATGCTCGGCGAAAACGATCGCCGAGAGGTGCGCGCATGAACAAGACCCCCGTCACTCTGCCCCTGCTGTCCGACACCATGCAGACCGGTCGCCTTGCCCGCTGGCTCAAGCAACCCGGAGACGCGGTCAGGATCGGCGACGTGCTCGCCGAGGTGGAATCGGACAAGGCGATCATGGAGGTGGAAGCCTTCGCCGACGGCTACCTGGCCGGCCCGCTGGCGCCGACCGACACCGACATTCCGGTGCAGACCACCATCGCCTGGATCGCCGACGAGCCGGCCGCGACTGTTACGCCGCAGGCAAGCTCCGCCGCAGAAACACCCGCACCCGCCGCCGCGCCGGCCAGGCCAGCAGCGCAACCCGCAACCGCGCCGGCGCAGTCCGCCGCGACCACTTCATCGCCCGCGGGAGAAACGGATACCGCCAGCCCAGTGGTGGCCTCCGCATTGGCCGCACGCAACGGCGACAGCGGCGTTTCGCCCTTCGCCCGCGGCCTGTCCGCCGAACTCGGGGTCGATCTCGCCCAGCTCACGCCCGGCGTCGGCGGACGCATCGGCGCCACCCAGGTGCTGGCTGCTGCCCTGGCCCCGCAGCTGCCGCACCTCGAACTCGGCCCGATTCACAGCATCGAGCGTCCCGGCCCGCTCAAGGCGGCGATGGCCGAACGTATGGCGCGCAGCGCGCGCACGCCGACCTTCCACATCACGGTCGCCGTCGACCTCGCACCGCTGCATGACGCCGCTCACGCCGAACACGAATCGCTCAGCCTGCTGCTGGCGCGCGCCTGCGCGCTGAGCGTACACGCACACCCCGATTTCAACGCCTGCTGGACGCCCGGCGGACTGGCCCGGCGCGAACGCATCGACGTCGCCATCGCCGTGGATACGCCCAACGGTCTGCTCACCCCGGTGCTGCGCAACGCCCTGCGCCCGCTGGACGAGCTGAACGAGGACTGGCGTGAACTCAAGGGCAAGCTGGAACGGCGCCGCTTGGTCCCGGCGGATTACGTCGGCGCCACTTTCTATCTGTCCAACCTGGGACCGTTCCCCGGCGTCGAGCAGTTCGACGCCATCGTACCGTCCGGCGCGGCGGCCATCCTCGCCGTGGCCGCGCAGGCGCCCGACGGCCTCACCCGGCTCACCCTGAGCTGCGACCATCGCGTGGTGGCCGGCGCCGACGCCGCGCGCTTCCTCGCCACACTGGGCGAACACCTGCGCGCGGTCGAAGCCCTGACGCAATGACCGGCCATCCCGATACCGTACCGCAGGCGGGCCTCGTCAGCGCCGTCCACCCCGACCATGCCACGCTGATCCGCCTGCTTGACGATGCACCGCTGCGACCGCCGCATGTCCTGGCATGGGCGCTTTCTTCGGGCGGCACATTGCTCGACGGCCTGTCCGTGTTCATGCTCGGCATCGCCATCCCACTGCTGGTGCGCGACATGACGCTCAGTGCCACGCAAACCGGCCTGCTCGGTGCGGCGCTGGTGGCCGGTGCGGTGGCCGGAGCCTCGCTGGGCGGCCGCGTGGCCGACCGCGTGGGCCGCAAGGCGGTATTCCTGCTCGGCATGGGCCTGCTGGGACTGGCCGCTGCGCTCGGCGCGCTGGCCTGGACCCCCTGGCTGCTGATCGGCACGCAGCTGCTGGTCGGCGTAGGCATCGGCATGGACTTCCCGGTCAGCAGCAGCTACGTCGCCGAGTGCATGCCGCACCGCGACCGCAGCCGCATGATGGTCGCCACCATCGCCTGCCAGTCCGTCGGCATGCTGCTGGCCGCCGTGGTTGCGCTCGGTCTGCTGCATCTGAGCGCCACGCCGAGCGCCTGGCGGCTGTTCTTCGCCAGCGAGGCGGTGCTCGCCGCACTGTTCCTGGTGGCACGCCTGCAACTGCCGGAAAGCCCGCGCTGGCTCATCGGCCAGGGACGCAACCGCGAGGCAGTGCATGCACTGGAGCGACTGGTGCCCGAAGACCGGCAGGTTCTCGAGGCCCTGGCGACCCGCCTGGGCAACGAGATCCACCACGTCGCCAAGGTGCCGCGCCAGACTCGGCCGCTGGGCTTTGGCGTGCTGTTCCATCCCGCCTATCGGCGCCGCACGCTGCTCAGCACGCTTCCCTGGCTGCTCATGGACGTCGCCACCTACGGCGTGGGCCTGTTCACCGCCGTGCTGCTCGCCGCGCTGCATTTCGGCGCCGCCGCACCCGGCCCGATGGCGCATGTGGAGGCCCTGGCCGGCGGCAGCGGGCTGATCGACCTGTTCCTGCTCCTGGGTTTCCTGCTGGGAATGTGGGCGGTGGCCCGCTTCGGGCGCATCCGCATGCAGCTGGCCGGCTTCGCCGGCATGGCCGTGGGCATGGGCATGCTGCTCGCCAGCACCCTGCTCGCGGGCGGCGCAGTGCAGCACCTTGCGCTGGTGTTTGCCGGCTTCGTGCTGTTCAACCTGAGCATGAACATGGGCCCGAACAGCACCACCTACATCCTGCCGGCGGAACTGTTTCCCACCCAGGTGCGCGCAACCGGCGCCGGCTTCGCCGCGGCCAGCGCCAAGATCGGCGCCACCGCCGGCGTATTTCTACTGCCATTGATCAAGGCCGACCTGGGCGTGCCGGCGGTGCTCGCACTGATGGGTGGCGTCAGCCTGCTGGGCCTGATCTGCACCTGGGCGTTCCGCGTCGAAGGCCATGGCCGCACCCTGGAAGAACATCACCGCGCAGACCTGCCATGAATTCCGCCGCCGCGAAAGGCTTCATTGACGACTCCCCTTTAGCCTAGGCAACAGGAATCATATCCTCGCCCGGACCCGGTGAATCTAGCGCTCTACCGCGACTGTACGCCGGAATGGCTCGCGCTCCACGGCAAACTGGCGTTTTTCCCCGTCCGCCCTAATATGGCCACCATGCAGCTGCCCCCACTCCCGATCTCCCCTTCCCTGCCGCAGATAAGGGATCTGCTGGCGGAGCGGCACCTCGTGCTCGGCGCGCCGCCCGGTTCGGGCAAGACCACCCTGGTGCCGCTGGCGCTGTTGGACTCGGACTGGCTGGCCGGACGCAAGATCCTGATGCTGGAACCGCGCCGCCCCGCGGCGCGCATGGCGGCGTACCGCATGGCCGCGCTGCTGGGCGAGAAGGTCGGCGAGCGGGTCGGCTATCAGGTGCGCTTCGAACGGCGCATCGGCCCGGCCACCCGCATCGAAGTGCTCACCGAGGGTCTGTTGCTGCGCCGCCTGCAGGCGGACCCGGAACTGGCCGACGTGGGCCTGGTGATCTTCGACGAGTTCCACGAGCGCAGCCTGGTCGGCGACCTGTCGCTGGCTCTGTGCCTGGACGTGGCCGGGTCGCTGCGCGAGGACCTGCGGCTGCTGCCCATGTCCGCGTCGCTGCAGGGAGAGGAACTGGCCGAACTGCTGGGCGGCCGCCACCTGGAGGCGGAGGGACGATCCTACCCGGTGGAGATTCATTACCTGCCGACCGACCCGGCGCCGGAGGAGCGGCTGCGCAGCCAGGCTGCGCTGACGCGACAGGCGGTGCGCGAGCATACGGGCGATGTGCTGGCGTTCCTGCCGGGCAAGGGCGAGATCGCCAGACTGCACGCGCTGCTCGCCGACCTGGAGACCGGCGGCATCGCGATCCAGGCATTGCATGGCGACATCCCGCCCCAACAGCAGGACGCCATCATCCGCGGCGATAGTGCCGGGCGGCGGATCATCCTGGCGACCGACATCGCCGAGACCAGCCTGACCATCGAGGGCATCGGCGTGGTGATCGACTCGGGCCTCAACCGCAAGCCGCGCTTCGACCCCGGCACCGGGCTGACGCGATTGCACACCGGCTTCATCTCGCAGGCCTCGGCGCTGCAGCGTGCCGGGCGTGCGGGCCGCCTCGGGCCCGGACATTGCTACCGCGCCTGGAGCGAGGCACGCCAGCAAAGGCTGGAGTCCGCTATCCGCCCGGAGATCCTGGAAGCGGACCTCGCCCCCGCGGTGCTGGAACTGGCCGGCTGGGGCGTGAGCGATCCTGCGCAGCTGCGCTGGCCCACCGCACCGCCGGAGGGCCATTGGGCCCAGGCGCGCGAACTGCTGCTTCAGCTCGGCGCCATCGACCCGGGCGGGCGCATCACTGCCGATGGCCAGGGCATGCTGCGCCTGCCGGTACACCCGCGCCTGGCGCATCTGTTGATCCGCGCACACAGCGGTGCCGACCGCCAACTGGCCGCCGACATCGCAGCCGTGCTGAGCGAACGCGACCCGGCGATGCGCAGCCCCGGCGAGACATCGGGCTGCGATATACGCACCCGCCTGGACGCGCTCGATGCCATGCGCCGTGGCCGCAACCCCGAGGGCTTCCATCGGGACGGTCTGCGGCGCATCGACCAGGTGTCGCGGCAACTGTTGCGCCTGCTGCCCGGGGACGACCGCGCCGGTCCGGCCGCAATGTCGGCGGGCCGCGCACTGGCGCTGGCCTACCCCGACCGCATCGCCAAGGCGCGCGCGGACGATTCACCGCACTACCTGCTGCGCAACGGTCGCGCCGCCGGCCTGCCGTCCCAGGACGGCCTGCTGGGCAGCCCCTACCTGGTCGCGGCAGCGATGGATGCGGGCAGCGAACAGGGCCGCATCTGGCTGGCGGCGCCGATAGACCGCGACGAGATCGAGCGCGATTTCGGGGGCCAGATAGTGCGCCAGCGCGAACTGCAGTGGGACGAACAGGCGCAGGCGGTGCGCGCATGGCAGCGCAGCCGTCTGGGTGCACTGGTGCTCGAGCAGCAGATCTCGCCCATAGCGGCGGACGACGATGTCGCCGGGCCGCTGCTGGCACAGGTGCGGACCCGCGGCCTGGCCTTGTTCGACCGGGCGCCGGCGCTGCGCCAGTTGCAGGGCAAGGTGGCGCTGTTGCGCCGGCATATGGGCGAGGCCGAATGGCCCGACCTCTCCGACCCGGTGCTGCTCGACACCCTGCAGGACTGGCTTGCGCCCTGGCTGGACGGGGTGACCGGCCTCAGGCAGTTGCGCGGCGTGGATGTGGTGGCGGCGGTTCAGGCCTTGCTGGGATGGGAACGGCAGCAAGCCATCGAACGGCTGTTGCCGGAGCGCTACACGACCCCCGCGGGGACCGTACGGCCGATCGAATATCCGGCCGAAGGTGAACCTGTCCTGCGCGTGCCGCTGCAGGAGATGCTCGGCGAGCGCGACACCCCGAGGCTGGCGGATGGACGCATACCCGTGGTCCTGCACCTGCTGTCGCCGGCCATGCGGCCGCTGCAGATCACGCGCGACCTGTCGCATTTCTGGGCCAATGCCTATGCCGAGGTACGTAAGGAGATGCGTGGGCGATACCCCAAGCATCACTGGCCGGAAGACCCGCTCGGCGCGCAGGCCACGCGCCTGGGCCGGCGGCGCTAAGGTTCAATCGGGGTTCAGACGGAGCTCAGCATAGATCGTGTTTGCGGCAGGCCTTGATGCCCTTGCGGCGCTGCTCGCGGATCACCGCGATCTCGCGCTTCAGGTGCTTGCGCCGGTGCTTGTCGTGCTCGTGCTCCAACCTCGCCTCCAGCTTGCGCTGGCGCGCCTTGAGCTCCTTGAGCAGGGCATGCAGTTCGGCGCGCCCGGCCTTCTTCCGATTGTCGGACGACCGCTTCAATAAACGACCGAGTTGTTCCAACATGGCCTTGGTCCTGCTCATGCGCGGTCATCCTCTTCGTGCAACACGCGCTCGATCTCTTCGCGTTCGAGGCGTACCGCACGTTCGGCTGTCCGTTGCGCTTCGCTGTGGGAGGTCGCCAGGGCGTAGCCGGCCTCCAGCAGGGCCTTTACGGCCGAAAAGGCATACGCGCTGTCGTTCATCAGGGAGGTCGCCATCTCGGGCGTCACCCGGTGCGACCGGATCAGGTCGGCCAGCCGGTCGTCGAGTGCCTTGTCCATCTCCCGTACGTCCACTTTAAGATGGTCAAGTGACAGGATTGTGACATCCGGCAAGTGCTCGACCCCGACCCGGTAGACCTGGCGCAGCACCAACGCCAGCATGGCGCGCAGGCGGTTGTACTCGCCACGTATGTCGGGATTGGCATGTCCCGTGAAACGCACCAGGTTCTGGCGCATATGCTTGACCTCCTTGACCGCCTCGACGATGCCGCGCGCCGCATTGCGCAGTTCGTACAGGGAATCGGATCGCTCCTGCGACAGCTCGGTACGCAGGCGGCTGGCGAAGGCGATGATCTCGCTGTAGAGCAGTTTCAGTTCCTGTTCGTAATGCGCCTCGATGTCGTATTCGCCGCGCCGCGGCGGGGCCTGGATCATCTGTTCCAGGTCGTAGTCGGACAGGATGGTTTCACGGTGCATCCCCAGGCCGTGCGCCAGCACCACGAACGCCCGTTCGTACAGATGCACCACCTCCTTGCGCAATGCCGCCAGGGCCGCCTCCGGGATCTCCAGCACGGTCTCGCTCAGATAGCGCGGCCTGACGCGCTCCGGCTCGCGCACCCGGATCAGGCGTTGCAGCCAGGTCACCATGTAGCGTAGCAGCGGCAGCATGAGCAGCACACCGACCAGATTGAACAGGGTATGGAAGATGGCCAGACGCAGGGTGTAGTCGTCCGCCGCCAGGCCGATTTCCCCTGCCAGCCACTCGACCACCTGCATGAAAGGGTGGATCGCCAGGATGGCCACCAGACCGGTGACCACATTGAACAGCACGTGCGCGCCCGCCAGGCGCCGCCCGTCGACGTTGGCGCTCAGGGCGCCGAGCACCGCGGTGATGGTGGTGCCCACGTTCGCCCCGATCGCCAGCGCCAGGGCGTTTGCATAGCTGACCTGGCCCGCGCCCAAGGCGGTCAGGGTGAGCACCAGGGTGGCATGGCTGGACTGCATGACGACCGTCGCCAGGATGCCGAGCAGGGTATAGGTCAGCAGGCCGCGCAGGCCCGGCAGCGCATAGGCGGCCAGGTCGATGGCCGACTTGAAGGACTCGAAACCGTCCTTCATGTAGTAGATGCCGAGAAACAGGAACCCCAGGCCGGCCAGGATATAGCCCACGCCCTTGGCCGTACGCGCGCGCTGGAACAGCAGGATGACGCCGAACACCAGCATCGGCATGGCGTATTCGGCGATCTTCACCTTCAGGCCGAATCCGGCGATCAACCAGGCGCCGGTGGTGGTTCCCAGGTTGGCGCCGAAGATGATGCCAACACCCTCAGCCAGCCCGAGCAGACCGGCGCTGAGGAAGGAGATGGTGATGACCGAGACCAGCGAGCTCGACTGCATGGCCGCAGTCGCCAGCAGACCGAAGCCCAGGCTCTTCCACAGCCGGTCGGTGGTTCGCCGCAGCAGGGATTCGAGCGTGCCGCCGGTGAAGGCCTTGAAGCCTTCTTCCAGCGACAGCATGCCGAACAGAAAGATCGCCACGCCCGCGGCGATGGTCTTGAAATCCGGGCTCAGCCAGAAGCCGTAGGCCAGGATGGCGAAGATGGTGGGAAGCAGGATTCTGCGCAAGTCAGCTCCGTCGTTCCCTCAAACCCTGACGCATTTACAGTTCAAGGCTATCGGCGGTCACCATGAAGACCACGCGCTCAGCAATGTTCTTGACGCGGTCGCCGACGCGCTCCAGATGGTAGGCGATCCACAGCAGGTGGGTGGAATGCATGGAGGTGTCGGGTGCGCTCATCAGTTGCATCATCAGGCTGGAGACCGCCTCCTGGTCGAGTTCGTCGACCTCTCTGTCCTCCTCGGCCGCCAGACGCGCCAGCGCCTCGTCCTTGTTCAGCACCGCCTCCACGGCCTGGGACAACATGGTGGTCACCAGGTCGCCCATGCGTTCGATCTGATCCATGGGGCCTGAGAAATCGCTCGAATCCATCCCCAGGACGATCTTGGCGATATTCCTGGCGTGGTCCCCGATGCGCTCCAGTTCGACGGCCACCTGCAGGCTGCCCACGATCTCGCGCAGGTCGCGCGCCACCGGTTGCTGCAGCGCCAGCACCTTGAGGCAATCCTGCTCCACGATACGGTACAGGTGGTTCAGATCCATGTCGCTCGAAACCACCTTCTGCGCCTGCTCAAAGCCCTGTGACTCCAGCGCGGTCAGCGCGCCCTCCAGTTCGGCACGCGCAATCTCGCCCATCTGGCCGAGATGATCGTGAATCCGGTATTCCTCTTTTTCCAGTAGGCGGTTGCTGCCATCCATCGTTCGTTGCTCACCTGCTTGTTACATTTTTATGTATTTTACGCGAAGCGGCGGCAGGGCGTAATCAATCATCGTGCATCCCTGCCCCATCTGGTAGATTGGGCCCGTCGCTGTACCACAGGAGGTAACCCCGCTATGCACCTGCCGAATCACATGCGTATCGCCGCGCCTGCCGGCATCCTCGCGATCCTGCTGTCCTTCGCCCCGCTCACCGCTGCGGTAGCCGCCGACTCCGATATCGCGGCCCTGCGCGCCGAGATCGACGCGCTGCGCGCACGCGTGGAAAAGCTCGAGAAGGACATCGATAGCGGCGTCGCCATCAACCCGGCAAAGGTCGTGCAGCCGCTGCCCGGCGGTTGGCACAACGAAAAGAACTGGAAACTACTGGCCAAAGGCATGGAGCGCGAGCGGGTGGAGACGCTCCTGGGCGAGCCTGATGCCGCGCGCAACGTCAGCAAGTTCGAATACTGGGAATACGGCGAGGGCAGAGCGACCTTCTACCTGGGCCGCCTGAAGAGCTGGAGCAAGCCCTGAGCGTCATCGCTCGACAAAGGCCAACAGCACGCTGCTGTCCGGTATCGGACGGATATTCTTCGATACCGGGCACAGCTGCATGCGCTCGATGATGTAGTCTACGGTGGCATCGTCCGGCTCGCCGCTGCGCAGGCGCGCGGAAAACGACATCAGCAGGTGCCGGACGTTCCAGTCGTCGTCCGCCGACAGGTGCATCTCACCATCTATCCGCTCCAGCAGCAGACCCTTTTCGGCACAGTTCAGGCGCAGATAGGTATGCTGACAGGTCAGCAGGGCATAGCAGAAGATGTCGAAACCCGGGGTCAGGGTGTTGAGTTCGAAGGGCACCCACCCCCCTTCTACCTGCCTGGCGACCTGCAGTTGCACGACATGGTTGTCGT
>Ga0316579_10000393_pt1 | contig 13852 bp, 10 predicted proteins | sample J5NA_2_FD_203074 | JGI IMG/M metagenome (GOLD analysis project Ga0316579, IMG submission 203074) | Rhizosphere microbial communities from salt marsh grasses in Alabama, United States - J5-7_160517rDrA | ecosystem: Host-associated > Plants > Roots > Rhizosphere | place: USA: Alabama | collected... | reverse complement strand
CTACCGCGCGCGGCGAGACCGCAGCGCATGTCTTGAGACTAGGAATCGAGGAGAGACGCAATGCAACTCGGCATGATCGGCCTCGGCCGGATGGGCGCCAACATGGTCATTCGCGCCATGAAGGCAGGACACGACTGCCACGTTTTCGACACCCACGCCGAGGCGGTCGACGGCCTCATCGCCAAGGGCGCCAAGGGCAGCACCGATCTGAAGACCTTCGTGGACGGGCTCGATAAGCCCCGTGCGGTCTGGATGATGGTGCCAGCGGGCGCTGTGGACGCGGTCATCTCCGAGCTCACGCCGCTGTTGGACGCCGGCGACATTATTCTCGACGGCGGCAACTCCTACTATCACGACGACATCCGCCGCGCGGGTGAACTGAAGGACAAAGGCATTCACTATGTGGACGTCGGCGTCAGCGGCGGCGTCTGGGGCCTCGACCGCGGCTACTGCATGATGATCGGCGGGGAGGACGACGTGGTCGCCCACCTCGACCCCATCTTCAAGACATTGGCGCCGGGCGTGGACGAAGCGCCCCGGACGCCGGGCGCGACCGGCGAGCCGTCCGCCGCCGAGAATGGTTATCTGCATTGTGGGCCAAATGGCGCAGGGCATTACGTCAAGATGGTGCACAACGGCATCGAGTACGGAATCATGGCTGCCTATGCAGAAGGCCTGAACATTCTGCACCACGGCAATATCGGCAAGACCAAGCAAACCACGGACGCAGAGACGACGCCGCTGCGGAACCCGGAATTTTATCAGTACGACATCAACCTGCCCGAGGTTGCCGAAGTCTGGCGCCGCGGCAGCGTGATCGGCTCGTGGCTGCTCGACTTGACCGCAAGCGCGCTGCGCAAGAGCCCGGACCTCGCTAATTTCGAGGGCCGCGTGTCCGACTCGGGCGAAGGCCGTTGGACCCTGCTCGCCGCTATCGACGAAGGCGTGCCAGCCCCCGTTATCTCATCGGCCCTGTTCTCGCGCTTCGCCTCGCGGGGCAACGCGGAGTTTGCCGACAAGCTCATGTCCGCCATGCGTTTCGAATTCGGCGGCCATCTCGAGAAGAAGGACTAGGTCGACAGCGCCATGGCTATACCGAACCAAACTCAATCGGACGCATTCGTCTTTTTCGGCGCCAGTGGCGATCTTGCGTTCAAGCAGATCTTTCCCGCGCTTCTCGGCCTTGTGCGTGACGAGGGATTGGACATTCCCATCATCGGGGTCGCGCGCACGGAATGGTCGCTCGATGAGTTCAAGAAGCGCGCCGAGGATAGCATCAAGACCCATGGCGGGGACATCGAGAGTGACGCCTACAAGAAGCTCTTGAGCCTGCTGCACTACGTGTCGGGTGATTACGCTGACCCCAAGGTGTTCACGCAGCTGCGTAAGGAGTTGGGTGACGCCAAGTGTCCCCTGCACTACCTGGCCATTCCGCCGTTCCTCTTTTCCGAGGTCGCCGGCCAGCTCGCAAATTCAGGCTGCGCGGAGAACGCGCGTCTCGTGGTGGAGAAGCCGTTCGGCCGGGATCGGGAATCGGCCGACGAACTCAGCCAGATCCTCGACAAGTACTTTTCCGAAAAGAACATCTTCCGCATCGATCACTATCTCGGCAAGGAGCCGGTGCAGAACATTCTGTACACGCGCTTTGCCAACTCGATCTTCGAGCCGCTGTGGAACCGCAACTATGTGCGCAGCATCCAGATCACGATGGCCGAAAATTTCGGCGTGCAGGATCGCGGCTCTTTCTACGACAGCGCCGGCGCCATCCGCGATGTGCTGCAGAACCACATGCTGCAGATCCTCGCATCGCTCACGATGGATCCACCGACCGGTCAGGAGCACGAAGCCCTGCGGGACCGCAAGGCGAGCCTCCTGAAATCCGTGCGCCCGCTCGACGCGAACCACATCGTGCGCGGCCAGTACCAGGGCTATCAGAGCGTTCCCGGCGTCCGGCCGGGCTCGACGGTGGAGACCTACGCAGCGGCCAAGCTCTACATCGACAGCTGGCGCTGGGAAGGCGTGCCGATCTTCATCCGCACGGGCAAGTGCCTGCCCGTCAGTGTGGCCGAGGCGGTCGTCGAGTTCAAACGCCCCCCGCGCGAGACATTCGGTGAGATCAAGGCCATCGGCTGCGGCCATATGCGCTTCCGGATACAGCCCGACGTCGCGATCGCCCTCGGCACGCGCGTGAAGGTCCCCGGAGATCGCATGATCGGCGACGACGTGGAGCTGGTGCTGACGCGGCAGCCCGGCGTCGACAGGCCGCCTTACCAGCGGCTACTGGGGGACGCCATGGAGGGCATTGCCGACCTCTTTACCCGTGAAGACATCGTGGACGCGGAGTGGCGCATCGTCGGGCCGATCCTCGACAATGTCACGCCGGTCTACAGCTACGAACAGGGCACGTGGGGACCAAGCGAGGCCGACCAGCTCTTCGGCGTGGACGGACGCTGGCTCAATCCAAGCCCGAAATAGCCGAACGCGAAAACACCGATCACCATGACCGACACGCACAAGGCCGTCTTTCTCTTCGACGTGGACGACACGTTGCTGGATAACGACCGCATGAAGTCGGATTTGGGCAACTACGTTGCGGCGACCTTTGGCGATGACGCCAGAGACGAGCTTTGGAGGATTTACGAGGAGCAGCGCGGCAAGCACGGCTATGCAGACTTCCTTGGCACGCTGGAGCGATTCCGTCTCGCCCATATCGACGACATGCGCATCGGCGAACTCGCGAACTGGGTCATCGACTATCCCTTTGCGGAACGGCTGTTCCCGGATGCGCTAGCCACCGTTCGCTATGTCAGCCAATGGGGCCTGCCGGTGATCCTCACCGACGGTGACGGGGTCTACCAGCCGCACAAGCTGGAGCGCGCCGGGCTGATCGCCGCGTTCGGCGGGCGCGTGCTCAACTATGTGCACAAAGAGACCGAGCTGGACGCCGTAAAGCGGGCCTTTCCCGCAAAGCACTATGTCTTGATCGACGACAAGCTCAGCGTCCTCGATGCGGTGAAGCGCGCCTGGGGGGATAACGTCACCACGGTTTTCCCGCGCCAAGGCCATTACGCCAACGATCCAGAAAAACTGAAAGACTTGCCGCCGGCGGATATCGAGATCGCCCGCATCTCCGAATTGATGATGCAAGATTTCAGTACGCTCTGACGGCCCAATGAGGAGATAGACCCGTGAAGCCCACCAAAGCCTTGCACGATCTCGGACAAAGCCTGTGGATCGACGACATCACCCGCGACATGCTCGATAGCGGCACGCTCAGGAAGTATATCGACGAGTACGCCGTGACGGGCCTCACGTCGAACCCGACGATCTTCGACAACGCCATTTCGAAAAGCGAGAGCTACGACGACGAGGTGAAGCGCCTGTTCAAGGCAGGCTATTCCGGCGAAGCGCTGTTCTTCGAACTGGCACTGCAAGACCTGTCGCGCGCCGCGGACATGTTCCTGCCCGTCCATGAACACACTGCCACCGTCGACGGCTTCGTCTCGCTCGAAGTCTCGCCTCTCCTCGCCTACGACACGGAGGCCACCGTTGCGGAGGCGAAGCGCTTGTTCGAACGGGCCCACAAGCCGAACCTGTTCATCAAGATTCCCGGCACGAAGGAAGGCCTGCCCGCGATCGAGGAAGCGATCTATTCGGGCGTGTCCGTCAACGTGACGCTGCTGTTCTCTTCGCAGCACTGCATCGATGCGACCGACGCCTACATGAAGGGCCTGGAGCGGCGCGTCGCCGAAGGGCTGTCGCCGGACGTGCGCTCGGTCGCCTCGGTCTTTGTCAGCCGCTGGGACAAGGCGGTGCTCGACAAGGTGCCTGCGGAGCTGAAGGACAAGCTCGGCATCGCGGTCTCGACCCAAGCCTATCGCGACTATCGCAAGCTGCTGGACAGCGACCGCTGGCAGCGGCTGGAGTCGATGGGTGCGCGGCCGCAGCGGCTGCTCTTCGCCTCGACCAGCACCAAGGATCCATCCGCGCCCGACACGCTCTATGTGGAGGCACTGGCCGCACCGAACACGGTCAACACCATGCCCGACAAGACGCTGCTGGCTTTCGGTGATCACGGCAAGCTCAGCGGCGTGCTGTCGCCGGACGGCGGCGATTGCGAGGAGACGCTCGCCGCCTTCGAGAAAGCGGGCATCTCCGTTACCGATCTTGCGGCGCAGCTTCAGAAAGAAGGCGCCGCCTCCTTCGTGAAGTCGTGGGAGGATCTGCTGCAGTCCATCGAAACGAAAAGCAAGGCGCTCGGCTAGGGAGGTTTCACTATGTCCAACGTCACCGACACGCCCGCTTGGCAAAAGCTCGCGGCCCATCACGACAAGATCAAGGACGTGCACTTGCGCGATCTGTTCGCGGAGGATGCCGGCCGCGCGGCGAAGTTCACCGTCGAGGGCGCGGGGCTGACGCTCGACTACTCGAAACAGCGGATCACCGAAGAGACAGTGGCGCTGCTCGCAGAGCTCGCCAAGGAGCGCAAAGTGGCCGAGCGGCGCGACGCCATGTTCCGCGGCGACAAGATCAACGTCTCTGAAGACCGGGCCGTGCTGCATGTGGCCCTACGCGCGCCCCGCGGCGAGGTGATCGAGACGGACGGACACGATGTGGTGCCGGACGTACATGGGGTTCTGAACCGCATGGCCGCGTTCGCCGACAAGATCCGGAGCGGGGAGTGGGTCGGCCACACGGGCAAGCGCATCAAGAACGTCATCAATATCGGAATCGGCGGATCGTATCTCGGGCCGGAGATGGCGTATCTCGCGCTGCGTCCCTATTCCGACCGCGGCATGACGTTCCGATTCGTCTCCAACGTGGACGGGGCCTGCTTCGACGAAGCCACGCACGATCTCGACGCCGAAGAGACACTGTTCATCGTCTCCTCCAAGACGTTCACGACCCTCGAGACCATGACGAATGCCGCGACAGCGCGCGCCTGGGCCGTCGACAAGCTCGGCTCGGAGAACGCCGTCGCCAAACATTTCGTCGCCAACTCCACCAACACGGAAGGTGTGAAGAAGTTCGGCATCGACACCGCGAACATGTTCGAGTTCTGGGATTGGGTCGGCGGCCGCTACTCGATGGACTCGGCGATCGGCCTGTCCACCATGATCGCCATCGGCCCGGACGGGTTCCGCGACATGCTCGCCGGCTTCCACGAGATGGACGAGCATTTCCGCACGGCGCCAGTCGACAAGAATCTGCCGATGCTGATGGGTCTGCTGACGGTCTGGTACAACAATTTCTTCGGGGCACAGACGGTCGCCGTGCTTCCCTACTCCGAGCACATGAAGCGCTTCCCGGCCTACCTGCAGCAGCTGCAGATGGAGAGCAACGGCAAGCACGTGGACATGGCAGGCAAGCACGTGACCCTGCAAACGGGCCCTATCATCTGGGGCGAGCCTGGCACGGACGGGCAGCACTCGTTCTACCAGCTCATTCACCAGGGCACGAAACTGATCCCGTGCGACTTCATCGGCTTTCTCACGCCGTTGAGTCCCCTCGCCCATCACCACGACCTGCTGATGGCGAACCTGTTCGCCCAGGCCGAGGCGCTCGCCTTCGGCAAGACGGCGGCGGAATTGACGGCGGAAGGGTCGCCGGCAGCGCAGACGCCGTTCCGCGTGACCGAAGGCAACCGGCCGACCAACATGATCCTCGCCGACAAGCTCGACCCGAAGACGCTCGGCCGGCTCGTCGCGCTCTACGAGCACAGCGTGTTCACGCAAGGTGCGGTGTGGAATATCGACTCGTTCGACCAGTGGGGCGTGGAACTCGGCAAGGTGCTCGCGAACCGCATCATCCCCGAACTCGAAGCCAAGGACGAACCGAAGCTCAGCCACGATTCATCGACCAATGCGTTGATCGAGCGCTACCGGGCGCATAAGTTCTCGTAAGGGGCGCTACACGGCGATGCGTGCCGATATGACGGCGTCCCGGAGCGCCTTGATGTTGGCGGCATAGGACCCGTCATCGAAGATGCCGGAGCCGGACACGAGCGCATTCGCGCCAGCGCCGGCCGCGAGCGGGGCTGTGCCAACGTGAAGGCCGCCGTCCACTTCGAGATAGATGGGACGGTCTCTGATCATTTGCCGGATCGCGCGAATCTCGCGCAGCTGCTCGGGAATGAAAGACTGACCGCCAAAGCCGGGGTTCACCGTCACCACCAAGACGCGGTGCAGCTTGTCCAGCACGTACTCAATGGCGGTTTCAGGGGTCGACGGCGTGAGGGCGACCCCTGCTTTCATACCGAGGCTTCGTACGCGCTGAACCGACCGGTCGAGATGCGGCCCGGCCTCGGCATGCACCGTGACCATGTCCGCGCCCGCCGCAGCAAAGTCCTCAAGATACGGGTCGCACGGCGCGATCATCAGATGAACGTCGAACGGCTTTTTCGTGTAGGGACGGATGGCTCTCACGACGTTCGGCCCCATGGTGATGTTCGGCACGAAGTGCCCATCCATGATGTCGATGTGAATCCAATCGGCCCCGGCAAGGTCGACGGCGCGCACCTCTTCGCCAAGCTTGGAAAAATCGGCGGACAATATCGACGCGGCGATGACGATGTCTTTCGTGACCGTGTCTTGGGGCATGGCTTGGCTCATGGCGGTCTCTCAAATCGGCCCGCGCGCCTCGACACCCTATCGCGAGTCGATCAGCCGAGTCGAAATCTCCAGCTGCCGTAAGCATCTTCCCATCGGACGGTTGCGACACGTGTCACGTTCTGCCCTATCGTGTCCCGACCGTTGAGCAAGAAGAGGCAGGCGATATGACACCGGCATTTGGCACATTGCGGATTTGCGAGGACGCTGCCGATTTGGCTCATAAGGGCGCCAAGTTTCTCTGCGAGCACGCGGCGGCGCGGGCCGACCGGACGATCGTGGCCTTGTCCGGTGGCAATACGCCAAAGCCGCTTTACGAACTCCTCGCCCAGGAGCCGGCCAAATCGACTATGCCCTGGGACCGGGTCCACTGGATTCTCGGCGACGAGCGCTTCGTGCCGCCGTCGGATCCGGCCAGCAATTACGGCATGGCGCGGGCTGCGTTTCTCGACGACGTCCCCGCTCCGCCGCAGAACGTGCACCCCGTGAAGACGGAAGGCGTGACGCTCGATGAGGCCGCCGAGGACTACGAGGCGATGCTGCAGGGGCTTTACGGGTGCGACACGCTGCAGGCCGACACGCCCCTGCTCAACATCACGCTGCTGGGCCTTGGTGACGACGGCCACACGGCCTCGCTTCTGCCGCACGAACCGGTCTTGCAGGTTCGCGATCGGTGGGTGGCGCCCGTGCCCAAGGGGCGGGTTGAGGAACGCGTGACACTGACCTATCCGGCGATCAACGCGAGCGAGATCGTCGCCTTCCTCGTCTCCGGCGAGGGCAAGCGCGAGGTTCTCGACAAGATCCTGTCCGGCGACGATAGCTTCCCAGCCTCCCACATCCGCGCGCGGGGAGAGGTGCTTTGGTTTGCCGATCGCGCGGCGGCCGGCCGCTGGGCCTGAAGCCCTCGGATCGCCCGGCACCTCGGAACAAGCAGAGAAGTTATCGCCCGGCTTTTGCGGAATATCGCCAATCAGGGCTTGATCGAGTCCAGTCCACGCCGTATCGCGTTGCGCGATCCCGAAAGCTAGTGCGCCAGGCTGGCTCGTAGAGCCGGTTAGACGATATCCAAACGCTGGGCCGGGATCGCCGCGCACGCCGCAGTATCGTCATGCTTTCCATGTCCACATAACCCCTTGCCCCAATCTTCAGACCTGTGAGAGAGCAAATCGTGCCGCAACACGCACCGACGCCGAGAACGCCCACGCCCCGCAAGAGCTGGATGCCGAGCCAAGCCGACATGAACGCCATTGCGCGCGGCGAGCATGGCAATCCGTTCGCGGTTCTCGGGCTGAAAAGGTCCCGCGACGGCGCATCGGTCCGGGCCTTTCTGCCTGATGTGGATTCGGTCAGCGTCTTCGATCCGGAGACGGGCGAGGAGATTCCGCTCGTCCGGCTCCACGAGTCCGGCTTCTTCGGCGCCAAGGTGCCGATGACCTTCACCAATGCCTATCTCAAGCGCTGCGTGCGGGATGGCGAGACCGAAGAAATCGACGACTCCTACCGGTTCGGTCCGATCCTTGGCGAACTCGACCTGCATTTGCTCAGTGAAGGCACCCATTTGCGGCTCTACGAGAAGCTCGGCGCCCATCTCATTCGTCATGAGGGCGTCGAGGGTGTCGGCTTTGCCGTCTGGGCCCCGAACGCCGCCCGCGTCAGCGTCGTCGGCCCGTTCAACGATTGGGATGGGCGCCGCCATGTGATGCGGAAGCGTCCCGAGGCAGGCGTGTGGGAAATCTTCGTGCCGGGTCTCGAAGCGGGCGCGCTCTACAAGTACGAGATCCTGGGACCCGGCAACGAGCTTCTGCCGCTGAAGTCCGACCCGTTCGGCTTCCAGCAGGAGCATCCGCCGGCCACGGCGTCCATCGTGCACCCGATGCCCCACCGAGCTCGCGCTGTCACCGCTTGGCGGAAGCAGCGGGAAGCGGCCCACGACATCCACGCGCCTATCTCGATCTACGAGGTTCACCTCGGGTCCTGGATGCGCGGGCCCGGCAATACCTATCTCTCCTATGCCCAGCTTGCGGACAAGCTCATCCCTTATGTGCAGAAGCTCGGCTTCACCCATATCGAGCTGATGCCGGTGAGCGAGTATCCCTTCGACGGGTCCTGGGGCTATCAGCCCATTGGTTTGTTCGCGCCGACCTCGCGCTTCGGCACGCCCGAAGAGTTCTCCGAATTCGTGGCGCGGTTTCATGCCGCCGGAATCGGCGTGATGGTAGATTGGGTCTCCGCCCACTTCCCCACGGACTCACATGGGCTCGGCCGGTTCGACGGCACGGCGCTTTACGAGCATGAAGATCCGCGTCTCGGATTTCACAAAGATTGGAACACGCTGATCTACAACTACGGCCGCCGGGAAGTGCTGAACTTCCTTCTGGCCAATGCGCTATTCTGGATGGAGCGGTTCGGTATCGACGGACTGCGCGTGGATGCGGTCGCCTCGATGCTCTATCTCGACTACAGCCGCGAAGACGGCGAGTGGATCCCCAACAAATACGGCGGCAACGAGAATCTGGAAGCGATCGCTTTCCTGAAGCGGTTGAACGAGCTCGTGTTCTCCGAACAGCCCGGCGCCACCACGGTGGCTGAAGAGTCCACCGCCTGGCCCGGTGTCTCGCGGCCGACCTATGTGGGCGGGCTCGGCTTCGGCTTCAAATGGAATATGGGCTGGATGCACGACACGCTGTCCTACATGCAGAACGAGCCGGTCCATCGCAGCCATCACCAGGACAAGCTCACTTTCGGCCTCGTCTACGGCTTCTCCGAAAACTTCGTGCTGCCGCTTTCTCATGACGAGGTCGTGCACGGCAAGGGGTCGCTCCTCAACAAGATGCCCGGTGACCGTTGGCAGAAATTTGCGAACCTGCGAGCCTATTTTGGTTTCATGTGGGGTCATCCGGGCAAGAAACTGCTCTTCATGGGGGGCGAGTTCGCGCAAGAGGCCGAGTGGAATCACGACCAGAGTCTCGATTGGCACCTGCTCGCCGACGGCATGCATCAGGGCGTGCAGAAACTCATCGGCGATCTCAACAAGCTCTATCGCGAGATTCCCGCCTTGCACGTCTATGACACGGAACCGCGCGGCTTCGACTGGGTCGACACGACGGACAACGAGGCAAGCGTCATCTCGTTTCTGCGGCTGGGCAATGACGGCGATGCGCCCGCGCTCGTGGTCTGCAACTTCACGCCGGTGCCGCGTGAGGGCTATCGCATCGGCGCGCCGTCAGGCGGGCGCTGGCTCGAGCGCATCAACACCGATTGCAAGCACTATGGCGGCTCGGGGCTGGGCAATCTGGGCTCGGTGAAGGCCGACAAGGTGCTCTGCCATGGGCGTCCCTACTCCCTGAAGCTGACCTTGCCGCCCTTGTCGACGCTCATCCTCACGCCCGAGGCTTAGGCCGCGTCCGATGGCTAGCAGCTATCGTGCGCGGCGGGCGGAAGGCTTGCACGGCGCGCGCGAAGCGCGTAGCAGGCCTGGCATGGATGCGATTTTCGATCAGGGCCCTCCGCCCCCCTGCCCCGAACCCTTCAACCTGGCGGCCTATGTTCTCTCTCGGGCGGGCGAGCTCAGGGAGAAGACGGCGCTGTCCGTGATTTCGCCAGAGGGTGCGGAGACCTGGACCTATCGGGCGCTGGAGCAGGCCGTGCTCGGTGCCGCGACGGGCCTCAAGGAACAAGGCCTCGAGCCCGGCGACCGGCTGCTTATGCGTCTCGGCAACAGCGTCGAGTTTCCTATCTGCTATCTGGCGGCGCTGGCCGCCGACATCATTCCCGTTCCGACCTCCGCGCTCCTGACGGCGGACGAGGTTTCGCAGATCTGCGAAGACGTCTCGCCCCGGCTGGTCGTGGCCGGGACCGGGGTCGCCGTGCCGGCAGACCCGCCATGCCCCGTCGTAGACGAAGACGCCTTTCGCGCTCTCTATGAGCTGCCCCCGGCCGGCTACGCGCTGGGCGACCCCGAGCGTCCCGGCTACATCATCTACACCTCAGGCACGTCGGGCAGTCCGCGGGCGGTCACCCACGCCCATCGTGCCATCTGGGCGCGCCGCATGATGTGGGACGGCTGGTACGGCCTAACAGAAAACGACAGGCTGATGCATGCGGGCTCCTTCAACTGGACCTACACGCTCGGGACGGGACTGCTGGACCCCTGGTCGCGCGGCGCGACGTCCCTGATCCCTGCAAAAGGCGTCACGTCCGACCAGCTCGGCGCGCTCATCGGTGCGCACGAGACCACGATGTTCGCCGCCTCACCCGGGGTATACCGGCAACTCCTTAGAACACCGCCGGCCCGCTCCCCGTCGCTGCGACACGGTCTTTCGGCCGGCGAAAAACTTCCGGACGCGACACGTGCGGCGTGGGAAGACGCCACGGGCACGCCGATCTTCGAGGCGTTCGGCATGTCCGAATGCTCAACCTTCGTTTCAGGCAGTCCGGCGCACCCCGCCCCGCCCGGGACGCTGGGTTTTCCGCAAGCGGGACGGCGGATCGCCGTGCTAGGCGATGACGGCTGCGTTGCCCGCGGCGAACCCGGCGTACTCAGCGTCTCGCGCCGCGACCCCGGCGTGATGCTGTTCTACTGGAACGCCGAGGCGGATACGGCGGCGCGCTTCGACGGCGAATGGTTCCTGACCGGCGACCTTGTGAGCATGGCTCCGGACGGCGCGCTCACCTATCTCGGACGCGCGGACGACATGATGAATGCCGGCGGCATTCGCGTCTCGCCTCTCGAAGTCGAGAACGTTCTCAACGCTCATCCCGGCATTGCCGAGAGCGCCGCCGTCGAGGTGCTGGTCAAGGCGGACACGACCGTGATCGCGGCCTTTTACGTGCCAAATGGTGAGGTTGATGTGGCCGATCTGGAGCGACACGCCGCCGACAAGCTTGCCCGCTACAAATGCCCGCGCATTTATGCCGCGGTGGAGGCGCTACCGAAAGGACCGAACGGCAAGCTGCTCCGCCGCGAGTTGCGCGAGCAGTACGAGAATGACCGAGACTAGCACTAGGAACCAGACTTTGAGCATGCGGTCCGGCGCAAGGACTATTGCCTAGCGACCGCGACCGAAGAGCCGGAATCCACGCGGCGCGGAAACCGAGCGCCGAGCGCTCGGCTTCTGCCTTGTGATCACGCGACGGCGCTGCGATTCTGTACGCACAACACGCTTCTTCGGGGCCGCCACTCGCCGCTGCGCGGCCTTGCGCTGCTCGGCCTTGGCCTTCTCCGCAACGACGTTGGACTTCGCCGAGTCGTTCGTCCGGACGATGAAATCGTCACCTTCCGGCAGCACGGAAGAGTGCTTGGCGACATCGGCGACGATGAACGACGCGCCGGATGTCAGACCAGCCGCGATCTCATTCTGCATATCCTCGGGAACCGTGATCCGGTCGAGCACCTTCTTAGAGTCCTCGCCCTCGAGACTAATGCCGACCCAGCCCGGGTCGCTTCCATCGCTAGGGTGCACGTAAGTGAAGAGATGCGTTCCGAGTGGCCTCTTTGGATCGTTGAGCTGAACCGGTACATGCCGTACCCGGCTGAAGCCCTTGCGCAGGAACAAATAGGCGTCGGGAAGCGGCCCTTTGCCTGCGGCCTCGTAAACCGTCGCCGCGATGTCTTCGTTGAAGACGCCCCGCTGACGCAGACCATAATCCTTTTCGAAGGCACGGATTGCCTTCCGGGTCTCCTCGCCGAGGTAACCGACGAATTGGTCCTGAGGTTCGAGGTAGCCCATGGCCGCGAGGGCTTCTTGCGTGCCGATTGCGATGTCCCGCTCCTCGCGGCGGGTCACAAGGATATGCCATGGCCTGTCGTTTTCCTCCTCGGCATCGCTTTGGGCGGTCACGCTTCGCGTTTCCGGTGCAAGAGCGGCCGCGAGCGCACTAGCGCGAAGGCCTGCGTCGACGCTTTCGTCAGCCTGCGGCTCGGATGAGCCGGCGGTCGACGCCGCGGGCATCACCAACACGCTGCTCTCGACGCGCTTCGGCTCGACCATGGGCCCTGTAAGCATGGCGACCTTGCCGCCGATCTCCGTCATGCGGTAAAGTTTTGGGGCGAATTTAGAGGGCATGCGCACGCAACCATGGGACGCCGGATAGTTGGGTACGGGTCCCGCGTGCAAAGCGGTGCCCGAACGCGTCAGCCGCTGCATCCATGGCATCGGCGCGTTGTCGTAAAGGTTCGAGAAGTGCTCGGGCTTCTTCTGCAGAATGCCGAAAACGCCCGTCAGCGTTTGGTATCCGGGTTTGCCGCTCGAGACCTGCGTCCTCTCGACGCGCTCCAGTCCGCGGTAGACGTGTAGCTCCTGATCTTTCAGCGATATGATCACTGTGAGCGGCTCGGCGATGTGTTTTCCAGTGATATCCGTCGTTGCGATTTCCGCCGGTTCGAGGAGTTCAGCCGACCCTATTTCCCCCAGTTCGTCGCGCTCAACCGCCTCGTCCAGTGCCTCCAGCGCCGCTTTGGGCTGCAGGGCTTCTTCCGTAAGTGACGAAATCTTCAATGCGACAGGGACAAGCTTGGCGGCCTCGAGCGGCACGGCATCAGGCAATTGAAGACCCGCCAGTTTCTGGCTGAGGAGTGATTTGGTGCCAAGGGCATCTAAGACGGCGATCGGCCGCATGATCTGGAGCGCATGGATCTGATCCGTCAGCTCTTGTCCGGCCGCCGCGGAGGTTCGGGCGCTGGCAGTTTCGGCCAGGGTTTCGTCGTCGCTCCAAGTGACGCCGTCACCTCGAAGGTCGGTCGCCTCGGCGATGCCTTCGGGACCGGTGTCGATCAGTTCAACCAGCGGCGCCTTGGAGATGTCCGCCACATCCGAGCCAGTCTTGGCCGACAGGCTAGGCTCAGCCGCGGCCGCGCCTAACGGCAGGGCCGGGATGAAAAGGACTGCCAAGGTGGAGAGGCGAGTAGACCTCATAAATCTTCCTCTCTGCGGTCAAACGATTTAATTCTCACACACTCGTTTTCCGAGAAACTAGTTACAGTAACGTGACGTAAAGCTCATTTTCTTGGCCGATCTACTTCGATAGCTCCACATCCACTCGGCTCGATGGCACAAGCCGCTGAACGCAATCCGTTTTGTTGTTCTTGCCCTGCTGGCATTCGAGCACACCATTGATCAGGAAACTTCCGATCTTGTCGCATGCTATCTTTTTCAACTCGAACATCCGTAAGGTGCGCTTCTTGCCTTCGAGCGGCGCTATGCTCATGGCGAAGCGGCGTTCGAAAACGTCCTCAGAATTGAAAA
>Ga0316579_10000392_pt1 | contig 13857 bp, 12 predicted proteins | sample J5NA_2_FD_203074 | JGI IMG/M metagenome (GOLD analysis project Ga0316579, IMG submission 203074) | Rhizosphere microbial communities from salt marsh grasses in Alabama, United States - J5-7_160517rDrA | ecosystem: Host-associated > Plants > Roots > Rhizosphere | place: USA: Alabama | collected... | reverse complement strand
GTTTGAGACAGCAGGTCGGGCAGGGACACCTCTCCGTAAGAGGCGACAGTGATGTGATCCTTTTGCAGGCCGCGGACCATCGAACCGAGGGCTCTGCGTCCTTCGGCCGTTAAATGGTATTTTCTGACCCGGTCTTTTTTTATCCAATTGTTGGTCGTGAGGTTTCCGGCGACCTCATCAAAGCTCCTTGCCAGTGTAAATTTATATCCGAAATTGCCATACCATTTTTTCAGGTCTTTCGGAATATGTTGGCTCCTGTCATTTTTCGACAGCAGATCGAGCAGTTCCGCTTTGTCCAACCCGTCGCCGGAATTTTCTAAACAGAGGACGGTCATCAACCAAAGCGATTTGACGGGATGGTTTTTTTTGGTCTCCAAGCACCACCGTCGCACTTGGGTCAGAATCTCCTTCAGTTTACGGCCGTCGACCGTGTCGCCCGGATAGGTTTTAACGAAAAAGGATGCGCTGATTCCCAACAGCTGGTAGGTTTTCTGTTTGATTTCCTCCAGATCCGGGTCGTAGCCCACGTAATCATAGGCCATTGCATAGGGGGTGAAGCCGCCCCCGGTTTCTTTCCTGAGAAGGGGGGTGGGTATTTTCATCAAATTGCATCGGGCCTCGAGGAGCCTGAAAAGAGCGGACCCGTACAATGGAAACGTGTACAAGTGGACGTGAACGGTGGATTCCCCGTTGCGAATACAGGACAATGCCAGTGCTGTGGTGATACCGCAATCATCAACCGTCGCCTCGGGCGAGAAGAGCTGCACGCTCAAGCGCGGCAGAATGTTACCTTTGCGAAGAAGCTGGATGGATTGGTTGATTTCTGCGACGGTGCACCCCCGCCTCAGACGCCTTGAGAGGTCTTCGGTCAAGGCATCGGCTCCGATGAAAGCTACTTTAATATGAGAAGCACCCATTTTCCGGGTCAGTTTTTCAGTCAATCCCTTGGGTCTCAAAAAACAGGAGTAGGTGATTTCCCTGCCGACCGCTTGCGTGATGTGGTCGAGATAACCGCAGATTTTAAGTGACCATTCCTCATTGGTGTTGAACGTGTCGTCCCAGATGTCGACGTATCTGATATCGGGATCGTTCTTCAGCAGTTGCGTCAGATCTGCCATAAAGAAATCACTTTGTACTGAACAATGAAAATTTTTACCGAATTGGCTGGCGATGGCACAGAACAAACATCCTCCCCCCGATTTCTTAGACCAGATACAGGCTCGCTGAAAAGTAACGGCCACCGTTTTCTCACCATATTTGACCTGAGCGTAAGTGTCTCTTTCCGAAAGAGCTGCTGCAGAAAACCGTGTGGAAAACAACGCCTGTCTTGCCGGCAACCAGAACACCATGTTGGGGATTTCAAGCAGACGACGCAGAAAAGTCGAATCCCACGGCGTGGCCATCGTGGTTTTTGCCAGCAACGGCAATAACCTGGGCAGCGCTGTTTCTGCAGCGCCCCTGACGATAAAATCGGGCGCGATGTCGACCACGCGATGAGCGAATGTCATATGCCGGTGCTGCATCAGATTGTTGTAATTATTCGAGGCCTCATTTCCGCCCACGACTATCGGTGAAGGGTTGACGCTTCTCAGGCACCAGATGACCTTCGGCAAAACGAACAGATTGACTGAATAGGGTGCTGAAATTAAAAAAGCGTCGGTTTCCGAAAATCCGGCCTTGTCGAAAAAGTGGCTCAGGTCATCGTAACCCATTACTGATAGTTCTTCCAAGGGCAGGTATATGCTATCGACCCCGATCGCCTCACCGCAGACGGCATGAAAGCCCGCTTCTGCAACGATTCTCTTCAAAGTCGAATACGCCAGGCTATTCTGTCTGGTAAGCGTGATGATGCCGATTTTCTTCATTCTTCTTGCAAAGGGACGCCGTGCGTCCCGAGATACTATTTATTCGGTTGATTGTTAAAGGCACACTTAACCATAACGTCAGATTTTGGGCGCCGATGCATGCCGTCCGGCCGAGCTGTAAAAACTCGCAGTATTCAGATCCAGATATTCCGGCGTCTTCCCGCCTTTCCGGCCGGACGCCTTATCATTCAAAATTGCGAACTTATTTCTTCTTGAACCCCAAGAGGTCAAAGGTCCGGATCGACTAATCCGAGTTGCATCGCGAAGTGAACCAGCCTGACCGGTGTGTCGATGTCGAGCTTCTCCATGATCTTTACCCGGTGGGATTTAATGGTGCTTATGCTCACACAGAGCATGTCGGCAATCGTACGTGTGGAATGTCCTTCAGCAATGAGTTGAAAGACCTCCCTTTCTCTGTTGGACAGCTGTTTGTACCTCTCGGTTCTGGAGGAACTCTTTTTTGGTTGCCGCAGCGTATCGACGAGAACTTTGGAGATGGAAGGGCTCAAAAAAGTTTCGTTTTTCATAGCAGCATGGATTGCATTAATGATATCTCGCCCGCTAGTGTCTTTCAAGAGATACCCGGAAATACCAGTTTCGAGAAGTTCATGAATGTAATGCTCATTTGAATACATGGAGAGGATGAGAATTTTCGTATTCGGTAGATGTTTGAGAATTCTTTTTGCTGCCTCTATGCCGTTCATTCGGGGCATGGCGATATCCATGACGACAACGTCCGGTTTTATCTCATTGACTTTTTCAACGGCCACCTGCCCATTGGTGGCTTCGCCGACCACCTTGAAGTTAGGCTGTTCCTCCAGCAGGCGTGCCAATCCCTGACGCACAATAGTGTGATCGTCGACTAGTAGTATTCGAACAGGACTGTTCACATTTCTACTCCTTCGGCGAGAGGAATTTCAATACGAATTCGTGTGCCTTCACCAGGGTTGCTCCTGAGTTGAAAGGATCCGCCCAGGAGCGAAGCCCGTTCACGCATGCCTAAAAGGCCCAAACTTCGCTTGTCTTTGCCAATGATGTGGGTGTCGAATCCAATGCCGTTATCCTCGGCGAGAAAAATGAGCCGGGGATAGCTTTTGATAATAGAGAGCCTGAAGCGTTTTGCTCTGGCATGTTTCAATGTGTTCGTTAATGTTTCCTGGCTGAAGCGGTAAAGTACCGTCTCCATATCAGCTGATAACCGTTGATCGAAGCCCACAATGGAGAAATCAATCTGCAGGTCGCAGTGACGTTCAATGTCCATGAAATACCGGTTGAGCGCCGGTTCGAGTCCCAGATCGATTAGCAGGGTGGGATGCAGACGGTAGGATAGCCCGCGAATTTCCGAAGAAGTGCGTTCGATCATATGCCGGATTTCATCGATTTCTTCTTTCAATTGAATGTTGTCGCTTGTGTGGTTTTCTTCGAGACGGTCGAGTCCTAGCTTCACGGCCGTCAATGATTGGCCGGCTTCGTCATGCAGCTCCCGAGCAATGCGGCGACGCTCCTCTTCTTGGGACTGAAACAGCTTTTCGGTCAGTCGCCGGAGATCCTGTCGGTGCTGGCGGACGGTTCTCATTAGACGTGTGTTTTCAATGGTTCCGCCCAGAAAATTGCCTAACGAACCCAGGAGATGAACTTCGTGTTTGTTCAATTGCCGGTTTGTAGGGATGTCAAGGCCGAAAAAACCGACGCCTCTGCCTTTAAAGGTAATCAGAAAACACGTCAACCAGGGGCCAGTCTCGCCGGTATTGGTTTGATAGCTGACCTGAAAGGCCGGAAAGGTCGGCTGCGGGGTTATCCGAGCTCTGTCGAGAATGAGATGCCGCTCGAGCTGGGAATCTTTGAAAAAAACAGTCTTCCGTATCTCAGGATCCGGCTCGGGAAGTCCGAACCTCACTTGGAGAACCGCCCTTTTTTCTTCTCGATCCACAAGGAACAGCGCTCCACGATCTATCCGCAAAGCTCTGAGAACGTCGATCAACGTAACGGTCAAAATGTGATCGAGGTCCAAAGTATTATTCAGTGCGACGGCGACACTGTTTAAAATACTCAGCTCACGGTTGCGCTCTCTGACCATCTCCTCGGTTTTTTTACGATGTGTAATGTCCTTGATAATACCCTCATACTCGATATCGCCGGTTTCCTCATTTTCGTATCTTCGACTGGATATGAGTACGTGCAAGGGTGAACCTTGGCGTGTCTTGAAATCGACTTCGTAGTCTTTGACAAATCCTACCTCATCGATTTTGGCAAGAAATTTACTGCGGTCGTCAGTATTGAGGTAAAGATCTTGTGCGCTGATCGAACTGACCAACGCCTCCTTGTTGGAATACCCGAGCAAATCCACACCGGCCGGATTCATGTCCAGTATTTGTCCGGATTTGTTAGTGGTGTAAATGCTATCGTGGCTGCCTTCAAAAATCCGACGATATTTTCTTTCCCTTCCTGCAACGTCCTCCTGCAGCTTTTTTATATCCGATATGTCCTTAAAAATTTCAAGCCCGCCGGTAATTCGTCCTTCGCTGTCAGTGAAGGCCGAGGTCGAGCAAATAATGGGGACTTTATCGCCGTCGATATTGGTGATTGTGTATTCCCGGTTGTGAATGTCATGGCCTTCGTTAACGGCCCTTTTGAGAGCACAATCGTATTCGCAAATAGCATTTTTAAAAACGTCTTTGCAGTACATGCCGACAGCATCATAGGCAGAAAATCCGGTAATATTTTCGGCTGCAGGGTTAAAATAGGTAATGCGCCATTCCTGGTCGGTGGTGAATAAGCCATCGGGAATACGGTTGAGAATTTCGACAAAGCTTTCTTCTTTTTGATAGATTCTTTCCAAGGCTTTGACATTGTACCGCTGAATTTGGTCGGCCACAAAGCGGTTTTCACCTCTGTAGTACTGCTCCCCCTTGAATTTGAAATAACTACATGTGAGGCAACTGGCCAGTTTCTGAAAGAAATCATCCTCGATCATTTTGTTGCAGTGGGTACGTGGGATCAGCCAGCAATCTTTTACTTCCTCGCCATGGGCCGGGCAAAGCACATTGGCGCACTGGAGTAGCTCCCAGCAAACGTTTTTTTCAGATCTGTTCTGCTGTGTCAGAGATAATCTAATGAGGTGATTGTCGAGCAATGAACTCACAATACGGATCTCCTTTGGCGCGGCAGAGGGGTTCATCCGCCATGAATGTGAAGCAGCCATCGGGATAATCTTCACCATAAATCAAGTCCATAAAAGCGCCGGTGACCCCCCTCAGCATATAGCATTTGCCCGAGTCGGCAGATCCATACTGTTTCAAGTATCCCCCGGCTTCGTAGGAATCGCGCACGCGAATGACCAGTTTCTTTCTATGAACCAACTCTGTAACCACCAGATCACCCCAACCGAAGGCAACAGCCACAGCGGTAAACCCTTCGATTTGATCTTCTCTTTTTTCAATCATGGGTTTGACAATTTCGTCCCATTCCCAGGATTGGCGAATGCCCTGAAAGGTGGCATAACCGCATTCCTGGGCGGCATGGATCAGAAGGGCTTGTGCTTCGGACTCTCGTGATTTACCCATCTTATGCTCAAAATCGAAAGAGAGCTGGTTGTAGTGGTGGATGGAAAATAGTGAGAGGTAAACACCAAAAAGAGGGATTATCCCCTTGGATTCTCTGATAAGGCTGCCTTCCATAACGGCATGAATGATCTTGGTTCCGTCTATAGCCACTTTTCGGAGATCTCCTCTTCACCAATGCCGGTTGCGGTTATTTTGCCCGAACGGTAACTTGAAAGAAACACTCGATATCCCGCATCATTTTGCATTGCAACTCCTCGACGTCGAAATAACCTAAGTTGACCTCGAATATCGCTTCGAGAGCGCCGGCAAGCCAGCCTCGCGCAAAATGACACCCAGGTGTGTCACGTCTGCCGTGTTTGGCCAGCCAACCGGTCACATGATGGCTTGACGGGCTGAAAACCTGGCCGCCCTCCGGGCCGATGCCGTTAAATCGAAGTACCCCGAGACCGGAATTTTGATAAAGAACAGAGGCCATTTCAAGCTTTGATTTCAGGGTTTTTATCTGGGTGTAGCGTTGCTGTATCGACTGAAAGCCGCGATAATTGGCTTGTTCCACGGAGCGGTACAACAGCTCGATACCCTTATCACCCAAAGTATCTTCAAGCGTTTTTTGCAGGTTGATATTATAATGGTGGCAGTGCATGGTAATTGGTTGTCCGGAGAGAACGACCCTGTGCCCCTCGCGCGTGAGTTCACTTTTCCAGTCAAACATGGCAATAATTTGAAGCGGTTTCAAACCATGGATCGGATTTAAGGTCGAGACGGGTCGAAAATTACAACCAATTGAATATAAAGCCAATTCTAAGATTGGTACGACCAGCGCAACGCAGAGATTAAGTCCGTGGGGAGGTCTTGAAACTGCATTTCATCTTTAAGTTGAATTGGCGGCATGTAACCGCATTTTCAATAGCTACCTGGTTTTATGTTGTTCAGGCCAGCATGTTAACCCACCGTTAATATAACGTCAAACGAAAAAGCGGACACCACAACATGGCTGCCGCCTCGTCGATTTTTTTCTGTATTGGCGATGGTTGGTTTCTACGGAACTTTAAGGGGGAATCCGTGTTTCAGGATAAAAAGACCATGGTACAGGAGATTTATTCGGCAATAGCCACACGCACCAAATTCCTTGTCGAGAGGCTTTGGTGCGTGTGGTCTGCCTTGCATTGACCGTCTTCTGATCAGTCTCAAGGCAGTGTTATCAGGTTTTCAGACAGAGAATGCGCTGAAATTTTATGAGTTTACATGCCCTTTAATCCGCCGCTTCCTGTTTCCCAGCTGACTTTTAATTGTTCCGAGAACTCGGGAAACAGCTTGACCAGTGGGTGGTCCGGGGCCTTGGGCAGTTTCCTTGTCTCCGGAAATACGGCGGTGGCTTGGAACGCATTGGCCAGTGCGACTGCCGGTACCACTCTGCCGGCACCTGCCATGGGACCGGTAAACATCAAATCATGGTAGAAGAAGGCCGTAAGAGACTCCAGGCCGGCGTCAAAGCCTGCCCATCCCTTGAATCCAAATAGATCCTTGAAGCGCTTTAGTTCCATGTAACTACCATTGCTCGGGGCGCTGGCGGTGGCGTAACCATATTTTTCCTTTATCAACATATTCGACAGTCCGCACAGGGCGCTGGCCGGTGCGTTCAACGTTGTCGTGTCGACAATGATGGTCTCAAACTTCGCCCCCCCCTTTTCGATTGCGTTCAGTAGTTTCTCGGTCCCCTTGATTCTTCCGTTAGGCGTTGAATCGTCATTGTCGAATGCCACCAATAGCACGTGTTTCACACCGATTTGAGCCAGCTCTTTTACCTCCGTGACCAGATCCTGTTCCCAAATAGTCAAGCTGTTGTAAAACATGCGGTCCAGCAGTCCCTTCTCCGCACAGTAGGCTGCACCTTCAAGCTTGGACTTCATCATAATGGCGTCAACACAAAAGGGCATGTCGCTGACTGAGGTCACGAAATCAACATATTTATTGAACTTCTCACCGGGACTTGCAACAACGTCGGCCATAACGGGAACGCCGGTTTCCTTCCACAGTTTGTCTGCCGCCTTCAGCAGTTCAGTTGCCTTATTTTCATTAAATCCTTTTCTCCGGCTCCCTTTGTCGAACAATTTGTCGCTCTCTTGAAATATGGAAAAGCAGCATACTGTGGGATAGTCACCCGGCTGTCCTCCGAATGTGGCGTCGCCAATTCGATATACATTGGGCTCATTGCTGAAAAGCTTCATACGTTGCCTCCTTTCATTGTTGTCGTGACATGCTGCTGAGCCAAGAGGTTTTAAAATGCCATTTTATTGCAGAATTAAGCACGCATTCATATCGTCTAAAAGATGATTTTTTATGGGATAAAAGATGATTTTATCACCTGATAAATCAACATCATTGACATGCTTAGCGCATTATGAAAAAAACCGCGAAAGCGGTGTCTGATGCGACGAAGCCATATGTTTTTTTTTCATCGATGCGGACGAATATCGATGCGGACGACTTGGGGAAAACGGAAATAAAGTCCCAATAGCCAACCGTTTACAGTCAATAATCTCATCCAGATACTTTTAGGTATTTGAACGGGCACTGAGTAACCACTGTGGGAGATAGATGATGAAAGACATACTGTTCAGTTCGTGGGGGGATCGGATCGTTGATAATCGCGGTAAAGATAGCGGGAACCATGAAGGGACGGATTATGTTGCGTTGCCTGAATATTTCAATAAAGACCAAAAAATTAAAGCCATGATGGGATGGAACGGCTTCGTTATTCGCTCGGAGGAAGTGGATATCATTGATCTTTGCCGAGCTTATTTGACGGCTGTTCTCGATTACTCAAAAGACTGCGGTAAATGCAATTATTGCAAGACGGGTTTTGAAGAGATGCTGGAGGTTATCCAGGATATTTCCAACGGCGAGGCCACCGAAGAAGACATGGAGTTTTTAACTTCGGCGACCGAGGCTGTAGTCGACAGCTCCAAATGCAGTATCGGCAGAATCGGACCCCTGCCTTTCCTACAGGCACTGAAATATTTTGCCGATGATTTCGCGCGGGCCGGACGCGGTGAAAGAGCCGTCACCAAAGGAACCTATCGGTCCAAATTAACGGCTCCCTGCATGGATGCCTGCCCGATTCATCTGGATATTCCCCGGTATATCGAATTGATAAAGGATGCCAAATTCGCAGATTCACTTAACGTGATTCGTGAACGCCTGCCGCTGCCTGGTCTTTTAGGGCGCGCGTGCTTCAGGCCCTGTGAGAGTCAGTGTCGGCGCGCAAACCTGGATGAACCGATTGCCATAAAAAGCCTCAAACGGTTTGTGGCGGATAAAGAATTGACCGATGAAAAACAGCCGGTTTTTTCACTCAATCCATCGCCAAAAACCGGAAAAGTCGCCGTTGTTGGCGCCGGGCCTGCAGGGATTACCTGTGCCTTTCACCTCGCTCTAAGAGGTCATAAGGTCACTGTTTACGAAAAACAGGCCAAACCTGGAGGAATGGCCGGATTTGGCATCCCCGATTATCGCGTACCGCGCCGGATACTCGAGGGCGAGATAAAGCATGTTACCGATCTGGGGGTCAACATTCTCTACAACCAAACGGTTGGCAGAGATGTCTCGATTTCACAGCTCGAAGATGAATTCGATGCCGTTTTCGTGAGCATCGGTGCCCAACAGAGCGCCAAGATGGGCATAGAAGGAGAAGACATGGGGTATGAAGGGTTTATCCCGGGTCTTGCGTACTTGTCGGAAATAAACGTCGGACGTGATCCCTCTGCCGACGGCAAAAATGTCGTGGTCATCGGCGGTGGCAACGTCGCCATCGACTGTGTTCGAAGTGCTTGCCGCATAGACGAGAGAGATGTTCACCTTGTTTATCGCCGGACCCGGAAAGAAATGCCGGCTGACGATGTTGAGATTCACGACGCCGAAGAGGAAGGGGTGAATTTTCATTTCTTGACCGCACCGGTTCGCATCCTGGCTGAAAACGGCAAGGTCGTGGGTGTCGAGTGCATCCGGATGGAACTGGATGTTCCGGACGATAGCAACCGACCGCGTCCCATACCCGTTGAGGGGTCGGAATTTATTTTCAACTGCGATATTGTCATTCCGGCCATCGGCCAGCGAGTCGATCTTTCCCTGCTCGAAGGCGCTGACGGAATCAATACATCAAAATGGCAGACTATCGCCGTCGATGAATTTACAAAACAGAGCAGCCGGCAGAAAATTTTCTGTGCCGGAGACTGTGAAACCGGACCGGATGCATTGGTTACCGCATGTGCGGGCGGTCGTCGTGCGGCCCATAGCATCGATCGGTTAATCAACCAACTGCCTCTCGAGTATGATGAGAATTACTATTTTAAAAAACTTATCGATACGATTCAAATCCTCGATCCAAATGAAAAGATCCACAAAGTGGAGAGCAAGCCTCGAATTAACCCTACCGTTCTTTCTCCGGACATTCGGAAAAAGAGCTTCGATGAAGTCGAACAGGGTCTTAACGATAAGGAAGCCGTGATGGAGGCCGAGCGATGCCTGAAATGCTATCAGGTTGTCACTATAGCAGTGTGACCCAGGTCGACTCGGTCAACCGGCTGCCAGGTTAATCCGGCAAAAGGGATATTTGATAGAAATGAATATTGCAGATGATCTGAGTCGGAAAAAAGCCGATATCATACTGCTCTCGGGATTTCTGGGATCCGGAAAAACAACTCTTTTAAAACAGATTCTGGGGTGGGAGACCGACTTGGCAAGCACAGTCGTGGTGGTTAATGAATTCGGGGATGTGGGCATAGACGGAGCACTTCTGAAGGATTCGGGTTCCAACATCGTGGAGCTGACCAGCGGCTGTATTTGCTGCACACTTACGGCCGATTTAAAGCGGTCGATGGCGAAGCTTTGGGGACGATTTCGCCCCAAGCGAATACTGATCGAATCCTCCGGTGTCGCTGATCCCACATCAATATCTAAGGCTCTGAGCGAGCCTGGACTCAGAGCTAATATGACCTTGAAGAAAATTATTACCGTTCTGGATGCCGATTTTTGGGAGGCCAGGGAAGCTTTCGGTCCGTTGTTTTACAATCAGCTTGAAATGGCGGATCTCATTTTATTAAACAAAATCGACTTGTTGGAGAAGGGAAAAGTGCCCATTTTCTTATCCGAAATCCACGCGACCATTCCCGATTCGCAGGTGGTCCCGACGATTCGCTGCCGTGTTGATCCCGAGACATTGTGGACGGCACCCAGGTCCAAGCTTGAGGTTCTCAAACCGTTGGATTTTTTCAAAAAACAACTCGACCATCATTCGGTGGATGCTGACAATTACGTCACCTTCGCGTTTGAGACCGCCTATCTTCTGGACGAAACCCGGTTCAGAGGGTTTATCGATAAACTGCCCTTTGAGGTGTTCCGCGTAAAGGGGCCGGTCCGATTTCCTGATCGTACCGTGATGTTCAACTTCGTTGGTGGCAGAGGGGAGTGGTTGCCCTGGCAACCGGAGCCCCGGACACAACTGGCTTTTATCGGCTGGAACATAACAAAAGAGGAAAACCTCGAACGGCTGCGTCAGTGCATTGTGGAGCAGTGAACCATGCCATGCGGGATCGGATACTTCCGGTTTGAAACGGCGTCAGGTTCCGGGGGCATCGCAATTGCAGCGAGTGGGTGAAAAGATCAAAGACAATGCCTGGATGGCATCGAAAAAGGCCCGACGCCGTGTCAATGTGCACTGAATACCATCAAGTTGCAACATGAGAATTCCAATAGGTAAAAGGGGCTTGTAGACACCCGGATTCGTCACACGACTTTGGGTTGGCTGCCCGGCAGGATTATCCCGGATGTCAGCAGCACTTGTAAAGCCTCAGCAACCGCTCATCCATATCAAAATAGAATTTCATAAACGAGGATCCGTCCCACCGCGTTCTTACCCCATGCAGCGTGTCGGCTAACTCTATGGTGCTCCTAAGATGGGTGATCATGACCAGCTGTGTGTTGGCGGCGACATCTTTTAGGAATGCCTGCATTGATTTGTGATGTGTATAGTCGAGAGAGGGCTCGACCTCATCCAATAGATAAAATGGATTCTGCAGCTGATTAAATACAGCCAGTTTCAGAGCGAGGCTCGTTATGGCTTTTTCACCACCGGAGAGCTGGTGGGCCCTGCGCACTCTGTTGCCCGGCAACGTGATGACGACCTCGATACCCTTGTCGCCATTTTGAGACAGCAACTCGAGGCTAACCGCGGCCTCCGGTATAAGATACAACATGTACCGGCGCAGGCAATCGGCGATCCTGTCCTTCAGCGGCCCGGAAAAGCTGTCGCTGGATGGGAGTTCAAGCAACGCGCAAATCGTTTCGAGCCGCATGCTGGGATTGCGGAGAAGGATATCGTTGATCTGCTCCTGTCGAATTATGGTTTTCAACGCATGGTTCAGATTGAATGCCGCTAATTCATTGAGGTAAGCATTGGACGCATGCGGCTGGTCTTCAATAAAAAATCGATCGGCACCATTTTTGTCGACCTCGCGGCGAAGTTTCATAGTCGGTGAATTATTTTCTTTGCCTTTTCTGAACGTCAATTCCACCGACGCCCGGCTCGCAGGCGGATAATCCTTGCTTCCGGCAAAAAATATTTCATCATCGCTGTAACACCGGATACGGTCGAGGTCGCTTTCCCCCAGGGCCCAAACGATGGCGTCCAAAATGTTCGATTTGCCGACGCCGTTATTACCGATGATAACGCTGATGCCGGGTTGAAAGCTCATGTTTGTTTTTTCTGAAAAGGATTTGAATCCTTCGATGGTCACATCTTCAAGATACATTTAAACTATCCCGATTTTTTTGTTGATGTCGAAGGCGGATTTCTGCGATCAAATCTTCCTGCATTGGAATCAAAGCCTCATAAACCAACTTCCCGTCCAAGGCGACACTTGGTAACGATTTTGCTTTTAGTTCCTTGAATCGTTGCACCCCCTCGCGGGTGCGCATATCCCATTCATGGACCTCGATAATGCCCTGTATTTCTTCCGGTAAAACCTTTACCGATTCCGCCATGTAGACGCAAGCAATTCACTGGTTGAAATCGGTCAAAAGGACATCAACAATTACTGGTTGAGTCATGTCCCCTCTCAAGGATTAGTTGATGCGCATGACTTCGAACCGCGCATCGTCGTGGACAGATTCGAGCAATCCCCAGCTTAGGCCGTCGGGGTCTGCGGCAGGACCGATACTGATGAAATCCTTACCGCCAACATGCCAGTAGCCCCATTTTCTGGTCTGGCTGAACAATACAACATCTGCATGAAATTGCGGCGTCATGGCTTCAAGCGCCGGGAATACCGTTTCATCCCGCATGAAATCCGTCAGTCCACAGACCATATTCATTTCCAGAGCAAAGGGTTCATAGTCCGAATATCCCGGGAGTTTTTGAATGAAATCGCCGAAAAACGCAATGCATTTTTTTGGGCCAACGAGAAAGCTCAGCACCTGCGGCAATTGGATCAACCAGTCCCTTGCCTTTTGGTCGAGGGGCGGATATGGCGGGCTCTCGGTACCCATGGCATAGTTCCAGTCATTTTGCCCCTGGATCGCCTGAATGTCCAATTTACGCATAGATTTTAAAGTCTGCCGGTTTTGCATTGACTCGCCGGTCAAATTGCCCAGGCAAACGACAGTCTCGACCCCGGATTCTGACATGGCCCTCACCATTTTTTTTAAAATTTGAGGATTGCCGGCCAATTCACCGATGAGACCCATTCGAGCTTTGGGGGTGTGATCTTCAACTAAAAGAAATGAGGTGGCGGGCGACAGTCGCCCGTCAGTGATCGCTTGAATTGCGGAAGCCAGTTGATCCGGACACGAAGTGCCGTTGCGGCAGTCGATACCGTTTACGAGCTGCAGAACTTCCTCGAGGTGTCGACCTTCAAGGAGTCGGGTCACGAGTTGGGCGTTACCGGGACAGCCGCCGCCCACAAATCGAATTTCGGACAGATATCCCTGATCGACCTGAAAATGAATCTCAGGAGGACAGACCCCTTGGGTTCTATAAATATAGCGCTGCTTTTTGCGATGAGTGGTCATTCAAACACCAAGCAAGTTACTGATTCGTTCATTCCAACTGGCGGATCTTTATCCCACTCTATACAAAGCCGGTATTTTTATTTTCTTACTAAAGGTACAACCAAAGGAAAATCGTCTAAAAGTTGATTTTTAGGTCGAATGAGGCCGGTTTGTTCAGGAAACCGCGTGTAGTCGAGATGTATTGAAGAAATTTAATTGAGCACTGCCTGTGGCTGCAACCGTCCAATTTGATGTAAGAGGAGGCGTTTAAGTTTAACATGCGGGATGACACTTAAGTGTTCAATTATGATAGATTGTGATTGGATTTCAGTCCGTCAGACTCTTGAAATCGATGATAAAATAGTTAGATTCCTTTATCCTTT
>Ga0316579_10000391_pt1 | contig 13859 bp, 10 predicted proteins | sample J5NA_2_FD_203074 | JGI IMG/M metagenome (GOLD analysis project Ga0316579, IMG submission 203074) | Rhizosphere microbial communities from salt marsh grasses in Alabama, United States - J5-7_160517rDrA | ecosystem: Host-associated > Plants > Roots > Rhizosphere | place: USA: Alabama | collected... | reverse complement strand
GCCGACGGTATTGCGCCGTCATAGAGTTCTTTGGGGCGTACCGGAAGGTCACGGTTTGACATCGATGTCGTATAAAAGCCACCGTTTTTGTCATCCCAGAAGTCACTCACCATTCGATTCTGCAGGCCGAGAGATTCTTTGAGGAAAAGCGGATCGAAAGAGGTCTGGTAGAGGTCCAGCAGTCCAAATATAAAAAATGCGTAGTCTTCGGCATGACCGTGGATGGCGACATCTCCCTCGCGGTAGCGGTGAAAGAGGCGACCGTCGGCGCCCCGCATTCTTTCGAGAACAAATCGAGCGGCCCGCACGGCGGCGTCTTTGTACTTTGGCTGATCGAGAATGCGTGCACCGCGCGACAGAGCGGCGATCATCATTCCATTCCAGTCGGTGAGGATCTTGTCATCCTTTAAGGGGTGGACCCTTTTTTCCCGGAACTGAAACAGTTTTTGCCGAACCGTTTCCCAGTTCGTCAGCAGGTCGTGTTCATCTGCTCCGATTTCTTGTGCAACGCGCGCCGGTAGGTTTTTAAGATGGAGAATGTTGCTGCCGGTCTTGTTGCGGGAAGACTCGTCGATAAAGTTGCCTTCTTTTTGTAGATTGAACACTTTCGACCATAAGGCGGCATTTTCTTTGCCCAGCACGCGGCTGAACTCTTCGTCGGTCCAGACATAAAATTTTCCTTCTTCACCTTCGCTGTCGGCGTCTTCGGCCGAGTAAAACCCCCCCTCTTGTGAATGCATGTCACGCAGAACATAAGTGAATATCTCTTCGACCGTCCGGGCGTAAAACGGATTGCGGGTGATTTGATAGGCTTCCAAATAAGGCAGCGCCACCATAGCCTGGTCGTAGAGCATTTTTTCAAAATGTGGCAAGAGCCATTGGGTGTCGGTGGAATAGCGGTGGAATCCAAAACCGACGTGGTCCCACACGCCTCCTAAACGCATGGCCGTGAGCGTTTTTTCCACCATTTCAAGGGCCTCATGGTCCTCCCGGCGGTGGTGGCATCTCAAGAGGAATAAGAGTCGGTGGGGAGTGGGAAATTTCGGGGCCGGCTCGAAGCCGCCGTAGCGGTTGTCGTAGCTTTTTTTAACCTGGGCGTAGGCGCGGTCAATCAGGGAGGCATCCGGTTCACCGGCTGGTTGGAATTCAAAGGCCTTTTCAAGATGTCCTGCAATCTGATGCGCCGATGTCAGCACCTTTTCCGTTTCCGTTTGCCACATCGACTTGACCTGCCGGCATAGTTCGATCACGCCGGCTCTGCCGAAGCGGGTCCGAATCGGCAAGTAGGTTGCCGCGAAGAACGGCTTTTTATCGGGCGTCATGAAAATAGTCAGCGGCCATCCGCCGCTGCCGGTGATCATCTGACAGGCCGCCATATACACGGCATCGATATCGGGACGCTCTTCGCGATCGACCTTGATACAGACGAAGGTGTCGTTGAGAAAACCGGCGGCTTCATCGTTCTCGAAGGTTTCCTTTTCCATGACATGACACCAGTGGCAGGTGGCATAGCCGATCGACAGAAAAATCGGTTTATTTTCATCGCGGGCCCGCTTAAAGGTTTCCTCCGCCCAAGGATACCACTCGACAGGATTATGGGCATGCTGCAGCAGGTAGGGACTTTTTTCATCGATCAAGCGGTTTGGGGACATGATTATCTCCTACATTGTTCATTACACTTTAAAATCGATACAGATGATGGACCTGAGATCATCAGAAAATATACTTCAACAATAGGTATGGGGCCGGGGCTTGGCAACCGCTAGAAAAAGTCCGGTGGACGTCGATTGGGGCTTGACAATCTGTTTTTTTCATGTGTACGTACAAACACTATGGCAGAACACGAACAACATCGATTGAAGGGCATCTGCCGCAAGGTGGCCGATACCTGTATGGGTATACGGGTTCGCCGGGTGTCGCGTGTGGTCGGCAACCACTACGACGAGCATCTGAAGCCGGTTGGGTTGAAAGGAACACAGTTCACTCTCTTGAACGCCATTAATCTGTATCCTTCTTCAACCATCAGCAAGCTCGCCGACCTGATGCTGCTGGACCGCACGACCCTCAACCGGAATCTCAAGCCATTGGAGCGCGAAGGCCTGATCCGGTCGGGTCACGGCAAGGACCTGCGCACGCGGACCTTGGATCTGACCCCGCAAGGTGTCGAGGTATTGCAGCGTGCTTTGCCGCTGTGGCTCGAGGCGCAGTCTGCGATTGTCGACATCATGGGGGGACGGATCCAGCGGCTGGGTGACGACCTGACGGCACTCGAAAAGCTGAGCAGCTAAACCATTCCCTCGAATTGGCGTATACACTCAACTGCTGCATCAGCCGGTCTTAGACGGGTCAGATCAGCAAGCGTCTGATCCGATGATATCGTTGCGCCGGCGGCGGGAGAAAGGTGATGCGTCAGCTCTGCTCCGCATCGCCTGTCAAGGGACCCAGAAAAAGAGTCACCTTTATGGACTGGACACTTAAACGCGCATTGAATGGATCGCGGATAGGCTCTATTGCGATGCCGGCAAACGCTTTGACAAGTGATTGGAGACGTCGAAAAAGTCTTCCCAACGAATGAACGCTTTGCCCCTTTCCGTCAGATACCTGCAAAGCCGGTCGCGGGCAAAGACAAGATCGGCCGTCATGGCGATGTTCAGGTCGGTGATGCCGTCGCCGATGACAATCGATTGTTCGCAGCGGTAAAGCCCCATGACACGGGTTTTCGCTACCAGTTCAGAAGCGCTTTCAAAATTGGAATGAACTTTGAGAAAATCTCCTCCGGTATCGACGTCGGCAGCATACATGGCGTGGATGCGATTTTGAAAAGGCGCCAGCGTTGACGACACCGACCCTATGAGTCCGCCGGAAACCACTATCAAGGGAACGCCGTGAAAATAGAGAAAGTCGAGCAGTTCCGAAAACCCTCGGCGGATCGGCTTATCCTTTACGTAGTTCAAGACCTGCTTATAGCGATTTGACGGTATCGATTCGACCAGACAGCGCACGGCCTCTGCGAGGGTGATCTTCCCTTCGATCAGCAGGCCTTCCGTCGCATCATATGACTCTGCCGCAAAGCGTTTGAGCATCCCCACGAAAGTTTCTTCAGCCGTGATGGTCCCGTCGAAATCGCAGAACACGATGTGCTTGTATGTTTTCAATGGCGTCAGACGAATGAAAGTTAATCCGCTAGCGCCCGGTCGATATCGCTGATCAGGTCTTCCACGTCTTCGATGCCCACCGAGAGTCGGAAAAGTCCGTCGGTAATTCCGAGTTCCGCCCTTTCAGCGGACGACAGCTTGACGTGGGATGTTACGGCCGGTGCACAGATGATGGTTTCCACCCCGCCGAGACTCAGGGCCGGGCGGATCAACCCGAGACCGCGAACGAAGCGCTGCGGGTCGATCCGGTTATCGTCCAGTTCAAACGAGAGCATGCCGCCGAAACCGCGCATTTGCCTGCGGGCGATGGCATAACCCGGATTGGTTTCGAGGCCCGGATAGTTGACACGTCGGATGCCGGAATGACGGCTCAGATGCCGGGCGATGGTCAGGGCATTTTTGTTCTGTTTGTCAACCCGGATACCCATTGTCTTGAGACTTCGTTCGAGCAGGTGACAGGTGCTGGCGTTGAGGCTGCCGCCGAAATTGATGGCCGATGATTTTATCCGTTCGGTGAGTTCCCGGGAACTCAAAACGGCCCCGCAGCAGATGTCGCTGTGGCCGCCAAGGTACTTGGTGCCGCTGTGAAGCACGATGTCGATCCCCAACTCGTGCGGGTTCTGGTTGATGGGTGAGGCAAAGGTGTTGTCGATTGCGCTGGGAATGCGGTGCGATCGGGCGATCTCCGCTACGGCGGCGATGTCGGTTACCAGCAGCAAGGGGTTGGACGGCGTTTCGATATAAATTAGCCGTGTACTGTCCCGTATGGCCGCTTTGAAATCGGCCGGTTTGTTCGACACAAGCGTGTAGTCGATGCCGAATCGGTTGAATTCCGCACTGGCGAGGTGATGGGTCCCGCCGTAAATGTCGCGCTGCATTACCACGTGATCGCCCCTGCCGACCAAAGCGACCACCACGGTGCTGATGGCCGCCATGCCGGAACTGAACAGAAGCCCGCTCTCGGTGTTTTCGAGTGCGCAGAGCTTGTCGATGACGGCTTTCTGGTTGGGGGTGTTGAAATAGCGCGGATAGACGTTCTCATCCGCATCGAGGTAAACGAAAGAGGAAGAGGTGAAGATCGGCGAGTTCAGACCTTTGCTCATCCGATCCGGTATCGATCCACTGTGAACACACTGCGTATCTTTGCCCATGCCGGCTTCTCCTTGTTTGACGGCTCTGCGAGGCGACCCATACCACCGTTGCGTTTCGATCAGCACACACATAACAAATTCGGAACAAATTGCAATGAACAATCCGGAAATTCCGCTTAGCCGTCGGCCGGGGACCCGCAGTCTCAGCGGGGTTTCAGCTCGAGCGTTGCCTCGGCATGATGTTCTATTTCGGACCGGGTCAACCAGCTCGGATGATAGCGCCCTTCGAGATAAAGATCGATTTGGTCCCTGCTATGGGGATTGCCGAGAAGCCCGGATTCACCGGTTGGCAGGACGTGCTGGGCAACCGCCGGATCGGCGAGATCGACGATCATGCGCTGCGAAACCCCTTCTCTGACCGCAAAGGGGCGGGTGTAATCGTACTGCTTTTTATTCACCGTCAGGTGGCTGCCCGATATCGGAAAGGGTCCCAGGTCGAACAACCGGTCCAGCGGTTTACGGTCTCCGAGAGGGTGGCGAAAGGTCAGCTTGTGCAACCGGCCCCAGGTCCATCGGTTGACATCAGAGCCGAAGCGACCCCGCAGGTCCCTCAGGGCCTGCCGCAGGCTTTTTTCGACAACATCGGGCAGCGTTTCCGTTTGCGGGGTGTCGACGTCGTCCAACCAGCCGGAGCGGCCAGTTCGCAATATATGTCGCAGCGCCCGCGGGGCGAAAACGGTCAGGCCGATATAACGGCGGTAGAGGGCGGGACCGAGTTCGTCCTTGAAAATGTTCTCGAGCAGATTGAGATAAGTGGTTTCGTATATCGCGGCGGCGGCACTTTGCTTGGACATGCGATAGTCCCACCGTGCCAGAATGTCTCTGATGGGCGCCTCCGGCGTGGCGGTAAATCGTTGGTCCATAACGCGGAGCACAAGCGGCATCACTTCCGCTGCCAGGGGGCAGGCGACGTCGCTCTGCATGGCGGCCATGTCATCGACCGACAACTGCGGTTTGGCGGTAATTAAAGCCCGGATACGGCTGATGCGGTCGTATGGCTCCCAGTAGGTCCCAATCACGTGCGGGAAGGTGGCATCTGTTAACGCGTTGTTGGCGCTGGCGGCAAACCCGTCGGGCGGGTCGATGACATGCGGCCGTTTCGTAAAGGGAAGGTAACCGCCCCATTCGTCTGCACCCGTCCAGCCTGGGACCGGCAGAAGTCCGCTGCCACGTGGTCGGAGCGGGATGGCGGCACAGCACCAGTAACCGAACGACCCGGCGGTGTCGGCGAAGACAAAGTTCTGGCCAGGGGTTTTCCAGTTCTTTAGGGCATCGACTACATCTGCGACTGTGGCCGCTTTCAGCAGGCGGAAGGCGGGCCGGCCCGGCAGGTCGAGTTCGTTAACCGCCCAGCGAGCGGACACAACTTGATTCGATTTGTCGGGTTGGCCCTGTGCGACGACAGGCCCGTGCCGGGTCAGACGGATGTCGATGTCGACCGGGGCCGCTCCTTTGACACGGATCGTCTGGCGTATCGTTTGTATGTCTTCCCAGTGGTCTTTGAAACGGTACTGCAGCGGGTTCTGCGGGTTGAGTCGTTCAATGTAAAAATCGATATCGTCCACCATTACGTTGGTAATACCCCAGGCGACATGACGGTTGCGACCGAGGGGTAGGACGGGCAGTCCCGGGATGGCAAATCCGGCGGCCTCGATGGTCGGACAGACGAGGTGCACTTCCCACCATAGGGAGGGGTTCGTGAGGGGCATGTGGGTGTCATTGGCCAGAAGCGGTTTGCCGGTCACACTGCGGACCCCGGATATGACCCAGTTGTTGCTGGCCGGCGCCGGAGTAAATCCGGTCAGGCAGCTCACCTCTGAGAAAGCGGCGATGGCCGCTGAAAAATCGAATGACGGGATCGGATCGATGACCAGATCCAATGACCGGCCGCCTTCTGCTGGCGGTGCGAAAGCATCTCGGAAACGGTCCTTCCCGACCTTTTTCAAAATATCGGCGGCGGTAAGGTCAACTTTCCACCCCAGACTCAAGCCCCAGTTGATCAGGGTGTAGATGGCGCTGTAATCGTCTGACCGCCAAGGTTCGGGCCGGTACCCGAGCAGCTTGAATTCGAAGGGCAGACGCTCACGGTGCTCTTCAAGATAGGCGTTGACGCCGGCGGCAAAGGCCTCGGTCAGAAGGGCCACATCATCCGGGAGGCGTCGGTGTTTGCCGGCCGCGGCGATGGTTCGAAAGTGGCGATCGGTTTCCAGGGCCTCTTTTCCGAAGATTTCTGCCAGGCGGCCGGTGCCGACCCGTCGGTAGAATTCCATCTGCCACAGACGGTCCTGAGCCATCGCAAAGCCCATGGCGAAAAAAAGATCCGGTTCGCTCTGTGCGTAAATATGCGGTATGCCGTGGATGTCGCGAAGAATTTTCACTGTATCTCGGATGCCTGCCACCGTGATGGCACCGGATACTTGCGGCTGGCTTAGCGAAACGGTGCGCTGAAACCAGAAGAAGGTGGCGGCAGCCGCCAGAACTGCGATTCCGATCAGGCCCAACAGGCCGACCCCCAACCCTTTGATCCATCGGCGTGGCATGAAACCTCTCGTGTGATTAAACGGTCAACCCATTGGCTGCCGGACGGTGGAACGCGCTTGCCGGTGACCGAAGAACAACAGAATTACCGGTCCAAGGGCGCAGCCGGCGGCCATTGTGAGATATCCCATGCCCCAGGCGACCGTCATCTGGGATCTGAAAAGGTCAAGCACCATGCCGACGGCCAGTGGGCCGAGGAATGCCGCCCCGAAGCCGAGGGTGGAATGCAGCGCCAGTGTAGCACCACGATAACCCGTTGGTGCGGCGGCAACCGCACCGGCGGTCAAGGCCGCCGAATCCCCCACGACCGTGACCGCATGCAGAAGGCACAGGCCGATCACCAGTGCGTAGGGGAGGGGAGCGCTGAATCCGATCACGCTGCACAGCAGCGCCGAAACCGACATGATCAGTATGATGATTTTTTTACGACCGAACATGCGGGCCATTTCGTTGCCGGCGATGCTGGCGGGAAGCCCAATCAAACCGATCAGGAAGGCGATCCGGGTGGCCGAAAAGCTGAACGACGAAGCGGGCTGAAGCCCCTGGCTAAACGTGAGGAAAGCCACGATCCAGGAACGCAAACCGAAGAGCTCCCACATATGGGCCGCATACCCGAAAATGTAGGCCAAGGCACTGCCGGCGGCCAGCACCGGTTTAAAGTCGAACCACCTTCCTGCAGTCGCAGAGGCCACGCGCGTCGTGCCCGGCGGCAGAAAGCGCGCCGCCGTCAGCAAGGCGCACAGAGCGCAGAGTGCCGCTAGGGCAAACGCCCATCGCCAGCCGAAGCGCGTATTGATCTCTCCCGCCAGCAAGTAGGACAGGCTGAGCCCGATCGAAAAAGAAGCCGTGTAGAAAGAGACGTACCGACTTTGCAATACGCCCTCGGTATGGTCTCCGAGTAATTTGAGACCGGGCATGTAAATGCCTGCCAGACTGAGTCCGGAGAGGAGGCGGAAACCAACGGCGGTCCAAAATCCCGTGGCAAAAAGTGCGAACCCCAAAGCGGAAATCATACTACCCAATGTGCCGAGCAGGACCACGCGCCGCGCGTCGAAGCGGTCGGTAACACTCACGAGAACCGGGACGCTGACCATGTAGCCCGCATAGTAGACGGCGGTGATCCAGCCGGCCTCGGTGTTGCTTAACTGCCACGCGCCGATAAAGGTCGGCAGCAGAGCCGGAAAGGTGGCGATGCCGATCAGGGCCAGAACTTCTACCGAGCAGAGGGTGAAGGTGATGCGTTGGTGGGTCATCTTCCGTGTCCCGGTCTTCAAGATCTATACTGGCTGGCGCGGATGTCATAGCGGCGCATGATTTGCTGCAGGGCCTGACGCTCGAGACCGCACTGACGGGCCGCATGAGAGACGTTGCCCCGATTTTCCAAGAGGATGCGCGACAAATATTCCTGGTTGAAACGGACAAGGGTTTTTTCCTTGGCCTCTTTGTACGGGAGGTTTGTTAGCGCCGTCTCAACTGGATTCGCGGTTGGGTTCCTTTTGACCAGGTCGATATTCTGCAGCCGGATGTCAGCGGTGGTGGAAAAGAGGATTCCCTGCATGATGACGTTCTCGAGTTCTCTGACGTTTCCTTCCCAGGACCGTTTGACGAAGACCTCCATCAAATCGGGGGTAATTTTCTTCAGTGGCTTGTTCAGTTTGGCACAGTGCTTTTCGAGCAGGTGATTGGCGATGATCGGAATGTCTTCCGGGTGTTCTCTGAGCGGCGGCAGCTTGATGGGTAGCACATTCAGGCGATAGAAAAAGTCCTCTCGGTATTCGCCGCTTTTGATTTTCTCTTCCAGATTCTGGTTGGTCGAGGCGATGATGCGCACGTCGACGGAAATCGATTTAGTGTCGCCCAAGGGTTTGATCTCTTTTTCCTGCAGCACCCGCAACAGCTTGGTCTGGATCGTCGGGTTGATGTCCCCGATTTCATCCAGAAATAGGGTCCCGAGATGAGCCTCCTGGAAAAGGCCGATCTTGTTCCGTGCGGCATGAGTGAAGGCGCCTTTCTTGTATCCGAAGAGCTCACTTTCCAGAATGGTTTCCGGAACGGTGGGGCAGTTGACGGCTACAAAAGGCCTGCGGCTGCGATTGCTCAGGTTGTGGACCGCCCGTGCGACCAACTCCTTGCCGGTTCCTGACTCACCGGTAATCAGAACCGTCAGGTTTGTTTTGGCGACCATCTGTATGGTTTCATAAACCCGGTTCATGGCGCTGCTTTTCCCGACGATATTCTGAAAGGCCGTGTTGTCTCTGCATTCCATTTGCAGCCGGAAGTTTTCCCGCAGCAATCGGCTGCGCTCCAACGCTTTTTCGAGGCGCACGATGAGGGCTTCGTGATCAAATGGTTTGGTGACAAAATCGTAGGCCCCGTTGCGCATGGCCTCCACTGCCGTGTCAACCGTCCCGTAGGCGGTCATCATGACCACGGTCAGCTCCGGCTGCTCGCGCTTGATCAGCTCCAGGAGTGCCAGCCCATCCATCTCCGGCATTTTAATGTCCGCCAGAACAAGATCGAACGGATCCTGTGCAATGGCCTGCAGTGCCTGCTTGCCTGATGATGCCGTTTCGATGTGGCAGTTCAAATCGGGCGCCAGGCTGCGCTTGAGCAGCTGCAGCATGTCCCGCTCATCATCGACGATCAGGATGTTTCTCTGCATGATGACGACCTTTGTCCGGTGATCCCACCGGAAGGTTAATAGAGAAGGTAGCCCCCCGGCCGACCTTGCTGTCTACCGTGATGTCCCCGCCGTGGTTTTTGATGATGCCGTAACTGACCGACAGACCCAGGCCGGTGCCTTCACCGGTGGGCTTGGTGGTGAAAAACGGATCGAAAATGCGGCTCAGATTCCTTTTGTCGATACCGTAACCGGTGTCGGCGATCTTGATGATGACCTGGCGGCTCTCGGGGTGGTATTCGGTAACAAGCGACAGGCGGCCTTCGTTGCCCATGGCATGCCGGGCGTTAAGGAGCAGATTCATGAATACCTGTTTGATTTTCTTTTCATCCAGAAACATTTGAGGCACCTCGGGGTCATAATTCTTCACGACCTCGATCCGGTCATGGTCGCCGTGCTGATGGATGAATTTCAGGACGTCATCAAGGGCCGTGTCGATGCGGATCAGATTTTCATCGGGGGATGACGTGCGTGCGAAGTTCAACAGATCTTCCACAATCGTCTTGCAATTGCGCACATGCTTCTCGATGGTCTTCAAATCCTGATATTTTTCCGACTGCGGATCCTCGTGTCGAATCAACAGCTGTGTGAAACCGAGGATGATGCCGAGGGGATTGTTGATTTCGTGGGCGATGCCGGCCGACAGCTGACCGATGGAGGCCAGTTTGTCGGTCTGGGCGATCTGTTCCTCGGCCAACCGACGCTGCTCGATGTCTTTGATCAGGAAGTGGATGGTGTCTTCCGTGTCCGGAAACCCCCGGTCCAGGCTTCCGCTCAGGAGTGTTCGGATGCGGCTGCCGTCGCTGCATTTGAGGTCGATTTCGGCGTTGGCGACAAAGCCTTTCGATACGATGGTGTCGGCAATCGACTGCCATTCCGACAGTTCCATAAAAAAATTCTGCAAATAGCGGTTCTGGACTTCGGTATCGTCGACCCGGAGCATTATGCTGCCGGAGGGGTTGATGTCGACGATGCGGCCGTCTTTTCCAGCCACCAGGATCAAGTCTCGGGAGAGTTCGAATATGCGGCGATACTTGTGTTCGGAGAGGGCCAACTCGGCCGTGCGCTCGCTGACGAGGGTTTCGAGGTTTTGATTCAGGTAGAGCAGTTTGTCCTTGGCGGTCTGCAGATCCTGTTTGTCGCTGGTAATCTGCTGGTAGATGTTCCAGGTGCGTTCGAAAAAAAGCGTGAAGGAGGCGACAACAACGAAGGTAAAGGTGTTCACGGCTCCGCTGTAAGGTCGTATCGATTCCCAGGCATCGGCCTTGTCCCCGATGATCAGGATTTGTTTGAGAATGTGACCGGCTGATCGTGAAACTGCAAATACCGTCAGCGCCGTGCATACCCAGAAGAGGTAGGTCCAGATGATGTTGTTACGATCGCGATGATGGAGTTTCCCGGCGATGCAAAGGCAAGAAATGGACAGCAGAATCATGCACACCGAGCCGACTACATCCACGACCCAGATGGGAAGGGATGGCACGGTCATTATCATCCTCCCTTTGCCGGCACTCTGCCGGTGCCCAGAAGTCGCTTCAGGCCGATAAAGAGAAAAAAAAGTGCCGGAACGCACAGCAGGTGGTCGAGTTTGGCCAAGAAGTAAATATAAACGAGCCACCGGAAACCCTCGGCCGCTTGTATGTGCAGGTGCCAGGGGTTCAAGCGCACGATGTTTATAATTTTCGTCTGTTCCTCGATAAAATGCACCAGGACTGCATCGGCATTCCATAGGATGAAAAAGAAAGATGCAAACTGAATGTAGCGCCACCCGGTCTCTTGGACCAACCTTCTTTTGCGCAGCCAATACATCAGTAGCCCCATGGAGAACATGAAGAACACATGGGCCATCTGGTGGGCGTATAAGCCTTCGGGTTGTAAGTGTCCTTGAGTGGCGAATGCCGGCGAGGGCACGATAATGGTCCATGCCAACAGCCACAGGACTGCTGGTGTCAGGCGGGGTTTCATTTGGGATCTCCTGAACGTCAAGTTTTTATTATTTAGACTTTCGTGTCCGGTGTCAAGTTGTGTCGGGCAGGGGTAAAAATTATCGGTGGAAGTCGGGGTCAGGGTTTTTCGGGGTGGTCCAGTATTTTTTGAATGCCCCTGAAATAGGGCAGTTTGGGGCGCAGATATTTGAAAACGATCCGACAGAGGATGTAAAGGGGTATGAAGATAAACGTGTAACCGGCGGATTCACCGAAAATAAGTGACAGGGGAAACGCCAGGTCGAATTGAACATCTTGGAAGCGCGTCTGCATCCAACCCAATGCGAAAGGCAGCGGCCAGAACATTCCGGCGGAATACCCTATCATGGTAAAAAACCTTTTGCCCCATGCGTCGGTGGCTTCCTTGTTCAAGGCTCGATAACTGGTTTTATCGCCGGATTCATAGGCACTGATGGAGAGATTTTCCTTCCGGTTGATATCCGCAGCCATTTCATCAAAATAACCTTTGTTGTATTTGAGTGCCAGCGAAACCGTCAACTCCCCGATCAGAACACACATAAAGGCGAGGCAAATGGTCCCGATGATAAAATTGACGAACGGATCGGCGGTCAGGCGGTAAAAAAAAATCAGGAAGCCGTCGGCGTGGTAGAGAAGTATATCGAGTTGTTCGCGCATGAGGATAGTTTTGAAAAATTCTTTGACCGCAAAAACGAGAAATAAAGGGGACCCGGGCGGTTGGTCGCCAGCCCCCGGATCCCATCAAATCGATAAAATTAGAGCATGGCAATGCCGAAGAAGCCCCGCAAGGTGTAGCGCAAACCGATGTAAAGGGCCAGAACGATAAAAATACCTTTCAGCACCTTATTCGGGATATACTTACCTGTTCGCGGTCCGATCATGGATCCGATGAAGATCCCCACGAGCTCGGCGCCGATCATCGGCCAGTAAACCATGATGCCTTTAAGCATCATGAAATTGAAAATAGCGAAAATCATTCCGATCAACACCGAAAGGGCCGAGGTTCCGGCTACGACGAACATGGGCAGTCCGACGACGCTGGTCAGGAAGGGAACGTATAGAAACCCGCCGCCGATACCGAGAAAAGAGGCGATGGCCGAGATGAAGAAACCACCGACGAAGGCCCAAATGGGGCTGAAGGTAAATGTTTGACCGAAAAAGGAAATCTCGGTTTTAGCCAAACTCCACTTGAGGGTCTTGACGCCTTGGGAGGTGATGTCGCCCTTCTTTTTGACAGTTTCCTCGAAGGCCTTGACGGCGGCTTGTGCTTTCTTTTTACCACTCTGACCTTTAGGGGTCATTTCGTAGACCATGAAGCCACCGATGACAAACACGACCAAGCCGAACCAGCCCTGATACTGCGAAAACTTAATTTTGCCGGCCGTAGTAAACACGACCAACAGGGTGGCGAAAAGGGCGCCCAGGCCGAGAAAAATACCAAGTGCCGGTACCAGTCTTTTTTGTTTGTTGTAATTGAGGCTGGATACGAGCGCCGAGAGACCCACCAGCCATTGGTTGGAGACCCTGATGCTGTCGGTGACAAATTTGTTCAAGGCCGGGGCGGTGTCCTTGAAGGTTTTGGCATATGCTCCCAAACCGTAAATCGTAATGTGTCCAACACCGGCCATGATGCCGCCGAAAGCCCCGACGGTGGAGAACACCCATCCGACCCAGATGGCCCACAGTAAACCGACAATGAGGTTGACTTTTGGTGCGCCGGGGATACCAAGGAAACCGGGCTGGGCGGTGGCGTCGATCTGACCCTTTTCCGTTCCGGCCGGTGCCTTGGCAATGGCTTCGGCCAGCTTGTCGGCCGCGAAAACATTGTCGGGTAAAACAAAAGGTGCCGTGAGGATTAGCAGCACCCCGAGCAGCATGAAAATCGTCATCGTTTTCCTCATCTTAGACCTCCCTGAATTGTGGTTAATGCAACTGTGAAGCGGCAAGCCCGTCGGCTAATTTTCCTAAATGATCCTTTGCTTCAAGCAAACGCTGTGCCATAGGATCCCGTCGTATCCGGTTCCATGAGCCCCGCCGTAAGAAATAAAAAATATTATTTAATTTCAGATAGATAAGATTTTGACGGGCATCTTTGCAGCCTTTTGATGATGGCAAGGAAATGGACTCAATGAGTGGTAACTGAGTTCAGATTGAAAGCGAGCGGCACGATTTACGCTATTTTATTAAACGATAATAAGTAGTTAAAACATCTGCAATAATAAAATTGCAATGCAGTAAAATTATTGCACTTTGTGTGGAACAGGTTGCGACCGAACACTGGTGTCGTACAGGTTTGTTCTTAATATATAGCTAAAATGATTGGATATTATTTATACGTTACCCCACATCGGTGACCGTTTGAAATATGTCT
>Ga0316579_10000390_pt1 | contig 13859 bp, 12 predicted proteins | sample J5NA_2_FD_203074 | JGI IMG/M metagenome (GOLD analysis project Ga0316579, IMG submission 203074) | Rhizosphere microbial communities from salt marsh grasses in Alabama, United States - J5-7_160517rDrA | ecosystem: Host-associated > Plants > Roots > Rhizosphere | place: USA: Alabama | collected... | reverse complement strand
AAGGCCAGTTTTACGCTGTCGCGCGGATCACGCACACCCCATAATTCGGTCAGCATCTTGATGCCGGTCGGTTCCCCATAGAGTATCTGGTTACGAATAAACCACCAGCCGGCCAACAGTAAAGCGACAACGATAATCAGGGCATTGACGACGATCCACTGGCGCCATTGTTTTTTGCGCCAGGCAACCCAGGTGACGGCCAGTTCAATGGTGATAATAATGGCCGCCAGGTTGAATTTACTGAGCAGCGCGATGCCGTAGAGCGCTCCAAGGATCAGGCCCCATCGCCAATTCAAACCCGCTTCGTCGCGCATTAAGCGCACGGCGGCGAGGGTAACCCCCGCGCCGGCCAGGGCGGCGATGATATCGTTGTTAATGGCGGCTGACATATAGAGGAACATGGGGTTGAAGGCGACAATGGCCGCCCCACCGAGGGCAAGAGCGGGTTGATCGGGCCAAATGGTACGGCCGATGAGGTAGGTGACCAGGACAACAGCGGCGCCGATGAGGATATTGACGATTCGCGAGAGATGGGCGGCCAGGGCTTCACCGAACCAGGGAAACGCTTCATCCGGCCCATGCATATATTGGTTTTTGTTGTCCACGCCAACTTCCCAATAATGATGAGCCCAGAAAGGATTTGTCGGCGGTTCGTAGCAAATTTCATGCCCGGTATCGATCCAACCGGTCACCAGGGCGGCGGCGGCATAATAGAGCGGCGGATGGTGGCCCTGTTCGCTGCAGCTCATGGCACCCTGCACCGGCAGAGAATGCGTTTGCACAATATGCTGGATGAAGCGGTAATGGCGCAGCTCGTCCGTCGCCTCAAATAAGGGATTGATGACGCTGTAGGCCAGGCTGAGGAGGATGAAAGCCGTGAGAATGTCGGCGATGGCCAGGTTTTGGCGTTTGGGATTCAACAGCTACTCTCCCAAATCCAGGCGAATATGATCCCAACCATCCTGGGTCATGATGCGCTCTTTAGTTAATGGATCATACAGGCCAAAGACGGCCGTGGCGCCGGTCATATCGTCAACCGCCGGTATGTTGTGCTGCTGGATGAAACGGTCGCCAACCTGCAAGGTCGCGGGATCGACCCAAAAGCCATCATCGCCGACCAGGAAACTGCCGGCGGCGTCTTGAAGCTGGGCAAAGACAAGCAGGCGAGGGCCTGAATAGACGCCGGGCGGCGGCGGGTTGCTGATTAAGGGAATTTCAGGCAGCTGCAGTTCTTTTTCAACCGCCCAGGCAAGGTTCAGACGGCCGTTTTGTGAATCGTAATTATAACCAATCCAACACAGACCATTTTCAAAACAAATGGGCTCCGCGGGCATTTTCATCGGCGGCGTTGCTTCTGATGAGATTTGCATCAGGCGATAACCGCCGATGCCGTCAATACCCGGCACGCGCTCCTGAGCATCCGGATAGGGTAAATCGAGCACGGGAAAACCGGCAAAACTGATGGCCGGGGCGAGCATCAGCGCGCGCGCCGGGTTGTACCAGCGCGCCTGAACGCTTGCGGCACGATCCTGATCCAGATCAATGGAAAGGGCAACTTTATCCCAAGGACCGGCCAGCAGGCCACTGATAGCAAAATCATCCAAACTGGTTCCGGTGTTCAGGTATTCAGCTACATCATGAATATCGGCGCGGTATAGAAAGCGGGTCATGCCGCGCTGCGGCCACTCATTGAAATAATCGGGAATATCGCGGACGGCGATGGACGCCAGCAAGATTACGGCGGCGATAGTGACCAACCAGTCGCGATCCTTGAAGTTGAGTTGACTTAACCACCATACAGGTAATGCAACGATAAGATAGACGGCCGGTTGGGCGAGAATTGTATGGCCCAGGCTGGCCGGAGGCACACTGATAAAGGCGGGCGATATGCCGGCCAGGCACCAGATCAGTATAAAAGCGGAGGAGAGGCTGGTCTCATCCTTGATCTCAACGCCTTGACCGGACGGCTTCTGCTCCTCGCGATGGAACAGCCACTTATAAAGGGGAAGCAAGGCGTACAGAAAAGCGATCAGGACACCCAACCAAAAAAACAAAGCGCCTATTGGGCCAAAAACCGGCCGGTTGGGGATGTTATATAACCACTCATCATCGCCCGTGCAGTGAAACATGCTCAGGGTAGTCAGCACATGCTCACGTAGGGGCTCAAAATTTCCGGCCTGCGCTTCAATCAAGGGCACAGCCAGCTCTGAAACACGGGCTTCCGATTCCGGCTGGCTAGAAAGGGTGACGACCAAGGGGATGGCCATCGGTGAGGCCAGGATGAACATGAGCAAAATTTGCTGCCAGTATCGTTTGAGAAGGGAGCGTTCAAATAGTAAAACGTAAAAAAGAAAGGCCAATAATATTAATGGCATGCCGCGGCTGGCGAAATAAGAGTAGAAGCTGAGACCCATGAAGAACCCGGCCAGCAGAAAGTCCAACCAATGCTCTATAGAACTGCGGGCTGTTTTGTCGCCGATGCCCAGGCCGCGGATGAAGAAAAAGAAGGAGGCTATGGCCAATACGGGGAGCAAGATATGGCGGATGCCAATGCGCGAATACATGAGCGACCAGAAACTAATGGCCAGGGCGGTCGCAGCAACCAGGCCAAGAAGGGGGCTGTAAAGTTTACGGCCGACGAGGAAGGTCAAGAAAACTGAAATAACGCCCAGGATCGCCGAGAGCCAGCGAATTCCGGCGACGCTGGGGCCGAAATAGCCGAGCATGAAAGCATTTAAGACGTGGTAGAGCGCCTCGTGGCCGGAGGCGTCGGCGTAATAAACGGCGAGATCGCCATCCAGGACGTGCTGAGAAATCACGAGGGAATTGATCAACTCGTCGTCGCGCCAGCCGGGTGGGACCTGATCAAGCTGCCAAAAGCGCAGAAAAGTGGCAGCGACCAGAATTCCGGCCAATAAAATCCAGATTACCCATTTCGAGGAGCGCTCGTCTTCCTGAGTCAGAGTCATGGTATAACCACCAACGTTGTAAGCGGGAATAAGGTAGCGCCAGCGGCATCAGACGTCAAGGGTAATCGCAGGCCATCAGGCAGCGTATAGACGCCCACGGCAAGGGGATAGACTCCTGGTTCGAGATCCGCGGGCAGGGTAAATTGGTGCAGCTGTAAAAACACGTCCCCGGCAGCCCAGCTATAACCAGGCACATCCAGCCGATCATTTTGGACCAAGGGAACGTCATCGGGTCCAAGAAGGTGGGTAAAGAGCACCGCCTCTTCCAAGGGTTGTTGGGCTTGCCACATCGTTACCAGACTCACCTGCTGACCCGGACTCGCTTGTTCGGGAATTAAGTCAAAACCAACCAGTTTGACAGCGTCGCCAAAACCGGCTTCTATGGGCGTCATTTGTTCGCGCCAATCGGAAAGCAGCGCCTGGCGATTCAGTTTATATACCCGGACCGGCCGGTCGAGATCACTTTCGCGCAGGGGTAGGGTTTCGACAAGTTCGGCCGTGTCGATGAAGGCCGACAGAGCCGGGGGGAGGGGTGTAAAGCCGGGGACAAGCAAGGTCGCCGATTGATCGCGCGGTAGGAGCAGGGCGCCACGGCCGTCGAACCACCTGGGCTGGACATCCTCATTGGTCAGGGCCATCGCCGCGACGGCGGGGCTGTGATAAAGACCCGGAGTGATGGTTGAGATTAGCGCTTCACCCGAGCCCGTAGTATTTAGATAATCAAGTTCGGCGATCAGAGTCGATTCATACTGCACGCGTACCTGGGGATGGTTGGCCCACTCCTGGAAGTAGCCACGCCAGGTTGTTAGCGCGAGCAAACCATAAAGCAGCACAGCGCCCGCTTGATATAACCAGTAGGGCAGGCCGCCGGTTCGGCACGCCAACCACGCGCCGCCGGAAGCGAGGGCCAGCGCCGGAAAGAGATAGATCAACGGCTGCACGGCAATGGCCTGGGTCATACTCAATTCCGGCCCGGTAATGAGCACTGGCGCAAAACCAATAAGCAGCCAGGATAAGGAAAGGAAGGAGGCTGATGCGCGGTGATCGGCGGCAGAATCTCGTTTAGTGAAAGTCCACCACAGCGCCTGAGACAGCCCGACGAGAAATAAGAACCCGAACAAGGGAGTGAGGAACGGCCGTTTGTAGAGGTTGTAACGCCAGACGGGATCGCCTTCGAGGAAGAATAAACGCAGGGCGGCTTGCGCCTGGTCGGTGAGCATACTCCAATCTCCCGCTTGGGCCTGGATCAATGGTTCCGCGAGCTGTTGGATGCGCAGTTCGGCCCCGGGATGGAGCTGCAAGTATGCCAGCAAGGGCGCGGCAACCAGAACCATGACCAGGAGCATGACGGCCGTGCGCCAAAACATTGTCCGGCACAGCGCGCGATCGCGAAGCAGCCAGTAGAGAAGCAGCAATGGGAAAATGATCCACAAAGCACGGGCGGGAATATAGGTATAGAAGGTCAAGCCCAGGATGGCGCCGGCGACGATAAAGGGCAGCAGACCATGGGCCGCGCGCCAAAAGAACCTACCTCGCGATTTCTGGTTACGGCCGACATTTTCCATGGCCAACCAGAATAAGAGGACAGCGAGGACGAAGAGAGCCGGCAGCATAATTGAGCGCAGGGCCTGGCGCGAGGACATTAGCGGCCAGAATCCAAGCGCCAATCCGGCGCCGGTCAGCAAAGCGGCGGGGCGATCGAAAGCACGCCAAATCCAGGCGATCATGGCAGCGATTAAAATCAAGCCGGCAAATACTGAGACCAGGCGCGCGGCTAGAATGGTCGGTCCCATAAAAGACATGAAGAGGGCAACGGCATAATCGTATAGGGGCTCGCGACCATAACCGACGGTGAAGTAAATCTCGCGCACGCCCTCGGTTACAATTTGCCAGGCGATGAACCCATGATCCGCCTCATCATGGGTCATGCCGGGAGGTATTGAGGCCAGATTATGGAAGCGGAAAACGGCCGCTGTCAACAATATTAGCAGCGGCCACCCAAAGCGCGCAGTCCAGGAGCCCTTAGAATTCATTTTCATAACAGCAGGTGCATGATATAGAAAGGATACACGACCTACAACAACGCTAAATGGGTTTTAAGTAGTCGATTCACAAACAAAAGCGCCACACTTGCGATGAAGCGTGGCGCTTTAAAAACCTGAGGGTTACCAAAAACTAGGCCAGGGCCTTTTTAGCAATTTCTACGACTTGTGTGAAGGCTGCGGCATCGCGAACCGCCAGATCAGCAAGGACCTTGCGATCCAACTGCACCTCAGCCATCTTCAATCCGTGGATGAGCTGGCTATAGCTCATCCCATTTGCCCGGGATGCGGCATTGATGCGCGCAATCCAGAGGCGGCGGAAGTCCCGGCGGCGTTGGCGACGGTCGCGATACGCATACCAATAGGACTTCATCATGGACTCATTGGCGCGGCGGAACAGCTTGCTGCGTGTGCCCCACTGACCGCTGGTCATTTCAATAATTTTTTTGTGTCGGCGTCGGTTGACTACGCCACGTTTTACTCGCATTATTTCTTACCTCGCATTTTAGTAGCCTGGACACTTAAATGTGTGACCATCAAGGCCAGGCAGCGTTTAATAATCAATTATTCAAACTGCTACGCAGGTGGATTGGCCTTGTATCTGCTCAAGTATGGGGCCAACCGTTTAATACGGCGGCGCTCACCTGGGGCCTTAACTTCCAACATTCTGGAAAACAAGGCTTTCGTACGTTTTGGGGTACGGCGGCGCAAATGGCTCTTGCCGCCCTTTGTACGCATAATTTTTCCTGTTCCGGTAACCCGGAAACGCTTCGCAGCAGCTTTATACGTCTTTAATTTATATTTTTTTGTTTTCGCTTTTGGCATATTTCCCTCAAAATAAAGAGCCCTTATCGGGCTCCAACATCAATACAAAATCTTTGTTGTAACCTAATCCAATCGCAGGCTTATGTACTGCCTTCGGGCGAGAGCATCATTGTCATGCGCCAGCCTTCCAAGTTTGGTTTTTGTTCCATGACCGCGATATCGCTTAATTCATCCGCGATACCTTGCAGCATGTCCTGTCCGATTTCCGGATATGTGATTTCACGAGCCCGGAAACGAACCATAAACTTAACCTTCTTCCCCTCTTCGAGCCACTTGCGACCTTTCTTTACACCGATTCCACGGTGAAAATCATCAGTCCTAGGCGTGAGGCGAATCGTCTTGATCTCGACTTTCTTTTGGCGTTTGCGCGCCTCGCGCTCTTTTCTCGTCTGCTCGTATGTAAATTTGCCGTAATCCATAATCCGGCAAACCGGAGGCTTCGCATTGGGGGCAACTTCTACCAAATCAAGCTCGGCTTCCTGCGCCAGATCACGTGCCTCTTCGATAGGCACTACACCACGGTTTGTTCCTTCAGCATCAATTAAACGCACTTCAGGTACGCGAATACGATTATTGATCCGGTAGTCTGGTGTGGACGGCGGTCTACTGATTTTTCGTCTACTTCTTTTAATGGTACCTCGCTATTTAATATATTTTTGGGTCCTCAAACCCAATTCGCTGTAAACAGACAACAAATAGCCCACTGATTCCTGATCAGCAGGCTAAAAAATAATAACACAAGGGTCAACAGGCGTCAATTTCCGCCTGTAAAAATATGCGATTTGGGCCATCAAGCACTTAGAGCCTGAGAAGAGGATGAGCCTGGTTCGTTCAAAGCAGCCTGCACGAAGATAGACAACCTTATTGGACCACTAAATTTATCACAATCAAGAGCAGGAATAAGGCTCCTGATAACAAAAACAGTTGGCGGAGGTCTTTGACGACGTAAGCGTATTCCTGCCGGTAAGCCATGGTTGCTTTTTCTTTGGCGGAAAGAGCTTTCTCAGCCGCCTGCTCAGCTGAGGTTTCCTCTGTTGTTTCAGCCACGTAGGTGGATCGATTTTTCTTCTTTGCTCGACGAACTTTTTTAGCCATTCATACTTTCCTTAAAGCACCTCGTATAAAACGAGGGTTGATGACCTTCCGATTGTGCGCCTAATTTGAAGATCGTGCAACTTCAAGGAGGGGTCCTCTAAATAATGTCTCGGCCGTTAACCCGGATGCGTCATTCAACGGGAGGCGTTCTCCTGTCTGGCGATCGTATATGCCTACCACAGGTTGGTAGGAACCGGCCTCTGTCTCGGCCGGGAGTTCGAGGCGGTGAATTTGCAAGATTGTGTCGCCAACCTGCCAGCTCCAGGAAGGGGCATCCAGGGCGTCATCCTGGCTGACTAAATTTTCCCCCTCGTCAAGCAGGTGCGTAAAAAAGACGGTGTCCGGCTGAAAAGCCGGCGGGTGTGCCGGACCTATATTGTCGGGATTGATCACACGCCAGCGGGTCAGTAATTCCGCGGTCTGGCCAGGTTGAACCGGGGAAGCGATCCATGAGACATCTATTAACTGCACGGCCGATCCGAAGTCAGCCAGCGCTTCCTCGCCATCGCCGGTCAAACTTCGGCTGTTTTCAAGGGCATAGAAAGAGAAGTAGGGATCGAGATCGTCAGCGCGCAGCGTGACCGTGTCCAACTGGTGCAAATATTCAGAAAAAGCCCCATGCGGCGGGGTTGAAGAAGGAATGACAGCAAATGCTTCTTCACCTGCGGGCAGGAGGAGCGCGTTTCGGGCATCGACCCAGCGGTAGTTCTGCGCCTCCTGACCGGCCAGGACCAGGGCGATGGAGGCATCGTGCACCGGGCCGGGATAGACCGTGGAGAGAAGCACCGGATCTTGCTTGATGCCTCGATCCTGGAGGTATTGTAATTCCTCGACGAGTGTATGCTGGTAAGCACCACGTACTTCAGGCATCGCGGCCCAACGGGCGAAATAGTCGCGACCGGTGACAAAGGCCACCAACAGCAGCCAGACGGCCGCTCCAATCAAGAGCACGCCGCGTTGAGAGAGGTTTAGGCGCCGGGCTAAGGTCTGGCCGGCAAAGACAAAGCCCACGGCGGGCAGCAGATAAACGGCGGGCAGGGCGGCAAGGTTGCGGGTTGTGCTGGCTGTTGAACCGGTCACCAGGGAGGGAATGATGCCAATGATGAACCAGAGCAGCAGAAAAGCGTAGGCGGGCTGCCGCCAGCGCCAGAGGGAGACGATTAGGCCGATAATGAAGAAAACGGCCGTGAAGAGATCGAAAACCGGCCGTCCGGGAATGTTATAGGCCAGGAACTGGTCACCATAGCCAGGCCAAATAAAGGCCAGGAGCGCTTCAGCGCCATTGTTTATGATGGGCAGGAGGTCTCCGGCAGAGAGCTGATCGATGGTACCGCTGAGCATGGACAGGCGTGTCTGGGCATAGGGATTGTTGGCCAGGTAGAGAAACATGGGAATAAGCAGCAACCCGGCGAGCAGTAATCCCGCCGCTGCCGGACGCCAGGAGCGGCGAAAATCGTCACGATACAGCAGGGCCAGGTAAATCAGGAAAAGGGGAAAGAGCAGCCAGGCAACCCGCGCGGCCAGATAGATGTGAAAGGTGGCGACAATACTGAGGGCGAAACCGATAATCAGGCCGGCCATACGCCAATGGGTAGGAGTTGAGGCAGGGGGACCATCGCCATCCTGTCCACAGGGATTGCAGACGATCTGCCAAAAAAACCAGACGGCCAAGACCATGAAGAAGGGCAGCATGCCAGCGCGCAGGGCTTCGCGGCTGGAGACAAGGGGCCAGAAGGAGACGGCCAGTAAACCAGCCGCAATCAGGGCGGTCTCTTTATTAAACGCCTGCCTAGCCCAGACGGCCGTGGCCGCTATGGCCGCCAAACCAAATAAGATATTTACCAGGCGTAAGGCGAAAAGATTCTCGCCGAGTAGGGCCATTGTGCCGGCAACCGTATAACTGTAGAGCGGTTCGCTGCCGTAGTTGAGGGGAAAATAATAGCGGTATACGCCGTCGAGTATTTCAATGGCCTCACGGCTATGATTGGCCTCGTCATGCGTCAATCCGGGCGGGATTCCAGTAAGATTATAGAGGCGGAAAGCAAGGGCCAAAAGAAGAATAAGGCCGATCAGTAACAGCGTTTTACGCATAGGTTTTTCGCCGCCAAACCCGCGGGACGCGGTCAGGGATTCTGGGCAACGGCGAAGAGCTCTCGCTCAAAGAACCAGCGAAAAGGAGGAAGATCGAAGGCGACACGCCGCAGGCCAGCCAGGACGAAATTTTCCTGGCGGTTTTGTGGGGGTGAATCAAGCCAGACATTCACATTTTCAAAGCCGGCCTCTTTAAGCGTACGGCGCATGCTGAGCATATCTTGTTCATTGACATGCACATCCTGGTTGACAGGCGTTATCGCCCTGGGGTCTACCGGGTAAAGCCCCCCCTGTCCCATTAGAGTGCGTACACGGCGCACCCAAGGGTAGGCATATGTGTCGTACCAGCGGTTAGGCGCGGTGTGAATGACAAGACGGCCGCCGGGCTTGAGGACCCTTCGCGATTCTGTTAATGCTTCGGCCAGTTCCCAAGGGTAAAGATGTTCGACGACATCAAACATCAAAACGCGATCAAAATAGGTGCTGGGAAATGGAAGCACCTTGGCATCAGATCGGCACACCCCACCCGCAACCTGCTCTTCTTGGGGCAGGATTGATTTTTCCAAGGTGATCACATCCCGCGTCATCAGAGTCGCGACTTCGGCGTAATCGATGCCGTAAGCATCTATGCCCATGCTCATGCAGTGGCGAATGATCTCACCACGCCCACAGCCGACATCCAGAATGCGCATGCCCGAATCGACACCGGCAACGGCGAAAGCATCTCTCAGGCGACGCGACAGGTGCTGCCCCTCGGATTCTATAAATTCGTCATAGCCTTCACAGGCTGTCAGGAAGTATTCTTCCGTATATAAAGTTGATGGTAACGATTTCTTTTGGTTAGAAGTCATCTAATTTCTAATATTCTTATGATGGAATGCTGGCATTATAGAAGTGCAGGAATCAAGTTGCAAATGTCAAAGGTACACTTAATCCTCTCTTACACTTTGCGTGAAGTCATTTGACTAAACCGCTGAAACTTTTCCCACAAACCTGCGTAATGATGAATAAGACTCAGGAGATTGGAGCTTTGAACGATGAGCAGGTCTGGCTCGAACAGGCCATGAAGGGCGATCAGATCGCCTTCGGAAAGTTGGTGGAAGCATACCAGACACCAGTATATAACCTGGCATACCGAATGCTTAACAATTCCGGCGAGGCTGAAGAAGCGGCGCAGGAGGCATTTGTTCGTGCTTACACGAGATTGGAAAGTTACAATCCGGCACACAAATTTAGCACCTGGCTGTTATCAATCACCTCAAATTATTGTATCGACCAACTGCGCAAGCGGCGGGCAGTACTGCTGTCCATCGATGAACCGCTGCCGCCGCATCCCGCCCTTCACAGCGATGGAGAGAAAAATCCGGAATCGCAGGTTGTGATGAGCGAACAGCAACAAATGGTGCAGTCGCTTTTATCGGAACTCGAACCTGAATACCGGGAAGCCGTCGTGTTACGTTACTGGTACGAGCTTTCTTATGATGAGATTGCCGAAATTATGGACACAACGGTGAGCGCGATTAAATCGCGCCTTTTCCGGGCGCGCCGTCAACTGGCTGAGATTGGCCTGGAACGCGGTCTTGTCCCGGCGATGGAAAAAGAAATTGCATGATGTCGACTTTAGACCAACAGACCGGCGGCAGAAAGTCGATCAGAGAAGAGAAATAAAGGGAATGAATTATGGATCACAATGACATTTTCGCCCTGATGATGGACATGCTCGATGGTGAGGCTTCGGAAAGTGAAGCAAGAACGCTGGAGGCTCACCTGCGCGCATGTCCTGAATGCGAACAGGAATGGCGGGCACTTGTGGCCATCGACACGCTGTTTCGGCAAACCCCGGCATTGAGCCCAGCGGCCGATTTTGTCGAGAAGACGCTCGCGCGTCTTCCCAATCGACGGGCACGAATTTGGGCGATGGGGGCGATTTACAGCGCGATCTTGTTGGGCGGGCTGATACCGTTGGCGATGCTTGGTTATCTCGGATACAAGCTTCTGCCCGTGTTGAGCCAACCGGCATTGATAGGCAGTGTTTTAAAGTCACTAGGTACTACTTACCACGCGGCGAGCGTGATTATGGGGGCTTTGGCAAGCGGCGCCGGGGAAGCCCTGGTGCAGCAGCCTGTTTATGTAGGGCTCATGATGGTAGTCGCAGGCATTATTTTTCTGTGGGGTGGGGTGTATAGGCGGCTGGTAATGACGGAGGTCTAGACCTTGTCACAGGCTTATCGAGCCAAATTTGATTCTGGGTCTACCAATACTTTTACCCAGATTCGATCAGGGAGTTTATTGAGAATGAGAATGAAAAGAGTAACTTTATTATTAATAGTTGTGCTGCTGTTGGCAATCCCCTTCGGCACAGCATTTGCCGCACCACTTTCTGACACTACTGTCGGTGAGAATGAAACGGTCAACAATGACGTGATCTTATTCGACGGCGATCTGCTGCTTGAAGAAGGAGCGGTTGTGAATGGCGATGTGATCGTTTTTAACGGGGACGTCGAAACTGCAGGGACGATAAACGGCGATCTGGTCATTTTTAACGGTGACCTAGCTGCGGCGAGTATGGCCTCAATCAATGGGGACTGCGTCTTGTTGAACGGCGGCGTTGAAGATAACTCCGCGGGAGGCATCAGCTGCACCAATATTGAAGGCAGCGTGATTTCCGGATGGATAGAAGGCATCCCACCAACGGCCGTTGATCCCAAAGCAGTCCCCGATTTAGCCGACGTACCGGCCGTACCTGACGTACCGGCTGTTTCAGAACCTCCTACTACGCCTGATTTGCCCGCTGGGGCGGATGTTTCAAACTCTACCGGCGGTTCAAATGCCGGCGTGGATTTCCTGGGAGTGATTAGCAGTACAATCCTGCTCGGACTGCTGGCTTTCGCCGCCGGTTCCGTATTTCCTAATCATTTACAGCAGGTGAAGACGACGGCACGCAGAAAGCCTGTTGCCAGCGGTGTCGTGGGTGTTTTGACAAGTATCGCAGTTCCCGCCCTGGCCGCTTTATTGGCCGTAGTCTCGGCGCTGCTGACCTTGATTTGCATCGGCCTGTTGGGTTTTCCGATTGTGCTGCTGATGCTGATGGGCTTAGTAGCCGGCGCCGTATTTGGCTGGATCGCGATCGGCACCTGGGTGGGCGATAAATTGTTCAGCAGGGGCAAACGCAGTATAGCCATGAAAGCCGCCTTAGGAACAATGGTCCTGACCATCGTCCTTGGCCTGCTGGGCATGATGCTGCCCTTCTTTGAAGGCATTATCGCCTTTGTCGCCGGAGCGATTGGCCTCGGCGCCGTGGCCTTGACCCAATTCGGCCGTAAACAATATCCTCCCCAAGGCGAGGAGATCGCGTTTACCGAAGACGAGATAAAGGTTGCTACCGTCCTGGAGACGCTGCCGGTTGAAGAAGATGAACCGCCGTTGAAATTATAACGGCTATCAGCCGATAACCTTGAGCAACATACAGGCACGCCGCAAGACGGCATGCCTGTTTTTTTATTTACGGAACAGGCGAGATAACCAACAATTTGGAACGGCCGTGGGCGCGTGCTAGAATGCCGCGCATGAGTAGAATCGTATTTATGGGCACGCCACAGTTTTCTGTGCCCAGCTTGCAAGCGTTAATCGAGACACAAGAAGTTGTAGGTGTTGTCACCCAACCTGACCGGCCCGCGGGGCGAGGGCGTAAGCTGCAGCCGTCCCCGGTAAAAGCCGCCGCCCTGGAAGCGGGGCTGCCGATATACCAACCACGATCTTTGCGAAGCGAGGAAGCGGCCGGCCCGCTTTATGATTGGCGTCCGGATGCCATACTCGTCGCGGCTTTCGGCCAAATTTTACGGCCCCACGTCCTGGAATTACCGCCAAAAGGCTGCATTAATGTCCATGCCTCGCTGCTCCCGCGCTGGCGCGGTGCATCGCCGATCCAACATGCCATACTGGCCGGAGATAGGGAAACGGGTATTACCTTGATGCAAATGAATGAAGGGTTGGATACCGGACCGATGTATGTCCAGGAATCAACGACCATATCAGAATTGGACACGAGTGAAAGCGTTCATGACCGCCTGGCAGTATTAGGCGCCGGCATGATCAGGCGCTATTTGGATGATATCTTGCAGGGAAAGATCGCCGCTAAGATTCAAGATGATGAACTGGCGACCTATGCACCGATGATTAAAAAAGAGGCGGGGCGCATTGATTGGCGAGAAAACGCTCCGGCTATCGATAGGCAAATCCGGGCGATGACGCCCTGGCCTGGGGCTTTCAGCGAATGGGAAGGTCAGAATTTAAAAATCCTGGCCGCACATCCTGTTTTGAAGAGCTCGGCCTTAATACCGGGGACGGCGGCTCTGGTAAATGGCGAGATCGTTGTGCAGACCGGCGATGGGCTGCTGGTTCTCGATCAACTGCAGTTGGCTGGGAAGAAGGCTTCTAGCGCTGAAGCGTTTGTTCGTGGACGGCCACAGTTCATTGGGTCCGTGCTGGCCTCTTAAAGTTTGGATTGGTGATGAAAATTCTTGTTTACGGCAGCGGGGCAATTGGCGGATATCTGGGCTCGAGTCTCCTGCACAGCGGGAACCAGGTGGTGATGCTTGACCGGCCGTCTATGGCAGAGGAAATTAATCAAGGGGGGATAATTGTCGTGGAGGCTGGGGAACGGATCCAGGTCAAACCTCAAGCGGTTTCATCTTTAAGCGAGGCCTATGCGCTTAATGAGAACTATGATCTGATCTTGTTGGGTTTGAAGTCTTATGATCTGCCGATCGCCTTGAAGGATCTGGCTGCTCACGATCCAGAAGGGGCGACGATATTCACCGTCCAAAATGGGATCGGC
>Ga0316579_10000389_pt1 | contig 13864 bp, 8 predicted proteins | sample J5NA_2_FD_203074 | JGI IMG/M metagenome (GOLD analysis project Ga0316579, IMG submission 203074) | Rhizosphere microbial communities from salt marsh grasses in Alabama, United States - J5-7_160517rDrA | ecosystem: Host-associated > Plants > Roots > Rhizosphere | place: USA: Alabama | collected... | reverse complement strand
TTGCCCCTGCAGACCAAATGCCGAACGCATAACGCCCATGGCTGCTTTATCCATATCCGCTTTGTCGCTGACGATCGTGGGGTTCTTTCCGCCCATCTCGGCGATAACCGGGCGCGGGAATTTGCTATGTGAGAATTCGCGCAGGATTTTCATGCCCACATCATAGCTGCCGGTAAAGGTGATGCCGGCCGTGTCGGGATGGTCAACCAGCGTCTGGCCAACCGTACGGCCGCTGCCGGTCACAAAATTAAATACGCCGGCGGGAATTCCAGCATCGCGGAAACATTCGGTGAGCAGCCAACCGGTGAATGGCGTATCCGTGGCCGGTTTTAGAACGACGGTGTTACCGGCGACAAGTGCCGCGCTGCTAGGCCCACCGGCCAACGCGCCTGGGAAATTAAAGGGTGAAATGACGACCCAAACACCGTATGGCTTGAGCACGCTGCGGTTATGGTGGTGTTCGCTCTCGGAAAGCAGGGCTATGTTGAAGCCGTTGTTCTTTTCCATGGCGTCGCAGTTATAGCGCAGGAGATCGGCCGTTTCTTCCACATCACCGAGCGCTTCGAGGCGATTCTTGCCGATTTCCATGGACATGACCGCCGACATATAGTAGATGCGTTCGCTCATGAGGTCGGCCGCTTTGCGAATAATGGCGATTCGCTCCTGCCAGGGAGTATCTTTCCAGGTGGGAAAGGCTGCTTTGGCTGCTTGAATCGCATCCCGCGCATCCTGCTCGGAACCTTTTTGAAAGTAACCTATCACCATATCCGTATCAATTGGGCTTACCTTGGCGAATGTCTGATCCGCAAATCTTTCTTCGCCATTAATGTACATGGGATATACCTGGCCGAAGTTTTCTCTAGCCTCGACGACTGCTTCATCATAATACTCATGCAGCAGTGGATCTGGGCTTGCCAGCGTTGAGTAAGTTACCTTGATATGTTTACGTTCTTTCTGTGACATTCCAACCTCCAAGTGGGAATTTTACGGGACAGCAGAATAAAAAATGTGTCTATTCATTCTGCTTCTGTCCAGGGTTTTTCAAGATTGATTGTAAATAATGCAAGTGGGTTTAGAAAAGGTGCCCTTAAATCTGTCAGAGCCTTATTATAGCCATTTTTAGATACCCTGTATACTTACAAGAGGTACGTATCATGATCGTATAACGGCCGTTTGAGTTCTTAAGTCGTCTTGATAGGTTGCCCCGGCTACAATAACAAATGAATTCCTTCTTCAGTGAGGTGATATGTTTAGCGATCTAGACCATCTGCCGGATTACGAGCAGCATGGTGAATTAAATTTGAGGTAAGCATGCGAATACTTATTACAGGAGCGGCGGGTTTTTTAGGGTCCCATCTAAGCGACCGTTACATAAATGAAGGTCATCAAGTTGTTGGTATGGACAACCTGATTACCGGTAATATGGACAATATCGCCCATCTTATTGGCCACGAGCGCTTTGAATTTATCAAACATGATGTCAGTAAATATATTTATGTTGCCGGCCCCATCGATGCGGTCCTCCATTTTGCTTCCCCGGCAAGTCCCAATGATTATTTAGAATATCCAATTCCCACTCTGAAAGTTGGCTCCTTAGGAACCCACAATACCCTGGGCTTGGCTCTGGCCAAACAGGCGCGCTTTTTACTTGCTTCAACCTCTGAAGTTTATGGGGATCCCCAGGTGAATCCCCAGCCGGAAACCTATTGGGGACATGTTAACCCGATCGGCCCGCGTGGGGTTTATGACGAGGCTAAACGTTTTGCCGAAGCGATGACTATGGCTTATCATCGCTACCATGGTTTAGACACGCGCATCGTGCGCATATTCAATACTTACGGCCCGCGAATGCGTCTCAACGACGGCCGTGTCGTGCCTAATTTCATTCGTCAGGCTCTAAATGGCGAACCGCTTACCGTTTACGGCGAAGGAACTCAAACCCGATCCTTCCAATACTATACCGATCTGGTGGAAGGTATTTTTAGACTGCTTGAGTCGAACGAGGTGCTGCCCGTAAACATAGGCAATCCCACGGAAATGACCATTTATGAATTTGCAGAAGCGGTTGTCAAAATCGCCGGCAGTGATTCCTCCATTCAATTCATCCAGCCGAAGGATGAGCGCGTGAAAGATGATCCCAAGCAAAGGCGGCCGGATATTACCAAGGCGCGATCAATATTAGGTTGGGAGCCAAGAGTTGATTTGGCCGAGGGGCTTGAGAAAACAATCGCCTTCTTCCGCGGTAAAACATGATGGTTAAAGCCCCGGACGGTTAAATGTTGATCGCTCTCTCATCAGATAAGGTTTCCCGTCGTGTGTGGGGAAATCTCAATAACTGGCCAGGTCCACTTGTCCTGATTATCGCTGCGGCTGCGACCGGGCTGCTGTTCTCACTTTTGCCCCTTAACTGGACCGCAGCCGCGCTCGTTGTGATTACCGTCGTCACTCTGGCCTTGATTCAACCCCTCTTCGTCCTTGGGTTGGCTTTAATTGCCGGACCTTTTGGGGCGCTTGAGAGTGTCTGGTTTGGCGGCGCATCCTTTGACAGCGGGCAGCTGCTTCTTTTGCTGGCTTTGGCAGCCTGGATCAGCCGCCGGCTTGCTGCCCGACAGTTCAATCTGCCGCGAATTTTCTTGCTGCTTCCGCTCACGCTGTTTATCGTCGTGGGGCTTGTGAGTTTGTTGTCCGCCCCTGACATTGTGCTGGGCTTGGTTGAAGTCCTTAAGTGGATCGAAATCACGGCCGTTATGGTGATGGTTGCCGATCTTGGTCGTGACCTGGGTCGTAAGAAATTCATAGACCGCAAGCAATCCCTGGTAGTTGGGATTGGCTGGGTCCTGGTAATGGTCATGCTCGCCGGAGTGTTCCAGGCTTTTATCGGCATCTGGCAGTTTATGTTACGCGGTGAAGGGCCTGAGCACTTTATCGTACTCGGCCGTTTTTACCGTGCTTTTGGAACCTTTGAGCAGCCGAATCCTTTTGGCGGTTATATGAACATGACGGCGCTGCTGGCTCTTGGCGTCCTGATTGGTTTGCTGATGGCCTGGATAAGCCGCATGAGAAGCTCAACCGGCCGGGAATCCGGTTCACGAAATCGTAAGCTGCTGCAATCGATCATTCTCTTGCTGGCGGTTCTTAGCGTAACGGCCGTGACTTCAATCGCCCTCTTATTCTCTTGGAGCCGTGGCGCATGGATGGGTTTTCTGGCCGGAATAACCGTCATGGTCTTTTTTTGGCCCAAACACCTGCGCTATGGGCTGCTGCTGTTATTTGCCGCGCTTATGGGCATCTTTCTGCTCTACCAATCGAATATTCTACCGCCAACAATCGTTACCAGAGTAAGCGGATTCGCGGAAGATTTGACATTTGGCGATGTGCGTGGCGTTGATATCAACGACGATAATTATTCGGTGTTGGAACGATTAGCCCATTGGCAGGCCGCTCTAGATATGGCCGGCGAACGGCCGTGGCTGGGTGTGGGCTTTGGCAACTATGGAACCGCCTATGCTGATCACGCCCTGCTCAACTGGCCGGATGCCTTAGGACATGCCCACAATTATTATCTGAACATTCTGGCAGAGGTGGGCGTGATCGGCTTTTCAGCGTATCTCTTACTCTGGGGAGCTATTTTCTGGCAGACTTTGCGCGTTCTCAGGCGAGAAGATTGGCCCGTCCGCGGCGTTGCCTTAGGCCTGATTGGTGTATGGACCGCCTTTACAATTCACCACAGCGTTGATAAATTATACGTTAACAATATCTATATACATTTGGGTGTCCTGCTGGGTTTATTACAATTGGTCGATTTTCATGCCTTGCAGGGCATTGAGAATATAGATTATCTGGAAGAAAATTCTTAATGATTACCGCTGTTGCCCAAGCCTCAAGCCGCTTTGGCGTCAATCCAAAGGAAGCAGAACGCTTCCTTAAATTTGCTGTTGTCGGCATTATTGGATTCGTTGTTGATTTTGGCATATTCAACCTTCTGGTTGGCCCATTCCATAATCTGTTAGCCGTTGGCGAACCCCTCAATACTTTTTTTGTCAATCTGGGCCTCTCTTCCTTGCAAGCGGAGGCTTTAGCACCGACCTTTGCCGGAACAATTTCCTTTATCGCGGCCATCATTTCCAATTTTTTATGGAACCGCTACTGGACCTATCCGGACTCGCGTTCAAAATCCAGCCGCCGGCAGTTTGTGATGTTCACCCTGGTCAGTCTGGCCGGTATATTCATCCGTATTCCCATCATAACCCTCTTACATGGTCCCATGACCTCGCTTGTAGCCATGATCCCGGCTCTCACTCCTTACGCAGTTCGCCTGGGTGAAAACGGGGCGCTTGCTGTCTCGGTTGTAGTCGTGATGTTCTGGAACTTCTTCGCCAATCGCTATTGGACCTACAATGATGTCGAGTGATGGCCGCCCCTCAAATTGGCATTGATATCACATCGGCTTTAACTCAAGGTGGGGGAATTGGTCGTTATACCCGTGAGTTAGTACGCGCCCTGGTTGACCTCGATTCTCAAAATAGCTATACCTTATTTTCAGCGCGAATACCATCAGAACGGCTGAAGAATAACCAGCCGCTGCTCGATTCCTTGACCTCCCAATCTAAAATAACCTACCGCCCCGCACCCTTAGTAGAACATTGGCTGTATAGACTGTGGTACCGGCTGCGCTTACCTGTTCCTGTCCAGCTGTTCAGCGGCCGACTGGATCTCTTTCATTCACCGGATTTTGTCCTGCCACCCATATCCGGTGATATACCCACCTTGCTCACCGTTCACGACCTCTCATTCATTCATTTTCCAGATACTTTTCCACCTGTACTGGTTAACTATCTAAACCGTGTTGTTCCCTGGTCAGTATCCCGGGCTGCCCATGTCCTGGCGGATTCCAACTCCACAAAGATGGATCTCATGGAGCAGTGGGCTGTGCCGGAAGATAAGATTACCGTCTTATACAGTGGTGTGAACCAAGATTATCAGCCGGTCAAGGACCCGCTTCTCCTGGACAAGGTTAAAAAGATTTATGATCTCGGCGATGCCCCATACCTGCTTTCCGTAGGAACCATCCAGCCACGCAAAAATTACCAGATGTTAATCCAGGCCTTTGCTTCCATTGCCGGGTCTTACCCCCACAACCTTTTCATCGCCGGAGGCAAAGGGTGGCTTGAGGATAACATGATGGCTGAAGCAGCTCGCCAGGGAATTGCTGATCGCGTTCGTTTTTTGGGCTTTATCGCGGACGAACATCTCTCGGCTCTTTACAGCGCGGCTTCCCTGTTTCTTTTCCCCAGCTTATATGAAGGGTTCGGTTTGCCCGTTTTGGAAGCGATGGCTTGCGGCGTGCCGGCTGTCATTTCGAACAGCTCAAGCTTGCCTGAAGTAGGAGGGGAGGCAGCCTTACACCTTGATCCACGGCAGCCTGAAGCCTGGAGTGAAGGCATGGACCGAGTCCTGAGCGATCCTGGTTTAGCTGCCGCCATGGTCGATGCTGGTTTCGAACAGGTGCAGCGATTTAGTTGGGAAAAATCTGCCCAAGAGCTGTTGGATATTTATGATTCTCTGTTTGTTTAGTTCTTTCCTTGACAAACTTTACACAACTAGACATAATTATGCCCAATAGCGAAACATGACATAATGATTTCTCCATTAAGTCCCGACTGCTTCGCTTTTCATCAAAGTTAATTTATCAGTAGTACCCAAATTAGATAGTCAGATTTAGCGGATTTTCCTCACTGCTTGCTTCTCGCAGGAGGCTCGTTGCTTCTGACTTTTTGTTTTTATTAATTTCACTCGCGGATCGAGTGAACCAATCCTGCGCACCTTGATAATACGATGTTACTGGGCGAATACAGACAGGCCATGGACAGTATGGGGCAGGTGGTGCTGCCGAACCAGGTTCTAAGTGAACTAAGGGGCACCCTTGTTGTTGCTCGCGGCTTTGAACGAAATCTCATTCTCTACTCTGAACAGCAGTGGCGAGACCTCGCCGCAAAGCTGATGGGCAAGCCGATTTCAGATCATGCTGTGCGTACCCTTCGCAGGCGGCTGTTTTCTGATGCTGCTGAACTGTCAGTAAATGGTGATGGGTTGATTACCTTACCGGCTTCGCTAAGGAAGTTCGCCGGTATTCAAAATGAAGTGATTCTCACCGGCATGTACGATCATTTGGAACTTTGGAGTGTGCAAGAATGGTCGCAAATTCTACAGGCTGTAGTTGAGCAGGATCCCAACGGCGAACAATGGGACGGACTCGGCTTATGATGCTGGTGGGTTTCTGAGTAAAACGTTATCGAATAAAGGGAGAAAACAAATGGCTGCTGACAGGCGTTTTAGCTTTCGGAAAATCATGAAGCTAAAAACAATTTGTGTTGGAGAATCTTTTTCGGTTCCGACCGCCGGTGCTGTGTCCGAATCGATTTTTCCCTTTAATGTGCTCGCCCATACATCTGATTTCCAGTTTATCAATATCCCTGATTTTCTTGCCGCCTTGACAACCGTTCGTTCCGATGACGAGATCGATCTGATTTTCATTGATGCGGATGCCCACCCCTTAACTTCGGTCACGATGTTCGTCACCCAGCTGCGTGAAATTTCTCCCTGGCTGCCGCTGGTTGTCTTTTCCGATCACACCGATGATGTGATGCGTTACCTGCTGCGATCCGGCGCGACCTGGCATTATCTCAAAAATGCCCCGCAGATTGAAAACCTGGCTGAAGACATCAATACTCATATTTTTCTGCCTGTACGTTGGGAAGATGTTTTTGATTATTATGCCCGGGATGAAATAAAGCCACGCTTAGAACCGGGAATTGGTTTAGGTGACCTGGACTCGCTGCGCCGCAATCCGGAGGAGCAGTATATTATCAAAAGGCTGTTCGCCACCAGCGATGTCATTCAAATATTTCGTATGGATGAAGGTTTTAGTGGATCGCGTATCTATACCGTTAAACCGAGGCATCAGCTGAAGCGGATTTTGAAGATCGGCACGATTGATGACATGGAGGCCGTGCAAGAAAAGCAGGAGACGCTTATTCAGCCGCGTCTCTTCCGGCAGGTGGGTCAAATCCGTGGGAAAGTCGTCAGCGCTCAGCACCTTGCCGGAGCCTGCTACAGCCTCGCCGGATCAAGCCGGGATGCGATGACCTTGACGCAGTTCCTGCAGGATCAAAATAGCGTGCGCAGGGAACTCCTGGATAAGATTCTTTACCAGCTCCACGACAGCTTGAAGGAGTTGTATAGCGGTTCGACGGAAACAGAAATGCGCTACTGGGCGCCTCTCTACAGCCGGGTTTTACCGCCAACGATGATCATTGAAAGCGCTGTTTGGGTGGAAGACGGGGAGAGCGCGTCCGAGTATGTCCTGGACTCCCGCGATTTGGCCACGGTATCGACCGTTCCCAACTATAAAACATTAAACGAAATCAATACGGCCGTGCGCGAAGGCGAGCATCCGGAAGTGCTGCTGCGAAATTTTGAAGTGGCCGAGGTATACTCTCGCGAAGGGATTCTCTACCTGCAAGATACCCTGGTAGAACAATTTCCAGCCGATCCTTTGCTGCAAGACAAGGAACATCCCATCTTGCGTTTCAAGGTATTCCTCCAACCGTCCCAGCATGATTTACTTAATCATCCGGTCTTCAGGCGCGGCAAAAAGGTTGCCATTCGCGGCCTGGTGAGTGATACCCAGGAGACGGTCCTGGCCCGGCAGATCAGTGATATTACCGGCAGCGACTATGATTTCGAAGCCGATTTCTTCGACCTGGCATCGGCTAATTTCCTCTCCCCGCTAGAAAACCTACGCTTTTTGCTCTGGGAAGTCGGGCGCGAAGATATGATCGTTCCTTCACCGGTCATTGCGCCTGTCCTACACGGAGATTTGAACGCGGGTAATATTTTGCTGGAAGCGAATTCAGATGTCCCGCTCTGGTTAATCGATTTTTCTGAAGCGCGGGCCGGGCATCTTTATTTCGATCTGGCAAAACTTGAAGTTGAGTTTAGAACCCACGTATTTTACAAACTCTTCCATGAAATGGTCATGGAAAAGTTGTGGAATGCCGATACGACGACCAAGTTTATTCTGCTGGTGGAAAATTTACTTCTCAGACATACTGATTCCAGCTTTGAGGCTTTTACAGCCAGTTTGCGCGATTATCAAAGCGATTGGTATGATGATCTTTACACACAATTTCCCCTCTATTTTGAAAACCTGCTTTACTTCTTGTACTCCTTGCGCCAGGTTGCCCACGCCCTGGACCCGGAACGTTTCCAACAGCATTATCCGGTCGCGATATTTTTCCAGAGCATCGCCGTATTGAAGTACAAAAACCTAATGGATCAATCCCAGAAGCTTTGGGCAAGGCGGCTGGCTCTGTGCTGTTCCCTGGTATACGGGAAGGAGGCTGTCGCTCAGTCTAAAAGGCCGCAGGACATCACCCGGCTGCTCGGTCACTTACGCCAGCGCAGCGCACTCGCTTTGATCAAGGTCGGCAACGGTGAGGAATGTAAATACCTCATGCAGTGGAACAAGAATTGGGGGAGATTCAACCTGGTTGGCGGCCGGATTAATAACCTATATGGTGATCGCGATTCATTCGCCCGCACTTTGCAGCGCAAATTGAACGAGGAATTGGGGATACGCAGTCCCAAGGATTACCATATCATTAGTGAGTGCAGCCCAGTTGTGCGCCAGCAGTTCTCCCGCCGCCAACATATCTTTAAAGATTACGAGTTCCGTGTTTTTGAGATTGAACTTCTGCCCCGTCACCCCCGAAATGAGCAGGAGTTTGCCCATTTTGAGCAGCGCTTCTTGTCCGGTGCGGAAAATGTGCTGTTGACCCCGGCTGAGATAAATCATCTGCGTACAGTGAACGGCCGTCCTGTTTCTGAAACAACGCGTATCGTGTTGCAAATTGTCGGTGAGATTGAAACCAGGAACACGCAAGAACAGGCAACGACTTTAGCCTTCCACCTAGATGAATTAAGGCCGTTAGTCACGCGCGGACGCGCACAAATCTCCGGAAGTCTTGTAAATACAGGATTTGGCAAACTCATTGAAAATATCCTGGTCGAGGTGCTTCCGCGCCCCGGTTATGAAATCGAATCCCAATCGGCAATGTTCCACATCCCGCGCCTCGATGCCGGCTACGACTATCCATTGGAAATCGGCGTCCATCCCCGGGAGCAAGACACAAAACTGACACTGCGTATCACCTACTACGATACGAGGGGCAATGAGTTCCAGCAAATAATTGAACATCCGATTCAATTTCGGACTCAGGTCTTTTCACTCTTCCAGCTTGACAACCCGTATATTGTTGGCAAGCCACTGGCGGCAGGAAATGAAGCCATGTTTGTTGGGCGGGAAAATGTTTTTAACTGGATCGCTTCCACTTTATTGGCTGGCGAAAAATCTCGTTCTCTGATCATCACTGGCCAGCCTCGTGTGGGCAAGACTTCTTTGCTCTTGCAGCTCACAAATGGTTCTCTTGGCAAAGTAATCCGCAGCCATGCGCCGGGTTTATTCCTCCCAATTTACCTTAACATGCAGGACCTCGATATACGCCATGATAGCGAACTATTTTCGAAGTTAAGCCAGGTAATTTCACGCACTTTACGAAATCGCGGAATTACGGTGCCTGCTCCCGAAATCTGGCCAACAAGTGATCGGGGCTACCGCCTGTTTGACCAGTATCTTGATCAGGTTGAGAATGTTCTGCCTGCTGATGGCAAGTTTATCTTGATCCTTGATGAGCTCGATCATTTACGGTTTCTCATTGAAGAAGGGTGGATCACCTCCGATATCCTCCCTTACCTGCGTTCCTTGATGCAGCACCGATCCCGCATTGCCCTGATTCTCGGCGGAACGAACAGGTTGTCTGAGGAATTTTGGACCCTGATTTATAACGCCGCCGAAAGCAGAGAATTGGGGCCACTGACTAAAAGCCAGACCGAGCAGCTCATTCGTGAGCCGGCCCAACCGCAGATTAATTTTGACGATCTCGTGGTTGAACGAATCTGGCGTCTCACCGGGGGCCATCCTTACCTGACGCAGCTGGTTTGCAACAGGCTGTTGGCGGAAATTAATGCCGATCATGCGCACCCGAACCTGGTTACGCAATCCCACCTGAGTAAGGTGTTGGGCATTCTGCTAAAAGAAGATGATGGCTACCTCCTAGCGCTCTGGGAAAACACTCCAGAAGATGTCCAAAGAGTCCTGGCGGCAACCGCTTCATGTGTTCGAGAGGCGGGGCTGCCGGTTTCCGGTCGTGATGTAGCCAGGCGCTTAAGCCACGATCCGGATCAAGATCTGTATCAGGAGAGGCTGTTAGAAAGCTTTGATGATTTAAACAACCGCCGCTTATTACTGCGCGTTCCGAAGACTCTGGATTTAAGCGGTAAAAGTAAGAATGGAAATAACGGTGCACAGGCTCCATTTGATGACGATTTATACTTATTTGCCTTTGATTTGCTTCGGCTCTGGCTGACGGAGAACCATCCCTTTACAGAAGATCTACAAGTTATTGCTCAGAATCAACCATTATCTTCTCCCTTCTAAAAGCCTGGCAGGTTGCGTTTCGGGCACACTCCAGTTCTTCCACGCGACCTGCCGGGCCAAAAGTCCCCGCATCAATATCTCGAAAATTTGAATACTACTTGCACTTCCAGACTGATTCGATTATTTTCTAGCGGCGTATTGTGATAAATAGGGTATTTAGATTGGTCCAATTTCAATCCCTCTTATAATTACGAATAAAGGGTTTTAAAATTGGACCAATCTCGGTGTCATTAGTTTGGTCTAATTTCGATCGCTATCTGATTGCGCATAAAGGTTATTAATAATTGGACCAATCTCGATTGAAGGAAGAAAAGTGAAGCAATCGGAATCAGCGAGCGATGCTACGCTCACCCGAAAACGCCTGACAGTAACCGGAGTCGTGCAGGGAGTCGGTTTCCGTCCATATGTATACGCGCTTGCCATGCGTTATTCTCTGGCCGGGCATGTCGGAAATGGCAGTCAGGGTGTCTTTATCGAAGTCGAAGGACCCCCGGACGCCCTCGAATCCTTCGAGGAAAGCTTGCTAACCGAGGCGCCGCCGCTTGCTTATATCGAACAAATTACGGCCGAAATTCTAGAGCCGCTTGGCGAGAATCAATTCGTCATTGTCCACAGTGAAAGGAAAAACCAGGGAAATACCTTCCTCTCTCCAGATGTTTGTATTTGCCAGGACTGCTTAAATGAAACGCTCGATCCGGCCGATCGCCGCTATCGTTATCCTTTCACAAACTGCACCAACTGCGGCCCGCGATTTACGATTATCCAGGATATTCCCTACGATCGGCCGTTAACATCGATGGCTTCGTTCCCGATGTGCGCTGACTGCCAAAGGGAATACGATGATCCGCTTAATCGACGATTCCATGCCCAGCCTAATGCCTGCCCGGTGTGCGGCCCGCAGATCTGGTTGGAGATGGCTGAGGAGCAGGGCGTAATAACGGCCGAACAGGATCAGGCGCTGCTTGCCGTGCAGAGCCTCTTGCGTGAAGGAAAAGTGGTGGCCGTGAAAGGGCTTGGCGGTTTTCACCTGGCCTGTGATGCCTCTAATGATGACGCATTGGCCCTCCTGCGTGAACGAAAAGGGCGGGTGGATAAACCATTTGCCGTAATGGCTCTTGACCTTGAGACAGTTCGTCAAATCGCCGAGGTTTCGGAGAGCGAAGCGAAACTTTTGACCAGCAAGGAACGGCCGATTGTCCTCTTGAAGAAAAAAAGCAGCAGCCCGCTTTCCCAACTTGTTGCCCCAGGCAATCAAATGATAGGCGTTATGCTCCCCTACACACCGCTGCATTATCTCCTGTTGACCGATGTCCCGCTTCCGCTGGCTGCCCTGGTCATGACTTCGGGTAATTTTTCTGATGAGCCGATAGTCAATGATAATGAAGAAGCGCGGCAGCATCTGGCCCCATTGTCCGACGCCTTTCTCTTTCACAATCGCGATATCGTCGCTCGTTGTGATGATTCGGTTATTCGCCTATGGCGTGGCAGTAAGCTGCCGGTACGCCGTTCGCGCGGCTATGCCCCATTCCCGGTAAAACTACCGTTTACTACGCTGCCGGTTCTGGCAGTGGGCGGCGAATTGAAATCTACCTTTTGCCTGACGAAAGATAATTTCGCCTATCTCAGCCAGCATATCGGCGATATGGAAAACCTGGAGACATTGGCTGCATTCGAAACGGTCGTCCGCCATTTTGAGCATATATTTCGTGTAGAACCGCAAGTCATTGCCTGCGACCTGCACCCCAACTACCTGTCCACACGCTGGGCCTTGAAGCAGGCAGCGTACACTCCTTTCGTTCAGGTCCAGCACCATCATGCGCATATTGCCGCCGTGATGGCCGAACACGGCTTGAGCGGAGACAAGCCCGTGATCGGTTTCAGTTTTGACGGTACAGGTTACGGCACCGATGGTGCGATTTGGGGTGGGGAAGTCTTGATCGCTGATTATGAGCAGTTTGGGCGTGCGGCATTTCTTAAATATATCCCGCTGCCCGGAGGGGACGCGGCGATAAAACGGCCGTATCGCCTGGCTTTAGCGCATCTTTGGGCTGCCGGTGTAGAGTGGGACGGCCGTCTACCTCCTGTTAAAGCTTGCCCGGAAGTAGAGCAGGCAATTTTGCTGAAGCAGTTGGAAAATGAAATCAATACGGTGCCGACAAGCAGCATGGGCCGCCTTTTTGATGCGGTCGCCGCCATAGCCGGTGTGCGCCAGACAATTACCTATGAAGGGCAGGCGGCCATCGAGCTGGAGGCTCTTACCGCGAGCGATTCAACAGGTAGTTACCAGTTTGCCTACAATGGCCAAGAATTTGATGCGGCTCCGGTTATTCAAAATGTTGTTGAGGATGCCCTAAATGGCGTCAACCCGGCGATTATCGGCGCTCGATTCCATCAAGCTGTTGCCGACCTTATCCTGCAAGTCAGTATTGATCTATGTGAGCGAACTTCAATTAGCCAGGTCGCCTTGAGCGGCGGTGTTTTCCAAAATGTGACGCTGCTGGAATTGACTGTACGACGTCTTGAAAATGAGGGATTTGAGGCGTTAACCCATAGCAAAGTTCCGCCGAATGATGGGGGGCTAGCCCTTGGTCAGGCGATTATTGCTGCCAAAAAATTTGAGTAGGAGAACAAAATGAACAAAATTAACGCCGATGATGCATTCTTAGGAACCTGGCAGCTGCAGCCGAACTTAAGCGATTATGCCTTCGGCCAGGCTCCGGCAGAAGGCGTATACCGTATAAGCCGCTACGGTGAAGGGTATAAATTTGATATTGCCTGGACTATGACCGAAGGGCAGCAGTTTGAAACTGGTTATCTTGGCACTCCCGATGGCGAACAGTATCCTTATGAAAATTCTCAGGTAGCTGAGGCTGTTTCATTGACCCGGGTTGATGAACTGACCCTGGATTCAGAGTCCTTCAAAGGTGGCAGGCGTATCGCGTATGCCTGTAGAGAGTTGATCAAAAACGGCTGTAGAATGCGTGTCACCCAATCCGGCGAAACCGCGGATGGCGTAGAATTTAGCAATATCGCCTATTACCAGAAGGTTGATTAACTGCCTGAGTTCACTGTGACTGCAATGGGCAGGTGGTCTGAAGCCTCGGAATAAGGGACAACGGCCAAACTTGGCATCAAATCGGGTGTGATAAAAATATAGTCAATCCGGCGGAATGGATCGGGAACCGGATTTGTATTGCCGGGTTCCACCCCTTCCAGGTTTAACACATCCCCATATCCGCTGTCGACCAGCATATCGATTTCCTTCATGCCGTGCTCGGCGTTTAGGTCACCCATTATGATTGATGG
>Ga0316579_10000388_pt1 | contig 13866 bp, 7 predicted proteins | sample J5NA_2_FD_203074 | JGI IMG/M metagenome (GOLD analysis project Ga0316579, IMG submission 203074) | Rhizosphere microbial communities from salt marsh grasses in Alabama, United States - J5-7_160517rDrA | ecosystem: Host-associated > Plants > Roots > Rhizosphere | place: USA: Alabama | collected... | reverse complement strand
CGCCGAGAATGTCCGCTTCTTGCGGGCCGTCGGAGACATGGACAATCCGTTGCTGGCAGCCTCGTTCGGGCTGCACGCCTCGCTGACCCTGTCGGACGAGACGCTGGCCGATTGCGTGGCGGCAGCACAAGGGCTGGACACCGGCTTTCACATCCACGCGGCAGAGGGCGTATCGGACCAGGAAGACAGCCTGCGCAAGAGCGGCAAGCGGGTGGTCGAGCGGCTGCACGAGGCGGGCATCTTGGGTGCCAAGAGCATTTTGGTCCACTGCGTGCACGTCGACGCCTGGGAACTAGAGATCCTGCGCGACACCGAGACCTGGGTGACGCACCAGCCGCGATCCAACATGAACAATGCGGTGGGCATGGCCCCGGTGGAGACGATGCTGCGCGGCGGGATCAAGGTGGCGATGGGCAACGATGGATTCTCCAACAATATGTGGGCCGAATGGAAGGCGGCCTACCTGGCGCACAAGCTATGGCACGGCGATCCCCGGCGGGCCAACGGCTACGACGTCGTCAAGATGGCGGTCACAAACAACGCGGCGCTGGCGAGCGTTTTCTGGCCCGAGGCGCCACTGGGCGAGATCGCGCCGGGTGCTTGCGCCGATCTGATCCTGGTGGACTACCATCCCTTCACAGCGCTGACGGCGGGCAACCTGCCATGGCACATTCTATTTGGCTTTGAGGCGGATGCTGTGACGGCGACGATGGTTGCCGGCAAATGGCTCATGCGCGAGCGGACGCTGCTGACGCTGGACGAGGAGGCCATCGCCGCCAGGGCGCGCGAGCTGTCGGCGGGCGTGTGGGAGCGCTACCTCGAACTCGACGGCTAGACGGCAGCCAATGATCACGGGCATGCAGGTAGGGGCGGCTTTTTCCAAGTCGCCCTATTTGCTTTTGACTTTTCAGGCCATCGCTGATACACTCTTGCCGTTGGAAGGAGCCAAGCCGCCAGCTGCACGGCTATTGACCACAGGAGGTGCGTGATGTTATCGTTTTTCCGGAGCAGTCTGAGTTCGCTAGATCCCGCCGTCGCCGACCTGATCCAATTCGAGGCGGAGAGGCAGGGCCGGAAATTGATCCTGATCCCCTCCGAAAGCCAGGCCCCTGAAGCGGTGCGCGAAGCCCTCGGGTCGGTCTTTCAGAACATCTACGCTGAGGGCTACCCAGACCCGAGCATCCACGGCGAAACAGAAGAGGAGATCCTCGACTACGAGGAACAGCTGGCCTACTACCGGCGCTATTCGGACCGCCGCTATTACCAGGGGGTCGAGTACGTGGACGTGCTGGAGTCGCTGGCCCGGCGCCGGGCCACGGAGGCTTTTGCCACCGACGCGGTCCCGCCGGAAGAGATTTGGGCGAACGTGCAACCGCTGTCGGGCTCCCCGGCGAACAGCGCCATCTATGCCGCGCTGGTGCCGGTGGGCAGCACAGTGATGGGCATGGACCTGCTGCACGGAGGGCATCTCACCCACGGCAGCCCGGCCAATCGCTCGGGCAAGCTGTACAACATTGTGTCGTACGGCATCGACGCGAAAACTGAGCGCCTGGACTATGACGCCATCGAAGATCTGGCCCGCCAGCACAAGCCCAAGATGATCATTGCCGGCTACACCTCCTATCCGTGGATGCCGGACTGGGCCCGCTTCCGCCAGATTGCCGACGAGGCCGGCGCCTACCTGCTGGCGGACATCTCGCACATTGCCGGGATGGTGGCGGCCGGGATAGTGGCAAGCCCGGTCGGGCACGCCCACGTCATCAGCTTTACCACGCACAAGACGCTCTACGGGCCGCGGGGGGCGTGCATCCTCACGACAGACAAAAAGCTGGCGCGCAAGATAGACTCGGCGGTTTTCCCCGGCGAGCAGGGCGGCCCGCACGTAAACGCGATTGCCGGCATGGCGGTGGCCTTTAAGGTGGCGCGCTCGGCCAAGTTTGCACAACTCCAGTCGCAGGTGGTGCAGAACGCGGCACACCTGGCGTCCGAGCTGGAACGGCAGGGCCTGCGCATCCCCTACGGCGGCACCAACACGCACATGCTGCTGGCCGACTGCAAGAGCGTCCGCGCCAGCTTTGGGGTGAGCCCCGACGGCAAGCCGGGGACGCCGCTCATGGGCGACAGCGCCGCCCGCATCCTGGATATTGCCGGCATTGTTCTCAACCGCAACACCATCCCGGGCGACCGGAGCGCCGGCAGCCCCAGCGGCATCCGGCTGGGCACGCCCTGGATCACGCAGCGGGGCTTTCAAGCGCCAGAGATCGAGCGGTTGGCCGAGATTATCGCGCGGGTGCTCAAGGCCACCGAGCCGTACGCCTACGCGGGCCGCTACGGGCCGGTGTATCGCGCCAAGGTGGATTTTGACGCGCTGGAGGAAGCCAAGCGGGACGTCGTCGAACTGGCCTGCCGAACCGACCTGGGAGCGGACTACTGCCCGAGTGGCTATCCCCATCACTATTTCATGTACAAGCCCACCAAGGACCCAGGCGGCGAATGGGACATCATCGAGATCGAGGGCACGCATGCCCGCGGTTTCTGCAACGTGGCGATGACGAACGACGTCTATGCCCTCGGGCCGGGCGAGAGCCAGCCAACCTGGATCCTGGAGCCGGACGGCCGCCCGATGAGCGGTGGGGTGCTCAAGCGGCCCGGCGAGGAGACAACGCTCTTCCAACTGCTGATCCCGAAATCGATCGAGTCGCGGGTGGCGCACTGGTTGCGCGCCCTGTCGGACGGGTACGTGCACATGGACGACGACGACCGGTACGCCAAAGCACCCGGCCCGGTCATCGTCCGCAGGCTGTCCCATCTGCTGGCTGACGACTGGGAGGCCAGGCCGCCCGAGATGGAGTGTTTCGGCGAGGACGACGACGAGTGCGGCGGCGTGGGATGGGCGTTCCACAAGCCGTATTGGATCGGGCAGCGGGCCCGGGCCAAAGCGCCCGGCGGGCTGGACTCGCTGCCGGCCTTTGCCTGGGAAGAGCCGGCCGAGGCCCCCGTCAAGCAGACGGTCCTCTATGCTGCGCACGTGCAGGCAGATGCCAAATTCGCGCCGTTTGCCGGTTGGGAGATGCCGATCCGATACGCGACCTCGGTGCAAGAGGAACACCTGGCGGTGCGCCAGGCAGCCGGCCTGTTCGACGTCAGTCACATGGGGCTGTTCGAGTTCAGCGGCGAGAACGTGCACCTCTTTGTCAATACCATCACCACCAACGACGTCTCGCTGTTGAAGGTGGGACAGGCCCAATACTCGTTCCTGCTGGACCAGGACGGCAACGTAGTGGACGACATATACGTCTACCGCCTGGAAAAAGAGCGGTATTGGATGGTGGTCAACGCGGCCAACAACGACAAGGACTGGGCATGGGTTAACGCCGTTCGCGAGGGCCAGGTGATGATCGACTCTGAGCGGCCCTGGTCCTGCGCGTTGGGTACCGAGACGGTCGCCATCCGCGACCTGCGCGATCCGGCCCTGGGGGCCGGCACGCGCGTGCAACTGGCCCTCCAGGGGCCTCGCTCGCGGGACATCCTGCTTTCCATGCTGGACGACGCGGAAACGCCCAATGGCCCGGCGGACCCGCTGCGGGAGCCGTTGCTGGAGATGAAGCGCAACGAGATCATCCGCGGGCGGCTGGCAGGCTATGACCTTTACCTGGCCCGCACCGGCTACACCGGGGAGCCGGTGGCCTTTGAGATTTTCGTCCATCCTGCGGCAGCGCCGGCCCTGTGGCACGCGCTGTTGGAAGAGGGTGCCGACTTGGGCCTGCTCCCTGTGGGCCTGGCAGCGCGCGACAGCCTGCGCATCGAGGCCGGCTTGCCGCTCTACGGGCACGAACTGGCCGGCGCGCTGAATCTCAACCCGGCGGACGCGGGCTTTGCCCCCTACGTCAAGCTGTACAAGCCGTTCTTTGTGGGCAAGGCTGCGTACATGACCCACGAACGGGAACGGGAGGCCCAACTGGTCCGGTTCCGGTTCGAGGAGGAACGGGCGCGGATGCCCAGGCAGGGCGACGTGGTCGTCAGCCGCAAGGGACGGGTGGTCGGCGCGGTGACGAGCTGCTCCATCGACACCGAGGGCTGGCTGAGCGGCCTGGCCTACGTGCAAAAGCAACATGCGGGCAGGGGCAGCCGGCTGGCGATCTTTCAAACGGACAACCGCAGTTGGACAAGCAAGCCGCTGACCGACCTGAAAGCCGGGGACAGAATCCAACTGCACGACAACATTGTCATCATCCGGCGCTTTATGGACAAGAACGAGTAGCCGTTGGAGAGGGCGCGCCAGAGCGGACAAGGTTGCCTTCTCCCTCGCCGCACCCGACCCGTGAGGGCCAGCCGTGATCGTCGCGACTCTACACCATATCGTCCACAAGTACGGCCTCCAGACGGTGGTGGATGACGTCAGTTGGGAAATCCAGGCCGGGCAAAAGATCGGCCTGGTGGGACCCAATGGCGCCGGCAAGTCCACGCTGCTGCGCATCCTGGCCGGAGAGCTCAAGCCAGACAGCGGGTTCGTGCACCGCCACAAAGAGGTGCAGGTCGGCTACCTGGCCCAGGACCCCGTCCTCGATCCCAACCGTACCGTGTGGGAAGAGATCATGAGCGCTGCCAAGGAACTGGTGCGCGTAGAAGCCGAAATGCGTCGGCTCGAAGCGCAGATGGCCGATCCCCAGGTCTATGAGGATGACACAAAGCTAAAGCGCGTGCTGGCGGCGCATGCTCGCGCCCAGGCGGAATTCGAGAGGCTGGACGGCTATCGCTACGAGAGCCGCGCCCGCGACGCACTCTACACCCTCGGCCTGGACGAGAAAGATTTCGAGCTACCGACTGACGCGCTATCGGGCGGAGAAAAAAAGCTGGTGGGCCTGGCCAAGCTGCTGGCTGCCGGGACCACGGTTTCGGGCGCCAACCGGGCCGGACACAGCCTGTTGTTGCTGGACGAGCCGGACAACCACCTCGATCTGGCGCGCAAGACCTACCTGGAGCAGATCATCGCCGATTATCCCGGGACCGTGGTGATCGTGTCGCACGACCGCTACCTGCTGGACCGGACGGTGACACACATCGTCGAGGTGGAGGATCAGCGGTTGACCCCATACGAGGGCAACTATTCGGCCTACGCCGTGGAAAAGCAGTTGCGCATGCTTCGCCAGCAGCAGATGTACGAGGCCCAGCAAAAAGAGATCGCCCGCATCGAAGCGGCTATCGCCCGCTTTGAGCATTGGGCCAGCATCGTGGTGGACGCGCGACATGCCCGCCAGGCCCGCAGCCGCCGAAAGATGCTGGAGCGAATGGATCGCGTCGAAAAGCCCACGCTGGAGCGCCGGCGCATGGGGTTGGCGCTCGACGGCTGGCGCGGCTCGCAGAAGGTGCTGGAAATCGTGGACCTGGACATGGCGTTCCCCAATGGGCCGGGCCAGGAGGACGAACAGATCATCCTTGCCGGGCTGGAGCTGCTGCTGTGGCACGGAGAGCGGGCGGGCCTGCTGGGCCGCAATGGCGCGGGAAAGAGCGTGCTCTTTCGGTGCATCCTGGGCGAGCTGGAACCCGATGGAGGTGTCATCAAAGTGGGGCCCAGCGTGCAGATCGGGTATTACGCCCAGGAGCACGAAACCCTCGATCCGGACAGGACGCTGATCGAGGAGATCCGCCAGGTGCGGCCGATGTACGAGGAACAGGCCGTGCGGCACCTGGGCCGGTTCCTGTTTCCCTACCAGATGGCCCGCAAGCGAGTGCGCGATCTGTCCGGTGGCGAGCGCAGCCGGCTGCAGCTGGCCAAGCTGATGCTATCGGACGCGAACTTCCTGCTCCTGGACGAGCCAACCAACAACCTGGATCTGGCATCGCGCGAGGTGCTCGAAAACTCGCTGGACGAGTTCGAGGGGACGGTGCTGGTCATTTCCCACGACCGCTACTTTCTGGATCGCGTCGTGGACCGGGTCGTGGAATTGGACGAGGGCTCGCTGACCGAGTACCCGGGGGATTATACCTACTATGCCGAGCAGAAGGAGCGGCAGGTCCGCGAGCAGGCAGGAGCGCGCCTCACAACCCCGTCGTCCCGGTAAAGGGCTCTGGGCAGGAGCTACGCTCCGGGCTTGCCCCTTAGCTGGTCGATTGCTCCATCCGGGATGCCCCTGTCCCTGAGAGAGCCCGCCATCTCCTCAAAGCGAGGGAGCACGTAGGCTTTTACAACCTCGAGAGGCGCATCACCCGTGGCGGCACGAATCTCGTACTCTTCGATGCTGGCGGGAACGAGGACCGATTCACCAGGCCGCAGCCCGAGCTGCGCAGCGGCTTGCCCACCGTACCGCAGGCTGCCTTGCCCCTGCAAGACCGTGAGCGCGTGGAAGCACTCGCCTGCGGGCTGCTCGGCGACGGACGAGCGCACTCGGAGCAACTCGGCCGCAAAGGGCTCGCAGGCGCAAAGGATACGGCGCGTGCCGCCAGATTCCGGCAGATCCACAGGCGTGATTTTGTGCCTGGGAAACGGATCCAGCCGCGCTACATCGAGCGCCTTGTCGATGTGAAGCGGACGATCCGGATCCTGCCGGTCCCAGTCGTACATCCGGTAGGTGAGATCGGAGGATTGCTGCAACTCGTAGAGGAGGATCCCTCCCCCCAACGCGTGGATGGCGCCGGGCCCATTCATAATCACATCGCCGGGAGAGGTCTTGATATACGCCAGCGCGTCCTCCAAACGACCGGCCTCGATGGCGCTCCTGGCGGCGGCGCGCGTCAGGGGGCACTTGACGCCGTGGATCAACCGGGCATCCGGATCCGCATCCAGGACGAGCCATACCTCGGCCTTGCCAAAGGGCTCTCCCTCATGCGCCTGGGCATAGCGGTCATCGGGGTGCACCTGGACAGACAGGGTGTCGTTCGCATCGAGGATCTTGATGAGCAAGGGAAACTTGGGGTCCGGCCCGGCGCCAGATTGGCTGCCCAGCAGCGAAACCGGGTATCTGCGGACCAGGTCGGCCAGCGTCTGCCCCCGGAATGGGCCGTTGGTGACCGGCAACTGGTCCCAGACGAGCCAAACCTCGCCTATGGGCCGGTCGTCAGGGATGTCGCCGTCAAAGCGCGCCGCTATCCGGGTCCCGCCCCACACCTTTTCCTTGGGCAGGGAACGAAATTTCAGCGGATAGAGCTCGGTCTCGTTTTCACCCTGCATTGGTTCTCCCTCTCTGGTTCCGGTTTCGCCTGGCAAGCTCGACAGACACACTGTAGATTTCGCGCCTGGACCAACCCGAGTTCTCAGCCAACTGCTGGCTGATTTCCTTGACCCCCAAGCCCGCCGCAAGCCGGCTCCCAATCTCGGAGCGAAGCCGGTCCTCTTGCCAACGGGCGGCCCCGTCTGGCGCGCCGCCAAGGACGAGAGCACAAGTGCCGGGGGAACTGTCATCTCCGAGTTCGGCCATCGCCAGCTCGAGCCTGCCGCGCCAGACCAACTCGGCTCCCCGCACCGAGGATGCTACGACCGCCAGGACACGGTCGCCCAGCATCTGGAACAGATCGGCGAGCACGGCGGGCAGCAGCGCCGGCGGCGAGAGCGCTACGACGGAACGACGCTCCGTACGGATCGTTGCCAGCAACTCGCGGCGGCCGGCTTGCTCTTGGGGCAGCTCGCCCAGAAAGACAAAGCTGTCGGCGGGCAGGCCAGAAATGACCAGAGCGGTGATTGCCAGGCTCGGCCCCGGGATAGGCACCACGGGCTGCTGGCGGTCCAGCGCCCCTCGTATCAACTGGAATCCGGGGTAGGAAGGGGCCGGAGAGAGCCCCGAACAGAGGAGCGCCACGTCACCCTCTGCCAGAGCGTCGGGGGTGATGTCTCGCGCCAGTACCACGGGAGCGGCAAGCCCATAATCCGCTGCCAAACCCCGGGCGCTGACCTCATCGGCGGCGACGATGAGGTCTACTGTTTCCAGAGTCCTCAGCGCGCGGCGGGTGAGATCGGCGGGATCACCCGCCGGTGTACCGAGTACGTACAACGTGCCCACTGCAACAAAGCGAGAACAGCATCCCGCCTACTTGGATGGGACGGGCGCAGTGGGGCTGATCTTTTTGATCTTGGCAATCAGATGGCGGCGCTGTTCGGGATTGGTCGTGTTCTCTAGACGGTCACGGAGAGCCCTTACCTTGCGGTGCCGTTGTTGCCTTCTGCGAAGATCGCGTTTCGGCTGTCGACTCATATGCCCAGCTTCCTCCTGATGATTCCGGCCCTGTCACTAGCAGCAATCTGCTGCCCAGGCGGGCCTGTTTTCGGCCGGTGACCGGGTCCACAGCTCACCCCTCGAGCACAAACGCTTTGGCGCGTCGACAGATGCATCTTGGGATGTCCAGCAGCCGCTCACCGGGCCAGTGCAAACCTCGGAACAAAAAAGAACCCCAACGCGGGGCAGGTACCCCTGGCAGGACTCGAACCTGCGACACATGGTTTAGGAAACCACTGCTCTGTCCTCTGAGCTACAGGGGCCCGACGGCGACAGTATAGCATAGGTACCTGGATGTGACAAGCCGCCGCGAACCCATCGTTGGCTGCCCTCTGATTCGCGGCCAATCAGCGGAGGCCATCGCCCAGGTGGCAGAGGTCATTCAGAGAGGTGAGCAGGATCCGGTGCGGGCGAAACTCGACGACACTGAGCGAGGTATTGCCAAAGGCAAAGGGCGTTCGGCGATCGGGATCGAGCTCCAGCAAGTGGGCAAGGATCATGCTGAGGGTGCGGCCGTGCGAGACCAGCGCGACGGCCTGCCCCTCGCCGTTGACCGTTCGAACGTCGTCCAGCGCCGATGCGATACGGCTGATGAATGCCTCTGCTCCCTCCTCTCCGGGGATGGCAGGCCAGACCGGACTCTGGCGCAAGGCCTGCCAGATGTCCGGATGCAGGCGCTCGACGTCAGCGGCGGCGAGGCCGGTCAGAAGGCCCACGTCATACTCGCGCAGGCGTTCGTCCAGGAGGACCGGCGCGCCTAGCGCCATCCCCAGGATCTCGGCCGTCTCGGCTGCGCGGCTCAGGTCGCTGGTATGGATGGCCGACAGAGACCAGCCCTCACGCACAAGGCGGCGGGCCAGCGCATGCGCCTGCTCGCGCCCCAGTTCAGAGAGTGGTGAGTTCATGATACCCTGCAGCCTGTTTTCGGCGTTTGCCACCGATTGTCCATGGCGAATGAGCAGCAGTCGCATAGCGAGTTCTTCCTCTATAGCAGGGTGATGGGGTCCACGTCGACGGTCCAACCCCGGGGCAAGGCCACATCGCGCAGCAGGGCGGCGGGCGCGGGCGCCCGGATGACGATCTGCCAGCGGTAGAGGCCCTGGATGCGGCTGAAGAAGCAGGGAGCCGGGCCGATCAGCTCGGCCGGCAGATCCCTTCGACGGATCTCTGTATCGAGCCAGCGGCCCAGGCGACCCGCTTCGGCCTGGCAGCGACGGGGATCGCCGTGGCTGAAGCGCAGCGCGATCAGGCGGCTGAAGGGCGGATAACCGAGGCGGAGGCGATAGGCCAGCTCGCGGTCGAAAAAGGCGGCATAGTCGTGGCGCGCGGCTGCCTGGACGGCATAGTGCTCCGGGTTGTAGGTCTGCACGATGACCCGCCCCCCGCGATGGCTGCGCCCGGCCCGCCCCGCCACCTGGGTCAGCAGTTGGAAGGTGCGCTCGGCAGCCCGAAAATCGGGCAGATTGAGGGCCGTATCGGCCGAAGCCACCCCTACCAGGGTGACCAAGGGCAGGTCCAGGCCCTTGGCGATCATCTGCGTGCCGACCAGCAGATCGGCCCGGTGATCGATGAATGCCTGCAGAAAACGCTCGTGGTCAAAGCCGGTGGCTGTGTCCCGATCCCAGCGCAGGAGGCGCGCGCCGGGAAAGAGCTGGCGGAGCGTTTCCTCCACACGCTCGGTGCCCAGGCCAAAGTAGCGGATGCGGCTGCTGCCACAGGCGGGGCAGTTGGACGGAGTGGGCTCGCGGCGGTTGCAGTGGTGGCAAACCAGCAGCCCCGATGGAGACCCCTGCCCGGAGGGGGGTGTACCCTGGCGCGGGCGGATGGTACGATGGAAGGTCAGAGGCAGGTCGCACCGGGGACAGAGGAGTACGTGACCGCAATCGCGGCAGAGCACAAAGGTCGCCGCCCCGCGCCGGTTGAGGAAAATGATCGCCTGCTCGCCGGCGTCGAGGGTCTGGCGCAGCGCCTCCTGGAGCGCGCGGCTGAGTATGCTGCGGTTTCCGGCGCGCAGCTCCTGGCGAAGGTCCACGATGCGCACCGGTGGCAGCTCTGCCGTCTCGGTCGCGTGCCCGTTCGAGGCCTGGTCTGGGGCGCTGGCCCGCGGCGGCAGGATCCGGCGGGGCAACTCCAGGAGGTGATAGGCGCCCTGGCGCGCTCGATAGTAGGTCTCGAGGCTGGGGGTTGCGGTACCGAGCAAGACGGCGGCGCCGGCCAGCCGTCCCAGCTCGATGGCGGCGTCGCGGGCGTGATAGGCGGGCAGAGGAATCGGCTCCGACTGCTTGTACGACCCATCGTGCGCTTCGTCGAGCACGATCAGGCCCAGCCGGGAGATGGGGGCAAAGAGGGCCAAGCGCGCGCCGATGACCACGTCCGCCTCGCCGCGGCGCACCCGGTCCCAGACGTCGTAGCGCTGGCCCATGGTCAACTGGCTGTGCATCACGGCGATGCGCCCGGGGAAACGGGCCCCGAAGCGGCGCACCGTCTGCGGGGTGAGGCTGATCTCGGGCACCAGCACAATCGCGCGCCGCCCAGCCGCCAGGGTAGCCTGCACGGCGCGCAGGTAGAGCTCGGTCTTGCCCGAGCCGGTGACGCCGTGCAGCAGCGCCACAAACGGCTGGCGACCACCGGACATCTGATTCCGCATGCCCTGCTCTATCACCTGCCAGGCTGCGGCCTGGTCGGGCGTCAGGCGTGGCGGCGTTTCGGCTCCGACCGGCTGGGGTCGCTCGAACTCGGTGCTGTGGAGGCTGACCAGGCCGCGGTCGGCCAGCTTGCGCAGGGTGCCCAGGTTGGCGCCGGTCTGGGCATAGATCCCACCCACCCAGACGCGATCCAGGCTGCCCTGCAACATCTCCAGGACGGCGCGCTCCTTTTCGGCGCCGCGCAACTCGATGACGCGGTCCAGCACCTCTGCGGGGCGCAGCGTGAGGAGCACCACCGGGTCCTGGACGACGCACTGCACCAGGCCCTTTTGCTCCAGGGCGGAGATGATCGGCCGAGAGTGGCCAGTGTCCGCCAGGAATGCACCCAGCTCCACCGGTCCCCCCCGGTCCAGCAGGGCAGACAGGGCCTCCGCTTGCTTGTGCGCCCGGCCCAGTTGGGCTTGCCGGGCGCCGGGCAGCGCCATCACCAGGGTCTGCCGCCCGGCAATCTCGACCCAGCCACGCGCTTCCAGGGCACGCACCGGTCCCTCGGTGCAGCCAGCCAAGTCGCACAGCTCGGCCAAGGTAAGAATGGCAGCCGGAGGCTGCGGCGCAGCCGCGCCGCCGTCCATCGGGGCGGCGCCTGCACGATTCGACAGGACCAAGAGCGCGTCGGCTTGCTTGGAGGACCTGCCCAAGCGAGGCAGGGAAGCTTCGATGGTCGCGTCGTCGGCCAGGAGCCGCACGTACTGCACCCGGGGCGGCGCCGGATTCGGCGGTACGAGGGTATGGCGGGCATCTACCAGCCCGCGCTCAGCCATGGCGTGCAGCACTGCTTCTGGGTCGTCAGCATGGATCTGGTCGAGCAACAGGTCGGCGCGAACACGCCCGCCGCGCTGCTGCAGCAAGCGCAGGACAGACGATTCCTGGGCAGCCAACGAATCCGGGTGGGCGGCGCTGGCAGCCTGACTGACCAAGATGAAGGTGCGCGCCTCCAGGCCCGGCGGGAGCAAAAGGCGGATCGATTGGTTGAGCGGGGCAAGGTACTCGCCGGCGACCCAGCGGGCCAGATCGATCTGCATCGGGGTAACGATGGGAAGGGCGTCGAGGATTTCGGTCACCTCGCGGATCTCTGTCCCCGGTGGCAGATCGCCTGGAGGTTGGCCGGCCACAGCTACGACGACTCCCTGCGCAGAACTGGCGCCAAGGGGCACCTGGACCAGGTGGCCGACAGCGGCCATGTCGCGCAGGCGCTCGGGCAGGCGGTAGGTGAATGTGGCTGCGCCTGTAGTATCATCCCGCACCGGCTCGCTCCCCAGGGGAGGCCGGTGGTGGGTGGGACGATTGACGACGACCTGGACGAACACCCTGGCGCCTGCCTTACGATCCAGCAGGCGGCTCGGACGAGGGCCTATACACAGCCGCCGCCACGTAGCCGACGGTGTACTGCCCGCGCGAGCGCAGGCCCGAGACATCCCCAGAGTTGGTCTGGTGCAGGACCTTGGCAGCACTGGCGCCAAGGTCGCGGGCAGCGTGCATGACGGTAAGAATGGGCATGCGACCACAGACGGAACAACCTGGGGCCGTGAACAATGAGGTTAGACGTTCCAGATCGTAGGCAGCGATGGCATCCACCACCTGCCGGTCGCGGCGCACCACCTCGTCATAGTTCTCGATGTGATGGAGATCGGAGCTGGCAACAAAGACCACGCGCTTGCCCTCAGCGGCCCGATTAAGCGCGATGCCGGACAGTGCAAGCGCCAGCGATCGGGCAACGGCGGGGTCGTCCGACTGCAGTAGAATCGGCACCAGGCGGAATTCGCCTAGCTGGCGCTGTAGGAACGGGACCTGGAGCTCTAGCGAGTGCTCTCGGTCGCCGCGGATGCGGCGCAGGTGGATGCTGCCCGCCAGCTCGTCTATGAAGTCTCGATCCAGGGGCACGATGCCCAGGGGCGTCTCGTAGGCATCCTCGGCGCTAGCGGCAAAGTCGCCCACCCAGTCATAGTGGCTCGGGCCTAGCAGCACGATGGTATCGACTTGACGGCCCTGCAATTGACGATAGGCATAGGCGGCCGTCTGGCCCGAGTAGGTGTAGCCCGCGTGCGGGCTGATCAGGCCCAGCAGGTCGCCTTCGAGCAGCGGTTGATCCACGTGGGCCAGATAGCCATCCACGGTACGAGCCAGGCTCTCTCTCGTACCAGGATACCATGTCCCGTCTTTGGTTGCATGACGGATCTCTTTCGAGCGATGCGCGTTCATGCTATCCCTCCTTGCGCGTGAGCGCTCTATCCGTGGGAAGACTCGACTCCACCAGGGCACGTGCACCTGGCCCCTCCATTATAGCACAAGTGGGCAAATCGGTGGAAAACGCCGGGCGGAGACACAGCATCATGCGGCTTGACAGGTCGGGGGAGCCGGGTTATGATCGGCTCGCCAGACGGAACAACACCAAGGCAGGGGATGAACAGATAGCGATGGAAGCGAAATCAGAGGTGACCCTGGTGGCAACGGTCCATCAGCCAGACGAGCGGCTGGCAAGCCTAGCTGCGGCCCAGCTCCCGGCGCTGGCGGCGCGCTACGCCGCGCTGACCGCATTTTGCTCGGGCAGCACGCACCCAACCATGTTGGACCTGCTACGCGACCACGGCGTTTCCGTGCGGGTAGACGACAAACCCTCAGCCGGGATGGATGGGATTGGGCACGTCCGGCGCAAAGCCCTGCGCGCCGGTCTGGAAGCGGGCACACCGCATTTGCAGATGTGCGATTTCGACCGGGCGCTGCATTGGGTAGCCCACTACCCCCACGAGTTGGACGCCGTCCTCGCCGAGATTGGCGAGTACGACCTGCTGGTGCTGGGCCGCACGGAGCGTGCCTGGGCAACCCACCCGCCCTACCAGGCCGAGACAGAGCCGCTCTTTAACCAGGTGTTTGCCCTGACTACGGGCCTGCCGTGGGACGTAGGCGCCGGCTCGCGGGGGTTTTCGCGGCGGGGTGCAGAACGACTATTGGACCTG
>Ga0316579_10000385_pt1 | contig 13900 bp, 13 predicted proteins | sample J5NA_2_FD_203074 | JGI IMG/M metagenome (GOLD analysis project Ga0316579, IMG submission 203074) | Rhizosphere microbial communities from salt marsh grasses in Alabama, United States - J5-7_160517rDrA | ecosystem: Host-associated > Plants > Roots > Rhizosphere | place: USA: Alabama | collected... | reverse complement strand
CTGCCCCAAGGGATGGACTCTCGGGCTGACAACCGGGATCCTTGATGCCCAAGTGGAATCAGGCCGCCGAATCAGGTCAGCGGTCGATCGCGGCCGAAGTCTAGCATGATGGAATCCCGGGACTGCCCGTGCCGCAGCCGGCCAGGTATCGCGCTACCCTGGCGGGCGCCGGTGACGCCCGGGACGACTCGACCCGCCCAACCCCGCCCCTCGGAGACATGACGCCTTGGATGCCGCGAATTTCACCAGTGTCTTCGGACGGAGGATCGCCCTGGGGCTCTTCCTCACCGGGCTCCTGGTGCTCAGCTATCAGGTCCTGCGCCTGTTTCTGGTGCCGGTGGCCTGGGCCATCATCCTGGTCTACGTGACCTGGCCCCTGCATCGGCGACTGTGCCGCTGGCTTGGGGCCCGCCCCGCGACAAGCGCGGTCCTCATGACCCTGTTTCTCGCCCTGGCTTTCGGGCTGCCGCTCCTATGGGTCATCCTGGTGCTGCGCGACGAGGTGCCAGCCGCCCATCAGGCCCTGGTCGTGTTTCTCGCGGGCGGTGCCGATGCCCTGCCGCGCGAGTTGGCGCATCTGCCCTGGATCGGGCCCGAGCTCGAACGCCTTCTCGAGCTCTCCGCCGAGGACCCCATGGCCTTGCGGGCCCAGGTGCTGGAGTGGGTCAAGCCGTGGGCGGAAGAATCCCTGCGGATCTTGGGGGACATTGGATTCACGGCGTTCAAGTTCGGCTTCGCCCTGCTGACCGCCTTCTTCCTGTATCGGGACGGCGAGGCCCTGCTGGCCCAGGCGGGACGCCTGTTCGCCGGACTCCTGGGGCCCCGGGCGGAGCACTACCTGGGGGCCGTGGGCGACACCACGCGCGCGGTGCTGTACGGACTGGTGCTGACCGCCGTGCTCCAGGGCGCCCTGGCGGGGCTCGGCTACTGGGCGGCCGGGGTGCAGGCCCCGGTCCTGCTCGGGGTGGTGACGGCCATCTTCGCCCTGGTCCCCTTCGGGACCCCCCTGGTCTGGGGAGCCGTCAGTGCCTGGCTGGTGTTCTCCGGCCAGACCTGGGAGGGGGCGGGCCTCGCGGCCTGGGGGGCTCTGGTCGTGAGCCAGATCGATAACCTGTTTCGGCCCCTGGTCATCAGCAGCGCCACCCGTATCCCCTACATCCTGGTGCTGTTCGGGGTCCTGGGGGGCATCTCCGCCTTCGGCCTGGTGGGCCTCTTCCTGGGACCCATCGTCGTCGCCGTCCTGCTCGCCGTCTGGCGGGAGTGGGTCCATGAGCATCCGCCCCTCGCGACGGCCGCGACTCCCACCGATTTATCGCAGGACCATCCCGCGGAGCATAGACAGGAGCAACCCCATCCATGACCGCAATTCCCGATCGCGAGGAGCAGATCCGCCGTGTCCATGCCGCCTTCATCCGTCAGGTGGTGGAGACCTGCCAGGGGCCCGAACGGCGGCCGGCCTTCGAGCAGCTCGTCGCCACGGCCGAGCAACAGGGCTGGACCGACCTGGGCCGCGCCTTGAGACGGATCGCCAAGGGTGAGCGTTCCGTGGGGGTGTTGGGCGGTCTCGACGAGGAGGATCGCGTGATCGCCGAATCCGTCCTGCTGGGGATCCAGGACCCGGCCACCCTGCCGGACCCGGCCCGCGGCCAGGACCCCGCCCTGGCGGCCCCCGGTCTGGCCCACATGATCCACGCCGCCGGCACCAGTCCAGAGGCCCTGATGCTCATCGGCAACATGGCCGATCAGATGAGCCGGGCGGGCGGCAGCCTGGCCCGCCTGGCGGCGGTGATCCGCCCCCTGATCGACGGGGAGCGGGATGCGGATCGCCTGTGCCGCGGGATGGACGCCCAGGGCACCCAGCTGGTGCTCGACATCCTGCGGGAGCTGGGCCAGCTCGAGACCCATTGAGATCGGCAGCCCCGGCGAGCCCCTCGGGGCCCCCGCGCCCGGTCCTGCCGATTTGCTCCCCCGAGCCTCTCGGTCAGGTCCCTCTCACCTCAGGCGCCGTGCATCCCCCGGGGCGATGGGGCTTGCGCGACGGCGCTTTCGCCCACCTGCACGAGGACCTGCACGCCGGGCGGCAGGACCTCCACCGCCGCGCCGGAGGCGATGAGCTGATCCGCCTCCATGACGTCGAGGACCGCGCTCAGGACCTCCGGGTCCCGCTGGGCGATGGCGTTGAGCGCATCGCCCACCACCTCGGGACGGGCCGCGGCCGCCTCGGCCATCTTCTGGGAGACCTTGTAGGCGGTCTGGCTCTTGATCAGACCGACCCGGTTCTCGCCGTCCTGCTTCATCGCGCTGGTGACCTGGACGAGGCGCTTCACCACCTTCTCGGTGATGTTGTCCACCATCTGGCGGTCGGTGAAGGCCACCTTGCGGATATAGACGGAGCCGAGCTGATAGCCCCACTTCTCCGAGAGCGGGGAGACCGTGGCCCGCACCTGGTGGCTGAGCTGATGGCGGTCCTCGAGCATCTTGTCCATCTCCAGGTTGCTCAGGGTGGAGATCGTGGAGCTGGCCACGTTGGCCTGGAGCGACCCGTCCGGGTTGGCGTTGGTGAAGAGATAGGCGACCGGGTCGCTGACCCGCATCTCGTACCAGATACCGACCCCCATGGGGGTCCCCTCCTCGGAGTTGACCATCAGGTCCCGCAGGTAGTACTGGCGAAGGGCCGTGCTCACCAGGTGGCGCTTGCCGAACCAGGGGACCAGGAGGGCCTTGAGACCGAAATGGGCGATGGGAAAGCGCAGGCCCGCCTCGTCGATGGTGCCGAGCACCTTGCCGAACAGGGTGTAGACCTGGGCCTCGCACTCCCGAACGACGGTGTAGAGACCGAGACGGCCGGCGAGTCCGAGGACCACCGGGATGACGAGCAGCCCGGCGATGAGAGCGACGAGGGGGGCGGCGGGGTCGTCGAGAAACATGGCTGTACCCTCCTCAGATGGGCCGACCGCTGATCTGCAGGATGCGCCTGGCGTTGCGCAGCAGGGGGATGCGCATGTTGCGCACGTAGGCCTGCAGGGCCTCGCTCCCGCCCCCCGACTTCACCTGCGCCAGGGTCTCCGCCAGCTCCTTCAGGGGGGCCACCTCCGCCTGCGCGTTGTTCGTGGCGATGTCCACCGCCCGCTTGCTGAGGGTGATCTGCTGCTCGGCGTCCGCCCGCGCCGTGCTGATATCCGCCGCCACCTGGTTGCGGGTGCTGTTGATCGCCGAAAGGGCCCGGTCGACCTCCGTGGGGGGATCGATCTGGGTGATCAGGGCCGCGTCCAGCTCGATACCGTAGCGGCTACCGGTGGTGTGGCATTGCTGCTCCATGTAGTCGTTCAGGAGGGGAAGGTTCTTGCGCAGGTCGTTGATCGAGACCCCCTCGGACAGGTCCGCTGCGGTGCTGGACGCGCCGTCCGGCTCCGCGTCCCCAAGCAGCCGCTGCCCCCTGGGGTCCGAGAAGTTGGCGATCCGTTCCCTCAGGACCGAGATGAAGTAGCCCATGACGTGCTGCAGGGGGTCATCCACCCCGAAACAATAGGCATAGAGGTTGCCCTCGGAGACCCGGAAGCGGATCTGACCGTTGACCCCGGTGGTGAGGTTGTCCTTGGTCACCGCCTCGATGGTGTCCTGACGCTTGGTGGGGTCCCAGGTGAGGTCGAGGGCCTGGGTGGCGACGTCCACCTTGTGGACCGCCTGCCAGGGCCATTTGAAGTAGGGACCGCCGGGGCCGATGACCTGCAGGCGCGGGAACTGGTAGCGGGAGCGCTCCTCCTCGTTCATCGAGAGGTCCGCCACCAGCTGGTCACCCAGCCGCCGGGCGCGCCCGAACGAGGTGATCACCGCCCGCTCGTTGGGCTTGACGGTGTAAAAGGCACGGATGACGACGCGGTAGATGCAATAGGCAAGCAGGCCAAGCAGGAAGGCGGTGAGGACCATCGGGGGCTCCAGACGCGAGGGGATGCGCCCTCACCTTATCACCCCCGGGGGCCGGCGGCAGGATCTCGGTCACGCCGGCAGACCCCGCCGCTGAAAGCGGCCGGGGCCACCGGATCGTCAATTGGACACAGGCACCGGCAGGGCAGGGAGCTCCTCCGGGGTATCGTGCCGTCGGCGCGACCGGGTGGGCCGGACCCGCTGGCGGGCGCGCTTCGCGCGGCCGCGCCGCGTTCGGGCGACCGGATAGGCAGCAAGCCGCTCGATCAGCGCACAGACGAGACCCAGCGTCAGGTAGCCGAGGGACAGGACCGACAGGATCGCGAGCAGGTCGAGGAGCGCATCCATGGGGGACACCTGGGCAGATGGGGGACGGTGACCCGAGGATGGGCCTGGCGGTGGCTCAGGAGGTGAGTCCGCGAGCGGCTGCACGCGCCCCCGGCTCGCGCGGTAGTCCGACCGTGACAGGGGATCTGCCGAAGGCACGGCTGCTGGACCGGGACCCGACGGACGGCCCGATCTTCAACGGGGCCTGACTATTCGTCGTGGAGGGCCACCACCGGATCGAGGGCCGCGGCCTTCATGGCGGGCAGGACCCCGCCAACCAGGCCGATGGCACCCGCCGTGAGCTCGGCGATGAGGACGAACTCCCAGGCCGTGTGAGTCGGCAGGGCCGGGACCAGAGTGCCGATCAGCCAGGCCCCGCCTGCCCCCACCGTGAAGCCCAGGGCACCGCCGAGCAGCGCGAGCAGCACCGCCTCGAGAAGGAACAGGGTGAGGATCTGACCCCGGCCCGCCCCCAGGGCGCGCAGGAGGCCCACCTCCCGGCGACGTTCCTGAACCGCGATGGTCATGATGGTCAGGATACCGATCCCCCCGACCGCCAGCGAGATGGCGCCTAAGGCCCCCACCACGGCGGTCAGCACGTCGAGCACGGACCCCAGCACGTCGAGCATCTGATCCTGGGTGGTGACGGTGAAGTCCTCCCCCCCGTGGCGGCGCTTCATCAGCGCCCGCACCCGATCGGCCACTGCGGCGCTGTCCGCTGCCCTGTCGTAGAGCAGGTCGATCTCCATCAGACTCTCCCGGTTGAAGAGGGCGAGTGCCCCCTCGACCGGGATGAAGACCGTATCGTCAAGATCGAAGCCCAGCAGCTGACCGCGGGACTCCATGACCCCGATCACCCGATAGGGCTCACCGCCGATACGAATACGGGCCCCGAGGGGTGACGCGGTGCCAAAGAGCTCTCGGCGGAGCTTGGCCCCCAGGACCGCGAAGGAGCGTGCCGCGGACGCATCCTCGGGCAGGAAACGGCCGATAGCCGGGCGCATGCCCCAGATCTCGGGCACCCGCGAACCGGCGCCCAGGACCATGGTGCGGCGGGTCAGCTCGCGGAACCTCACCTCCGCGTTGCCCTGAACGACGGGTACCACCGCCAGCACGTCCTGGACCTGCTCAAGGGACCGGGCGTCGTCCAGGGTCAGGGGGCGGACATTGGAGATCATGGCGCCCGACATGCCGAAGGTAGTGGTCTTCCCCGGATTGATGGCGATCAGGTTGGTGCCGAACTGGGTAAACTCCGCCAGCACGAAGCGGTGGATCCCCTCCCCGATGGCGGTCAGCAGAACCACCGCCGCCACGCCGATGGCGATCCCGGTCACGGTCAGGAGGCTCCTCCCCCGCTGGGCGCGAACGGCGGTCAGCGTATAGGCGGCGAGGTCCGGTGCGCGCATGGTATGGGGCCTTGTCCGTGGACGAGCGGCTGTGCCAGGAACCAGGGATTATCGCCGGATCCCCTGGCGAACCGTGCACGTCGAGTCTCCGGGTTGGGATGCCTGCTTCGGACGTCCCGCCGCCCCCTTGGGTTGTCCCTACAGGGACCACGGGCTAACATGCAGCACTTTTGCCGGGACTCGGAGCAATCAGCATGATTCGCGGCAGCATCGTCGCCCTGATCACGCCCATGGATGAGGGCGGCGCGATCGATGACGCGAGCCTGCGTCGGCTGGTCGATCACCATGTGGCGGAAGGCACCGCGGCCATCGTCGCCGTCGGCACCACGGGAGAGTCCGCGACCCTGGACGAGGCGGAGCATTGCGCGGTCATCGCGCGCGTCGTCGAGCTGGCGGCCGGTCGCATCCCGGTGATCGGTGGGACCGGTGCCAATTCCACCAGCGAGGCGATCGCCCTCACCCGCTGCGCCAAGGAGGGGGGGGCGGACGCCGCCTTGCTGGTAACGCCCTATTACAACAAGCCAACCCAGGAGGGGCTCTATCTGCACCACAGGGCCGTGGCGGAGGCCGTCGACATCCCCCAGATCCTCTACAACGTACCGGGCCGCACCGCCTGCGATATGCTGCCGGAGACGGTGATCCGTCTCTGCGAGGTGGACAACATCGTGGGGCTTAAGGAGGCCACCGGGGACTTGGAGCGTGTTCGGCGGATCCGCGAGGGCTGTGGTCCTGACTTTGCCCTCTACAGCGGGGACGACGCGACCGCCTGCGACTTCATGCTGCTCGGGGGCGACGGCGTGATCTCCGTCACCGCCAACCTGGCCCCCCGCCTGATGCGGGAGATGTGCGATGCCGCCCTCGCCGGTGACCGGGAGCGGGCCCATGCCCTCAACGGACGGCTGGACGCCCTGCACCGGGACCTTTTCGCCCAGTCGAACCCCATCCCGGTAAAATGGGGCGCGGTAAAGCTAGGGCTATGCCAGAAAGGGATAAGGCTGCCCCTGACCTGGCTCTCGGATCAGTATCACGAGCGGGTGCGCGCCGCCATGGCGCAGGCAGGGTTGCTGTGACAGGGTTCCCGCCCGGCTCTTAACTTGCAACACCATGCCTGAAATCCTAAGACCTATGCGCCCCACCTGTCGCTGGCTCGTGCCGGGCGTCATCGCGCTCACGGTGGCCCCGCTCCTGTCGGGCTGCGGCTCCGCCTCCGTCCAGGAGATGATTCCGGATCAGACCCTGGCCTACAAGAAGAGCCGGGAGGCCTCGGAGAATCTGGAGCTGCCCCCGAATCTGCGCGGCGGCACCTACGACGACGCCCTGGACGTACCTGCCCTGGAGGGGGGCGGGGCCACCTACTCGGACTTCGCCAGCGGTCGCAACCGACGCCAGCAGACGGCGACGAGCGGCGAGGTCCTCCCGAATGTCGCGAACGTCGAGATGCGCCGCAGCGGCTCGGAGCGCTGGCTGGAGGTGCAGGCCGCGCCCCAGCAGGTGTGGCCGCGCGTCGTTGCCTTCTGGCGCCAGCAGGGGATCCTACTGACGGAGCAGGACCCGGCAGTGGGCGTGATGAAGACCGACTGGGTGGAGAACCGGGCCGAGATCCCCCAGGACTTCGTCACACGGCAGCTTCGCAAAGTCGTTGACGGACTCTATGCGACCTCGACGCGGGACCAGTACAGGGTGCAGGTGGAGCCGGGGCCCAAGGCGGGCACCACCGAGGTACGCCTGACCCATAAGGGCATGGAGGAGAAGCTCGTCTCCAGCACCCTGGGTGGCACCGAGCGCACCGTTTGGGAGCCGAGCGGGACGGACGGCGGAAAGGAGTCCGAGATGCTCCGCCGGCTCATGCTCTTCCTGGGCGCCTCCGAGCAGCAGGCCAAGCAGGCGCTGGCCGCCTCGCCGTCTGGCGGGGCATCCGCCCCGATCCCCCGGGCCGCCTCCCCCGCGCGCATCGCGACCGAGGGCGGCTCTCAGGTGCTCATCATCAACGACGAGTATCGACGCGGCTGGCGCATGGTGGGCTCGGCCCTGGATCGGGCCGGATTCTCGGTGGAAGACCGGGACATGTCCCGGGGCATCTACTACGTCCGCTACCAGGATGTGGACTCCGGCACCGGCGCCGCGAAGCGCAGCCTGACCTCCCGTCTGGCCTTCTGGCGAAAGGACGACATCGATCGGGTCAAACAGTACCAGATCCGAATCCAGGGTGACGCGGCCCAGACCCGCGTCACCGTTCTGGATTCCAATGGGAACCCCGACGGCTCCCCCTCCGCCGGACGCATCCTCACCTTGCTCGCCGAGCAGATGAACTGAGCCATGGCCGTCACGGGGCGACCCAGGCGTGCCCGTTCGCGACCCGGAGGGGCCTGAGCGCGGTGCGTTTCGCGACCCTCGGCAGCGGTAGCCGCGGCAATGCGACACTGATCGAGTCCGGAGGCTGCCGTCTCCTGGTGGACAATGGCTTTGGCGTGCGGGAGCTGGAGAACCGCCTCCAGTCCCTTGGGGTGCATCCCTCCGAGATCGAGGCCCTGCTCCTCACCCACGAGCACGGGGACCACGCCAAGGGCGTCGCCGCGCTGGCCAATCGCTATGCCGTCACCGTCTGGACCACACCCGGGACCTGGAGGGCCCTCGGGGCCCCCGAGGTTCCGCGACTGCGGCTCCTCTCGGGCCATAACGGCTCGATCCGCCTGGGGCCCATGCGGGTCCTCCCTTACCCGGTCCCCCACGACGCCCGTGAGCCGGTCCAGTTCGTCTTCGAGTGTCCCGAGGCTCGGCTGGGCTTGCTGACCGACGCCGGCAGCGTCACCTCCCATATCCGCGCCGTCCTCGCCGACTGCGATGCGCTGCTGCTGGAGTCCAACCATGACCCGGAGATGCTCCGGCGCGGTCCCTATCCCGCCGCCCTTCAACGGCGGGTGGAGGGAGCCTTCGGCCACCTGAGCAACCTTCAGGCGGCGTCGCTGCTGGATCAGCTGCCAAACGCCGGGATCCGCCAACTGTGTCTCGCCCACATCAGCGAGAAGAACAACGACCCCGAGTTGGTCATGGCCTCGATCCGGGGCGTCTGCGAATCCCTGGCGTCGCGGGCATGGTTGGCCGATCAAGCAGTGCCGGGCCCGTGGGTGGAGCTGTAGGGGACTGAAACGGGGCCGGCGGCCGACTGCAGGAAGGGAGGAGCGAATGAGCGTTGCGCGGATGCACCTATCCCGAGCCACCCTGATCGCCGCGATCCTGCTGCTGGTGCTCAACGGCCTGATTTGGCTGCCCGCGCTCAACACGCCTTACTGGGGCGACGACTATCTGTTCCTGGAGCAGGCGCGCTCCGCCAATCTGTCGGGCGACTGCTGGCTGGCACCCTTCTGGCCAGAAGACAGGATCAAGTTCTGGCGCCCCCTGTCCCAGGAGAGCTACTGGCGTCTCTTGGACAAGGCCTTTGCGGGAGCCCCGAGGCTGGCGCACGGCATGAATCTGGGTCTGCTGCTCCTCGCCTCCTACGCTGTCGGGCTGCTTGGCACGGCGCTCGCGTGGGCCTGCGAATGGACGCGGCCCGCCGACATCGGCATCCTCGGAGGCCTACTTTACGGCTCCCTGGCCCTCCACTTGCTGCCGGTCCACTGGGTCAGCGCGGCCAACAGCTCGATCCTCGCCCTGCTGACCGCCCTGGCCCTCGCCGCCTGGGTCGCCGCCCCCCGGGCCGGCCGTGTCGCCCGCCCGTTTCTCCTGCTGGGCATGGTCGTGCTCCTGGCCACCGCCCTGCTCAGCAAGGAGTCGGCGGTGATGACGCCTGGGCTGATGTTGGCACTGAGCCTGTTCGTCCCGCCCGGGGCACGCCCGGGACGCCTCGAGGCCGGGTATTGGCTGGCGGGCTGCCTCATCGTCGGAATCTGGCTCGCCTTGCGGTCGCGCTTCGCCGGCATGGCGGACTCGGAGTACCAGCTGGCACTCGGTGTCAATCTGATCCGAAACCTGGCGTCTCTCCTCTCCTGGCTGATGAACGTGCCGCGGGAGGGCTTGCGCCTGGTGGTGTCGGGAGAGGCCCTCCTCGGGGCCGCCTGGGCCCTCGCCGCCGCCCTGCCCCTGCTGCTGGCCTGGGCGGTCGCCGCCCGGCACCTGCGCGCGGGGCTGCGGGGCCGCCAATGGCTCGCCGCGGTCGCCTTCGTCCTCATCGCCTACGCGCCCTATCTCCCGTTGGCCTGGAACAGCTACGCCTATTACGCGGCCGTCGCCGCCACCTTGCCGGCGATCCTTCTGGCCCATGGCCTCGCTCGATCGAGGGCGCTGTTGCTCGGCGTGACCCTGGCCGGTCTCTCCTCCCTGATCGCGGTGCAGGGCACCCGCTGGCTCGACCACCCCGGCCTCATCGGGCGGGCCCGATGGGCCGAGGCGACACTCGCGGCACTCGAGCGGGAGCAGATCCCGATCCTCCTGTTGGTCCGACGTGCCGACGCGCAGCGCTTCTACGCCATGGGCGCCGCCGGACTGGCATGGCGGCTGGGGCTCGACCCACGCCAGGTGGTCGTGGTCGAGACCTGTCCAAGTGGAGTGGCGCGCTGTCTCGGCATCGATGAAGATGGCGGTTGGGCCTGGGAATCGCCGCCGTACGCACCGGACCCCCACCCGGACCATGCCCAGTAGGGCACCGATTCAATCCTTCGGAGTCAGGATGGCAGACCACCCCCACTCGCTCAGCGTCGTCGTGCCCATGTATAACGAGGGCGAGTCGCTTGGGGTCTTCTTCGCCAGGATCAGGGCCATCCTCAAGGAGATCACGGAAGATTTCGAGATCCTCTGCGTCAATGATGGGAGTACGGACGATACGTTGGAGCACCTGCGCGACTTCGCCCAGGCCGACCCGCGTATCAAGGTCCTCTCACTGACGCGGAACTTCGGCAAGGAAGCGGCGCTGACGGCCGGCCTCGACTATGCGAGCGGCGATGCCGTGATCCCCATGGACGCGGATCTGCAGGACCCACCCGAGCTCATCCCCAGGATGGTGGAGAAATGGCACGAGGGCTTCGACATGGTGATCGCGGTGCGCCAGGAGCGCGGCTCCGATGGCTTGATGAAACGGACCAGCGCAAGCGGCTTCTATTGGCTGGCCAGCAGGCTGAGCGACACGCCCATCCCGGCGAACGCGGGAGACTTCAGGCTCCTGGACCGCCGGGTGGTCCTCGCCCTGAGAAAGCTGCCCGAGCGAACCCGATTCATGAAGGGGCTCTTCGGCTGGCTGGGATTCAAGCAGGCAAATGTCTATTACGCGCGTCCCGAGCGCGCCGCGGGCCACACCAAATGGCGCTTCTGGGGGCTATGGAACCTGGCCCTCGACGGTCTCTTCTCCTTCAGCACCCTGCCATTGCGCATGTGGACCTACCTCGGGGCGCTGTTGGCGCTGGTCTCCCTCTCCTACGGAGCCTATATCGTCATTCGCACGGTGCTATTCGGGGTGGATATTCCCGGGTATGCGTCCCTGGCAACCATGATCCTCTTCTTCTCCGGCATCAACATGGTCGGCCTGGGCATCATCGGCGAGTACCTGGGGCGCGTGTTCCTGGAGACAAAGGGGCGACCGCTGTACCTGATCAGGGAATCCATTGGATTGGATCCCGCCAGCTAAAGCAGCAGCCATGGGGAATCGGCTCCTCACCCTTCGCCAGGGGATTCGTTTCGGCTGGGTGGGCGGCCTTGCGACCTTGACCCATGTGCTGGTCTTCGACTCCCTTGTCCGCCACCTGGACCTGGCTCCACTCCTTGCAAACCTGATCGCCTTCCTGGTCGCCTTTCTGGTGAGCTTCCTGGGTCACTACGCCTGGACTTTTCGCGACGCACGGGATAGCGACTTGGCCGGATGGCAACGCAGCCTGTACCGGTTCTTCGCCGTGGCCCTGACGGGTTTGGCGCTGAACTCGGTCTTTGTCTTCCTGGTGATCGACGTGCTCAGCTATCCCCATACGGCAGCCATCGTCTTCATGGTGCTGGTGGTACCCGGCCTCCTGTTCCTGCTCAGCAAGTTCTGGGCGTTCGCGCCGCCCTCGGTCGCCGAGTGACCGCCTGGGCCTGCCGTTGACCTCGGGGCGATCTCCCCGACACCACGCGGGGAGATGGGGCGACTCGCCCCCTCAGAATCCACCGCCCGTGCGGAATCCACCACCACCACCGCCGAATCCACCGCCACGCCCCCGTCGGCCGCCGAAGATGTCCCCGAGACCACCCAGGTCGCCCACACCGCCGCCCCAGACGGTGCCCCGGCCAAAGCCGCCGGAGCCGAAGGTCGGGTCGGAGTGTTGCGGGCGGTAGCGCTGCTGCTCCTGCAGGATGCGCCAGAGGTTCTGGCGGTCCAGCAGGCCGTTGAGGAACTGGCCGAGCATCATGGCGATCATGGCGTCGTCCCCGAAGGTGGAGCCGGCGCGGTCGTAACGGTTGCGTTTGAAGTCCGCGCGCAAGGCCTCGAGCTCACCGAGCCGCTTCTGCTGCTGGGCGATGGTCTCCTTGAGACCCTGGGTGCTGGCCTCGATCTGGCGGCGCTCGTCCTCCCGCTGGAGCATGCGGCTCACGATCAGATCGTCCTCCGGCAGCGGCGTGGCGAGCGCCTCCCGTCGCAGCTCCATCAGGTCGTCCCGCCCCAGCTCCGCCGCCAGGAACTCGATGGCCTTCCGGGTATGCTCATCCTCTCCCGTGGCGAACAGGGCCTTGCGAACCACGAGGGCCTGGTAGTCCGATTCCGCCTTGCCGATCCGTGCGTCGATCGCGTCGAGCCGCTCCTGCTCCTCGGCCACCTTCTGCTCCAGGGCCGGGATGCCGTCCGCCCGCCGGGCGGCCTCGTCGAGCGCCTTGAGCGCGGCGAACTCGGTCTCGGCCGCCGCCTTGAGGCCCTCGGCGTGCTCCCGCAGCCGCGCGGGGATCTCGTTGAGCCGGCTGTAGTTGGCCCGGGCGTCCGCGAACCCGATCAGCCTCGCCACCCAGCCGTCGAGCATCCGCGTGAGGCCCCAGGCCTTGTACGCGGGCAGCCCGTAGTGGCGCTCCCACAGGTACATGAAAAGCGGGTCGCCCCGGTAGGACGCGCCCTTCTGCTCCCGCTCCGCCTCGCTGCGGCCGGCCTTCTCGTCCGCGTGCCGGGCGACCCGCTCCGCCTCCTGGGCCCGGTCGCGCTGGGCCCCGTAGGAGGGGTCCGCGTCGAGTCGCTCCTGCGTCTTGGCCTCCGCGGCATCCACGGCCTCCGCCGCGGCATTGACCTTTTCGGACTGGGCGGTCCGCTCGGCCTCCAGAGACTGAAGCTGGGAATCCGCGGCTCGGATCTGGCCCTCGAGCTGCTGAAGGTCCGCCTGGCGCTGAGCCAACAGGGCCAGCACCTGCTGCTCCGCCTGATCCAGATGGCGAACCGTCTCCGGGTCCGAAATCAGGCGCAGCCGCACCCGAGCCAGGTCCTTGTATTCCTGGGTCTGGGCCCGGCGGAGCTCGCCGAGCCTCCCGTTGACCGTCTCGATCTGTGACTCGACCGTGGCGATCTTTCGGCGCGCCTCGGTCACCGCCTGATCGATGTTGGCCAGGGTCTGTCGTCCGGAAACCATCATTGCCCCCCGCTTACCAGCTCGTGATCGCCCCGCCGGTGGTCTTCATCTCGTAGCGGGGGACCAGCTCACCCCGCGCCTTGGCGCCGAAGCGGTCGCGCTCGATGATGCCGTCGTCGCGCTTGTCCTCGGCGACGGCGCGGAAGGTACTCTCATCCACCCGCAGTCCCCACTGCGTCACCCGCTCGGTCTTCTGGGTCTCTTCGTTCCGGATGGGGACGGTCAGTACCCTGCCCGTGGGATCCAGGGCCTCGACGATGATGTAGAAGTTCCGCGCGCCGGTGTTCATGTCGGGGATGCGCCAGACACCCGTGTTCTCACCAGGGCGATTGACGATGCGCACCGTGTATTCCTGTTCCAGGATGGCTCGGACATCCTCGAGCTGCTCGATGGCCTCCCTGGCGGAATCCCGATCTTCAATGCGCAACGCGGCCTGACCGGCGTTGAAATAGCGCTTCGCCGTCTCCCGCGCCTGATCGGTCTTCGCCAGCGCCACCACCTCCGTGTGGATCCCGGCGAGCTTCTCGGGCAGCGCCGCGTTGGGGGCGACCACGCTCACGTAATTGATTGCGGCCGCCAGGACCCCGGCGCCACCCAGCCCGGCGAGCCACTTGCCCCAGGACCCCCGGCTGATGTAGAGGCGGGCGAGCTTGGTCGAGATGGACTCCGGAGGCG
>Ga0316579_10000383_pt1 | contig 13936 bp, 11 predicted proteins | sample J5NA_2_FD_203074 | JGI IMG/M metagenome (GOLD analysis project Ga0316579, IMG submission 203074) | Rhizosphere microbial communities from salt marsh grasses in Alabama, United States - J5-7_160517rDrA | ecosystem: Host-associated > Plants > Roots > Rhizosphere | place: USA: Alabama | collected... | reverse complement strand
ACCGGCTTCCATAAAGGCATCTTCACGGGCTCTGGCGTGTACAAGCAGAACATCCGCATCCCCTTGTTCGCCAAGGGCTAATGCCTGCCCGGTGCCGACAGCAATGACTTCGACCGTCATGCCGCTTACTTCTTCGAAAACGGGCAAGATGGCATCCAGCAAGCCTGAGTCATAGGTGCTGGTCGTGGTGGCTAATGTGAGCGCGTCGGACTTGGCTTCACTGCTTGCAGGTTCTTCCATTGGCGCCGGCTCTTCCGTAGGCGCGGGCTCCTCCGTGGCTGCAACTTCTTCCTTATCAGAAGTTTCGGCCGTTGTAGGTTCTGCCTGCTCTTCCGTACTTGTTGTTGGGGATGCTGTATTACAGGCAGTTAATGCTGCTAATAATAAAAGCATTGAAGCGAATACCACTAAAAATTTCTTCATCCTAAATTCTCCTAACCTATCCATATGGTTTTGCTTGTTTCAGCGGTGTCGTAACCTCCAAAGTTTTTAATGGTTTCTTTGAATTGTTCTTTTTGTAGTATCTGCAATAGATGCTGGCAAACGGCCATTTCCCAAACCATTTCCGGGATAACCAGCTGGTAATGTTCTTGCGCCAGGGGGATAAAATCAAGGTCATAAGGCGTGGCCGCGGCTTGAATTCCTAAGCCGGCGGTTGCCTCTCCATTCGTAATCGCCTCGGCAATTTCATTGTGGGTTGTCCTGCTCTCGTTGTAGCCCTTGATTTTAGCCGGATCGAGGTCTAATTGTTTTAACTGCGTGTCCAGCCATACTCGCGTACCGCTGCCGGGCTGGCGATTGATCCAGCGTACTTCCGGATTTGTGAGGTCCAGCAATGAAGAAACTGACTGTGGGTTTCCCGGCGGCAGCATTAAGCCGAAGGAACGGCCGGCGACGGTTACCAGGGCAATCCGCTCGCCCGGTAAGACACGTTGAACATAGGGAATATTGTATTGATTGCTTTCTTTATCCCATAAATGGCTGCCGGCGATATCTCCTTCTCCGCGGGCCAGGGCTATCAATCCCCCCAGGCTGCCGCGGAAGGAGGTGCTTAACTGATAATCATTCTCTTTGGATACTTCTTCCGCTAAATATTCAATCGCCAGATCATGGCTGCCTACGAAGCGCAGCCGGTTTTCCGGGTGGGGAATGCTTTCACGAACAGCAGTCTGCTGCCATTTGTGCCAGCGATCCAGGGCCAAGGAAAAGGAGGTTTCAATTTCGCTTTCCGTGTATCCCCGGCCTAATAAATTTAAGAGCAGGTTTTCAATCTGATTCGTTAGGAAGGCGGATCGCAGAGGAGCCTGCTCATCCAGCAGAGGATTGGCGCTGACGACCGTCCCGCTGCCTCGACGGCTAATAACAAGTCCTTCGTCGGCCAGGATGGAGTAGGCGCGGTTGACGGTTCCCGGAGTGCAGTCCCATGTTCTTGCTAAGTCACGGATGCTGGGAAGTCTATCCCCCGTTTGTAACTCACCATGCGCTATCTGGATGCGGATGGATTCGGCGATTTGCTCAAATAGATGTGCTTCAGTAGATCCCATAACTTGTAACAATTGTATTGGCGCAATTGTAACAAAAACAACGCAATTATGGCAACTAATCAATTGTTAGATCAACTGAAGATCTGAATCTCTTCTCAGGATCGTCCTAACAGCGCGTGAACAATCTCCATTTCCAGGGTTTCGTAATCCCGGGCAGCAATCAGGGAGTCGATCTCCGCCGTGTCCAAACCGCGTACCACGTCCAGCAGCGTCAGGAAAATCTTACGGCTGTTGCTCAAGTGTTTGGTGGCCAACTCCGCCGGTTGGGTGCGCAAAGCTTTGACGTCCAACCCTACAAATTCGCCATGAATGCCGTAATCATTGCGATCCAGAGTCCATACCTGCATGAACGCTCGGCGTAAGTCAACGGCTCCAAAAGCTTTATCTTCGTCGAATTTCAGGCCGTTCTGATCGTTGAGATGAACGCTCCACAATTTGTTGTGGGCGAGCGCATAGCTCATTTCATCCGAGGGATCGAGGCCGGCGAGGATGGCGTGCGCCGATTCAATCAAAATGCCGACACGGCCGGGATCTTGGGTCAGATACGATAGACCGGCTGCATGCCCGGCAGTCGGGATATAAGCCTGGTCCATCGGTTCATTGGGTTTGGGCTCAACCAGCAAGCGAATCGCGGGATCGTGAGCCAGAATTTGGTTGATTGCATCGACGATTTGCTCGACGGCGATTTTGGCATCCTTTGCTTCGCGAATATAGGTTCCTTCACGCGCCAACCAGAGGACAAATTTATCGCAGCCTAGAATATTGGCGATGTCTACCGCGCGCAGGCTGCGATCGATCGCGTATTGTCTCTCTGCTGCATTGTTGGACGTGTACCCACCATCAATCGTTCGTGGATCTTCCCATAATCTAGGGGCGACGAATTCAGCGACCAGTCCTTCACCGTCCAGGACCTGGCGCAGTTCTCGCGCTGTTGCTTCAATTTGTGCCGCCGATCGGGAATTGATATCTGGAACCGCGTCATCGTCGTGAAATTGTACGCCGTCAAAGCCTAGTTTTTTATACAGTGGGAGTTTGTCAGCCCACGGTATAGACGGCCGTACCGGCGGGCCGAAGGGGTCCGCACCTTCATGAATATTCCAGGGTCCAAATGAAAATCGAAACGTACCGCTCACTTTTTTCTCCTATTTTGATGCTTCCATGCTTGAGACTTAAGCAGCTTTTTGACCGATGACGATTCCTTCGACAAGGGCAAAACTCAACTGCCCGTTATTTGTTTCCGGCTGCAAGAAAGCGCTGACTCGTGATCCTCCCTCTAGCAGCAGCGCGCGCAGGTAATTCTGCATGATCGGATGATGGCGCTGAGCCCAGAATTGAAAATCGAGCCGTTTGCGTAAAGTTTCATGATGTGTGATTTCAAGCCGCGCCTGGGTGAATAATTCGAGCCATTCTTCTTGACTCAAGCAGCGCTCATGGCTTGGATCACGCAGCTTTTCAAAGGCGTTAATATAATCACCAACTATACCTGGGGGCACAATGTTGTCGACAACCGCAAGCAGCCCACCTGATTTTAATACACGCGCGACTTCCCTGATAAACTGCGCGCAGTCTGGGAAGTGGTGTGGGGCGATGCGGCAGGAGACGAGATCGAAGCTTGCCTCAGCAAAGGGTAGATCGCCGGAATCGACCGTTTCGAAAACAATGTTGTCCAAACCCTTTTGCATAGCCAGCGCTTCCGCCTGGGCTAGCATTTCGGGCGTGATATCCGTCGCTGTAACTCGCGAAACATGGGGTGCAAAGGTAAATGCTGTATGGCCTGTCCCGGTCGCGATATCAAGCACTTGCCAGTGAGCCTGCGCTTGAATAAGATCGCGCAGCCGGCCCAGGCTTGCCCCCTTAGCATGGGTTTCACTGGTCGTGTAAGAGGCGGCATTAGCCCCGAACTGCTGCAAAACACTTTCTCTGGACATAGCTATCTTCCTAAAATATCTTTGAGGATGTCAGGCCGGTCGGTCATGATCCCGTCAACGCCCATATCGATGAGACGGTGCATATCATCTGCGTCATTGATGGTCCAGACATGAACTTGCAAGCCGCGGTCGTGGGCGCTGCTGATGAAATGAGGAATGACCACCGGAATGCCGCCGCTCTCTTCCGGTACTTGAAAAGCTTGGTAAGCCGGCTTGATCAGATTTGCTGCCATGAGAAAGTTCGCGATCACAAAGTTGCGCGTTTCATCGCTGGCGGAGGCCGTGGCCACTTCAGGACAGGCGGCGCGAAACTCGGCTATGGTCTGGCCGGAAAAGGATGGGACCAGCACCTTTTCGGTCTTGTCATATTGCCGGATCAACACGCAAAATGGCTCGGCCATCGAAGGCGAATCCTGCTTGATCTCGATGACCATTGGGTAATCAGGAAAGCGCTGGAAAACCTCTTCGACTGTTGGGATTTGTAATCCCTTTCCCTGATAAGGATAAGTTGCGCCTTCGTCCTGGGTCCAGTTGACGCCGACTTCTAGTTGTTGCAGTTCTTCCAGGGTGAAATCGCTGACAAGACCGCTGCCGTTGGTCGTGCGATCGACTGTGTCGTCATGCATGAGCACGATGTGACCGTCGCTGGTCATATGCGCGTCCATTTCCAAGACATCAACGCCAAGCCCCGCGACACCTTCCAGATGAGTCATCGTGATACCAGGCCATAATCCGCTGCCCGTATCGTCGGCATGGGAGGTCACCAGGGGATATTGATCGAATTGGTCAAACCAGGGGTATTGGTTAATTGATTGGCGCGGCCAAAGGATGAAGCCAAGGATCAGGAGCAGGATGAGTAGGGTAAAAAGCCACCAATAGCGTTCCATGTGCGGGATGATACGGCCGTTATGCCGCTGAGGTCAAGGTAAAAAGTAAATCAACTCAAAAGAGCTGATTAATGGCTTGACAAAGCGTCTCTAATGACTATAATCCGAACAGTGTTCGGAAAACGTATGATGTTCGAGAGTAGGAAATGGTAAGTCCAAGAAAAAAAAGAAAAGCACGCACGCGGCAGGAGATTCTAGACGGCGCACTGGCTCTCATTAATGAAGAAGGGCCGGATAATTTCTCGCTGCGAGCCTTAGCCAAGCGTGTCGATTACAGTCCTGCGGGTCTATATGAATATTTTGCAAGCAGGGATGAAATTATCGAAGCTGTTTGTGCTCAGAGCGATGGCACCATGCGCCAGTATTTACGGCAGGTTCCCACGGACTTGCTGCCTGATAAATACCTTGTAGCGCTCGGCCAGGCATACATTCAGTTCGCCCTGCAAAACGAGGCACAATTCATGCTGATGTTCTCGCGGTCTAGGGAAGGAGAGCGAATTCCTTATGAGGGGGTTTCCGAAGACGAAACATTTCGCATTTTATTAGACGCTGTCCAATCGGCTCTTGATCAAGATTATTTAAATTCGCAGCCTGATTTCGGCCGTGATGAGATCGCTTACGGGTTATGGGCGCTTGTGCATGGCATGGCTGTCATGCAGCTTACCGCTTTGAAATGGCTCGATTACGATTTTGATCGCGCCGATCGGGCCGTGTTAGAAGCTTTTATCGATGGTTTGAAAGCGGCCTAAAAGGAAGTAGTTATGGAATCAAAAACCAACACGCAGGATAAGGCTGCCGTCCCTGAAGAAAAAACAAGCACATCCTTCCTCTCCCTCTTCGGGCTGCGTAATTTCCGGCTGCTGTGGATAAGTGAGGCTGTTTCGGTCATTGGCGACCAGTTTTATTTGATTGCCCTTCCATGGCTGGTATTGAACCTTACTGGGGATGCTTTGGCCATGGGTACCGTTCTGGCCCTGGCGGCCGTTCCCAGAGCCCTCTTTCTGCTTGTCGGAGGCGCTTTGACCGACCGCTTTTCGCCGCGAATGGTTATGTTCGTCTCCAATTTCATGCGTATGGCCCTGGTGCTTTTATTGTCGGTCCCGGTTTTGAATGGGAACATCGCTATGTGGATGATTTACTCGCTGGCTTTGCTCTTTGGTCTGGCCGATGCCTTCTTTTATCCCGCACAAAGTGCCATCATTCCCCGCCTGGTTCGTGATGACCAGCTGCAAGGGGCTAATGCCATCCTGCAGGGAACGTGGCAGTTGAGTCTCTTCGCCGGCCCTGTTCTGGCCGGTACATTGATTGCCATGATGGCCGGTGATGCCTCGGCTGGTGGGGATTTGCGCGGCATCGGCCTGGCTCTTGTCATCGACGGGCTTTCCTTCCTGATCTCGGCCGTTTTCTTGTGGTTTGTTGATGACGGAGGAACGGCCGTTTCCGGAGGAGGTGAGAAAGAAAGGTTGTTTGCCGCGATTCGTGAGGGGCTACAAATGGTTTGGCGGGACCCGGCCTTGCGCGCCTTCTTCGTCCTCATCGCCATTTCCAATTTCCTGATCATCGGTCCGCTCTCTATCGGCGTCCCTGTCCTGGCGGCGAACCGCTTTGCCGGTGGTGCAGCGGCGTTCGGCATCATCATGTCTGCGTACGGCGGCGGTTTGTTGTTGGGAACTATTCTGGCCGGTGTGCTGCCGCGTCCTCCGGCGAAACACATGGGTATTGTTCTTGGCTTGATCTGGAGCGGGCTGGGACTGGGCATCATCGGTCTGGGTCTGGCGCAAGCAACTTATATGGCTGCCGCCATCGCTTTGCTCATGGGTGTTGCTGAAGGATACGTGGTTATTTTATTTATCACCTGGCTGCAGCGGCGGACGACGGAGGCAGTGCTGGGTCGCATGATGAGCCTGTTGATGTTTGCCTCTGTGGGCCTGCAGCCGCTTTCCAATATGCTGACCGGAGCGCTCATCGGCTTGAATGCCCAGTTCCTGTTCTTGATCTTTGGTGCGCTAATGATCTTTATTACCCTGGTGTTTTTGTTCAATCCGGCAGTTCGTTCGATGGGAATTACGGCTCAGAGCAAACCTCTACTCTCCCAATCCGCTACAAGTGTAGAATAATCTTGACCTTAAAGCCCGTCGGTGGTATCTATGCGTTACTGGATCTTGAGATATGTCGATACGCCATCGCTTATTCGGACCGCCGGCTGTAACCCGGCTCAAGGAAGCCGGAGATATCTCCGGGTTGATGAAAGCTCTATCTTACGAACCTGATGGAGAGGTACGCCGGCAGGCGGCGCTTTGTCTGGGCAATATGCATGCGCACCTGGCGATTGATGATCTTATCGAACGGTTAGGCGCTGATGACGATCCCCAGGTGCGGCGGGCAGCGGCGATCGCCCTGGGACAAATTCGGACGGAGCAGGCTTTTTTGCCATTGATTACCGCTTTGCACGATGGCGATGAAGACGTATGCCGGGCTGCTGGGGAGGCGTTGGGCCGCTTAGGGAACAAAAAGGCTGTCCCCTTCCTCTTGCAGTGTTTAAAAACATCACCACCGGAAATCCAGGAAACGGCCGCCGGCTCCCTGCGTCATTTAGGCTGGCAGCCGGATAAGTCGGAGGATGCGGCCTATTATTACATCATCAGCAGGCAGTGGTCGGCCTGCGCGCGCCTGGGCGATGTTTCAATCAAGCCGCTGCTCACGCTGTTGGCCGATCCGCGTCATTCCCGCCAGCAGGTGCGGATTATCTGGACCCTGGGCCAAATTGGCGACCCGCAGGCAGTTCCGGCGCTGTTGGACGCGCTTCAAAACGGCCGTTCCGATGCCAGAAGAACGGCCATCGAGGCGCTTGGTGAAATCGGTACCAGAGAAGTAGTCTCCCCGCTCTTGTCCGCCTTAAAAGATCCCCAGCAAGAAGTACAATGGGCCGCCGATCAGGCGCTGCAAGGATTGGAACTTGAAGAAGCCCTCGAAGATGTCGCCGCCGGTTTGCGGGATTCCGATCCGGCAGTGCGCCTGGCCGTCGTTCGTTTACTCGGTCGTATTCATAGTGCTGAAATCAACGCCTGGCTGTACAAGTCCTTGTCTGACCCTGATCTGCAAGTACGTCTGCAGGTGGTTGCCATCGTTGCCAGAAACGGAGATGTGCAGGCCTTAGCCCAAGCGCTCGAGGATGCCGATGCCTCTGTTCGCGCGGCGGCCGTACGCGCCTTGGGACAGCTGGATGATGCGCAGGCGATTCCTCTGATCGCCGGCGCTGTCGATGACGAAGAGCTAACAGTGCGGAGAGCGGCTGTTGAAGCGCTGACTTTATCGCGATCCCCCTTGGTGGTTGAGCCGCTAATGGCCGTATTGAGAAGCCGCGATTCCCAACTGCGGCTGCAAGCGGTTCAAGCTCTAGGCGAGAGTGGGGATGCGGCCGTAGTGCCCGATCTGCAGCAAAATTATGCTGACGCCGGGGCTGAGACCCGCCAGGCCGTTCTTTTGGCGGTCTCTCAATTGGACGCAGCCGGTTCTCTTGACTTTTTTCAAGGAGCCCTGCTGGACAGCGACGATCTGGTGCGCGTGACGGTCGTTCAACTCCTGCAGACCTATTTCCCTGACGAGGCCTTACCTTCCTTTATTCAAGCGGCCTCTGATCAGGCTGCACCGGTGCGTGAAGCTGCTTTGCGTGCCCTTGCCGCCAATGCCAGCGATGAAGCCTTTGAAATGCTGGCCAATGGCTGCTGGGACAGTGACTACCGGGTGAGTAAAGCGGCCGTGGAAGGACTGGCCAATTTTGGCCAGGAAGCCTTACCCCAGCTGCAAGAAGCCTTAAGCGACCGGCGTCTCTCCGATCAGGCGGCAATTCACAGCCTGGAAATGATTGGAACTCCCGCGCTGCCGATTTTACTCGATGCCTTGGAACACGATCGCTTACCCGCAAGGCGTTCAGCCGCCAATGCATTACTCAATTTAATGGCCGGCGGATCTTTACCTGAAGAGGGTGTCCAGCAAATTCTGGCAGCTCAAAAGGCGCTGACTCTCTATGGGGACCCGCGGCGCATTGAAATATTGGAACAGTATGGCTTCTAAAATGGATATCGCCGAATTATACACTGCCGCCTTCAGGCAAGGACGCACCCTGTCCGATGAAGGACGGACTTTAACTTTTTCTGTGGTTCCAATCGGGCTGCTCTCTCTTCCCAGTGGACGCATCGTGGCTAGTGATCCTCTTACTGCCGGCCATCCTGAACCTTTTGTACAGACGGTGATACCAGGCCGCTATCCGGTAGAACTGTCTCTGGCTCGAGATGGCAAAGGCGCCGAACGCGTGGCCATGGCGCGCATAAAATTCACCGGCCGCCAACCCGAGGTGTGGGTCATGGCTTTAAATAAGGGCCAGAGCCAGTCGGAGCTTCCCGCAGGCGGCTTTTGGGGCTATCGCTCTGATTCGGGCACCGGCGCTTTTATGGACGCAAACGCAGCCTCTCGCGCTGACTTCGCTTATCTTGATGATATTGATTCGTTGCTGCTTGAACTTACGGCGAATTATAAACCTTATCGCTATTGGTTGGAGGTCCCGCTTGATAGGCGCCACAATGTGGTCATGTTTTCATCAGGGGAAGGGGAGGGGTCTTATCCCTCGTATTTCGGCATTGACGAAGCGGGCGATATCTGCGCACTGGTGACAGATTTCCAGCTCATTTAACGTCTTTGCATATTCCATATCTAGCTATCTGATACTTTGCGGTTTGAATAAATTTTGGACGCTGACATAGCCTGACCATTGTGACGGGTATGAAAACAGCTATTTTCCGCTTTCATCCGCTCTAGTCCGCGTACTTTAGCTAAAATTGTCAGGTAACCAGATTCAATCTAACCCTCAATTTTTGACCCGGTTAAGCTTTAAATCCAGAACCGGCGTACCATTCACGGCGTCGAGACCGCGCACGTGGAGAATATTCCCCTCACGGCGAATTAAATCTACTTCCGTAACGCCGATTGGGTTCGGCCGGTGAGGGCTGTGCAAGGCAAAGACTCCCTCTTTTGGCCGCTGTTTGTCGCCTCTAGGATGCTGATGAAGTTCGTAACCGCTTAATTTGTGGAATTGAAAAATGACCAGCAGCCGCTGATTCCCGATCAGCCCGTCCAGTCCGGGGCTCAAAGCCGGATCGACGATAATTTCCGCAGGCACTGATTTGATTTCATCCGGCCGCAGGAGTTCATTGACGCTGCTGCGCACGATCCCGATTGGTTTCAGGTACAACGCGGGCAGGCTGTTGATTTCAGAAAGTCCGGGTGAAAGGAGGGCTAAAGTCTCCTGAGCGAACTGCCGTGGCCAATCCCATTCCTGCTGCTCACTGATTTTCGCACATGTCTCGGCGCCGAATTCGGCCGTTACTCTCAAGGCGCGTGCTAAATCACGATCGTCGCGATCGGGGATGCATTCTCTCAACCTTGCAAGTTCTTCCTCGTTAAGAACAGCCTCGATCCCGTCAGCAGGGTTACCGGCCAACCAATTATCAACGGCTCCATAGCTGATCCGCAGTAGGACCATCAGTCTTGGCAGAATGATCGCCTGAAAGTCATGGCGGGCCAGCCAGAACTGCTCGTGCAGCAGGCGTGACTGGCTGCGCAGCAGCATATCCCAAAAGTCCCCACAAACCTGGGTAAAGACTGCTTGTAAATTTGATGACGTCAAGGATTTCCCGGTCATGTTTGGACTATACACCTGTCAGATTTGTAGGGCAATCTGCTGCCGATTTTTTAGCGGTGATTAAATTAATCCTGCGACTTCGTGACTGTTTCGTGATATTCGACCTACGGAAGCGAATGGGCGATTATACTAAGTAAGACGCGCGAGACGACAATACGAAATAATTATCAAAATAGCCCTGTGCGAACGATGGTTCGTCTTTGCCTAGGAAGGTGAGATTTTCAGGTGAGTAGTGATATGAATAAGAAGAAATTTCTTGTCCTTATTTTGATTCTGGGATTATTCCTGGTTGCCTGCGCAAGCCAGCGCTCACCAGCTACAAATTCTACCGATTCGTCGTCCGAATCCAATGGGGGAGCGAGGGTAGTGGCCACGCCGACCGAATCTCCTGACTTACCGGACCTGACTGAGGCTGGACCACCGGTAACGGCCGATCAGGTTATGAGCACGCTCTGGCAGTGGCAGGCGCTGCTAAACATCGATCAGGACGGCCAGACGGCCGTTTCAGATCCCCAAAGCTTCAGCATCATCTTTCAAGATGAAGGCGTCATGACTATTCAAGCTGATTGTAATGATGTGCCGGCCAGTTATGTGATCGATTCTGAAAAGCTGCGCATTATTTTGGGTCCTTCAAACATGACTTTCTGCGATGATGAATACCTGGATGTTGAGTTCTTGAACTATTTAAGTAAGACAATCGGCGGGACGCTGGACGAAGACGGAAGTTTGCGGTTGTTCACCAGTGATGGCGCGACATTACGTTTTAGCAATGCCGGTAAACCGACATCATCCGCATCAGACGCCGCTGTCGATGAGATAGCCAATCTCCTCTGGCAGTGGCAGGACCTTGTCGAAACCCAGCCGGCCGCACAGTCTATCGTCCCGAATCCAAACAAATACACTATTGGTTTTCGCTATGACGGCGCCCTTATCGTACAGGCGGATTGTAACGATCTTCAGGACACTTATGATCTACAGGGCGAGCAGATTTCCCTCACCCTGGATCAGGCCGCACTGGTTTTATGCGGTGAGGAATCCTTAAATGAAGAGTTCCTGACCCTGTTAAATGCGGTTGATACTTATACGCTTGTAGGCGACCGTTTGGAACTTAAAACGAGTAATGGGGCAACAATGGGTTTTGCCAGCAGCGGAAAACTAGCGGGAACTGTGGGCATATCACCGGCTGATATATCCCTGGATATCACGGGTATTGCCGAATCATGGCAAGCTTATGTCGTCCAAGAACAATTCTATCGTGACAGCATGTCCGCGGGCCTGGTTGGTTTGCCCGAGCATGTGCTTATTACCTTCAATGGCCGCACACCGCAGCATCTCAAATCGTCTGATCCGCTGCTAATGATCGTTCCCGTGGCCGCCTATGAAGAAATGTACAGGCCTAATAACGACCAGCCAATTACGCGGGTCATGAACCAGATCGGGTCGATGGCCTACAATTTGGAGCAGCTATCTCCGACCACTAGTGTGCCGGTATTGCCCCTGGAAAATGAAAGCGGCGGGACGTATGATTTGGCTGTGAGCACTGCCAAGATTGGGGCCAATCCCGTGAGTGCTGCCAAGAATGGGTTCCGTTTCGTCGGCCGTTGGAACCAGGACGACAATCCGGCGACGAATCAAGATTTGCGTTATGTTTACCAGGGCTTTACGAATGACGGAGCCTATCTGGTTAGTTTCTGGTACCCGGTTCGCACTGAAGCCTTGGACGATGATTCCATGGCCCTCTCACAAGAGAAGCTGGGCATCCTTAACAGCGATCCCACCGCTTCCGTTAACAACCTGGCGGTAATTCTGGACCAGTTGGATGATGGGGACTGGTTTCCCGAACTCAGCCGGCTGGACGCCATGTTAGCCTCCCTGCAAATCGAAGGCATGATTTCCTCCGGCGTTCAAGGAAAGACATGGGTATGGACGAGCCGCGGCCTAGGCGACAGCGATTCGCAGCCGGTAGACAATCCAACCCATTACACGATCAGCTATAACAATGACGGAAACTTTAGTTACCAGGCGGATTGCAATGCCGGTGGCGGCGGTTACAGTGTTATTGGCGGCTTTAACGGCCGTCTTCATCATGCGCTAGGTCCCGCCACGCTCGCTGCCTGCGCGCCGGATTCGCGAGCAGACGAGTTTCTTGGTGCTTTGGCGGCTGTTGAAAGCTATCGCTTGCTGCCCGGAGGGCAGGAAATGCAGCTCCTCCTGCCCACCGGTGATGTCTTGAGCTTTGTTGATGAGAATTTTGTGGAGATAGATATCCCCGATCCGCAGCCGGACGCGCCCACAGCCACTGTCACCGCAGATGACGGGGTATTTGTGCGCACCGGACCAGGTACGTATTATCCTTCAGTGCGCCGCACGGCGGCGTGAATGATTGCGCAAGATGCGCCACAGGTTGAAAACATACCTGTGAGGTTAACCGACTTACTGCAAAAGGAAACTGGAGGCAGGACAATAGCATGTCGGTAAAGGGGCCAACTGTAAAGCCGTTTAGCAGAGTTGGAGCCCCAAGACCTGGATGATATGGATAAAGCTGGATTGCTTGAAGTCTAGTAGCGAGTTTGAGAGAAGCACTCTCTTGACACAACGGCTTTTGTCAAGACCTGACAGCAACATCGAGGATGAAGAGCGATGCGAAGTTTTTCTGTCGGGAACAGGGCCAGCGAGGTCTATCAAGCCACGAACGGACATCCTAACTCATCCTGACAACGTCATTCACGACTGTACTGCGGGATCGCCTAAGGGATGCAAATCCTATGGCGACGGAAACCCCATAGTAGTCGATGGAGTCACGCCCATCCACGGCGGTTGGGAAAGCCAACCACAGGGCGAAGGGGGTTAGGAATGGAGTTTGTAGAATTGGCAAGGTATGCGGAATGCAGAAAGCTGAACCAATAATACAAGCAATATACCGAATGGGAGAGAAGCGGATACCGCTGACTCGGGTCTATCGCAGCCTGTACAGTGAGGACTTGTTCCTTCAAGCCTATGCCAAACTGTATCGTAACTCCGGCGCGATGACTCCAGGGCCAGATGATGACACGGTAGACGGCATGAGTCGGCAGCGCGTCCAAGCTATTATCGAAGCCCTTCGCTGTGAACGCTACCGTTTCCGCCCTTCTCGTCGCATCCGAATCCCAAAAGGGAAAGGAGGTACAAGACGACTCGGCATACCAAACTTCACTGATAAGTTGGTTCAAGAGGTGCTGCGGTCAATTCTAGAAGCTTACTATGAACCGAGGTTCTGCAACAGTTCGCACGGTTTTCGCCCTGGAAAGGGTTGCCATTCAGCGCTGGCCTCGATCAAGCAACGGTTCTGGGGAACAGCATGGTTCATTGAAGGGGATATCCGGGGATGTTTTGACAATATAGATCACGACGTTCTCATGAACATCCTTGCCAGAGATATTCACGACGGGCGCTTGCTCAATCTAATCCATCAGAGTTTAAAAGCAGGGGTGCTAGACGACTGGCGTTATCACCACACCTACAGCGGCACTCCTCAAGGTGGGGTATTGAGTCCCCTTCTGGCCAATATCTATTTGCATGAGTTGGACCAGTTCATCGAAGACAAACTCATACCTCTCTACACTCGAGGAAAGATACGAGCAGACAACTCAGAATATCTAAACCTACAATATAGAATTCGCTGGGCGCGAAAATGTGGCAACCATCAAAAGGCACGTCTTCTGGAAAAACAAAAGTGGCAAACACCTTCTAAGGACACTCATGATCCTGGCTATCGACGTCTTCGATACATTCGTTACGCAGACGACTTCCTTCTTGGTTTTGTTGGACCCAAGACAGAAACCGAAGCCATCAAGGGCACCATCCGAGACTTTCTACAAGATTCGCTAAATCTAGAATTAA
>Ga0316579_10000382_pt1 | contig 13949 bp, 13 predicted proteins | sample J5NA_2_FD_203074 | JGI IMG/M metagenome (GOLD analysis project Ga0316579, IMG submission 203074) | Rhizosphere microbial communities from salt marsh grasses in Alabama, United States - J5-7_160517rDrA | ecosystem: Host-associated > Plants > Roots > Rhizosphere | place: USA: Alabama | collected... | reverse complement strand
AAGAGTAGAAATGAACCGGTTGGCTGGCCGGATTTTACTAATAGTATTGGGGATATGCCGAGTCGAGGCGGCTGATCAGCAGCAGTAGTAATTTTTTTCGAAACTTACCATTACCATCGGCCCGCGTCCAGTGTTTCTTTAGGCGGACCGCAACTGTTACAAATTGCTATCGATGAACGCCGTCAATTGTGACTTTGATACGGCTCCCACCTTGGTTGCCTCGACATTACCGCTTTTAAATATCATCAAGGTTGGGATCCCGCGTATGCCATATTTTGGCGGAGTCGCCGGGTTTTCATCAATATTCAACTTGGCGACCTTCAACTTATCGGCATAATCCTTGGATACATCATCCAAAATCGGGGCGATCATCTTACAAGGACCACACCAATCGGCCCAAAAATCCACCAACACCGGTTTATCTGCCTTGAGAACCTCACTATCAAACGTAGCGTCAGTGATATGAACAATCTCGCTCACTTATGATCTCCCTCGCACAGAATTGAACTACAGTGGGTTATTCAAGCTTTGCGGCGCATGCTGCACGCCACCAATCTACAACTATAATGCCTAAATCTTAAACTAAGAAAGATTAAGATAGCCTATCCGCTGTCCGATCGCAATGTCGAGGCCGAGGCTATCCCGCTAAACAATACCGTAATATCGCAACCAAGAACAAGGTTTCTGTTATGCTTGAGCGCAAATGAGCGAGCAACATCTGACCAATACCCCCCTTTCCAGCCTTAAGCTACCGGAAGCGCTACTCAAAGGGATAAGCCACGCCGGTTTTGCCAACTGCACGCCGATCCAGGCCAAAACCCTGCCCCTCGCCCTGACCGGCGTCGACGTGGCAGGGCAGGCTCAAACCGGTACAGGCAAGACCGCCGCCTATTTGCTGGCCACCATGGCCTATCTCCTCGAGCATCCGTCCCCGCCAAATCGTAGCCAACGTCAACCCCGCGCCTTGATCGTAGCCCCAACCCGGGAGTTGGCGGTGCAAATTCATAAAGATGCGGAACTGCTGGGACATTATACGGACCTGAGTCTGGCGGTAGTGTATGGCGGCGCCGGCTATGATACGCAGCGCAAACGCCTCGAAGAGGGGGTGGATATCTTAATCGGTACGCCCGGCCGGCTCATCGATTATTTCCAGCAGCATGTTTTCGACCTCAAGGCCGCGCAAGTGGTGGTCTTAGACGAAGCCGATCGCATGTTCGATCTGGGCTTCATCAAAGACATAAGATTCTTATTGCGCCGCTTGCCCAAGCCCGAAAAGCGTCTGAGCATGCTATTTTCGGCCACGCTCTCCTTCAAGGTGACCGAACTTGCCTATGAACACATGAACAATCCCCAGCTGGTCCAGGTGGAAACCAATAAGCTCACGGCAAATCAAGTCCGCGAAATCAGTTATTATCCGGCCAACGAGGAAAAAATCCCCTTATTGATTGGTTTGCTGCGCGCCATGCAGGCCACCCGCACCATGATCTTCGTCAATACCAAGCGCACCGGGGAAGAGGTACACGCCTACCTGGAACGTAATGGTTTTCATGTTGCCACCCTGTCCGGCGATGTCCCGCAGAAAAAACGGCTGCAATACCTGTCTCAATTCGAAAAAGGCGAGATCCCCATTATGGTGGCCACCGATGTCGCGGCACGCGGCCTGCACATCCCCGATGTCAGCCATGTCTTTAACTTCGATCTGCCTCAGGACGCCGAGGATTACGTACACCGCATCGGCCGGACCGCACGGGCCGGCGCCAGCGGCGATGCCGTGAGCTTTGTTTGCGAAACCTATGCCTTTTCCCTGCCGGACATCGAAAAGTATATCGGTCACGCCATCCCCAGCGCGCCCGTCACGCCGGAACTGCTGGCGGAGGTCCAGCGTCCGCAAACTATCCACCGCCACCGTCACGACGCCAAACGTAGCGGCAAACCCCGGGACGACGGCCGCGGCGGCCCGCGGCGACGTAGCGGACGATCACGCAAACCCCACGCCACCAACACCAGCCAGGGTACGTGATAATATTTGACCCGTCGCAGCGCCGCCACGAAACAATAGATGTCACGCACCCTCGACACCCTCAATCCCCGCACGGCCCTGGCCGAGATGGCCCGGGACTTTCACAGCCGCGGCTGGATGGCGGGCACCGCCGGCAATCTCAGCGCCCGCGACCCGCACCAGGCCTCCAGCTTTTGGATCACCGCCAGTGGCTTAGCCAAAGGTCGCCTGGATAGCGACGACTTCTTACGTATCGACCTTGCCGAGGACCGCGTGGTGGAACGCTTTAATGACGCGGCCAAACCTTCGGCGGAAACCTCCATCCATCGCGTTATTTACCAGCTATTTCCCCAGGTTCAAGCCTGCTTGCACGTGCACAGCGTGGCAGCGTGTCTGGCGACGGCGCTGTGTGCGGCGGATTGCAGCGAGTTGCCGTTACCGGCGCTGGAGATGCTCAAAGGGCTGGGAATCTGGGAAGAGCGGCCGGTCGTGGCCCTGCCGCTCTTCCCCAATCACCTGAATGTCCCCACCATCGCTGCAGAGATAAGACAACGCTTTGCGGCAACGCCTCCGGTACTGCCCGCGCTCATGATCCACGGTCATGGCGTCACCGTATGGGGTAACTCCCTGCAAGAGGCCTACAACCGCATCGAGATCGTCGAATTCCTCATGAGCTATCTCGCCCAACGCCCCTAAGCACCCAGGTCACGAACCGTTCTTGGCGCAACGAAAGCCCACATCCTCAAGGATGGCATCCGGATCCAGGTAGAAGCGATAGGCACCGCGCTGGAACTGGTGCATCGCATAATGGCCTTCACGCCCCCACGCCGCACCACGCAATACCTTGAATTTTTTTCCAAAGGCATCGCTCTGATAGGTCGCGCCCGGATAGGGCTGATACCAGTCTTCCACCCATTCCGAGACATTGCCCGCCATGTCAAAGACGCCATAGGGAGACTTGTCGGTGGGGTAGGATCCGACCGGGGCCACGCCGTCATCCCACGATTCTTCGCCGGTGTTGCTTTTGCCGGGGGCCCATTTATTACCCCAGGGAAACTCGCTGCCCTTGTCGCCGCGCGCCGCCTTTTCCCATTCCGCCTCGCTGGGCAGGCGTTCCCCGGCCCAGCTGCAATAGGCGTCGGCATCATGCCAGCTCACATCGATGACCGGTTCCTTGTCGAGATAGTGTAGATGCTTGTCGACGGCATCCAGCAGAGCCTGCTTACCCATGGTGCGGGTATCCATGTCCAGACGGAAGGTCTTCACCGCCAGGCGCCGGAGTCTATCGATATCCAACTGGGAAAGCGCCTTCATGCGCAGGTTCAATAAATAACCGTTCTCTCCCCACATGATGGGCGGGGTATGGCCGGTGGCCACCACGAATTTTTGATACTCTGCGTTGGTGATCTCGTAGCGATCGATGTAGTAGGCCGGCAAATCCACCTTGTGACTGGGGTGCTCATCCAAATACCAGGGCTTGATGGTGCCCACCCCGGTCGATTCATCTTTATTGGGCAGTTTGTCACTGCCCATCACAAAGGGGCCGGCGGGAATCAATACCATATTATCCCCTGAGCTTGCCGCCTTACCCACTGCGTCCTCCGCCAGCACACCGCCACTCAACAGGATACACGCCAGCACCGCGGCGTATGACTGTAGCGGATTTATCGATTTCAACTTCATGGCATTCTCTCCGTTACGTTACTGGCATGAACCTGATCGCCCGGTGCGGCAGCCTTTGCACAGCGGAAACCAAAGCTCTTGTTATGGGTGGTGCGAATAAAGAAGGAGCGATTGAACACCGGCGCCGAAATTCCGCATTTATAAAAGGAGCAATCCCACCACGACCCGCCCTTCAGGGTCTTGTATGTCTCACCGTAATTTTCACTGGGATGTTTGTTGCCGGGATAGGCCTTGTACCATGATGAGGTCCATTCCCAGACATTGCCGGACATATCATATATGCCATAGGGACTGACGCCATTGGGAAACGAGCCGACCGGCATGGTGTCGCCTTCCTGTTTCAGCGCTTCCCAGCGTTGCGGGGTGTTGGCCTTGTCGGTATCAAACTCGTTACCCCAGGGGAACATACGGCCATCCGTCCCGCGCGCCGCCTTTTCCCATTCCTGATCGCTAGGCAAGCGCTTACCCGCCCAGCTGCAATAAGCATCGGCGTCATACCAGGTAACTTCCGTCACCGGATGATCGGCCTTACCGGCGGGATAGGTACGATTGCGAAAATGGGAAGGGGAGTGACGCCCGGTGGCGTCGATAAACTTCTTATACTGCGCATTGGTCACCTCGTAGTAATCTATCCAATAGCTTTTGAGATAGACCTTATGCGCCGGACCCTCATCGGGCATGCGATCGTCAAAGCCCATGGTGAACTCCCCGGCCGGGATGAGCACCATGGGATTAGGATCCGCGGTGACTTTAGGATGATAGGTTTGGGGAGCGGCATTCGCCTTTACATTTATTGCCGGCGATTCAGCCTGAGCCACCTGAATCAGCCCATGGGCGGGATTGACTCCGCCATGGCAGGTGGCGCAACTGCTATCGGTACTGACGGCAAACATGCTGTGATCGGCGCCGGTATGGCATTGAGAGCATTCCGTCGCCGGCAGCACGGCGCCCGCGACCTGAGCAGTCATCATGGTGATCAAACTAGCGGGCCATAGCATCGGCGCTCGTAAACAATATCTCATGGGCAATTACCTTTACTGCTATAAGGACAATGAATAACGCAATGACGGCCTGGCAAAACGTGAGGCGCTACTCTAGCAATTTGTGTATATCCCGCCAACAACAGCACTGTATTTTATCGGAGACACCTTGACAGCCCCATCACCCCGTGGCATAAGTTCGCGTCACGCCGCATAGGCTGATATAACTAGTTAGGGGAGCGGGGGAAAAGATACGTCCATCAGGGCGCGCAAAATCTATATCCTCGAATTTATAAATGTCCCTATATTCGGTAACCCCATTGAGTGGGGCGGCTGGATAAAATTGACCATAATGATCCAAAGGAGATACACATGAAAGCACGTTGGTTGAGCGTCTCTGCAGCAACCGTGTTGGCCTTGGCCGCCGCCCAGGCTAATGCTGAAGAAGGTCTGGAACTGGCTAAGAAGAGCGGCTGTCTGGCCTGCCACGCCGTTGATCACAAAGTCGTCGGTCCCGCCTGGCAGGACGTCGCGAATAAATACAAGGGCAAGGCCGAAATTTCCGCAACCCTCACCGATGGCTCGGTGGTCAAGGGATCACCCAAGGAAGTTCTGACCCAGAAGATCCACAAAGGTGGCAAGGGTAACTGGACCGAGGTGACTCACGGCGTGCCGATGCCCCCCTACTCACCCCGCGTCTCAGATGCCGACATCTCGTCCTTAGTGGACTTTGTGTTGGGTCTGGCCAAGTAATCCTAGTCTCTGGGGTTCGTGCGAAAGCCAGCCTTCGGGCTGGCTTTTGTTTTTTTACTCAAGTAATTAAATACCCCCTCCCCATGTCGCCAAGCGGCTCTCGCTTAATATTCCAGTAAGTTATATCCGGTAATATTGACTCCCTTGCGACCTCATGGCATAAATACCATGGAGTATATAAGGGTGAATCTGCTGGGCGGCAAAAGAGGGGAACACGGTCTTCTTTACCGGATAGAGACATCACTATCCGAGTAAGCACCTAACCACCCGGGGTCGGTTGGGCCATCCGCCGAGCAATTATTTTTTTGACCATAGCATTATAAAGAGCCTAAGGAGAACAATCATGAAAGCACGTTGGTTGAGCATTTCTGCTGCAACAGCAATCTTGGCCCTGGCCGCGGCCCAGGCGAACGCCGAAGAAGGCCTGGCACTGGCCAAGAAGAGCGGCTGCCTCGCCTGCCACTCCGTGGAGAAAAAGATCGTCGGTCCCGCCTGGCAGGACGTTTCCAATAAATATAAGGGCGATGCCGGCGCCAAGGCCCGCTTGGTGGAAAAGATCAAGAAGGGCGGCAAGGGTAATTGGACCGAGGTGACCGGCGGCGTGCCGATGCCCCCCTACTCACCGCGTGTAGCCGATGCCGACATCGAAAAGCTGGTTGATTTCGTGTTGGGCCTCGCCAAGTAAATCCCAAGTCATTCGGGAACTTGCAAAAACCAGTCGCGAGGCTGGTTTTTGTTTTTCAGGCATAGTCGATTATGCCTCGCCCGGGCATCAAGCTCGGCATCAGTTCGCTTATTACCACGACTGAAACCCGGGGACCTCGCGCCAGAAGAGTACAGCACACTCCTCACTCAATAGCGTGAGCAGCGCACCATGCCGAGAAGGGACATTTCCCTCGGCAGGGCGGCGAAACGTCGGTCAGCGCTAACCGCTCATTCCTCAAGCATTTCAAAATCATCCTTGCTCGCGCCACAATCGGGACAGCACCAGGTATCCGGCACATCCTCCCAAGCGGTACCCGGCGCAATGCCGTCTTCCGGGCGGCCCGCAGCCTCGTCGTAGATGAAGCCGCAGATCACGCACATGTATTTCTTATAGCCTGCGGCCGGTGATTGCGCTTGCAAAAAAACCTCCTCTGTCCACAAACCCCAAGGAACCGGGATTTTCGCATGTCAGCCCATCCGGTGAAAGGGTGAAGATGTTAGAATGGCCGGCGATCCCTGGACCTCGCAACAGAGTTCTTATGCTAAGGCACTAGCGGCAGGGGAGCGCGCCAAGTCCTCTCTTTCTTTCAAACTGTGGCGGAGACGAGCCAATGACCGAACAAGAATCCCCTCCCGTAGTAATGTCCTTCGCCGGGGTGGACAGCACAGGCGGGGCCGGCATCCAGGCCGACATCGAATCTTTGGCCAGCATCGGCTGTCATGCCGCTCCCGTGATCACGGCGATTACCATTCAGGATACTCAGAATGTCAAAAGTTATGCGGCGGTCGAAGCCAATTTGGTGATAGAGCAGGCACGCACTGTACTGGAGGACATTTCGGTCGCCGCCTTTAAGATCGGCATGTTGGGCAGCGTGGAAAATGTCGAAGCCATCCATTCGGTGCTGATGGATTACGCCGACATCCCCGTGGTCCTGGATCCAATCATCCTCGCCGGCGGCGGCGGCATGCTCGCCGATGACGAGCTCATCGACGCCATGGTCAATCTGCTGTTTCCCCTGACCACGATACTGACACCCAACAGCCGTGAAGCCCGCGCCCTGGCGCCCGAGGCCGACAGCCTGGAGGCCTGTGCCCAGGAATTGCTGGAGGGCGGTTGTGAATATGTACTCATTACCGGCACCCATGAACGCACCGTAGAGGTAATCAATACCTTCTACGGCAATCGGCGCCAACTGGAAAGTTACGCCTGGGAACGACTGCCCAACAGCTATCATGGTTCCGGCTGTACCCTGGCGGCGGCCGTCGCCGGCCTGCTCGCCCATGGCCTCGACCCGGTCGTCGCCGTGCACGAGGCGCAGGACTTCACCTGGCACAGCCTGAAGTACGGCTACCGCGCCGGCATGGGCCAGCACCTGCCCAACCGTTTGTTCTGGGCGCAGAACGAAGAGGATGAGGCGCCGTGATGCACGCCTGGCGGCGCGGCCTCTATGCCATAAGCGATCCTGAGTTGATCCCACCCCAGGACCTGGCGATGCGCATAGACGCCGCCATTGCGGGCGGTGCCACGCTGGTCCAATATCGCGACAAGACCGCAAGCGAAGCGCAACGCATGGAACGGGCCCGTGCCATGCTAGCGGTATGCCGTGCCCAGCAGGTGCCCATGCTTATCAACGACGACATCGCCCTGGCCGTCGCCATCGGCGCCGACGGCGTGCATCTCGGCCGCGATGACACGCTGCTCGCGGCCGCGCGGCAACAGCTGGACCGCCACGCCATCATAGGTGTGTCCTGCTACAATGAGCTGCCGCGCGCCGTCACCGCTGCGGAGCAGGGGGCGGATTATGTCGCTTTCGGGAGATTCTTTGCGTCGCTCACCAAACCTCACGCCACGCAGGCGGAAGTAACGTTATTGAGCCGTGCCAAACGGTGCTTGAACATCCCGATAGCAGCCATCGGCGGGATCAGCGCAGACAACGGCGCCGCGCTCATCGCGGCCGGCGCGGATCTGCTCGCCGTGATCCACGGCGTATTCGGCCAGGCGGATGTCGCAGCGGCGGCAAGATCCATTTCCGGACTGTTCGACGCCGCTGCCGTCCAGCGGCAGCGGCGGACCATAGGCGTATAGTTTTTTACCAGGAGGAATGCATGAGCCGCTCGCACGAGTTATTCATACAAGCCCAGAAGCACATCCCCGGCGGCGTGAATTCGCCGGTGCGCGCCTTTCGCGGCGTGGGCGGCGACCCGGTGTTTTTTAAACATGGGGAAGGCGCCTTTATAACCGACGAGGATGACAAGCAATATATCGATTACGTCGGCTCATGGGGGCCGATGATCCTCGGCCATGCCCACCCCAAGGTGATCGCCGCCGTGGAAGAGGCCATAGGCGACGGCCTGGGATTCGGCGCACCCACCCGCATCGAGATCGAGATGGCGGACAAGGTGTGCGAACTGGTGCCCTCCATCGAGATGGTGCGCATGGTGAGTTCCGGGACCGAGGCCACCATGAGCGCCATCCGCCTGGCCCGCGGCTACACCGGCCGCGACAAGATCGTCAAATTCGAGGGCTGCTATCACGGCCATTCCGATTCCCTGCTGGTGAAGGCCGGTTCCGGCGCCTTGACCCTGGGGGTGCCGTCCTCCGCTGGCGTGCCGGTGGCCCTGGCGGAACACACCATCACCCTCGACTACAACAATCTCGATCAGGTGCGCGACACCTTCGCCCATCTCGGCGGCCAGATCGCCTGCATCATCGTCGAACCGGTGGCGGGCAATATGAACTGCGTTCCGCCTCTGCCGGGTTTTCTCGAGGGGCTGCGCAGCATCTGCGACGAATATGAAACAGTGTTGATCTTCGACGAGGTGATGACGGGGTTCCGCGTCGCCCTGGGTGGCGCGCAAGAACTCTATCAAGTCACCCCCGATCTCACCACCCTGGGCAAGGTCATCGGCGGCGGCCTGCCGGTGGGCGCCTTCGGCGGCAAGCGCGAGATCATGGAAAAGATCGCGCCCCTGGGTCCGGTCTATCAAGCGGGCACCCTGTCGGGAAACCCAGTGGCCATGGCGGCGGGCCTGGCGACGCTGGAGGAGATCGCACAACCCGGCTTTTTCACAGCCCTGGGCGAACGCACCGAACAATTGGCGCGCGGCCTGGTGACGCGGGCCAAGGCCTTCGATATCCCCCTGGTCGCCAACCACGTGGGCGGCATGTTCGGTGTGTTCTTCACCGAAGAGCAGCAGGTCAAGGATTATTATCAAGTCACCAACTGCAACGCAGAACGCTTCAAGCTGTTCTTCCACGGCATGCTGGAACAGGGCATCTACCTGGCGCCCTCCGCATTCGAGGCGGGCTTTGTCTCCTCCGCCCACGGCGAGCGTGAGATCAAAAACACCCTGGTCTCGGCGGAGCAAGTCTTTTCGCAACTGTAACCTGTAACACGCAAAGTTCAAGGAGACCGACATGGAGTATCGTCGCTTAGGCCATACCGACATCAAGGTCAGCACCATCTGCCTGGGCACCATGACCTTCGGTGAACAAAACACCGAGAGCGAGGCCCATACCCAGTTGGACTATGCCTTTGAGGCGGGCGTCAACTTCATCGATACCGCCGAGATGTACCCGGTGCCGCCCAAGGCCGAGTCGTACGGGCGCACCGAGGAATACATCGGCAGCTGGTTGCAGCAGCGCGGCAATCGCGACCGCATCATACTGGCCAGCAAGGTGGCGGGGCCGGCACGCGATTTAGACTATTTGCGCAACGGCAAGGCGCGGCTCGACCGGGCCAACATCGAAACGGCACTGGACGGCAGCCTCAAACGCTTGCGCACCGATTACCTGGATCTCTATCAGCTCCATTGGCCGGACCGCAAAACCAATTTCTTTGGCAAGCTCGGTTATCAGCATGACCCCGCCGACGAACCGGTCCCCATCGAAGAGACGCTGCAGGTACTGGGCGATCTGGTGAACGCCGGCAAGGTGCGGCATATCGGCCTGTCCAACGAGACGCCCTGGGGGGCAATGCGCTTTCTGCAAGCGGCCAAGGAATTGAACCTGCCGCGGGCGGTGAGCATCCAGAACCCCTACAACCTGCTCAATCGCAGCTTTGAAATCGGCATGGCGGAAGTGTCTCATCGCGAAGAGTTGGGACTGCTGGCCTACTCACCCTTGGGTTTCGGCGTATTGTCCGGGAAATATCTGGGCGGCAATCAGCCTTCCGGCGCCCGCCTGACACTATTCGATCGCTTTCAGCGTTATCGCGGCCAGCGCGGCCAGCTGGCGACCGAAGCCTATGTCAGCCTGGCGCGCAGCCAGGGACTCGACCCGGCACAAATGGCCCTGGCCTATGCGGCCTCCCGGCCGTTCGTCACCAGCGTGATCATCGGCGCCACCTCCTTGGATCAACTCGCCAGTAACCTGAAATCCCTGGATCTGAGCCTTTCACCGCTGGTATTGAGCGCCATCGAGGAGATTCACCGCGGCAATCCCAATCCTTGTCCGTAAACCGCACCCGTCAAACAAGTGGAAACTAGCCCATGTCGCAGCACGCCTTGAAACTCGGTTTAAGTTTGTTTTGTTTTGTCGCAGCCGTCACCGCGGCCATCGCCGCGCCGCAAATCGATAACATCACCCCGAACACCGTGAACTACGGCAAGGGCGGGGCAGTCAGCGTCAGCGTACACAATGCCAAGCCCGGCACGCACTTGATGATTGTCCCCGGCGGGCCGGTCCTGGGCGCCAGCCTGAAGTTGCCCGCGGCGGCCCACGACATCGCCGTGAATAACGGTGTCGCGGTGGTAGCGGCGGGAAGCGCGGGTATTGTGGTAGTCGATCTTGATACGTTTAAGATTACCGGCCGTTATCACGACGGCCGCGATTACACCCATGTCGCCATGCAGGGCGAGCAAGTCCTGGCAAGCGCCGACAGCGGCCGCCTAATCCAGGTCGATATCCATGATCATGCGCAGCCGCACCTGGTGCACAGATTTGAGTTCGGAGCGCCCATCACCGCCATGAGCTGGAACGGCACGCATGTCTATCTATTGCTGGGCAATGAGGACTTGCAGGGCCTAGAACTGAGCGGCACGGGCAACCCGCGAACCTTGGCACACCGGCACCTGGCCAATCCCGCCACGGCCCTGGCCAGCGACGGCGACCGTGTCTTTCTCGCCGAGGGCGCGCAAGGCCTGGCGATCGTCGACGGGGGCAGCGGCAAAGTCATCGGCCGTTACCGCACCACCGGACCGGCGTTGGATGTGAGCCTGCAGCGAGGACTGGCCTTCATCGCCCAGGGAGACAACGGGATGCTGATATTGGATGTCCGCAATCCGATGACGCCTGTTTGGATCGGCAGCCACGGCAAGCTCGGCAATGTGCAGCAGGTGAGGGTGCAATATAATCGCGCCCTGCTGAGCAATGCGCGGGGGCAGCTCGCACTGATGGATATCAGTCGCCCGGAAATGCCGACGGCATGGGCCGCCTTTCCTCTGCACGGTGCAATACAGGCACTGGCATTACAAGGACATGAATCGCTGGCCGCCACTGGGCTAGAGCTGCAAAAAATTGATTTTTCCAACCAGGCACCGCAGATCAGCAATGAAGGATTGGATGTGGGACGCGGGGTGAATTTCGGCGGCGAACGCCGCGCCTATATCGACGGCAATATCGCCTATGTCGCGGACTGGTTCTCCGGCATCCACCTCTATGACATCAGTCATCCCGATCATCTCACCTTGTTCTCCAGCTTTCACACCCCGGGCTCGTCCAAGGGCATCACGGTGCGTGACGGCATCGCCTATGTGGCCGACGACGATCACGGCCTGCAGGTCGTCGATGTCCACGATCCGCTGCAACCCAAGCTGATCGCCAACCTGCCCACCCCCGGGCTTGCCTATATTCCCAAGCTGGTGGGCGATACCCTGTATCTCGCTGGCCATCGCGGCGGGCTGCAGATCATCGATGTGCACGACCCCGGCAAACCGCGCCTCATCACCACCGTGGAAACACCGGGCATGGCCTGGGGCATCGCCGTGGACGGCACCACCGCCTATGTGGCCGACGACCAAGGCGGCCTGCTGCTCATCGACGTCCATGACGTCGAGCATGCCCACCTGCTGGGGGAATTCAATCCCGGCGGCCGTGCCGAAGACGTGCTGGTACGCAAGGGCATCGCCTATGTGAGTTTCTTCGATCAAGGCCTGTATATCCTGGATGTCCATGACCCCGCTGCACCCAAGCAGTTGGCCCATCTGGTCACGCCGGGCAATGCCCGCGGCATCGCCGTGCACGACGACCATCTCTACCTCGCCGATTGGCTGGCGGGCGTGGAGGTCATCGATATCCATGATCCATCCCAACCCAGCCTGATGGGCAGTTACGATACCCCCGGCGCGGCATGGGGGGTTAACGTTCAGGGCGATTATGTCTATGTGTCGGACTGGTGGGGCGGCTTCCTGGCCTTGGACGTCAAAGATCCCCGGCACCCGGTGCTTGCCGGTCGCTATCACGAACGGGGCCGCGTGGAACAGATCGCCGCGCGCGACAATTTCCTGTTCGCCGCCAACGGCAGCGGCGGGCTGCAGATCTTCGACAACAGAAATCCACTCAACCCCACCTGGGTGACCGGGGTGGATACCAACCGCCCCGTCGAGCACATCATGCTCGACAAGGACATCGCCTTTCTGGGAGAAGATAACGGTGCCGTGAGCTTGGTCAACGTCAAGAATCCCTTCGAGGCCTATGACATCGGCGAACTGGCTCTGCCGGCCCCGGCCACCGCCATGGCGGCCAAGGGCGGCATCGCCTATTTCGCCATCCCCAAGCTCGGCATCGTCATCGCCGATGTCAGTACCCCGCGCTGGCCCAAGGAGATCGCCCGCTACATCACGCCGGTGGCCGACATCTCCCTGCACGGCGACACCCTCTATGTGCTGACTCCCGACTCGATAGTGAAGCGGCTGGACGTGAGTGATCCCGCCCATCCGGTGTTGCGCAAGCAGGACGTGTTGAGCGGCGACAGCAGTTTGCTGCGCGTCCTGGGCGACGCGCTGGTGATCTATCAACCGCAGCGCGGCCTGCTGGCCTTGCGTGACGCGAGTGCGGGCCTGCTGCCCACGGCCAGTTATCCCTTCAAGGGAAAGGTAAGCGACATGACGGTGGCCGGCGGCATGCTGTACGCCACGGTGCAAGACGACGGTGTGTATACATTCATTCTCGACACCAGGGATTTCCACCTGCAAGGATATTATCCTCTACTGTCGCGGGCGACCCGCGTCACGGTACACAAGGGCACGATGTATCTTGCCGGTGAAAGCGCCATCACCGCCCTCGCGCCGCTGGCGGGCTTGACCATCGAGGAGGAGGGCGCCGATCAATTCAGCGTGAGTTTCCCGCCCTACACGCCGCTGGGCAGTTACAGCCTGGTGCTCAGTGACGCGGCCGGCGACGGCAACACCGCAGTCAACGCCATACAAGTGAGCATGCCGCGGTTCTCCCGACCCAAGATCAGCCCGGAAGAATTCGAACGTCTCTTGAAAGAGCAGCGCGCTAAAAATCATACTCAAGCCCCATCCGGCCAATAGCAAGGTACTGGAAATCCATCATGGCTATCCTCCCGCCGCCGATTACCAAAAAGCTGCTCGACAAGCGGGCATGTATCGCGTTGAATAGGGATTAGATCTCTGGAAACCCAAGTGCTGCGACAAGCTAATGTGTGGATGGCCGTGCTATTGATGTGGCTGGCGCCGGTCGCGATCCATGCCAAAGACATGAACCTCATCGTGACCCTGGATCGCGCCGATTTGCAGCGGCGTATCGATCGCATGTTTCCCATCACCCGCGAGGCGGAGCTGCTCACCGTGCACTTGCACCATCC
>Ga0316579_10000381_pt1 | contig 13953 bp, 11 predicted proteins | sample J5NA_2_FD_203074 | JGI IMG/M metagenome (GOLD analysis project Ga0316579, IMG submission 203074) | Rhizosphere microbial communities from salt marsh grasses in Alabama, United States - J5-7_160517rDrA | ecosystem: Host-associated > Plants > Roots > Rhizosphere | place: USA: Alabama | collected... | reverse complement strand
AAGGTCTCCTGCAGGTGCCCGTCGGTGGTGACCGTGATGACGCTGGCCCAGCCGGAGTGCAGCACCGCCTTCGGCGACACGTAGTTCAACACCGCGGGGTGCCGTACTTCGCGGACAGGTCCTGGGTGTGCCAGGGGTCGCCCATCTTGGGCAGGTACGTCTCCTGCAGGTGCCCGTTCGCCGAGTTCACCGTGAACACGCTGGAGTACCCGTCGTGGATCACTGCCTGGCCCGCCGCCGAGGGCGCCCTCCCGGGCGCGCTGCCCCCGGAGTTGCCCCCGGAGTTGCCCCCGTAACCGGTCGCGACGATGTTGGCCTGGACGGCGTCGTCGGCGGTGTCGGAGGGATAGCCGAAGGTGATCACGCCCTCGAAGAACGAGCCGGCGTCCCAGTTGCTGTTGTCACCGCCGGTGCCCATCACGAGGGCGCCCTCTTGCTGCATCGGCTTGTACCCGGGTCTCTCGGTCGGCAGGGATCCGTCCCACCAGGTAGTGAGACGCCCGGACTGGGCATCACCGCCCTTGATGGCGTAGGTGGTCTGTCCGGTGTTCTTCAGCAACGCGGTGACGAAATTGCTGCTGTTCCCCTTGTTCGCCAGGTTCGAGCCGTTCGCGCCGTGGAACAGCCCGTTCTCCAGGTCGGCCTGCACCCAAGGGCCGCTGCCGGAGCACGGCGCGAACTCGCAGCGCAGGCCGAAGTACACCGCGTCCATGTGCCCGTTGCCGGTGTCCATGCTGTTGGTCTCGACGTTGCCGAAGTCGAAGCAGCACCCGCCGTTGACGTTCGTTCCGCTGGCCACCATGTACATGCCCTCGGCCTGGCCGTTGACCGCCAGCCCGCGGGCTTCGTTGTTCCGGTAGCCGGTCCCCGGGGTGATCGAGACGCCGTACGCCTTGTCGCCGCCGATGGTGATCGGCAGCGCGCCGGCGTCGGCACCGCGGTCCGCGCCGGGCGCGGCGCCGCCGCCGGGGGAGATGGTCAGGTCGTTCTTCCGGGGTGACTGGTCGTAGAGCCGGGTGATGATGCAGGACGTGTTCGCGCAGAACGAGTCCTGGTCGGACGCCCGGACCCTGCCGCCCTTCGACTGCAGCCCGACATCGGCCGTCGCGCCGTTCGACGCCCGCTGCACCTGGTACAGGGGCCCGGCATAGTCCGCGTACATCGCCCGGGTCGTGCTGAACGCCCCGACGCACGGCGTGCCGTAGTAGGTGTAGATGTCGCACGCGGACCCGTTCAACTGCGACGACGACGTCGGGTCGACCACCCAGTCCCGCACCAGCGCGTCGGCGATGGCGGACGCCACCGCGGCGGCCATCTTGGTGTCGCCGGCTTCGGACGGGCTCAGCCCGTCCGAAGCCAGGTCACCGGTGGTGACGTCTCGCAGGTCGGCCAGGACGACCTTGTGGCCGGCCTTCTGCTCGTTCTCGACCAGGGTCCGGATCGCGGAGTTCACCTGCGTGATCCGTGCCTGCACGGTGGCGTCCGCGGCCGGAGCCAGGGTGGACAGCACCACGACGGTGCTGGGCAGGGCGGTCCGGATCTGGTCCACCAGGGCGGACAGCCGGCCCACCACGGCGTCCTGCTCGCCCTTGAGCACGTCATTGATCCCGGCCTCGATCACCGGCACCACGTTGGGCCGGTACGTCGACAGGTCGGACTCCGGCCTCTTGCCGAGCTGCGAGACGTTCTCGCCCGGCACGCCCGAGTAGTTCAGCCCGGGGCCGGCCGACTGGGAGCCGACGAACTCGACCGGGTTGTCCCGCTCGAGGCCGGTCGCGAGGGCCACCAGGCCGACGACGAGCGTGGTCTCGACCTTGAGCAGGGTGCGGAGCCACTCCGGCGTGGGCGTGGGGTCGACCAGCGGTTCGGGCATGCTCACCAGCGGTCCTGCGGTGATCGCGGGCGTCGGGGTGGCCTCGGCGTTCGCCCGGATCGGGCCCAGTTGCACGGCGAAGTGGTCGGGCGTGGCCCCGCTGAGACGCAGGGGCTGCACCGTGCAGTTGACCTCGGAGGTGACCACGTAGTCCAGCTCGCCGCCGTTCACGTGGGTCGCCAGTCCGGTATTGCGGATCGCCGCGTTCTGCGGGAAGGTCGCCCGGGCGCGCAGCGTCGCCGGGTCGACGTTGAAGTCGCCCGCGGCCGTCCACTGCGCGTTCGCGCCCGTCCAGGCCCGCACCCGCTGGTCGATCTCGGTCAGCAGCGGGCCGTCGTCCCCGCCGCCGCCGGACAGGCCGTGCACGGTGAAGTACCAGTGCGAGCCGAAGCGCACCCCCAGCGCGGCCCGGCCCGCGGCGACCGGGTCGGCGACGACCGAGCCCGGGTCCGTTCCGGTAGTCCGACCAGTGTTTCGGATTTTGTTCGGCGGTCGAGGTGTGGGTGATCTCCCGGTCTGGTCCGGGTCTTCCGCTGTGATTCCTTGGCCGGGCCCGTGGGGGGCTGGTCGGCTGGGGTCAGGCCGTTCGGGGTGGGGTGTGCGGGGTGGTGTCGGCGAGGTTCCGCCATGCCGCTTGCCAGGGCCGGCCGGTGGGTGCGAGGTGAGGCTCGTGCGGAGCGGGCCAGTCGGGCGGGGACGGTGATCAGCCGCGTCCTGGGGGTGGCGGTGGCGGCCCTGGGCATGCAGAGTGCCGGCGAGACGGTCTGCGGCTCGCAGCAGGTTGAACGCCGTCGCGGCCAGGACGAGCCAGGCGGCGTCGGCGGTGACTTCCCCGAGGGCGGATGGGCCAAGGGCCCGTTCTCGAGGCCAGCGATGACCTGCTCGACGATGGCGTGGCCGCGGTGGGTGGCCTCGGCGTCGAGCATGGTCTCGGTGGAGTCGGTGAAGACCGCTGCCTCGGCGACCTCGGCATCGCTGATCAGCTCACCGGTGTCGGGGCCGGCGAAGGGCGTTCGGGTAATGGATCGCGGTCCAGGCGTCAGCGGGGATGCTCGTAACGGCCCTCTTCACGATGGCGGTCATCCGGGCGCCGATCGAGAACTGCGCCCGGGCCCTGCGGGCCGCAGCGACGACGTCGGTGGTGAAGAAGGCGGTGTCGGCCCGCAGCAGCACCCTGGCCCCGCGTCCGGGGGTCGGCGCCCGCGGTCTTGGCGACCACCAAGGTGTCGGCGATCAGCCGGGCAGCGCCGCGCGCGGAGTTCGCCGATCCCTTCCGCAGCCCGGTGCCCGCGACCACGGGGGCGGCCAGCAGCACGGCGAGGAACGGCAGGAGCGGCAGGACGACGGTCAGCGCCGTCATGCCGGCCAGGGCGACGCCGGCGCCCGCCGGGGAGATCAGCCCTTCCCCGACCCCGGACGTCAGGTGGTCGATGTCCAGGGCGAGGAACGGGAACCCGGCGAGCAGGATCGTGCAGACCGCGGCGCGGGCCGCCGGGACGGGACGGGCGCGCACCAGCAGCCCCAGGACCGTCACCGCGGCCCAGACGACCCCCATCCCCAGCAGGATCTCCCGGTTGAACAGGGCCTTGAGCCCCTGCTGCACGTACAGCGCCGTGAGCAGGGCCGGCAGCACCGGGCACAGCAGCGGGGCCCGGCGGGCCACGTCGGGACGTGCGAAACGCAGCGCGCCCAGTGCCCACAGGAGGCGGTGACGGCGGCCGTCGATCGCGGGCAGCTCGGCCAGGATCGCCCGGCGCCAGGCCGCGTCGTCGCGGTGGGGTGCCATCACGCCCCCTGGGTCCGGGGCCGCGGGCGGCCCACCGGGCGCCCGGGGACATCGCGGGCCGCCCGGGAGGCACTGTCGATCAGGCGGGCCGCCTCGACGGCCCCCTCGTCGGACAGGCGGTACAGCTGCCGCGGGGGACGCCCGGCGAGCGGGGAGGGCTCCTGCCGCCGCTGGAGGAACCCCCGGTCGTCCAGGCGGGCCAGGATCGGGTAGAGGGTGCCCGAGCGCAGGTCGAGCGCGCGGGCCAGGTCGTAGCCGTGCTGCCAGGCCGCCGGGTCCCGCAGGAAGTGCGACAGCAGCGCCAGCGTCTGCGGGGACGGGACGCGGGAACGGGTCATGACGGTAACTCTACATATATAGAGTTGATGGTGCCAGAGGGTTCGAGCCGCCGGCGCCGTCCCTCGTCGCCGGGTCCCCCGCCCGGCGCGCGGAGCCCTACCCCGGGTCGGGGCGGTGCACGAGGTCGGCCCGGTGCAGGAGCCCGGGATCGGACAGGACCCCGGCGGCCGGGGCGTCGCGCAGCACGGTGTGGTCCGGGCCGAGGACGACGGCACGGTCGGTCCGCGTGTCCACGGCGTCCAGGTCGTGGGTCGCCAGGACCACGGTCCTTCCGGCGGCGTGCAACCGGGTCACGAGATCGCCCACCCGGTGCCGGGTTCGGGGGTCGAGGGCGGCCGTCGGCTCGTCGAGCAGGAGGACCTGGGGGTTCATGGCCAGCACCGAGGCGATGGCCACCCGTTTCCTCTGCCCGTCGGACAGCTGGAACGGGGTCCGTCCGGCCAGGTCCTCGATGCCGAGCAGGGCCAGGGCGTCGTCGGTCCTCTCGCCGGTCGCCCGCGGGTCCAGGCCCATCTGCAGGCAGCCGAAGGCGATCTCCTCGCGGACCGTGGGCGAGAAGACCTGCGCGTCGGAGTTCTGGAACACGATCTGCACGCGCGAACGGAACGCCCGGGAGAATCCCGCGTCCTCCAGCGACCGTTCCGTGAGGGGCTCGCCGAAGGCCTCCACGGTGCCTGCCGTGCAGAACACCAGTCCCGCCAGGACCTTCAACAGGGTGGACTTGCCGCACCCGTTGGCCCCCAGCAGCACGACCTTCTCCCCGCGGCGGACCTCCAGGTCGATCCCGCGCAGGGCGGGGAACCGGTCCAGGTAGGAGTACCCCAGTCCCCGGCAGGAGAACACGGTCGCCGCCGCCCGCACGCCGCCGGCGGCCCGCCCCGGCGCGTCGCGGCGCTCAGCGGCCAAGGGCGTGGTCGACGGTCAGGATCCCCGCGGCGGCCAGGGCCGCGACGACCAGGGCCGCGACGTCGCGGCCCGCAAGGCGGAACGGTGTCAGGACGCGGGCGTCACCGCGGTAGCCGCGTGCCGTCATGGCCTCGTGGACCTCCTGGGCCAGCCGGTGGGACCGGCCGAACAGCACCCCGGTGGAGGAGGCAACGAAACTGCGGGCCCCGCGGTCGTGGGCCCGGCGGCGTCCGCGCCACGGGGCGACGGTGCGGGCCCTGCGCGCCTGGTACATGTCGGTCACCGATCCCATCAGCAGCAGGAGGTACCGGTGCGCCATCCCGACGACCAGCACGAACATCGGTGGCAGCCCCAGGGAGCGCAGGGCGGCCAGCAGGTGGTGCCACGGTGTGGTGAGGGCGACGGCGGTGACCAGGGCGACCGACGTGGTGGCCCGCGCCAGGACCCGTCCGGCGACCACGAGCCCGGGCAGGGTGGGGCCCTGGACGGCGCCGTGCCAGGACCACAGGGGCACGAGGACCTCTCCGGGGCTCACGGCCGACAGGGTGGCGGGCAGGACGGCGACAGCCGTGAAGGCCGGGACCGCCAACCAGATCCGGGCCAGGAACGGGCCGGGCGGGACCCGGGAGGCGAGCACCGGTACGAGGACGAGCAGGTGGGCCAGGACCAGGGTCCGCAGGTCGTGGACGAGGCCGACCGCAACGAGCAGGACCAGCATCCCGGCGAGCTTGACCCGCGGGTCCAGGCGCTGCAGGAGCCCGTCCCTTGCCGCGACGTCCTGGACGAGCAGGGCCCGGCGCAGCACGTCCGCCCCTGCCACGAGGGTGCCCTCCAGGAAGGAGGCGCGCACGCGCCGTCCGTCCCGGACGCACGGTGGCAGGCCGGGCTCGTCCCGCGAGAGCCAGCCGGGCAGGGCACCGCCGTTCCCGACGGGGACGTCGGGGCGGCCGGGGAGCGGGGGGCTCACCGGGCGGGGCTGCGGCGCGGACCGCCGGGTCCCGGGGCCCCGCGGCCGGTGAGCGCCTCCAGCAGGCGGCCGACGGCCAGGACCGCTGCCCCCACGACGGCGATGCCCAGCACGGCCGACAGGCAGTAGGCCGCCGGGGCGTGGCCGCCGTCGGCGAAACCGTAGTCGGTCAGGAGGGTGTGGCCCCAGAACCCGTTGAAGCGGTCCAGCCCCTCGGGCACCGCCCGCAGCCCCAGATCGGCCAGGTCGAGGTCCTCGGGGGCGTCCTCGCCGAACGCGCCGCCCGGGGCCAGCAGTCCCAGGGGGGACAGGACCACCAGCACGGCCATGACGCCGAGGGCGATCCGGCCCGGGGACCGCCGTCGGGCGCCGGCCGTCACCGGTTCCTGGCCCTGTCCCTGCCGGAGGGGGACACCCGGGTGGGAGGGCGCCAGCAGCTGCGCGTCCGTCCGGGCGAGGTAGGCCAGCACCCCGGCGGTGAGGATCGCCTCTGCGGCCCCGGCGAGGGTCAGGTGCGGCAGGGCCATCGCGGGCAGGGTCGTTCCCAGGTCGTAGGGGCAGTACAGGGGAGTGCCGTCGTCGGAGTGGAACAGTTCGGGCTGGATCCCGAACTCCACGGCCGCGGCAAGGGCCGCGGCGTTGATCCCGACGTACCCGCCGAGGCCCGCGGCGAGGGTCCGGCGCCGGGAGGTCAGGGCCGAGCCGGCAGCCAGCGCCCGGTAGGTCCACCAGCCGGCGAAGGGCATCACGACCGCCATGTTCACGGCGTTCGCCCCGTAGGCCAGCACCCCGCCGTCGCCGAACAGCAGGGCCTGGAACAGCAGGGCGACGGACACGGCAAGGACCGCGGCCCACGGGCCCAGCACGATCGCGATGATCACCGCTCCGACGGCGTGGGCGCTCGTGCCGTCCGGGATCGGGATGTTGAACATCATGATCAGGAAACTCAGGGCGGAGAAGACCGCGAGCACCGGCACGTTACGGGTGGTGACGACCTCGCCGACCTTCCGGGAGGCCACGGACCACGCCGGCACAGCGACCGCGTACGCCGCGACGCAGGTGTGGGGGGAGAGGTATCCGTCGGGAATGTGCATGGGGCGCCCCTCGACACGCGACCAACCGGTTCATCACGGGAACGACCGTCCCCGGTCGCAACCGGTGACGTCGCGGTACGGACACAACCGCCCACTGTAGAGCGTTTTACGCGGCCTTGTCTCCACCACGAGGATCATCGGCGGTCGCCGTACCGGACCCGTCCCCATGCCGAGAACCTCCCGGAGCGGGCGCCGTCCGGTGTCCGTGCCGCACCGGCCGGCGGGCGCTACCGCCGCGGCGGCGCCGTGCTCTCCCGGACGACGAGCCGCGTCGGCACGAGCGTCGTGCCGTGCTCGGGGCGTTCCCCCCGGATCTGACGCAGCGCCTGCTCGACGCAGCGCCGTCCCACCTCCGCGAAGTCCTGGTGCACCGTCGTCAGCGGCGGGGCGAAGTACGCCGACTCCGCGAGGTCGTCGAACCCGACGACGCTGACGTCCTCGGGCACGCGCCGTCCGCGGGTCCGCAGGGCCCGCAGGACCCCCAGGACCATCTCGTCGTTGGCGACGAACACGGCCGTGCACGACGGGTCGGCCGCGAGCCGTTCCCCGGCCGCGTACCCCGAGGCGGCGGACCAGTCCCCCCGCAGCAGGGGTGGCACCGGCCGGCCCGCGGCCTCGAGCTCCCGGCGCCAGCTGCGGGCCCTGCGCTCGGCGGCGAACGATCCGACGGGACCCGCCACGTGCCACACCGTGCGGTGGCCGAGGTCCAGCAGGTGGCGCACTGCCTGCCGCGCCCCCTCGACCTGGTCGGTGTCGACGACGGTGTACCGGTCCCCGGCGTCGGAGTCGACGACCACGACCTCGGCGCGCGGCGGCAGCGTGATCGTCGCGGCGTCGAGCAGGTGCACCTCGACGATGGCGATCACCGCGTCGACGGCCAGCTCCTCCAGCCTGCTGAAGGCGCCGCTGACCTCCTCCTGCGTCGGCGCGATCACCGGAAGGAGCGTGGTGGTGTAGCCCTCGGCCGCAGCGTGCGTCGCGATCGCGTCCAGGGTGCGGCTGTTGCCGGTCGAGGAGAGGGTGAAGAGCATGACCCCGAGCGTGCGGAACTCCCCGGACTTCAGGGCCCGCGCCGCACGGTTGGGCCGGTACCCGAGCTCGGCCATGGCGTCCACGACGCGCTGCCGGGTCGAGCCGGCCACCACCGGGTCGCCGTTGATCACCCGGGAGACCGTCTGGGCCGAGACCCCGGCCCTGCGGGCGACGTCGACCCGGGAGACGCGCCGCGGCCTGCGCCCGGCCCGATCGTGAGCGGGCTGCTGCCACTCCTGTGGATCCGTCTCCTGGGGGCCCATGCCCCTGCTCACCCCTGTCCCTGTCATTCCTCGGTGCGGCCGAGGTCGGGTTCCGCGACGAACTGCGCCCGGTCGGGGGCGGCCTGCAGTTCGAGGACGACCAGGACGTTACCGCCGTCGCGCACCACGGGACCGGGAACGTAGAGGGTCCGCTGCGGTCCCCGGCACCAGTACCGTCCCAGGCAGAATCCGTTGATCCATGCGATTCCCTTGCCCCACCGGGTGGTGTCCAGGAAGAGGTCCCGCCCGCCCCGACCGCCCGGCGCGTCGAAGTACCCGGTGGCGAACACCGGTCCGGCCGCGAGCGCGCCCGACCCGGCCGCGTCCTGCTCCGCCGTCCCCCGCTCCGGCGGACGGGCCAGGCAGTGCCCGGGCACGCTGCCGGGGACGAGCGCGAGGTCCAGGGGAAGGACCTGCCAGACGGTGACGGGCCGCCCCCCGACGGTCACCGGCCCGATCAGGCCCTTGGCCTCCCCGAGGCGCGGGCCGTAGTTGACCCGGCCCTGGTCCTCCAGGAGGAGCTCCAGGACGTGCCCGTCGGGCACGGGCAGGGCGTGCTCGCGGTTCTCCCTCGACAGGACGCCCGCGGGGCGGCCGTCGACGAACACCTGGGCGCGGTCGCGCACCTCGCCGACGTCCAGCACCCCGCCGCGCCCGTCGGGCAGGAGGGCCCGGTGGAGCGCGACGGCGCAGGGGCGGCCGAGGTCGTCCGTGGCCACGGGGCCGTCGTGCGTCGTCCAGGTGCCGAGTTCGTCGTGCACCGCTGCGAGGGGCAGGAGCTCGGCGACGGGGGTCTCGAAGGCCGGGGCCGGGGCCGGGGGCGCGGGAACGGGTGTGCGGTCGGGGACCGGGGCGTGGCGGGCGATGACCTCGCGGAAGGCCCAGTACTTGGCCGTGGGACGGCCGGCCTCGTCCAGTGGCGCGTCGTAGTCGTAGCTGGTGACGATGGGCCGGTAGGTGCCCTTGTCGTTCGCGCCGTTGGTCAGCCCGAAGTTGGTGCCCCCGTGGAACATGTAGATGTTGACGCTGGCCCCGAGCGCGAGCAGTTCGTCGAGGTCGGCCGCTGCTTGCGCGACGTCGGTCGTGTGGTGGTGCCCGCCCCAGGAGTCGAACCAGCCGTTCCAGAACTCCGAGCACATCAGGGGGCCGGTGGGCTGGTGACGGCGCAGGATCGCGAGCCGGGCGGCCGGGCGGGAGCCGAAGGAGGCCGTGCGGTGCAGGCCGGGCAGGCTCCCCGCGTCGAGCATCCCCTCGTCCGGCTGGTCGACGGTGGTCAGGGGCACGGTGATCCCCAGGCCCCGCAGGACGTCGACCAGGTGGCGCAGGTACTCCTTGTCGCTGCCGTAGGCTCCGTACTCGTTCTCCACCTGGACCAGGACGATCGGCCCGCCCCGGTCGACCTGGCGGTGGACGAGGACGGGGGCCAGTGCCTGCAGGTACTCCTCGACGGCCGCGAGGTAGGCGGGCTCGTGGCGGCGGACGGCGGTGCCGACGTCGCCGAACAGCCAGGGCGGCAGGCCGCCGTTGGCGCGTTCGGCGCAGATGTAGGGGCCGGGGCGCACGACGGCCCTCAGCCCGGCGGCGGCGACGAGGTCGAGGAACCTGCCGAGGTCAAGGGGGCCGTCCAGGAGGAAGTCGCCGCGGCGGGGGGCGTGGGCGTCCCAGGCGACGTAGGTCTCCAGGGTGTTCAGGCCCATGTCCCGTGCCTTGGCGATGCGGTCCTCCCACTGCTCCGGGTGCACCCGGAAGTAGTGCAGCGCCCCGGAGATGATGCGCACGGGCCGGCCGTCGAGGAGGAAGTCCTCCTCTCCGATCTCGAAACTCGACACGTCCGGATCCTTTTCCTCGAGGGGGCCTGCGGGGTGACCGGCGTCGTGACGGCCACCCCGGACGGACGGCGGGCAGGAGCGGGTCATTGCATGGTGAATCCCTGGACGGTGCCGTACTTCGTGCAGGCGTCCCGCCAGGCGATCAGGGCCTTGTCGAGGGTGGCCGCGCCGGTGTAGGCCTTGCCGACGGTGTCCTTGTAGATGCTGTTGGCGTAGACCTGGAACGGCAGGTAGGACCAGCCGTCGACGACGTGGGCCGCCGAGTCGGCCAGGACCTTGTTGACCTGCTGGCCGCCGAAGTAGGGGAACTTCCTGTCCCGGAAGGAGGCGGATTCCAGGTCGGCCGTCGTCGCGGGGAACGCTCCCTGGTCGATGCGGGCGGCCACGCCGTCGCCGGCTGTCGCGTACCGCAGGAACCCGTAGGCCAGGGCGGGGTTCTTCGAGGCGGCCGGCAGGGCCAGCGAGCTGCCGCCGTTCTCGGCCGTCGCCGTTGCGCCCGCGGACCACTGCGGCATGGGCGCGACGCGCCACCGGCCCGAGGCGGCCGTGGCGGCCCCGGAGAAGTTGGCCGGCATCCACGCGCCGGTGACCAGGGTGGCGAGGGTGCCGTCGCCCAGGCCCTTGTACCACTCGTCGCTCCAGGCCGGGATCGTCGACAGGAGCTTCTCGTCGATGAGCTCCTGCCACAGGCCGGCGAAGGCCTTCGTGCCGGCGTCCGACATGTCGATCTTCACGTTCGTGCCCCGCACCCGGTAGGGCTTGCCGCCGGCCTGCCAGATCATGCTGGTGGTGAAACCGGCGTCACCGGTGTCGCTGGTGATGTAGACCTCGGGGTCCGCCTCGTGGATCCTGCGGGCGGCGTCCCGGTACTCCTCCCACGTGGTGGGCACGGCGACGTGGTGCCTGTCGAAGATCGTCTTGTTGTAGAACAGGGCCATGGGGCCGGAGTCCATGGGCAGGCCGTGGACGGCGTTCCCGGAGGTCACGGCGGCCCAGGGCCCGGAGGTGAACGTGCCCTGCATCTGGCCCGCGCCGAACCGGCCCAGGTCGGTCAGGGACCTGCCCAGGGCGAACTGCGGCAGGGCGTAGTACTCGATCTGGGCGACGTCGGGGATCCCCGACCCGGCCTTGAGGGCGTTCTGCAGGGCCGTGTACTGGTCGTTGCCGGTCCCCGCGTTGACCAGATCGACGTGGACCTCCGGGTACGCGGCCCGGAAGCCGGCCACCACCTTCTTCAGGGTGGGTTCCCACGCCCACACCGTCAGGTCGCCCCCTGCCCGGAGGGCTGACTCCACGGCGGCGGCGTCGACCGTCGTGCCGGCGGCCCCCTGCCCGGTCGGGCTCCCGCCCCCGCAGGCGGTGGCGGCCAGGCACAGCAACCCGGCGAGCGCGGCGACGGGACGCGGACGGCGGAGACACGGACGGCGGGAACGTGGACGGGACATGGTGGGGTCATCCCCTCTGTGGGTGCGGGCGGACGGGGCGGCGGGTCAGGCCTTGACGCCTCCGGCTGCCAGGCCGGAGCGCCAGTGGCGTTGCAGTGTCAGGAAGGCCGCGACGAGCGGCAGGATCATCAACAGCGATGCCGTGATGACGAGGTCGAACACGGCCTCGCCACCGGCGGTGCCCGCCTGCTCGTTCCACGCGTTCAGGCCCAGCGTGAGCGGGTACCAGTCGGGGTCCTTGAGCATGATCAGGGGCAGGAAGTAGTTGTTCCAGGTCGCGACGGTCGTGAACAGCAGCACGGTGACGACGCCCGGTGCGAGCAGGGGGAGGCAGACGCGGAAGAAGATCCGGATCTCCCCCGCGCCGTCGATCCGGGCGGCCTCCACGAGCTCGTCGGGGACGGCCCGGGCAGCGAAGGTCCACATGAGGTACAGGCCGAACGGCGAGACGAGGGAGGGGACGATCACCGCCCAGGGCGTGTTGGTCAGCCCCAGCTCGCTGAACATGAGGAAGGTCGGCACGGCGAGGGCCGTCCCGGGGACGGCCACGGCACCGATGACGACGGCGAGGACAGCCCGCCTGCCCGGGAAGTCGAACTTCGCCAGCGCGTAGCCGCCGAGGACCGCCAGGAGGGTGGCCCCTCCTGCCCCCGCCGCCACGTAGAGCAGGGTGTTGAGCAGCCAGCGCACGAAGACGCCGTCGTCGTAGCGCAGGGTCCGGGAGATGTTGTCGAAGAGCGCGAAATCGCGGTCGAACCACAGGCCGAAACTGCGCAGGAGGCCGGGCTGGGTCTTGGTGGCGTTGACGACCAGCCAGGCCAGGGGCAGCAGGGCGTAGACGAGGGCGAGCGCCGTGACCAGGGTGAGGGGCACGCTGCGGCGGGGGGTCCTCATACCGCCTCCGCCCCGCGCAGGCCGCGCAGCTGCACGACGTAGGCGACGACCATGGTCAGGACGCCCATGACGATGGCGACCGCGGCCGAGTAGTTGTACTGCTGCCCGGAGAACGACAGGGAATAGGCGTACATGTTCGGCGTGAAGGAGGTGGTGATCGCGTTGGGGGCCAGGCCCTGCAGGACGCTGGGCTCGTTGAACAGCTGGAAGCTGCCGATGATCGAGAAGATCGTCGCGATGACGCCGGCCCCGCGGAGGGCCGGCAGTTTGATGGCGGTGATGATCCGCCACTGTCCCGCCCCGTCGATCTCGGCGGCCTCGTAGAGGGTGGCGGGGACCACGCGCAGCGCCGAGTAGAAGATCAGCATGTTGTAGCCCACGAACTCCCAGGTGACGATGTTGCCGATCGAGGCGAGCACGAGGTGCGGGGAGAGAGGGTCGGGCAGGGCAAGGCCCAGGCGATCGTTGAGGCTGCCGACCAGCCCGAACCGCGGCCCGTACATGAACCCCCACATCAACGTGGCGACCACGGCGGGGACGGCGTAGGGCAGGAACACCGTGATCCGGAAGAACCCCGCCCCGTACAGGCGGCCGCTGTCGATGGCCAGCGCGATGGCCAGGGCTATGACCAGCATGATCGGGACCTGGACGGCGAGGAACAGCGCCACCCGGGCCAGCGAGGACCAGAACTGCTGGTCGTGCAGCACCTCGGTGTAGTTGTCGAGTCCGACGAAGGAGTTCCCGCCGACCAGGCGCTCGCGGAACAGGCTCAGGTGGATCGAGTAGGCGATCGGTGCCAGGAAGACCAGGGCGAAAACGGCCAGGAAGGGGGCGATGAAGCCCAGGCCGGCCCATCGTCGTCGCGCCGCCGGCCGGCGGCGGGCAGGAGCCGGGCCGGGCCCTGCCCGCGGGGGCACGCCACGCTGCGCTGTTGCGGTCATCGGCCTCTCCTGCCGCGGAACGCCACGGGCACCACCGTTGGTGCACCGCCGATGTTTACGTAAACATCAGGGTGGTGATGGTGGCCCCGGTGCGGGGGGTCCGTCAACCCTCCGAGGGGGAACCGCCGCTCTCCTGCTGGAACGGAGGTCCCTTGCCGTTTCCGGAGCGGTTCGGTCAGCCGGTGGTTCTCGGGGTGGGTGGTGGCGTGGGATCGGATCGTTGTCCCAGGGTGTCCAGATCGAGTTCGACCCGGCGGGCACCGTCGTCGACCTCGACGACGCGGTCTTCGGCTCCGACGTCCTGCAGGAGGAGATCGTCGCGTTCCTGGAGGAACCCGGGCCGCTGTCCCTGCCGGACCCGCGCGAGCGCATCTGCGGCGCCGTGCAGGCCCCGGACCCCGGGGAGCGGGACACCGAACGGCGCCGGATGCGCCTGCTGCAGACCGTTCCGGAACCGCACGCGAGCCTGCTGCCGGCGGTCCTCCGGCACTTCCCCCCCTGCCGTGCGGTACGCGGCCCGGACGCTGGAGCTGCCCGAGGACTCCCCCCGGGTCCGCCCGCCGTGGGCCCCTTCGTACGACATG
>Ga0316579_10000379_pt1 | contig 14023 bp, 16 predicted proteins | sample J5NA_2_FD_203074 | JGI IMG/M metagenome (GOLD analysis project Ga0316579, IMG submission 203074) | Rhizosphere microbial communities from salt marsh grasses in Alabama, United States - J5-7_160517rDrA | ecosystem: Host-associated > Plants > Roots > Rhizosphere | place: USA: Alabama | collected... | reverse complement strand
CAGCCGGTGCAGCCGGCACACGCCCTGCACCTTCCCCCCGGCGAGCTGGTCGTGCCGGTCCACCAGCAGCCGCAGCACCACCAACGCATCGTCCTCGCGCACCTGGCGCAGGCCGTCCCGGTCGCGCAGCGCCACCATCACGATCGCGTGCGCGTCGTAGGCGTCGGTCTTACGCCCTTGGCCGGTGTCGAACACCCGGGACCGGGCGGCCAGCTTAGCCGGCACGTCCAGCACGATCTCCCCGTCGGCGACCAGCCGCTGCGCCAGCGGCCTGCCGGTGCCGGCGGTGCCCTCCACCGCCCACACCCGCTCCGGCCACCGCTTCACGACCGACGTGAGCTGCCGGTAGCCGTCCGTGCTCGTCGCGAACCGGCCGGTGTCCAGCAGCCGCTCGCTGCCGGCCTCCCGGGCCTCGATGCTCACCGAGGCCTTGTGCGGGTCCACCCCGATCATCACCGTGGACATCACCCCTGCTCCCTTCGATAGAACCGGACGTTGGGTTCGCAGGGTCGGGCAACGCTGGTATGAGCAGAGCAGTCCCCTCTCGAGCCACACCCCGCCGGTGACCGGCCAGGTCGCACGCCATGAGTGAGCCACACCCGGCAAGACACCAGGTGGGCAGCCGCGATGAGAGCGACCGGCCGATCACCTACCCGAACCTGGCCCGTCGACCAGCCTCAGGCAATACCAGCCGCGATGAGTACGGCATACCGTTTACCGGTCATCCCTCTTGCCGGCCCGTCGGCGCATCGCGCAGTTGTGAGGTTGGGGGCTAGCCTCGACCGATGTCTGCTCAGTCAGATCGACAGGCGGCTCGTGCGGCTGTGGCGGCGTACCACGAGGCCGAGTTGGCGGTGTTGGTACAGCGCGTGGGCACAGCGATCGACCGCTTCCGTGATGGCGAGGTCGATGCGTTCGACGTCGACCGGGTCCTGTTCCATTACTCGCGGGCCGCCAAGGAGCTCTGGAAGTTCTGCAACCTGGGCGATGCCGAGCTCACCGCGAAGCTCGTGCGTGAGCGGCCGGCGGTCGACTGGTGGCAGCGCGGCGCCCCCGGGACGCGTTGACGCCATCGGCGCTCCCCGTGGCCGATCGGTGGGCCCCTAACTGCCTCAGTGATGTCGACGGGCAGCGAAGGTCCGCATGACCGCGGTGTCTGGGCCTCGTCGCTGGTGGGTGGCCGTTGGGTGTCCGACCTCCTGGATGGCCCAACCGTTGCTGTCCGGGTCGTCGAAGAAGATGTAGGTCTGGTAGTCGCGGCGCTCAGAGTCGGGTCCCGGGGTGGCTACTCCGGCGGCGAAGTGCTGGAGCCCGCTGTGCTCGACGCCGGCAACGTCGAGGTGGGCGGCGGCAGCCTCCGCATCGTCGACGACGAGGTGCAGGCCCTTGACCCCACCGGATGGCCCGGCTCCGACGCCGACGCCGAACGCGACCGAGCAGGCCGAGCCGGGAGGGGTGACCTGGACGACGCGGAAGTGCTCGCCCATCGCGTGGTCGACGTCGAGGCGAAGCCCGAGCCGGTCGACGTAGAACGACTTTGCTCGGTCGACGTCGGTGACGCCGAGGACGACGAGCTGCAGCTTCCAGTCCATTGCGTTGTCCTCCGCTCCCAGCGTTCACCCGGCGAGGGTGAGCGTCTCCAGGCGGGCGTAGCTCGTCTCCATGCCGCCGACCATGCCAGTACCGAGCACGAGGTCGCGGGTGGCGGCGTCGGGGTAGGTGATGACGATGGCGAGCAGGGTGCCGCCGGCGACGGGGGTGAGGGTCATCTCGTTGACGGTGCCAGGGGCGTCATCCGCGATACCGTCGCCGTACATGCGCTCGGTGGTCACGGCGCGATGGGGCGCCGCGACCTCCAGCAGCTCCCCGGTGGAACCGAAGCTGGTACCGGTGGAGTCCTCCCGCCACACGTACCGGTAGGTCTGACCGACCTCGGTCGCCGTCTCGCACGTGGTCATGGACCAGCCGTCCGGGCCCAGCATCCATCGGGACACCATCGCCGGGTCGTGGTGGGCGGCCCACACCTGCTCGACCGTCCCTGAGATCACCCGGCTCACCCGGACCGTGGTCTCGCTGAGCATCTGCGCGGACGCGGGCAGGTCGGCGGCAAAGGTAGCGAGGTCGTCGAGCACCGCGTCCATCTGGCCCATCGCCTCGCGCATGCCCTCCTGCATCCCCATCCTCACCAGAGTCTCCAGCTCGTCGAGGGTGCTGAAGTACGTGGTGCTGGTCAGCCGCGACCCCGACGCGGTGGCCTCGAAGTCGAAGGTGATGCGCATGGACGGCAGGTCGGTGTTGGGGGTGCCGTCGGGGTGGCAGAAGCCGTCCCGCACCTTGAACGAGCGCGGTGCCGTGACGTCGAGGAACTCCCAGTAGCCGCGGGAGATCTCACCCTGAGGGCCGACCATGGTGTACTCCGAGCGGCCACCGGTGTGCATGTCGTGGCGGGTGAAGGTCGCCGGGTACGTCGGTGGCCCCCAGAACCGCTCGATCTCACGGGGGTCGGCGTAGGCGTCCCACAGCCGCCTCAGCGGCGCGTCGAAGTCGGCCACCACCGTCAAGGTGAGAGCGTCCGGGTCTGTGTGCACCGCAGTGATCGGCATCGGTGAGTCCTTTCGGTCGTCGGGCAGCGGTACCCGTGCTGGGCGTGGTCAGCGGTCGTCGTTCAGGAGCGCGTCCAGGCGAGAGACGCGCGAACGCCACAGCTGCTCGTAGGAATCCAGCAGCGCCTGGGCTCGATGAATCGTGGCCGGGTTGCCCCGCACGAGCCGCTCGCGACCCTGCGGATGCTTGGTCACCAGTCCCGCCCGCTCCAGCACCGCCACGTGCTTCTGCACCGCCGCGAACGACATGTCGTAGTCCTGGGCCAGCTGCGAGACCGACTGCTCGCCCAGCAACGCCCGGCGCACGATATCGCGGCGGGTCGCGTCGGCGAGCGCCCGAAAGATCCGATCCACCTCAGCGTCGGACCAAGACACGTGTACAACCATTTGGTTGTACGTTAGCCACTGTCAGCCGCCTGTCAAGAAGACCGACTCGCACGACGGATGCCCCACAGTGGGCGGTAGACGCGCGCCGTAGCGGTCGGTGCCGTCCTCCTGCGCCCGTTGGAGCAGCAGCTGGGCCGCCGTGTCACGATCCCTCGCGGCATCACGCTCAAGCGCTCTTGACGAGCGAGCCCACGGCTCGAGTCGGAGTCGGCTACCCAGCTCGTGGTTCGGCTCGACTTTGCGCAAGGGCGGCTCCGCGCGAGGCGTCGATCGCGCCGGCGAGCGGTCGAGTGTGTGTCAGCGTGGCGTGCTGGTAGCGCTGCGCCGGTGCAGAGGTGGAGTGGCCCGCCATCTGGATCAGGGTGGCGAGGGTGGCGCCGTGCTCGGCGGCCGCCGTCAGTGCGATGTGGCGAAGGTCGTGGGCCCGATGTGGGGCAGCGCCTCGCACACCGACATCAACGGGGGGCAGGACGAGCTGGCCCCCCGGATCGCCTGGTTGGTGGATCGCCTGGACACCTGCAGGTCTGACGTTTGTCACCTGGACCTGGTGATGGCATGCACTACGCGGCGTTGCGGTGCCGCGGGAGCGTGGGGGCATGACACAGCGACCTGCAGACAGCGAGGCGGCGGGTGAGGTCCTGGCCGGGCTCTTCGGTGCCTCGAAGACGTACGCAGCACGCCGCGCGGTGGTCCACGCCGTGACCGATGTCGACCTGGCCGTGCGGGCGGGGGAGCTAGTGGCTGTGCTGGGCCCCAACGGTGCGGGCAAGACGACCGCGTTGGGCATGCTGACCGGGCTGACTGTGCCCACGGCCGGGAGCGCGCGCCTGTTCGGGAGGGACCCGCGGGACCTGGTGGCTCGCCGGCAGATCGGGGTGATGCTCCAGTCGTCCGGCGTGCCGGACACGCTGCGGGTGCGAGAGCTGCTGACGGCGTTCCGCGGCTACTACCCATCCCCGATGCGGTACGGATCGGTGGTAGAGGCGGCCGGGTTGCAGGGGCTGGAGGACCGGCTGTTCGGCACCCTGTCTGGCGGGCAGCAGCGGCGGGTGCTGTTCGGCATCGCGTTGTGCGGCGACCCGAGGCTGGTGTTCGTCGACGAGCCGACCACTGGTCTGGACGCGGAGGTCCGGCGCACGCTGTGGGCGACGCTTCGCGACCTTGCCGGGCACGGCCGGGGGGTGGTGCTGACCACCCACTACCTCGAGGAGGCCGATGCGCTGGCCGACCGGATCGTCGTGCTGAACCGGGGACGTGTGATCGCCGAGGGCAGCCCGGCGCAGATCAAGTCACTGGTCCCGGGGCGGCGCATCGCCGCCGAGTCCACGATCGGTGCAGAACAGGCGTCCGGCTGGGCCGGGGTGCACCAGGCTCAGCGGGACGGCACCCGGCTGGAGCTGCTGGTCAGCGAACCTGAACCGGTGCTGCGCGAGCTGCTGCACCGAGACCCCTCGGTAGCTGGGCTGACCGTCACCGAACCCACCCTCGAGGACGCGTTCCTCACCCTGACACACCCCACGGAGGAGGCAGCATGAGCAGCACCCTCACGGCTCCGCAGGCCACGGCAGCCGCTGTCGCACCACACCGCCACACCCTGCGTCGCATGGTGCAGGTGTACCGGGTCGAGGCCTGGCAGGAGTTCCTCAAGCTGGTCCGGCTGCCGATCTTCGCCGCCACCACGGTCGCGTTGCCGCTGATGTTCTACGTGATCTTCGGGATCACCTTCGCCGGTGAGCAGGCCCGCGGCGTCGGGGTGACCACCTACATGCTCGTGACCTACGGCGCGTTCGGCGTCATCGGCGCCGCCCTGTTCGGCTTCGGGGTGTCGGTCGCGGTCGAGCGGGGGCAGGGCTGGATGCGCCTGAAGCGGGTCGCACCGATGCCGCCGCTGGCCTACTTCGTCGCCAAGGTGGCGATGAGCCTGGCCGTCGCCACGATCATCGTGCTGGCCATGTTCGTCCTCGCCGCCACGCTGGGTGGAGTGCGACTCGACCCGCAGCAGTGGGCGGCGGTGGGCCTGGCCCTGATCGCCGGTGCGCTGCCGTTCTCGGCGATGGGTCTGGCGTTCGGCTACCTGGTCGGCCCCAACTCCGCTCCGGCCGTGCTGAACCTGGTGTGGCTGCCGATGGCGTTCGCGTCCGGGCTGTGGATCCCCATCTCCCAGCTGCCCGAGGTGGTGCAGTCGGTCGCGGTCGCGCTGCCGCCGTACCACTTCGTCCAGCTCGCCCTGGGCACGATCGGGGCGTCCGAGGGCGGATCCCCGGTTGTTCACGCCGTCGCGGTGCTGGGCTTCACCATGCTGTTCCTGGCCGTGGCAGCCTGGGGGTTCCGGCGCGACGAGGGACGCACCTACGGATGAGACGAGGGCCACGGTGAACCAGCGCATCACCCGCTCCGCGCCCTACCTGTGGCTGGTCTACCTCGGGGCGCTGGTCTTCCAGCCGGCCTTCGACCCCGACACCACCACGGCGGACTGGCTCGTGACCGCGGCGATGGTCGTGGTCTTCCTGCCCGTGTACCGGGCCAGCCTGCGCACCCGGGACCAGCGCCGGCTAGGGCTGCTGCTGGTGGCGCTGGCAGGGCTCGGGCTGCTCGGGTCGCTGGTCAACGCCGGGGCCGGGGTGTTCGTCGTGTACGCCGCCGCCCTGGCCGGGCGGCTCGAACCGGTCCGGCGGGCCTGGCTGGCCATCGCAGGCCTGGCCGGGGTGGCCGGGCTCGGTCTGGTGGTCTCCCCGGTGCCGATGCCGTGGCGGCTGCTGGCGGTGCTGCCGGTGCTCGTGTTCGTCCTGGTGATCGGTGCGGCCGGGGTCGTGGAGGTCGAGCGTGAACGCACACACGCCCGGCTGCGCCGCGCGGACGAGGAGATCGAGCGGTTGGCCACCATCGCCGAGCGGGAGCGGATCGCCCGCGACCTGCACGACCTGCTCGGGCACACCCTGTCGGTCATCGTGCTCAAGTCCGAGCTTGCCGGGCGGCTCGTGTCGTCCAACCCAGACCGGGCCGAGCAGGAGATGCGAGAGGTGGAGCAGACCGCGCGCACTGCCCTGGGCGAGGTGCGCGCGGCCGTGGCCGGCTACCGCGCGAAGGGCCTCGGGGCAGAGCTCGTCACGGCGCGCCGCGCCCTGTCGGCAGCCGACGTCGACGTGCACGCAGCCATCGACCTGCCCGTACTGCCCGCCGAGCAGGAGGCCACCCTCGCCCTGGCCATGCGGGAAGCGGTCACCAACATCGTCCGGCACGCCGACGCCCACCATGTCACCATCCGCGCCGAGGCCACGTCCGAGCAGGTGCGCCTCGAGATCGACGACGACGGCCGCGGCGCCTCCGGGCCCGACGGGTCCGGCCTGGCCGGCATGCGCGAGCGCGTCACCGCCCTCGGCGGCACCCTCACCCTGCGCACGGGCCCGTCGGGGGCCGACCGACCGGGCACGATGGTGCGTATCACCCTGCCCCGATCCCCTACCCCGATCCTGTCGGCCGACCCGGGAGCCCCATGATGAGCATCAGCGTGCTGCTGGCCGAGGACCAGCGGATGGTCCTCGGCGCCCTGGGCAGCCTGCTCAGCCTGGAGGCTGACATCGACGTGGTCGGCACCGCCACCGATGGGGACGAGACGCTGCGGCTGGTGCAGACCCTGCACCCGGACGTGCTGCTCACCGACATCGAGATGCCCGGACTCAGCGGCCTCGACGTCGCCGCCGAGATCCGCCGACGCGGGCTGACCACCCGAGTCGTCATCCTCACCACCTTCGCCCGCAGCGGATACCTGCGTCGGGCGTTGGACGCCGGCGTCGGCGGCTACCTGCTCAAGGACGCCCCCTCGGCCACCTTGGCCGACGCCATCCGCACCGTCCACCAAGGCGGGCGTGCCGTCGACCCCGCGCTGGCCACCGAGGCGTGGGCCGAGCCCGACCCGCTCACCGACCGGGAACGCCAAGTGCTACGCCTGGCCGGCGACGGCCTGTCCAACGCCGACATCGCCTCCCGCGTTCACCTGTCTGAGGGCACCGTGCGCAACTACCTGTCCGAGACCATGCGCAAGCTTGGCGTCACCAACCGCACCGCCGCGGCCCGCCTCGCACGCGACCGCGGCTGGCTCTGACTCGCGTCGGTCAGGACAGGCAAGGGTGACGATCGTCATCCCCGTCTCATGATGCGACGCACTACCTGACCCGGTGGGCTGAGCGCGAGCCTGGAGTCATGACACGCACACTCGTCGCTGAGCAGACGACGCCGCACGCCGCGGTGCTCACCTCCGCCGGCAAGGTCGGTCCGTCCGTCGCCCGCGCGCTCCCCACCCGGCCGCCCAGCCCCGCCAGCCTGCTCGGGTCCGCCGCACCAGTGGCGGCCTTCTTGCTGGCCAACGCCGCCTGGGGCCTCCTCCCGGGCATGCTCGCATCCACCGCCGTCGCGATCACGGCCACCTGGGCGCAGCGACGCCGCGGCCAAGGGATCGGCTGGCTCGGACTGGCGCTGCTCGGCTACCTCCTGCTGCGCGGTGCCGCCGGCGCGCTCACCGGCTCCCACCAGGTGTTCTTCGGGATCAGCGTTGCCGCGAGCATGACCGTCGCGGCCGCCGTCCTCGTCACCGCGTTCACCCTCACACCGCTGGCGGCCTACCTGCTGCCCCTCCTCATGGGCGGTCGTCTGCGCGCCGAGACGGTCGCCGACCCCACCTACCGACGCATCTGCGCCCACGTCACCGCCGTCTGGGCGGTCGCCGAGCTCACCGTGACCGGCTGGGAGGCCTGGCACCTGCAGCACGCCAGCGCCGTGGAGTTCGTCGCCGCCCGTGGACTCATCGGCTGGCCCACCATGGCCACCATCATCTTCGCCTGCGCCTTCTACGCCCGCTTCCGCATCGAATGGATGCAGGGACCCAGCCGTCGAGCGTGAGAATCCCGCCCCCGTCGCGACAGACGAGCGGGGCGGCGAGGGCTCCCGGCCGATGAGCAGCCAGCCCAGACCGCTCCCCTCTAGGCCGGCCTCAGGTGGGTTCCACGCGCCCAGCCAGGACGTGGTGGGGGACGTCCGCCCCTAGCCACACGGTCGACGGAGGGGCAGCCTTCAGTGGATGCGGCGCTTGCCACGGATGCTGCTTGCAGTGATCGCCTCGGCCGGTGTGCTCGCCAGCTGTGGTGGTGGCCCCTCAGCCGACGACCTCGTGTCGGTCGACTACGCGCCGACCAGCGCCGATGTGGGCTGGGCGGTGTCGACGCCGGCCGATCACGGGCTGGACCCGGACGCGGTCGCCGAGCTGTACTGGCGGGCCGGGCAGCTGGACAGCATCAACAGCCTGCTGGTCGTTAAGGACGGCGCCCTGGTCGGCGAGGAGTACTTCCACGACGGCTCACCCACCTACCGGCAGATGGTCGCGTCGGTGACCAAGAGCGTGACCGGAGCCCTGGTCGGGATCGCCATCGACCAGGGATGCCTCCCGAGCGTGGACGAGCCGATGATGACCTACTTCCCGGAGCTGGCCGACCAGGTCCAGGACCGGCGCAAGAACTCGATCACCATCCGGTCGAGGACGGGACGCTCACCCCCGTGCTGGGCAGGACGTATCCACTGGACCGGATCGTCGAGGCCCACCGTTTCGTTGAAGCGGGCCACAAGCGCGGCGGTGTCGCTGTCTCGATCCAGCCACCCTGACCGGTCGGCCGGACGGCTTCAGCTCACCTCCAGCTCGGCACCGCGACTGGGGATCCGGGCCTTCTCTCGCCGCCGGACCCCGACGACGAGCAGGTAGCCGATCATCCACAGCTCGCCGACCGTGGCGACTCCGCTGGTGAGCACGTCGCCGACCCATGTCGGCATCTCTGGCGCGAGCTGGTCTAGGTAGGCGCCGATGACGTAGGCGACGCCGCCGACCATGAGCACCCAACCGAGCACGACCGGCATGAGCCGGGACGTGACCACGACGTAGCCCATGGGGATCAGCCACAGTCCGAAGAACAGCCCACCGAGGTCCCAGGTGACGCCCTGCAGCTCGTAGAGCGTCTGCACGGTGGCGGCCTGGTCGCCGGCCGCGGCCAGGGCGGGTGTGCCGGCCACGGCGAGGGCGGTCGCCGAGAAGGCGGTGGCGATGAGGATGGCGGTGGCGTTGACGAAGCCGAACGCGGTGATCGCCCCGGCGGCGAAGCTGTTCTCACCACGGAAGAGCTTGAAGAACCACAGCGCCGCCAGCGCTTGGGTGACCACCACGGTCATGTCGGCCGCGATGCCGAGGCGGGCCAGCGACGCCTGGTCGACCAGGTTGGCCAGAGTGGCGGCCGGGTCGTCGGCGACGTAGATCTGGCCGCGCACGACCATGAAGCCCAGCGCTCCGGCGATGGCGAGCCCGAGATAGAAGACACCCGTCCAGCGGGCGTCTGACACACGAGTGGACATGGCAGCGTCCTCCCTACCTTGTTGTCGAGTCCGGGGACGTCCGTGGCCAGGACCAGGCCAGGACGACGATGCTGATCGTGAGAATCACCTCGACGAGGTTGAAGAGCCAGTAGAACCACCAGGTCTCACCCGGCATGACGACGGTGCCGAGGGTGATGAGGGTGAAGGCTCCCCCCACGAGGAGGCTGAGCGGGCGGACGATGGCCGCGCGCAGAACGACCGACAGGACGATCATCAACGCCGGGATGGTCATCAGCACGGCCGCGCCGAGCAGGAACGGCTGGCCGAGGGTGATGCCCTCGAGCGTGCCCTGCTGGATGTCCTGCAACGAGCCCGGCTGCAGGACGAAGTGCTGGATGTCGGCGTAGGCGTACAGGAACATCGTCGACGTCCACAGCGCCGCCAGCTTGATCTTGACCGGGAGCGGAGCGTCCTCGCGCGCACCCGGGCTTTGACGACTCTTCTGCAGGACGGTCACGTCGCGATCCCGTCCGGGTCGCGCGGGGTCTCGTCGGCGTCGTCGGACGCGCGGACGACGATGACGGCCTTGCCGCGTACCCGTCCGGCCTCGAGGTCGGCGATGGCCTGTGGCGCCTGGTCGAGTGGGTACCGCGGGCCGACGGCGGGCTCGACGCGGCCGTCGGCCATGAGGTCGGCGAGCTGCTGGATGTCTTCGGTGCGCTCGGCGCTGAGAAAGAACGTCAGTCGTTGGCCGATGAAGGGCGAGAGCATCGCAGCGCGCAGCTGCCGGCCGATGCCGGTGAGGGTGCCGCCGCCCTCGCCGCCGACCATGACGAGCGTCCCGCGCGGGGTGAGCGCCCGGCGCAGGCGCCGCACCGGGTCGTTGCCGCCGATGGCGAGCACGAGGTCGTAGCGGGTGGACCCGTCGAGGTAGTCCGTCGCGGTGTAGTCGATGGCGGACTCGGCGCCGAGCGAGCGCACCAGGTCGAGCTTGGCGGTGCTGGCGACACCGGTGACGACTCCGCCGAGGGTCGCGGCGATCTGCACGGCGTAGCTGCCCACGCCGCCGGAGGCGCCGATGATCAGCACGCGCTGGCCGGGCGCCAGGTGCCCGATGGTGGTCAGTGCTTGCAGCGCGGTGATCCCGGACAGTGCCGCCACGCCGGCCTGCTCGAACGACAGCCCTGCGGGCTTGTGCACCAGCTTGGCCTCCTTGGCTGCGGCGTACTCGGCGAAGGTGCCGCGGCCGATCCCGAACACCTCGTCGCCCACGGCGAACCGGGTCACGGCGTCCCCGACTGCGACGACCCGTCCGGCGACGTCGCTGCCGAGCACGGGGTTCGTCGGGCCGCGCAGGCCGCCGTACGGGGTGAGCCGGATGACGTACGGGGTGCCGTGCATGATGTGCCAGACGCCGCGGTCGAGCCCGGCTGCGTGCACCTCGAGCAGCACCTCGTCCGGCTCGATGGCGGGGCGGTCGATCGTGTCGAGCCGCAGCGCGTCGCTGGACCCGTAGGTGTCCTGGACGACGGCGCGCATACCGCCACCTGCCCCGGGTAGGGCCGTGGTGCCGCTCGTGTCGTGCTCGGCCATGCTGCCTCCTGAGGCTCTTCTCGTACTTAGTACGGGTCAACTGTTGAGGACACTACTCGTACTTAGTACGATGGTCAAGAGGCGGAGGAGGCGGAGCTCATGGTGGAAGTGGCCGGGCAGGTGGAGCAGGTGTCTGAGAAGGCGGAACGGGTGGCCGAGTCAACGGCACGACATGCGGGCACTCTCACCAGGGAGCGGGTGCTGCAGGGAGCGCTGGCGCTGGCCGACGAGATCGGCATCGAGGCCTTCACCATGCGCCGACTGGCCGCCGCGCTCGGCGTGAAGCCCATGACCATCTACCACCACGTGTCGTCGAAGGAGCAGATCCTCGACGGCATCGTCGACATGGTCTTCGCCGAGATCACCCTCCCCCCGGACGACCAGCCATGGGCCACGGCGATGCGTGTGCGGTGCCACTCCGCCCGTGAGGTGCTCGCCCGCCACCCCTGGGCTACGCCGCTGATGGAGACCCGCACCACCCCCGGACCCGCCACCCTGCGCCACCACGACGCCGTCATCGGCTGCCTTCGCCGCGGTGGGCTGTCCCTGGAGCTGACCGCCCACGCCTACGCGGTCATCGACAGCTACGTGTACGGGTTCGCGCTGCAGGAGGCGTCGCTGCCCTTTTGCGGGGAGGAAGAGATCGCCGGGCTCGCGAGGCAGATCATGAAGGCCTTCCCGGACGGGGTCTACCCGCACTTCGCCGAGTTCACCGCTGACCACGTCCTTCGGCCCGGCTACAGCTTCACGGCCTCGTTCGACGTCGGGCTGGACCTCCTGCTCGACGGGATCGACCGGATGTCGCGCGGCACCCACGACGACCGCCCGCGGCACGGTTCCGGAGTCCCTGGCGCGGAAGGTGCCCAGTGACCCGGGGTCGCGCGGACGAGTCGTCACGGGCGTGCAGGTGAGCACGGTCTACCCCGGCGGCGTGGCCAGGCACGCCTCCCGTCACGCCCGCCACACCACGCCCGAGGAGGACGAGACGTTCACCAGGACGGGCGCTCACGCCGCCGGAGCGAGCCGCTTGCGTCATCGTGCGTGGCGTTGAACGCCACCCGGCGCGGATCTACGTGGGGCCGGACAGCCGCGCGGCCTGGTCGACGCGGCGAGGAGCACGACCAGCCCTGGCCGCATCCCGTGCGGGCGCCGCGGCCAGGGCCGAGCTCGCTCTACTCGTAGGCGATCGCGCGGAGGACGTCGAGCCGGGCGGCCTTGCGCGCGGGCAGCGCCGCGGCCACGACTCCGGCCAGCGCGGCCAGTGCGAGCCAGACGGCCACCTCGCTCACGGGGACGGCGAAGGTGCCGAGGCCCTGGTCACTGAAGGCGGTGACGACGACCCAGCCGAGCGCGAGACCGACGGCGGAACCGACGACCGCGCCGAACAGGGCGGTGACCACCGACTCGCTCGTGACCATCCAGCGCACCTGGCCTCGCGACAGGCCAGTTGATATCGCTCATAACCCAGAGGTCGCAGGTTCAAATCCTGCCCCCGCTACCAGAGAAAGTGCAGGTCAAGGGCCTGGTCACCGGAAACGGGACCAGGCCCCTGACCGTTCTTGACCGTAGCTCGACCACAGCCGGACGGCGCCGAAGGCGCCGGAGCCGTGGCGTTTGTGCAGTTCAGCGGACTCCGCCGGGCTACCGAGGTATCGGTGAACCCAGCGGTCGCAGGTTCCAATCCTGCCCTCGTGATCACGTTCTCTGCTGCGAAGAACATGCAGGTGAGGAGCTTGGTCGCGGCCCGGTGGCCCAGCCCTGACCTGTCTTGGCAGCGCCTGGCAGCAGAACTGGTCGGTAGATCCGCGCGGATCGCGCCAGCACCGTGCAGTCAGCGTTCTTGCGGTCACGGCTACGAGCCTGGCCCGAGCGCTTGGCCCGGGGGCCGCCCGGCTGGACGCGGTGCGCACCTTGTTCCGCTGTCGACTCGGCCATTCGACTCACGCCCGCGATGCCTGCCCTGTCAGGTGACTGCCGGGGCGCTCGGTACGGTCCCGCACTGTGATGCAGGACGGCCCACCGACCGCGGACCACGAATCCCCGTTCCCGCTTGCCCAGTTCCTCGGCATGACCACCACGCTGGTCGAGCCCGGCCGGGCAACGACCAGCGCCACCCTGGGCCCGAGGCACCTCAACCCGAACGGGGTCGCGCACGGCGGTGTGATCTTCACCCTTGTCGACACCGGGATGGGCCACGCGACCACGTCCCTGCTCGAGGAGGGTCAGCACTGCGCGTCCGTCGAGATCCAGATCAGGTTCCTGCGCCCGGTGCGCCGCGGCGTGCTCGAGGTGCTGACGGCTGTGCTGCGGCGAGGAGGCCGCATCGTCCATCTGGAGTCGCGAGTGCACGACAGCGAGGGCGTGCTCGTGGCCACGGCGTCCGGGACCTTCGCTGTCCTCGGTCCGTAATGACCGGGCGTCGCGCGGCGGGCCGCCGGCGTCCAGAGCGCTGGTGATCCCGGCGTGGCGCCGGGATTGGCGTCGCGAGGTGATCTCTGGGCGTATTCGTCGAGGGTCTGTTGCTAGGCCTGTGCCAGCAGGTCCTCACTGATCGGACGGTCCTGGATGTAGCCGGACTCACAGAGATCCTGCGATCCGCAGTCGTACCGACACGTGGACCGACGCAGTTACGGCCTCACGCGCGGGGCCGATCCAGCGAATCTAGCGTTCTGTCTACTATGAGAGTTGTGTCCGAATCGGGGGATTGCCTGCTACACCGGGGGAGGTTGCTGACCCGTTCCGTGTGGACCCGAAGACGGTCACCCGGTGGGCCAAGCAGGGCCGGCTTCCCGCCATCTACACATCGGGAGGCCACCGGCGTTACAGATGGTCGGACCGAGCCTCACCTAGCCGCTAGCGAGCCGGACAAGGCCAGCCAATTGCGGTTCTCGCCCGCGAGGTCCACGCAGAGCCAAACGCCCGCATCGCGGCCATGACCGGTAAACGGTATGACGTCCGCATCGCGGGGCGGTCTCAAGGGGTCAGCGCAACACTTCCGGGTCCATTCGAGTTCGGGAGGTTGTTGTGCCGCATGGGGATTTCGAGAAGCTGACACCGGAAGCGGTGGATGCGTTGTGGGTGCGGTTGAA